>Ga0310810_10002803_pt1 | contig 18848 bp, 15 predicted proteins | sample NCmetagenome_FD_207641 | JGI IMG/M metagenome (GOLD analysis project Ga0310810, IMG submission 207641) | Soil microbial communities from experimental microcosm in Duke University, North Carolina, United States - NC | ecosystem: Engineered > Artificial ecosystem > Soil microcosm > Unclassified ...
CTACGGCGTCGTGCGCAGCCACAGCGGATATGTCACGGTGAATAGCGAGGTCAACAGCGGGACGATCTTTACGCTCTACCTGCCGCAATCGTCGAACGGACAGATTTCAGAGTCGACGCGAAAACAGAATGCCGATCTCCGCGGCGGAAAAGAGAAGATTCTTCTCATTGAAGACGAAATTTCCGTCGGCGAGGTGGGCGGGGATATCCTCAAAGAGCTTGGATACGCGATCGAGGTCGTCCACAACGGGCGGGAGGCACTGCAAAAAATCGCGTTGTCCAACCTGGCGTTCGATCTCGTCATTCTCGATATGAACATGCCGCGTATGGGTGGCCAGGCGACCTTCAAGCGCATCAAGGAGCTCCATCCGGGCCTTCGCGTGCTCGTCTGCAGCGGATACAGCGCCGCGATGTTCGACGACGGTGAATTCCACAAGTCCATCGACGGGTTTATTCAGAAGCCGTACGAGCTCGAAGAATTTGCGCAGAAGATCCGCGCCACCCTTGATATATCCCATTCCTCCTGAAGTAGTTGCAAATCAAAGGGGTTCTTAGTACCTTTTTGAAATTAAGCCCAAGCCCCGGGACATTCTTCACTGTAATAATCTCTTCCAAACGCTGTACTTATGACCGCAATGCGTGACATTGGCGAGCGACTTCATGCTGCGCGTGTCCAACAAAAGATCTCCTTAGAAGATATTGCCGCCGCCACCCGCATCAGCATAAAGTTTCTGGAGGAACTCGAGCGCGGTGCCGAACCGGCGGTTCCACCGACATACGTCAAAGCGTTCATCAAAGCATTTGCCGAGCGTGTCGGCGTCGACGCGAACGAATTGCTGAGACAATATGCGAGCGCCAAATTGCCCGCGGATCCGGCTAAACCCTTCCCGGACGAACCGTATGCCGCATCCAGGCCGGAAGGACCCGTTGCCATTCCACGGGTGAAGGCGAGCAAGAACTCCAATCCCAAACAGCTGAAGCCTCTCTTGACGCTCATCGCTATTCTGCTGGCGGGGTTACTTATCTTCGTTCTCTGGCTGCGCAACGAGAGGAAAGAGCGCTCCGTCCAGGAAATATCCTTCAACGATGTCGTGAAAGAACAGGAATCAAAAAAGGAAATGCCCGTGAAGCGCGACACTATTCCGGCCGGCCCGCTCATGAAGCCGGCGCCTGAGCCGGCCGACAGCCTCGATCTCGAAGCAGTCGCCGCATCGAACGTATGGGTGCATCTCACGATCGACGGCAAAGGATCGCAGCAGTATATGATGACGAAGTTCTCGCATCTGCACTGGAAGGCAAAAACGGCCTTCCTGATTTCGGTCGGCAACGCGTCCGCGGTTTCGCTCTCACTGAACGGACAAAAGGTCGCCATCGCCGCGAACGACACTCTCCCCGCGAAGAACATTTCTCTCTCCCGCGAAACGCTGAAGAAACCCCAGCCTGTGCCCGTTCCGAAAAAGGAAAATCCATGAGCGCGGCCGCGCCGTCCAAGGTTCTCCGCCGCGCGGAGCAGCTCCGGAAGGAACTTCACGGGCATGATTACAAGTATTACGTGCTCGCCCGGCCGACGATCAGCGATGAGGGGTACGACAAGCTCATGCGCGAATTGCAGGACCTGGAATCTCAACACCCCGAGCTGGTTACGGCAGACTCGCCGACGCAACGCGTCGGCGGCCAGTCGACAAAAAACTTCCCCACGGTGACACATGCTGTGCAGATGCTCAGCCTTGCGAACACCTACGCCGAGGACGAGATTCGGGATTTCGACAGAAGGGTGTCGTCATTGCTCGGCAAGGAAAAATATCAGTACGTCTGCGAGCTGAAGTTCGACGGCGTATCCCTGAGCCTCCGGTATGAGAACGGAATCCTCTCGCGGGGCGTTACCCGCGGTGACGGCACGCAGGGGGATGAAATCACGCCGAATGTGAAAACGATCCGGTCGGTACCGCTGCGGTTATCGACGAACGACAAGAAACTCTTGAATTGCGAGATTCGCGGCGAGGTCGTGATGTTCAGGGAAGATTTCGCCAAAATGAACAAGGCGCGGGAGCTCGAAGGGGAGAAGACCTTTATCAATCCCCGGAATTCGACCGCCGGGACATTGAAACTTCAGGACTCCAGGATCGTCGCTTCTCGCCCGCTGAAATTCTATGGCTATTATCTGCGCTCGGAATCCGGGACGCTGAAGAGCCATTACGAAAATCTTCAGACCCTCAAGAAAATAGGCTTCAGAATCGACGACAGCGCTTCCCGTGTCGATACGATCGATGAGGTGATCGATCACTGGAAGAAATGGGAGGAAAAGAGAGAGACGCTTCCGTTCGATATCGACGGCATCGTTGTAAAGGTTGACTCACTCCGGCAGCAGGAGCAGCTTGGAGCGATCGCGAAAAGCCCCCGCTGGGCGATCGCCGCGAAATTCGCCTCCCGGAAAGCCGAGACGAAACTGCAGGATATTGTTCTGCAGGTCGGCAGAATCGGCACGATCACTCCCGTGGCGCATCTCGAACCGGTCTTCATCGGCGGGACGACGGTCAGCCGGGCCTCGCTCTACAACGAAGACTATATCCGTGAGCTCGGCATCCGCATCGGAGATCATGTCGTCGTGGAAAAAGGGGGGGATGTCATCCCAAAGATCACGGGGGTCGTCGAATCGAAACCGAGGGGCTCGAGGCGCTTCAAGTTTCCCTCAACGTGTCCCGAGTGCGGATCCCCTCTCGTTCGCCCGGAAACTGAAGCGAATTATTTTTGCGAGAACGACGAATGCCCCAAACAGATCCGCTCCCGGATCGAACACTGGGCGATGCGGGGAGCGATGGACATCTCCGGGCTGGGAGAAGCGATCGTCGACCAGCTGGTGAACCAGCATTTTATTACGAACGTGGCAGATCTGTATGATCTCCACAAACAGAAAGAGAAGCTCGAGAGCCTGGAACGCTGGGGAGAAAAAAGCGTTCAAAATCTTCTCGACGGAATCGAGGCCAGCAAGGAGAAGCCGTATAGCCGCGTCCTCTTCGCCCTGGGCATCCGCCATGTGGGTGCCGGCGTCGTCAATCTCCTCTGCGATGAGTTTACGTCGATCGACGCGCTTCGTGCCGCGGGGGTGGAAGAGCTGCAGGAGGTGCACGAAATTGGTCCCCAGATAGCGGAAAGTGTCGTGCGGTACTTTTCGGATAAACGGCATACCCACATCATCGATCGGTTGAAGCGGGCTGGCCTGCAGATGGAGACATCCAAAAAGCGCGTCCAGGGAAAACTCGCGGGAAAAACGTTTGTCCTGACCGGCACCCTCGAAAGCATGTCGAGGGATGAAGCAAAGGACGCGATCGAGTTGCTGGGAGGGAGGGTGGCCGGTTCGATATCGAAGAACATCGATGCGCTGATCGTGGGCGAAGACGCGGGATCCAAGCTGGAGAAGGCGAAAAAGCTCGGGCTTGACCTTTGGGACGAGAAGAAATTTTTAGCTATACTTCAGAAAAAGTAGATCATGTTCGAACGCGGAATGCTGCGGCTGGGATATCTCATGGCGAAATTTCAATTTCGCAGCGATATCGATCATGTCCAGCCCATGGGTGAGTTTATCAGCCGGGCAAACAACGTGCTCATCTGCCTGCCGATCGGGTACGATGAAGCGGCGCTCGCTGGCGACGCGCTCTACGCGAGCGTGCAGCAGCTGAGCGGAGTCCACATCACCGTCGTTCATACGAGCACGCGGGCGACACAGCTGACGGTGTTTCCCAGGTGCGAAGTCATCCGCCTCGATCCCGCCGATATCAACAGGTTCTCCCTTCCGACAAAAGCGCTTCTCCAGAGAATTTATGCCAAAGAATACGACGTCGCGATGGATTTGAACCTTGACTTCGTCTTGCATACTGCGTATATTTGCAAAGCGTCGCGCGCGAAGGTGCGAGTCGGCTACGCGCATTCCGCCGCGGATCTTTTTTATAACGTGCAATTGAATTTTAGCAGGGACAGTTCGCCGCAGGTGATGTACAAGAAGTTTGCGTCAACCCTGGCGATGTTCTAACGGAGTCTCCGGAGCATTCATGAAATTTGATGTTACGAAAAACGGCAAGGCTACTGTTCTCAAGCTCACCGGGCGAAAGCTTGACGCCTCGAACTGCTCTGAGCTGAAAGCGGAATTCCTTGTGTTGTGCAAACCGAAAGTGACCAGCAAGCTCGTCGTCGACATGGAAGAGGTGCAGTTCTGCGACAGCAGCGGCCTGAGCGCTCTTCTCATCGCGGACCGCGCGATGCGCGAGCACGGCGGGAAGGTTCATCTCGTTCATGTCCATAAAAAAGTCATGGACCTCATGAAGATCTCGCAGCTTGATCGTGTTTTCACAATCGACGGCACGGTTGACGACGCGATCAAGAACTGACGCGCCGCACGGCGGCAATTCTCACCCCCTCACGGACCGGGCGCGGTAGATGGCTTTTGCGCCGGTCGATTACCTCATTGTCTGTACCTATCTTGTCGGCGTAGTCTACTTCGGGCTTCGGTCCGGAAAGCATCAATCTTCGGCGACCGATTACTTCCTTGGCGGCAAAGAAATGGCATGGTGGGCGGTCGGCTTCTCGATCGTCGCAAGCGAGACGAGCACGCTGACATTTATCAGCATCCCCGGCCTTGCCTACAAAAGCGACATGCACTTTTTGCAGCTCGCGTTCGGCTATTTTATCGGCCGCCTGCTTGTCAGCGTCGTCTTCATCCCTGCCTACTACAAAGGAAACCTCGAAACGGCGTACGATTTTCTCGGCAAGCGCTTCGGCCAGTCCCTGAGAAAATTCACTTCATCGGTATTTATCGCTACGCGCGTCCTCGCCTCCGGCGTCCGTCTGTTCGCTACCGCAATTCCGATACACATTATTACAGGCCTGGATTACCCGGCGAGCATCGCGATCATCGGCATCTTCACGATGATCTATACGTACATCGGGGGACTTAAGGCAGTCGTCGCGATGGATGTCGTCCAGTTATTCATCTACCTCGGAGGGGCGGCGACGGCGATGGTTATTATTCTTAACGGGCTGCCGAACGGGTGGGGAGACGTCGTCCGTTTCGCCACGCAGAACGGCACGAACAAATTTGAAATCGTCAACCCCAACTGGGGAAAAAGCATCGGGGAGTTCTTCTCGTCCCCGTACACCCTTGTCGGCGGATTGCTCGGGGGGACATTTCTGACGATGGCCTCTCACGGCACAGACCAATTGCTCGTTCAGCGTCTGCTCGGATGCAGGACAGCATGGGACAGCCAGCGCGCTCTCATGCTTGACGCGGGCTTCATCGTGATCCAGTTTGCGTTTTTCCTTATTCTCGGGCTTTGCCTGTTCGCGTTTTATAACGGTGTTCCATTCGCGCAGCTCGGCCTGAAATCCTCAGACGAAATTTTCCCGAAATTTATCGTCGAGCAGCTGCCGCGGGGCGTCGCGGGGCTCGTTATCGCGAGCGTTCTGGCCTCAGCGATGGGGACGCTCTCATCGGCGATCAGCTCGCTCGCCTCTTCGACGTACCTTGATCTATTTAAGCTCACATCCAAAGGGAAGTCTCTCGATCACGCCCAGGAGATGAAATGGTCCAAGAATTTCACGCTGATCTGGGGGGTCGTTCTCATCGGCGGAGCGATGATCTTTACCGACACGAAGAACCCCGTGGTCGAGATCGGCCTGAAGATCGCGTCGGTGACATACGGTGGACTTTTGGGGACGTTCTTTTTGGGCTTGCTCTTCCCGCGCGTGACGCAGCGGGAGGCCTATGCCGGATTTATGGCGGGACTGCTTGCCATGGTGGCGGTGTTGCTCTGGACAAGCATCGATTATACCTGGCATACGGTCATCGGTTGCGTTGCGACGCTGACGTTCGGCAATCTTGCCGCGCTGGTACGAACAAAAACATAACGGAAAGGGTACTATGCAGCTTTCATTGATAGACTGGATCGTCATTGCTCTCTACTTTGTGTTCAACATCGCCATCGGATTGTATTTCCGAAAGCGGGCGACGCAGAGCGTGAGCGACTTCTTTATTTCCGGCAGAAATGTCAGCTGGTGGCTCGCGGGCACGTCGATGGTGGCAACGACATTTGCGGCCGATACTCCGCTGGCGGTGACAGGTCTTGTGGCCCGTTACGGAATCGCCGGGAACTGGCTCTGGTGGAGCATGCTCTTCAGCGGCATGCTGACGGTATTCTTTTATGCTCGCTTGTGGCGCCGGGCGGGCGTCCTCACCGATGTGGAATTCGCCGAGATGCGGTACAGCGGAAAACCCGCAACGTTTCTGCGAGGATTCCGGGCTCTATATCTAGGGCTGCCTGTGAACCTCATCATTATGGGCTGGGTGAATCTCGCGATCGTTAAGATCATGATGCTCGTGCTCGGCGTGAATAAATTTGAAGCGCTTCTCATCGCTCTTGCCATGATGGTGATTACCGCTTCAATCTCTACTATTTCCGGACTCTGGGGCGTGCTGTGGACCGATCTTTTCCAGTTCGTGCTCAAGATGGGGATGGTCATCATGCTTGCGGTGGTCGCAGTGAGCGCGACAGGCGGCCTCGGTCCGCTGAAAGACCAGTTGCTCGCCCTCGAAGCGAAACGGGGAGCTTCAGGATCGGTTCTTTCATTTTTGCCGGACCTGAACTCTACCTGGATGCCGTTCATTACATTCTTCGTCTACATCGCCGTGAACTGGTGGGCGTCGTGGTATCCCGGCGCGGAACCGGGGGGAGGGGGGTACGTGGCGCAGCGCATCTTCTCCGCGAAGAACGAGAAGCATTCGCTTCTCGCGACGCTATGGTTTAATATCGCGCACTACGCGCTCCGTCCCTGGCCCTGGATACTCGTCGCGCTTGTCGCGATGGTTCGCTATCAGAACGATCCGGCATTCGCCGCCGATCCTGAATCGGGATACGTACGCGTCCTTATTTCAGATCTTCCGGTCTACATGCGCGGACTTATGATCGCCGCGTTCGCGGCCGCCTATATGTCGACGATCGGGACCCAGCTGAACTGGGGCGCAAGCTACCTGGTCAATGACGTCTACAAACGGTTTCTCGCAAAGACCAAGAGCGATAAGCACTATGTCGCGATCGCGCAGGTGATGACGATCGCCTTGATGATCTGCTCGGCGATCGTGACATATTTCATGGGTTCGATTGAAAGCGCCTGGAAATTTCTCATTGCGTTGGGCGCGGGAACCGGTCTGGTGTACATTTTGAGGTGGTTCTGGTGGCGGATTAACGCGTGGAGCGAGGTGTCGGCAATGGCGGGTGCGTTTATTACATCGCTTTCGCTGCAGTACATCTTCCACTTCGATGAAGGCAAACCGGAAGAGTTCGCGTACATCCTGTTAATTACTGTGGCGGTCACTTCGGCGATCTGGCTGACGGTAACGATGATGACTTCACCCGAACCGAGAGAAACGCTTCTCGCGTTCTATCGACGAGTCCGCCCGAGCGCGGCAATGTGGGGGCCGATCGCCCGCGAAGCGACCGATGTCGTGCCTCAGCGCGACGGGATGTTCAACCTCGTTGACTGGCTTTGCGGCGTCGCGATGATCTATTGCTTCCTGTTCGGGACAGGCAAACTGATTCTCGGCGAGCCCACCTCGGGAGTACTCTTCCTGGCAGCGGGATTAATTTTTGGGGCGATAATCTATCGCGATCTGAACAAGAGAGGGTGGGAGACACTGGCGGGATAGAGACATAGCTGTTGACTTTGAGCTATAGCCAGAGCAAAACAAAAATCATTTCTGGCATTCAGATAAGCCATTCTTAATGGCTTTATCCCTGAATTTGTCGATGATCTGAACTTTGACAATCCCGGGAATAACGGGTTCCGACTTATAACCTCGCACATTAATGCCAATGTTTTCCAGAGAGTCAGCGGCTTCCTCGCAATCCAGTTGGCTATGAAGGCAATACCAGGTTCCTTCTGCTCTTTCGATTTCGAAATCATCCAGGATGCCCCCTCCGCTGTAAGTAGCTATGTTATTGCGTTCTTCCAGAATTATCTTGAATTCGGAATGCTTAAGTTTGCCTTTATATTCATCGATTAATCTTTTTATCTCTTCCAACCCGCGGTCCTTTCCTTCTGTCACCGTAATAAGTCTTGCAATCATCATACGTGACGACCAGTATCTAGTATCGAAATAACCAGATTCAAGCAACTTTCGATAACTGCTTTTTGCGCTGTCCAGTTTTCCAAGTTTTTCGAAAGCTTTTCCTTCGGGGAAAGAGAAGTGGGCGGTCCATTGAAACCGTCTCGCTGCCAATTGTGCAGTTGCCAGCGCTTCTTTGTACCGCTTAAGCGAATAAAGAAACTCATACTTATTCTCGTAAGCTGTGAGGTACGTGCTGTCCGCTGCGATTGCACGATTGACATATATCAGCGCACTGTCGGTTTTAGATTTCATGGCTAGCCGCGCGGCCTGATCATTGTACTGCTCTGCGAGTTTGTTCGGTATTCCGCTTTCACATCCGGCCATGATTTCCAATGCGAATGCAAGCAGAATGAACGGCCTAACCATGCCCCAACACCTTGTGCGGAACGTACAATTGCTCCAAAAACTTCATTTCCTCATCACTGAGCGTTACCTCCAGGGCAGCCACCGCATCTTCCAAATGTGGCATCTTCGTCGCTCCGATGATCGGAGCGGTCACACCGGGCTTATGTAATAGCCACGCGAGCGCAACCAGGGCTGGTTTCACGTATTTGCGTTTGGCGAGCTCGACGACCCTGTCGGCAATCTGGTAATCTTCCTCCTGATAGTAAAGGTCTTTGGCGTACTGGTCGAATTGTTCACGCTGAGTGCTGTCCTGCTGTCCCCGTTTGCGGCTTCCGGTGAGAAAACCTCTCGCCAGCGGGCTCCAGGGGATAATCGCGATCCCTTCTTCTCTGCAGTATGGAATCATCTCCCGTTCTTCTTCTCTGTAGACAAGATTGTAATGATTCTGCATAGAAATGAAACGAGTCCAATGGTTCATATCTGCCGCGTGCTGCATCTTCGCGAACTGATACGTGAACATGCTCGAGGCGCCGATATACCGCGCCTTGCCCGATTTCACCACGTCATGTAATGCTTGCATGGTTTCTTCAATCGGTGTGTGCGTATCGAAACGATGAATTTGGTAGAGGTCGACGAAGTCTGTGCCAAGCCGTTTCAGCGACTTATCGATCGCATCCATAATGTGGTAGCGGGATAGGCCCCGGTCGCGGGGATCGTCGGTCGTCGGGAAGAAGACCTTCGTGGCAAGAATGATTTTTGATCGGTCTGCAAAATCGCGGATGGCTCTCCCGAGAATTTCTTCGCTGACGCCGCGGGAGTACATGTCGGCCGTATCAAAAAAATTTATTCCGAGCTCAAGGGCGCGTTGGATGAATGGCCGGCTTTCGTCTTCCTCCAGCACCCACGGCCTCCAGCTTTTCGATCCGTACGTCATCACGCCCAGACAAAGTCTCGACACGTTGAGGTCGCTTTTTCCCAGTTGCGTATAAATCATTTGTTCCCTCCGCAATTTGATGCAATATAGAACTCGAACGTTTGATTAACAACTGTTAATGCCTTGCTTCTCTCTCCGCTTCTTCTGATATTTATAATAGAAATGACTCAATTGAAAGAGCACATCGGGAAGCAAATGAAGATGTTCGAGGAGGTGGGCGAGCTGCTCATCAAGATCGCCATCGGACTTCTTCTCATACTCCTCATCGCGGTGATGTTTCCCCACGGCGAAGCAATTGAATACTCCTACTCCGTCGGCGCAGTGTGGACCGATAACGATCTCGTCGCCCCGTTCCCATTTCCCATTTATAAGGAATTCCGCGCGTACGAAAAAGAGCGCCAGGACGCTTCAAGAGCGGTCATTCCTGTCTTCGAGCGGAACGATAGCCTGGAACGACAGCAACCGCAATTCCTTCGTTCATTGTGGCGGCAGCTTCGCGCCGCTTCCGAGGCTCACCGGCGAATGCTGAAATCGTCCTCACGCAACGATTCGCTTGCCTTCCAGCAGGTCTCGGTCGATCTTCCGATGAAGGTTTCAGACGAACAATGGCAGGCGATCTCGGGGGTAGCTCAGCGCGGCTCAACCTTTGAGGAGACAGTCGCTTCCGTGGTCGGCGACATGCTGCACGACGGGATTCTCGACCAGCCCCGCCTCCGGCAAACCGATACGATGATTGCGGTTCGCAAAGGCCATTCGGAGGCCCTTGCATACAGGGAACAGGTCCCCTCAATCGACGAGGCGCTGGTCATCTTCGATCAGCGGATGAAGCAGACGTTTGCCGACGGGAATGCCGTTGTCGCCGGTATGATACTCGGCCATGCGGTGCTCAAGCCGAATCTCCTTCTCAACGAACAGGCGACGAATGACGCGATGAGGATTGCGGTGGATAACGTTCCCCGCACTGTGGGATATGTGCTTGAGCGGGAGACCATCATACATAAAAACGACCGCGTCACTGAGGACATAAAACTTAAGCTCGATTCGTACGAGAAGGCGAAGGTCGACCGGAGCGCGCAGACAAGCGACTGGCAGCACTGGTTTGGAATTTGCCTTCATATCATGCTGCTCGTTGGAATCTTCGGTGTGTATCTCTTTCTGTTTCGGCCGCGCATATTCCGGGATAATTCAAAACTCATGGTAATCGCGCTGATACTTCTGATGGAATCGTTCTTTGCTTTTCTTTCCGTCCAGATCAGCCTACCCCAGCCTGTGCAGTACCTGATCTTCGTTCCCGCGGCGGCCATGCTTCTGACGATCATCTTCGATTCACGCGTTGGATTTTACGGGACGGTGACCATCGCCTTTCTTGTCGCCGCAATCCGCAGCAACGATTACAACATTGCTTTGATTTCGCTCATTGCCGGATCGCTCGGCGCCTATACCGTTCGCGATATTCGTCTGCGCACGCAGATTTTCCGGTCGCTCGTGTTTATCTTTTTGGGGTATTCGCTCTCGATCCTCGCCTTATCGATCGAGCATTTCGAAGCGGTGAACTCGATCCTCATGGCGTTGACGTTTGCCGGGGTCAATGCGATCATTTCTCCGGTGCTCGTGTACGGGCTGCTCTTTCTCTTCGAACATTTCTTCGGGATTACCACCGATCTCACTCTGCAAGAACTCGCGAACGTCCATCATCCGCTCCTGCAGGAGCTCTCCGAGAAGGCCCCCGGCACCTTTCATCACAGCATTACCCTCGGAAGCCTTGCCGAATCGGCGGCGGAAGCGATCGGCGCGAATGCGATCCTTGCCAGGGTCGGCGCCTATTATCACGACATAGGAAAAATTCTCAAGCCCGAATATTTTGTGGAAAACCAGGCGGGCATGGCGAACAAGCACAACAGACTGAAGCCCCGGATGAGCGCGCTCATTATCGGGTCACATGTCAAGGAAGGGATGGAACTCGCGAGGGAGCGGGGATTGCCGGAGGTTGTCATCAACTTTATTCCGCAGCATCACGGAACGACGCGCATGTCCTTCTTTTATGATAAGGCATTGAAACAGGCTGTCAAGAAACCGCCAAAGGACATCATCAACGAATCTGATTTTCGGTACCCCGGCCCGAAGCCGCAGACAAAGGAGGCGGGGATCGTCATGCTTGCCGATTCCGTAGAGGCGACGACCCGTTCTGTTGATGATCTGACGCCGCAAAAGCTTGAGCTTACGATCGACAGCATTATCAAGAAACGTTTTTTGGAAGGCCAGCTGGACGAATGTTCTCTCACTATGCGCGATCTCGCCCGCATCAAGGAGTCATTTCTGAAGCTCCTTATTGGCGTCCATCACCAGCGCATTAAGTATCCGGAGCAACGGGAGGAACAGTCGCCTGCAGCGGAAGGACAACATGCACCTCACGAGCCGGCTCCGCACCGCGCGACGAGCGAAATGGCAGGGCGAACTTCAAGACACGACAGGGACGAACATGGCCGCAGGCACGAGAAGGCCGAGCAAAGCCCCCGGCACGACAAGCCGGAACATCGGCCGAGACATGAAAGGGCCGAACATGGCTCCGGGCTTGAGGGGGCAGAGCGCACGTCCGCGCATGGCATGGCAGAACAGGGTTCCTCGCATGAGAATGCAGAGCAAGCCAGCGGGCACGACACTTTCGAACAGAACGCGTCGCTCGATAATGACGCGCAAGGCATCCGGCATGACACTGCCGAACTCCCTCCGGGACAGCCCGGCGATGATCCGGAATCGCCGAATCCGTCGAGCCAGCATGACGATTCACGGGAAAATGAAACTCCGGCTTCAGACGCATGAAGGAGCATCTTCGCGCATATATTCATTTCCTCCGGCTGGAAAAGAACGCTTCTCCGAACACAATATCTTCCTACAATCTTGATCTGACGCGGTACCTCGGGTATCTGGAAGCACAGGGCGTGCGCTCCCTCGAGAAGATCTCCGACCGAAACCTGTCATCCTATCTCGCGTCGCTGTACGATGTCGGCCTCTCGCGTCGCAGCGTAGCCCGCAATCTTTCAGCAATTAAAATGTTTCACAAATTTCTCGGAGGGGAAGGGCTCACCACGAACGATCCCACGCAGAATATCGAGACTCCCAAATTATCGAAAGAGCTCCCCGACGTTTTGACGCAGGACGAGATGGAAGCCATTCTTCAACAGCCCAACACGGCAGAAAAGCTCGGGATGCGCGACAAAGCAATTCTCGAGACAATGTACGCCACGGGTATGAGGGTATCGGAGATTATAACGTTAAAGCAGTCGAACGTCCACAGCGCGGAAGGGATCGTGCGCGTCTTTGGCAAGGGGTCCAAGGAACGTCTGGTGCCGATCGGGCGCTCGGCGCTCGACTGGATATCGCGGTACACGACGCAGGTACGTACCGCGCTCTCCAAAGGCAGAGGACAGGACACAGTATTCCTCAACGCCCGCGGAACGCCGATGTCGCGCATGACCGTCTGGAACATTGTGAGGGCGAACGCGAAAAAATCCGGAATCAAAAAAGACGTCCATCCGCACACCATACGGCATTCCTTTGCCACCCACTTGCTGGAGGGGGGAGCCGACCTCCGCTCAGTCCAGGAAATGCTCGGCCATGCCGATATTTCAACAACCCAGATCTACACGCACATCGACAGGGAGTATCTCAAAGAGGTTCATCGCACCTTTCATCCACGGGGATGATCTATTTTAAAAACCGCCTGCTAGGAACTCAATAGAATGGGAACTAACATAGATAAGGATTCACTAAATTGGTTATTTAGGCTGTTGGCCATTGGAACCGCCCTCATTGCCCTTTTTTCTTTGTTCGACAACGCTCTCTTTATTTTCCGCGCTCTTGGCAACCTATTTGTTTTCGGCGCGCTATTCTTTCTCATCGATATGGAGGCGGGGTCCAGCTTTAAACGGTTCTATTTGTTGGTCCTCATAATTTGGGGCGTTGTTTTATGTCACAGTGTGCTGGGTTTCGTTGAAGCGAGCGAGCAGGCTAATTATACTTTTCTAACCATCACGTTTTTCATTTACGCAATCACCTTGCTTTCGCTGCCACTGTTCAGTGTCGCCATGGGAGCACTTTGTGGTGCTGCAAACGCATCAGAGTTCGAGGAGAAGTGGAAGAAACTGACAAAATTTTCCGCGTTCTATTATGCCTTACCGTTTTTGGCATTCTTAATTGTATCTATTGGCAGGGCACTTGGCGCAGAGGTGAATTTGACGTATGGCGTTACAGACACCAGTCCAATTTCTGCAGAGGTCCTAAAATATGGTTTACGGTTATTGTTTTTTGTCCCACCGGTTTGGATTCTCATTAACTTGGCGAAAGTGAGAAGTCTGCAATTTCCGACGTCAATCGATTCTAAAGATGCAGTAGTCGGCGATACAACTATGGCAAATGCGCACGACAGATCTGCGGCTAACACAGAAAACAACGATCTTGAGATCAAATCCCAATAAATAAGAGTCCCACCTCAGAGTTTCAAGCTGTCTCTATTACCTCCGGTATTAGGCCCATTTCCTCTTTTCCCAAATCTTTCCTATATTATTTTGTGATTAGTTCTCTGTCAAATTTACGAAGCGACGTTGTAGGCCTCGAGACTGAAATCCAGCTTCTGGATGGCCGGCCTCAGCGCTATGTGTTCCTCGATAACGCCGCAAGCACGCCCACGTTCAGAACCGTGCTCCGCAGTGTCGAGGATTTCATGCCCTGGTACTCGGGCGTTCACCGCGGAAACGGCCTCAAAGCCATAGTCGCGACGGATGTCTTCGACGAGACTCACAGAATCGCCGGAAGATTTGTCGGCGCCGACCTTTCGGCGAACGTCGTCCTTTTCAGCAAGAATACCACCGAATCGATCAATCAGCTGGCGAACCATTTTCATTTTGGCCCGGACGATATCGTCATTTCGACAGTCATGGAGCATCATTCAAACGATCTCCCCTGGCGAAAGCACGCCCGCGTCATTCACGTTGGAATTTTACCCGATGGGTCTGTGGATCTGGCGGCCCTGAAGAACGAACTCACCCGAAATAGAGGCAAGGTACGGCTCGTCGCGGTCAGCGGCGCTTCGAACGTCACCGGCATTTGTAATCCCATTCATGAGATCGCGGAATGGGCGCACGCGGCAGGCGCCATGATCTTCGTGGACGCTGCGCAGCTTGTCGCGCACAGGCCGGTCAACATCCTTCCGAACGACGATCCCGGGCATATAGATTTTCTCGCGTACTCTGCTCACAAAATGTACGCGCCGTTTGGCGTCGGCGTACTCATCGGGCCGATGGACTTTTTTGCAAAAGGCGATCCCGATTTTGTGGGCGGGGGAACCGTATCCTACGTAGGTCTTGAGGAAGTAGAGTGGGGCACGCTGCCGCATAAGGAGGAAGCCGGCAGTCCGAACGTCACCGGAGCGGTTGCGCTGGCACAAGCCATCTCATTGCTCACCTCAATCGGCATGCAGACGATTGCCGGCCACGAACGTGATCTGCTCGAATACGCGATCGGCAAAATGAAGAAGCTCAACGGCATCAAAATTTACGGGCCTACGGCGGATTTGGAGCACAAGGTAGGCGTCATTCCGTTTATTGTCGATGGGATGGATCACGCGCTCGTCGCGACGATTCTCAGCCTGGAAGGGGGAATTGGCGTGCGCAACGGAAATTTCTGCGCGCAGCCCTATATGCGAAAGCTCCTGAATGTCTCCCCTGAAGAGGAAAAGCTGAAACGCGCGGCCCGCTGTGACAACCCGATCTTGCCGGGGATGGTTCGCGCCAGCCTTGGATGCTACAACAACGAGGAGGATGTCGATATCTTTGTCGAAATGCTCGACCGTATCGTGCGCAAAGCGTACATAGGGGAGTATTCCATTCATCCCGTGACCGGATTGTACATCGCCAAAGGATATTCATTCGACATCAAGAAGTATTTCCAGCCCTTTCACTCATCCGTCCGGGATGAGGCTCTCGCGTCCTGACCGAACAACGCACGCCGTTTCTTGCTAGACGAACTGTACATTCTTCCGATTCTTCTATTCTCCGTCGTCATTCATGAGACCGCTCATGGATGGATGGCGCTGAAACTCGGCGACACGACCGCCCGGGATATGGGGCGGCTTACCCTGAATCCGATCCCGCACATCGACCTGGTCGGATCCATCATTGTCCCGCTGATGTCTATTGTGGCGGCCGGACGGGTGTTCATCGCCTGGGCTAAACCTGTTCCCGTCAATCCTGCCAACTTTTCCAATGTGCGAAGGGACGACATCCTCGTCTCCGTCGTCGGCCCGATTTCTAATTTTGTGCTCGCGTTTTTGTGCACGATCGTGGTTATCGTGCTTCTCAAGATCGACTCCTCCGTGGAGATTTCCAACGAGATTGTCCACGACGGCCTTACCTATCTCCTGAAAATGTTCGCAGGCGGCATCACGATGAACATCGTGCTGGCGGTGTTCAACATGCTCCCGGTTCCGCCCCTTGACGGCTCTCATGTCGTCGCGTCGCTCTTGCCCGCCGATCTGAGTATGAAATATCGCAAGATCGGCTTCGCGGGCATCTTCGTCATTATCCTGCTGATGCGATGGGATCCGTTTTCGAACGCGTTCTCTGAGGTCATTCGTACCCTCAGCTCTCCTTTTCAATTACTCATCGACCTCTTTGCGCACTGATATGAGCCGGCGCCTTGTCATCCTCGCTGAGGGAAAATTCAGCCCCCTCGAATCGAAGACCGCGAACCAGGCGATCAGGTATATCCCCGAGCAGGTGACAGGGGTGATCGACAGCCGGACGAGCGGGAAAAAAGTTCAGGATATTCTCGGTTTCGGCGGCTCGATACCGATCTACCCGGATCTCCGGACGTCGCTGCAATCCAAACCGGACGCGCTGCTTATAGGGATCGCGCCGACGGGAGGCAGGCTCCCGGACGAATGGCGGAAAATTCTCATCGAAGCTATCGAGAACAAGCTGCATATTTTAAGCGGCCTGCATACGCTCCTCTCCGACGACCGCGAGCTCGCCGCGAAAGCGAAGGCTTCGGGCGTCACGATTACCGATTTTCGCAAGGTTCCCGACGAATATGAGGTTGTCGCGAAAGGGTATTGGAAACGGCGCGACGCGAAGACCATTCTGACTGTGGGAACGGACTGCAATGTCGGCAAGATGACCGCCTCGCTCGAACTCCACCGGGAGTTCACGCGGCGGGGGCTCAAATCAGATTTTGTGGCGACCGGCCAGACCGGCATCCTCCTCGCGGGAAAGGGAATCTGCGTCGATTCGATCATCAGCGACTATGTCGCGGGATCCATCGAACGCGAGGTAGAAAAGTCGGCGCGCACGGATGTTAATTTCATCCACGTCGAAGGACAGGGCTCCCTCACGCATCAAGGGTACTCAGCGGTTACGCTCGGGCTGATGCACGGCGTGATGCCGGACGCGATGATCATGGTGCATCATGCCGCACGGCGTACTGACGACTACGGATTTCCGCTCGACCAGATAAAAGAAAAGATCAGGCTTCACGAGGCAGTCATCCGGCCTTTTAAAAATTCGAAAGTGGTGGGAGTCGCGGTAAATACCGTGATGATGACCTCGCAGCAGGGGACTGCCATCAAACAGGAACTTGAACAACAGACCGGCCTGCCGGTTGCCGACGTGCTCCTGCCGGAACGCAGCAGGCTTGCCGACGCGCTGATGAATTATTTCCGAAAATAATCGACGAAAGTAATGGAAGAGTTTCGATATACAGGAGACGAGCTTCGCTGCGAAGAAACCAGCCTTGACTCCATTGCGGAGAAGTACGGGACCCCCCTGTATGTCTATAGCAAGCGCTCTATTCTCGACCACTGCCGGCACATTGAGAAGGCGTTCGGCAATATCGACCATCTTTCCTGTTATGCCATAAAGGCAAATGCCAACAGAGAGATATTGCGCCTCTTAGCTGCCGAAGGAATCGGAGCGGACGCCGGCTCTGTCGGCGAACTGGAGCTGGCGCTCCAGGCAGGGTTTCCGGCCGATAACATAACGTTCAGCGGCGTTGGGAAACGGGACGATGAGCTTGAGTTCGCCCTGCGCAAAGGCATACTATCGCTGAATGTGGAGTCAGAGGAGGAGATCGACATCATCAACAGCGTCGCTTCGAAATCCGGATCCAGAGCGCGCATACTCCTAAGAATAAACTTCGACCTCTCTGCGGGAACGCACCCGTACATTACGACCGGCCAGCGGCACAATAAATTTGGCATACATAAAGACAGGGCGCTTGAAATTCTACTGCGCGCTGTCTCACTGCCTGGCATAGAGGTACTTGGCATTCACAGCCATCTCGGTTCTCAGATTACAAAAGGGGATGTCTTCGTTTCTGCCGGATTTGGAGTGCAGTACCGAGACTTCGTTTCTCATCCGGCGCTTCCCCACGAACCCGATCATTCCGAAAAAGGGCTCACGACAGTCGACATGCTGAAGATGGCTCTTCCGGTACTGAGCGAGGCAAAGTGCAAAATCCTTATCCAACCCGGGCGCTCGATCATCGCCCATGCTGGTATCTTGCTCACAAAAGTGTTATATAATAAGAAGACGAACGACAAGAAATTCGTCATCATCGACGCCGGAATGAACGATTTGATCAGGCCGAGCCTGTATCAATCGTACCACCAGATCGTCCCGACGGAGATGCGCCGGCGTTCCTATGAGGCTGTCGACATTGTCGGCCCCTTATGCGAATCCGGAGATTTTTTCGCCCTCGATCGCAGAATGCCCGAGGTACAACGGGGCGAATATCTCGCGGTGATGTGCGCCGGGGCGTATGGATATGTGCTGTCGTCGAACTATAATGGCAGGCCGAGGCCGGCTGAGGTGCTCGTCGATGGCGACCGAACGACGGTTATACGAAAGAGAGAAGAAGTGTCCGATTTATGAAATCATTCAGCGTAGCCGTGGTCGGAGCGACGGGCCTCGTCGGAAGGAAGATGGTAGAGGTCCTGGAGGAACGAAGGTTTCCCGTTGGTTCTCTTCGTCTTCTCGCTTCCGCGAAATCTGCCGGGAAAAAGATCAGGTTCCAGGGAAAAGACGTTGAAGTCCGGGAGTTGCGTCCCACGAGCTTCGAGGGAATAGAGCTTGCCTTCTTCTCTGCCGGCGCGTCGGTAAGCAAAGAGTTCGCGCCGCACATCGTTGCCGCCGGCGGACTGATGATCGATAACAGCAGCTCGTTCAGGATGGACGATGCGGTTCCTCTGGTTGTCCCCGAAGTTAATCCACATGACATCGGAAAACACCGAGGCATCATTGCGAACCCGAATTGCTCGACGATTCAAATGGTCGTCGCGTTAAAACCGCTGCATGACAAGTGGAAGATCAAACGGATTGTCGTCGCGACGTACCAGTCGGTCACCGGCGCCGGTAGACCTGCC
>Ga0310810_10002807_pt1 | contig 18836 bp, 8 predicted proteins | sample NCmetagenome_FD_207641 | JGI IMG/M metagenome (GOLD analysis project Ga0310810, IMG submission 207641) | Soil microbial communities from experimental microcosm in Duke University, North Carolina, United States - NC | ecosystem: Engineered > Artificial ecosystem > Soil microcosm > Unclassified ...
TTGGCATTGAACTGGTGGGTGGTGTCGAAATCCGAAATCGCACGTAATTGATTTGGCGACCAGGAGTTGATCACCTGCCCTCCCAGTCCGCTCCAAGCGTCAATGCGCTCAGCGTCGGACGAGAGGTCAATAGATTTCGAAAACGTGTAGTTGAAATCGAACTGCACCCCGTGCGACATGCGCTTTCGTATGTTGATCTGCATAGCGTGATAGTCGGCGTTACCGATCGAGCGCCACGCATACAACGAGTGGAACTGCGTGTTGAAGTATGCATTCGCCCCGAGGGTAGTCGGATAGTAGGCACCCGATTGCCCCAGGATGCCAGCATCAGTACCGTTGAAATCAGAGCCTGCTATATCCAGAGCAAACAGTGCCGTCGTTTCGTTGCCGGCGTAACACTTAAAAAGATCGTATGCCGCCTGCAACGGATCAGTAGTGAAAGCCGGCGCGGTCGGTTCATCGAAACCAAGGAAGCAATCACGACTATAAGCATCACCAGGACTGAGTGGTGCAATCAAGTCCTGCCAATAAGCCGCCGTTGGGCCGACGAGATCAGGAGTGATTGCCGAAGTTGGTGTCCCTGCGTGAGCCAGCTGCGAAAACCGTGAGGCCGCTTGGAAGTAGTTCACCTTGGATGAGGGATCGACGATATTGAGTGGCATCGCAAGGTCTTCTTGCACTAACAGCCTGCGGGAGAGGCGTCCCACATAAGACACTTCGAAGCTCATATCTTTGGAAAGTTCGCGACCAACCGAAAAATCGAGCGAGTAAGAGTAAGGAGTTTTGATGCGATCATCGAGGCCCCAGTAAATCGCCAGTCCGGCTCCGCCCGAAGGTGGTGTAAATGGGAAACCACCTTGCGGGGCTGGCGGGAATCCCTGCGTGGGAATCGTATTTAGTCCCTCGACTCGGGGCGCACTCGCCACCGACGGAAGAGTGTCATTGGTCAGCTGGGTGGAAAGTCCGAACGATCCGCGCTGATCGAAGGTGCTGAGCAGTCCAGCACCAATGCGATCAAAAACAACTCCGAAACCCCCACGGATTACGCTCTTGTTCGAGTTACCAAACAGCTTGTGCATGAAGCCGTCATCGAAGTTCGGTGAGTAAGCGAAAGAGACGCGTGGCCCAAAATTCTTCTTGTCCCAGTCGTAGTAACCCTTTCTATTGTTCGCCGGACCTGAAAGGTCGAACGAAACCACCGGATCGGTGCTCGATGGAATTGCCTGGAACATCTTCTGCCCTCGATCTGCGAACCATTGGCCCATGCTGAACCCCGGTGCGACCTGCAGACCGTCGGTTTCCCAAGGTGGCGAGAACAGGGAGTAGCGCAATCCGAGATTCACCGTGAGGTTCGGCTTCATGCGCCAAGAATCCTGGACGTAGAATTCGTACTCATTCGCCCCCCAACGACGTTTTACAGGAGCTCCCAATGGCAAAGCTTGCCCATTTCGATCGAAGTTGTAGGTGGCATCGAGTTCGCTCACGATTCCCATCATCGTCATAAGCGGAAAGTCGTAAGAATTCCCGAATTCCTCAGCAACAGCTGGAAAACCATTGCTTCCCGGATCAAGCGGGCTTCCTGTATTGGCGAGCCCAGCTGTGTCAAGTCCGGACGCATTTGTGACGCCCGTGCTGAACGAATTGAGGAAGTTGCTTCGTGGGTTGCGGATGAACCGCAAGCTGGCACCGAACTGCAGGCTATGTTTACCCTTAGTCCAGGCCACATCATCGACAAAGTTATGAACTGGTGTCTGATAGCTCTGGCTGCGTGTAAATGCGAGGCTTGATTGGTTTGAGGTACTGTCGTCGTTCAATCCGCGAAACTGAATGAACGGTTGCGTGTCATTACTCCCAATATCGCCAAAGCTCTGTCGTGTGTATCCCCATCGGAAGTTGTTGATAAGCGTGGGCCGCAGCGTTGCGACATACCCCACGGTAAAGCCTTTGCTGTAATCGGCCAGAGTATGCAGAGGAGCCGTACCGGGGAAATAGGGTGCATTGGAATGTGCATCATTCCGCATTGCGCCGCGCCAGAACAGGCTATGACTTCCGTTCTCGGTAAGGCGATAGTCCACCCGCGCGATGTACCAGTTGTTGTTGGTCGGAACTGGGCCACGGAAGCGGTATCCGACATAATTGAAGTTGTCGCCTGCTGTGGTGTCGTTTGAAATGGGAAATGAGTTCAGGTAATCCATGACGACGGTGTTCAACCCAATCCCCAGCGGATCCATTCCTCTAATCTGATCGGGAGTGAGGCCTTTAAATCCTGCGGGAACATCATGCGTGCCGGCATTTCCTGTAACCGTAGTGGCTGGGCAGGCACCAGCATTGGCGCACTGATAAATGATGACGCCATCGCGCATGGATAAGCTCGGCACGATTCGGAGAACACTAGCTTCTTCGCGCTGCCGGTATCCTTCGTAGTTGGCAAAGAAGAACAAGCGATTCTTCCAAACGGGACCTCCCAGCGACGCTCCGAAGATATTGCGGATTAGCTTGGGCGCCTTGTTCGGTTCGCCGGTAGAAACCTGGGACTGCTTGATAAACCAGTCATTCGCGCTCGTGATCGTGTTGCGGTGGTACTCGTACACCGAGCCATGAAAGTTATTCGTACCGCTTTTCGTGACCAGTGAAACCTGGGCACCCGACGAACGTCCCTGGTCGGCGTTGTAGTTGCTAGTCGTTACGCGGAACTCCTGTACTGAATCCAGCGAGACTGGCAGGACGGACGTGAACGCGTACCCATTTACCTGATCGTTCACATCAACGCCGTCCAACGTTATGTTGCTCTGGTCGCTGTGAGCCCCATTCACCGCGCCGCTTCGCGTATCCACATTCTTGTCGATGTCCGAACGGTTCCCGGTGTACGCGACCCCCGCCTGGAGAGAAAGAAGGTCGGGTACATTTCGACCTTCGAGCGGCAGTTCTTTAACTTGCCGCTCCCCGAAGGCGTTGCCCAACGAAGCATCGGCGGTGTTGACGACCGTACCCTCTGCTGAGACTTCAATGGTCTCAGTCGTGGCGCCGACGTCCATGCTCACGTTCAGGGTCGCAGGCGTATTGACCAATAACTGGATTCCTTTTTGCTGCGAGGTCCTAAAGCCCTGTGCTTCAACATTCAACGAATACGCTCCAGGCGGTACCTGCTGGAATTCGTACTCGCCTGTCGCATTCGAATTGACGGTTCGCTCGATGGCGCGTTCAGGATTCGAAAGTGTCACTTTGGCGTTGGCAATGGCGGCTCCGCTCTTGTCGGTGACCGTTCCGCGAATCGAAGTGGTGGAGGATTGCGCCCAAGCATTGGACAGGAGAAGGAGAAATATCGAGACCAACCAAAAGAACTTTGGCATCCGCATACAAGCTCCTGAAATTTTCTAGTGGCTGAGACCGCCCGAGACCGGTACAGAGATGAGTTGTTCTCGGGAAAAGCTATTGAGCAACATGCGTTGCAATCGAATGTCCAAAAGGAAATCGCACCATTACAAACATTTACGCTGTCTTGGACTTCAAAACTTACAAATTCCTGTATACGTGCTATAAAACTTTGGAATAAAAGCGCTGATTAAATCGATTCAATCCGCAGCAAGTCGTGTAGCAGAATGCAGCGGAGTGGCCTGAAACAAAGCGTGCAACAACGAATGCACGTATGAAGAAGTTGAAAGGGAAATTTTAAGGTCGGGCCAGCAATCCATTCGCAGCCAGCACAATCACGATGGGGTAGCACTCCAGTGTGTAACGCGGCTCGGGGTTTTCAAGAGTTCCAAGAAAAGCCGATCTTAATAGAAGAAAGCCAATCAGCAACCCGGCGTACCGGATACTTCGAAAGCGAAATACTCCGATTAAAGCTGCAAGCACATAAAAAAGGTTGATTATGCCGAAACCAACCGCGAGCACCGACCATTGTGGGTCATCGTTGAATTCCCACCAGCGCACGTCCGGCGGCAGAAGTTCGGTTCGTGGCCGCAACCACATGTCCGCTACACGGATGATCGGCAGCCCGACATAGTACCGTAGTGGATGTGCGCGTACCCGCTCTGCCGCCAGCATGGCAAACCGATCATCCAGCTCCGGCGAGATCGAGTGATCCTCATTGTAGGCGGAAAGAATATCCAACGTAGCTTGTCTTTGTTCGGCGAAATCAAAGGCGCGTTCGGGCAAGCGGCTCGCATCCACTTCTTCTCCCGGAATCGGCCAGTAGATCTCTTCGACTGAAACGTACTCGGCCATCCACGTACGAACCCATCGATTGAACCCGTAAGGAACCTGTTCGTCCTGTTCATTTGCATATCGCGGAGCCAGGGGCTGAAAACGCTGCAGGTTGTGCCAGTTCCTTAGTGTCCAGGGTGCCAGGGGGATCAGCGCTGTAATCGCGATGATTAGCCCGGCTCGCGCTATTGACATCCGCATTTGATTCGAACTGCCGCGTCGAAGCAAAAGTACGAGCACATACAATCCGAGCGAAGCCAGCAGAATGCCGCCGTCTGGGCGCAATAGGATCACAACACCAGTGGCCAAGCCCGACAAAAGAAACTTTCGGATGCTTGCTGCATTATCGGACTGCAACGTGTCCAGTCCTGCTATTGCGGAGTCCAAGGCAAGTGCCGTGAATAAAATCTCGAACGTCTCTGTTAGTGCCACCGAGGCGTAGTTGGCAAGAAACGGACAAAGCGCCGCCAAGAGGAAGGCGGCTTTTGTTACGCGGTCTCGCGAAGCTTCACCAGCGCATGAACGTCGGGCAATGTCTGCCACCAGCAAGCATGTGCCAAGATCCGCCAGGATTTGCAGAACAAAAACTGTTTTGAAGTGGTCCGCGCCAAAGATCGCAAAGACAAATGCCAAAAACGCCGGATAGCCCGGTAGTCGCGTCAACGTCGGAACAATCGCGCCCTCATTCGTGATTCCGTAAATTCCGTGTGAAAGCCAGTTCTTTGCGATGTCGGCATAGAATCGCGAATCATCGGTTACCCGCGCACAGCAGAAAAAAAAGAGGAGGCGCAGCAGAAGTCCGGCAAACAAAGCCGGCACAAAGAACCGGATTTCCCGGCGCAGGAAGGCGCGCACGAGGAAATCTTACCGCGTTTTCTGAACTATGCTCATACCGAACGTCCCATTGCACCGACTTGGCAAATACCAAGTCTCCGGGAGGTTTGACCCTTGGCTTGGGGCATCTTACGATGAAAGACGACGCTTTCCATGGCCAAACAGGTTTTCCACGATCCCCAGCAAGCACGCTGGAAGCGGCTTCGCCCGATTCTTGATGCCACTGCCATCGGGCTATCCCTCTTGCTCGTTTTTTTCCTGTATACGGCGATTCGAAGTGAACCATTGCCTGCTTTATCGCTGGCTGATCTGAAGCGTCCTTATCGTGCTTTGAAGGAAAGTGAAAAAGAGAAGGCCCGCGAACGTCGCGCGAAACTCGCAAAACGCGGCCACCGCAAATCGAAAACTGCGCCGTCCCAAGTCAAACTGAATGCCGAGGAAGGCATCCGCGCCGCTTTTTACGTAGCATGGGATGCTGCCAGTTTCGCGTCACTCCGCGAATATTCTCATCAGATTGACCTGCTGTACCCCGAGTGGCTGCACGTCCTGACTGCCGACGGACGCATTCAGGGTGTCGATCAAAATACGAACACATTCTTCGATGTGATGGACGGTCAGTCGGTGCGAACCGTCGACGACAAAGTAATGCCATTCCTGAGCGCGGAAGACACCAATATGGAAGTCTTCCCGATGGTCAACAACTTCGATGGCATCAACTGGGTCGATGTCTCAGCGTTCCTCAATTCGGCTCAGGCTCGCGAGCGCTTCCGCCATGAAGTCGCGCGGTTTCTGGCGACCGATAAATACCAAGGCCTGATGGTCGACTTCGAAGATTTTTCAGAAAAAGCGCAACCTGGGTATCGGGCCTTGCTCAGCGAGCTCTCCTCTGACCTGCACGCGAAAGGGATGAAGTTGTATGTGAGCGTCCCTCCACATAACGAGGATTTCGACTATCACGCCGTTTCGGCCGCGGCGGATGGTGTCGTCGTCATGAACTACGACGAACACACGCCTGATCGGACCGCGGGTCCAGTCGCGTCCCAGGATTGGTTTACTCGAAATTTGAGCTTGGCTTCCAAGGTCATTCCCAGCGACAAGATCATCTGTGCCATCGGCAACTACGGATACGATTGGGCGCAGAAGCCGCAAAAAGGCAAACTGCCGGGGGACGTGAAAAACGTTAACGTTTCCGTGCAGGAAGCGTGGCTTGTTGCCCGCGACTCTGAAGAAGATGTCGATTTCGACGGTGACGCGCTGAATCCGCACATTAGCTATCTGGATGAACGCAATATCCGTCACGACATCTGGTATCTCGACGCAGTGACTGCACTCAACCAGATGCGGGCGGCGCAGATGGTGGGTATCAAGACTTTCGCGCTTTGGCGATTGGGATCCGAGGACCGCTCGCTCTGGCGCATCTGGGATGTTCCCGGTGACGCGAACGCGCCGGAAAAACTGAAAGAAGTGCCTCCCGGACAAGATGTCGACATGGAAGGTCAGGGAGAGATTTTGCGCATTGAGGCCCGCCCGAGCGATGGCGAACGAAAACTGACCGTCGACGGGACAACCGGGCTGATCACAGACCAAACACTTGATCCTCTGCCAGAGCCCTACCGCGTTGCACGGTATGGAGCGAATACGAAACAGCTGGCTCTGACCTTCGACGACGGCCCTGATCCTGAATGGACCCCGAAGATCCTTGACGTTCTAAAGCAGCAGCACGCGCCTGGCACGTTCTTTATTATCGGGATCCAGGCTGACAAATACGCGGGAGTTACTGATCGTCTCTTCCGTGAAGGACACGAGATCGGGAACCACACTTTCACGCATCCTGATATCAGTAATATTTCGCGCACCTTCATGCGGCTGGAACTGAACCTGACGGAGCGATTATTTGCTAGTCGATTGGGGATCAGAACGATCCTGTTTCGTCCGCCGTATTCGATCGATCAGGAACCAGATACCGCCGATCAGGTGAAGCCGCTTGAGACAACGCAAGATCTTGGCTACATCACAATCGGCAACAAGATCGACCCGAACGACTGGCGCGATAATCCTCGTCGTAGTGCAGACGAGATTGCTGCCGATGTTCTCGCCCATCTGCCGCCGTGTGCACCGAATGATCAGCGCTGCGGCAACATTATCCTGCTCCATGATGGCGGCGGAGATCGCCAACAGACGGTACTCGCACTTCCGAAAATCATCGAAGGCGCACGGGCGCGTGGTTTCGAGTTTGTCCCCGTATATCAGTTATTGAATAAAACCAGAGCAGACGTGATGCCACCGCTGCCCGCGAATGAGCGCTGGGCAGCTCGCTTGAACTGGATCGGCTTCTGGTTATTCGACGTCGGAATTAAGTTCATCACCTTGATCTTTTTCCTCGGCGACATTCTGATGACAGGTCGTTTGCTGTTCATTGGGACCTTCGCTATCTATGATCGCGTGCGTTCGCATGTGTACGGGACACCGGACCAGATCCATGCTTATCAGCCCAAGGTTGCGGTATTAATTCCCGCGTACAACGAAGAGAAAGTCATCGTTCGAACAGTGCGTTCGGCGCTCACCTCCGATTATTCGAACCTGCATGTGATCGTGATTGATGACGGTTCCAAGGACAAAACACTTGAAGTCGCTCGGCGCGAATTTGCCGCGGAAGAAGCCGCCGGGCGCGTTCTGATTCTGACTAAGCCGAACTCAGGAAAGGCCGATGCGCTGAATTATGGCTTGGAACACCTGACCGACGAAGAGTTTTTTGTTGGTATCGATGCAGACACGGTGATCGCTCCCGACGCGATTTCTCATCTTGTTCCACATTTCCTTAACCCCAAGGTCGCGGCCGTCGCAGGAAATGCCAAGGTGGGCAATCGGGTAAACCTTTGGACCAGGTGGCAGGCGCTCGAATACATTACGAGCCAGAATTTCGAGCGTCGTGCACTGAACACGCTGGGGGCAGTTAGCGTTGTTCCCGGCGCGATCGGCGCATGGCGCGTATCTACGGTGAAAGAAGCGGGCGGGTACCATCACGATACAGTTGCCGAAGATGCTGACCTCACGATGGCATTGTTGCGGAACGGTTATCGCGTGGAATATGAAGATTTGGCGCTGGCTTTCACAGAGGCGCCCGTGAATGCGAATGGCCTCATGCGCCAACGCTTTCGCTGGTCCTTCGGAATTTTGCAGGCAGTGTGGAAACATTCAGGCGTGTTTGCTCGCAAGGGTGTACTTGGTTGGGTGGCGCTCCCCAATATTCTGATATTTCAGATACTTCTTCCCATAGTTTCGCCGCTCATCGACATCATGTTCGCTCTGGGCGCGATCTGGTACTTCATCCAGAAGTTCTTTCATCCGGAATCAACGGATCCTGCAAGTTTCCAGCGTCTCGTCATTTTCTTCCTTGTGTTCCTGGTGATCGACTTCATCGCCTCGTGTATTGCATTTGCCCTGGAGCGCAGACGCCCCGAAGGTCGTGAGGATGGATGGCTCCTAAGCCAGGTTTGGCTCCAACGATTCGCCTATCGGCAACTCTTTTCGGTTGTGTTGTTGAAGACTCTCAAAAGGGCTGTTGAAGGACGTCCATTCGCTTGGGACAAGCTCGAGCGCACCGCCGCTGTCAGTTATCGGCCCGCTGAACAAGCAGAACAGCTTACGGCTACCCGCAAGTGATACTGGCGTTACAGCGGCTAAGGTCTAAATCCCTCCTCGGCGGGCATCATCACTTGTTCCTATGACCCACATCACAGACAGATGTTCACAGCCAGTGTGTGCTGATCATGGAGAACCATGTCATGCCGGCCCACACCGTAATCGAGCCCTTTCGCATCAAGAGCGTGGAACCGATCCGTTGGACGACTCGCGCGGAGCGCGAACTACTCCTGCGCGCCGCCTACCACAATCTCTTCTTACTGCCCGCTGAAGATGTCTTGATCGACCTGCTGACGGATTCAGGTACCGGCGCGATGTCTACTGATCAGTGGGCAGCGATTATGCGAGGCGATGAAAGTTATGCTGGCAGCCGCAGCTTCGACTCGTTCCGCTCTTCTGTGCAGGACATCTTTGGCTATCGTCATGTGATCCCCACGCATCAGGGCCGCGCCGCTGAGCGCATCCTGTTCAGTGTGATGTGCAAGAAGGGAGACGTTGTTCCCAACAACACGCATTTCGATACAACGCGGGCCAACATCGAATTCACTGGGGCAGAAGCTCTCGATTTGCCATGTGCTGAAGGCCGAAGGCCAAGCGAGTCGCATCCTTTCAAAGGCAACATGGATCTAACCGGCTTAGAAGATGTGATTGCGCGCGTTGGCCGCAATCGCGTTCCTCTTGTGATGCTAACCGTGACCAATAACTCAGGAGGCGGACAGCCTGTTTCGATGGAGAACATTCGCCAGGTGAGCGCAATCTGCAGACGACATGGCATTCCGCTTTATCTCGACGCGTGCCGCTTCGCTGAGAACTCCTACTTCAGCAAACTTCGCGAGCCTGGATATTCGCGCAAGTCTCCGAAAGAGATCGCTCAAGAGATGTTCCGCTACGGCGATGGTTGCACCATGTCGGCCAAGAAGGATGGAATGGCAAACATCGGCGGTTTCCTTTGCACGAATGACGACAAGCTTGCGCAACAGGAAAAGGACCTGCTGATCCTTACCGAAGGTTATCCAACTTATGGCGGTCTTGCGGGACGCGATCTGGAAGCGATCGCCGTCGGATTGCAGGAGGCCTTGCACGAAGACTATCTCGAATACCGAATCGCTTCGACCGCGTATTTGGGAAATCACATCGCGCAGCAAGGTGTGCCAATTGTGCAACCGCCTGGCGGACACGCTGTGTACATCGATGCGCGAGCCTTTCTGCCTCACATTCCGCCGACCGAATTTCCAGGTGTCGCGCTGGCTGCGGAACTCTATCTAGAAGGTGGTATTCGCTCAGTCGAAATCGGTACGCTGATGTTTGGACCTGCTGCGAAGATGGATCTCGTTCGCTTAGCGATTCCTCGCCGTGTGTACACGCAAAGTCACGTCGATTACGTCGTCGAAGTCATACTCGAAGTGTGGAGAAAGCGCGAATCGATCAGCGGGCTTAAGCTGACTTACGAAGCCCCGTTCTTGCGCCACTTCACGGCTCGTCTTGAGCCGTGCGAAGTCCCAGTTGGAAAGCGCTGACTGGAGCTTTTAACCGAATCTGCCGACCTAAAAAACGACTTGGAATCAAGCGGTTCGAATGAAAGGCGCGCGACCGCATGGTCGGCGCTCGCCTGAGTTCCGGTGCTACAATAAATAAGTTTTTCTTACCGTCCGCATCGGACTGGATTTCTCCTGAGGTGCACTTATGGCAACAATGGAAGCCCCGCCGCGTTTACAAGTTCGTCTTCATGAAGGCCCGTTCGTCAACGAGCCGATGGTTGATTTTGGAAAAGAAGAAAATGCTCGCAAGATGCGTGCTGCCATCGAGAAAGTTCGCGGCCAGCTTGGGCGTGAATACGACCTGATCATCGGCGGCAAACGTGTAAAGACTGCCGAAAAAATTAAATCCTTGAATCCAGCGAAGCCTTCGCAGAGCGTCGGCATACATCAGAAGGCGGGAAAAGATCAGGTCGAGCCAGCGATGAATGCAGCGTTGAAGGCATTCGAAAGCTGGAGTCGCACCTCGATTGAAGAACGCGCGAGTCTCGTGTTTCGTGTTGGCGACCTGCTGCGCGAGCGCAAATTCGAATTCATGGCTTGGCTGGTGTTCGAGGTTTCCAAGAACTGGGCCGAAGCCGATGGCGACATCTCTGAAACGATTGACTTCTGCGAATACTACAGCCGCGAAGCGCTTCGCCTGGCAAAGGCCGAAACTCCAGTTCAGTTGCCTGGTGAACGCGATCGCTTGTTCTATGTTCCGCTCGGCGTTGGTGCAGTGATTCCGCCGTGGAATTTCCCGGCCGCGATTATGGCTGGCATGACGCTCGCATCGATCGTGTGCGGAAACACTGTCATCCTGAAGCCCTCGAGCGACTCGCCTACGATCGCAGCCAAATTCATGGAACTGCTCGAAGAAGCGGGTTTGCCGGAAGGTGTCGTGAACTTCTGTCCCGGTGCTGGCGCGAGTTTCGGAGATGCAGTGGTTGCGCATCCGAAGACTCGTTACATCGCTTTCACTGGATCGCGCGAAGTCGGGCTGCACATCAACAAGAGTGCTGCGACGCAAGCTTCGGGTCAGATCTGGATTAAGCGCACTGTTCTTGAGATGGGCGGCAAAGATGCGATCATCGTCGACGCGGATGCTGACATCGATGCTGCTGTCGAAGGTGTTGCGGCTGCTGCTTTCGGTTTCCAGGGTCAGAAGTGTTCCGCGTGTTCGAGAGCGATTATCGACGAGCGTATTTACGACAAGTTCCTCGAGAAACTGAAAGCGCGCGTCGAAAAAATCACGATCGGAGATCCGGCCGAGAATTACAACATGGGCGCTGTGATCAACGAAGGCTCCATGAAAGACATTCTCGGCTACATCGAGCAGGGCAAGAAAGATGGACGAGTGATCACTGGCGGAGCGCGCGTTCCTCTTGGCGATGGTTTTTTCCTTCAGCCAACAGTGATCGCTGACATCCCGCCGAAGTCCAAACTCGAGCAGGAAGAAATCTTCGGGCCGGTTCTGGCTGTGATCAAGTCTCGAAATTTTGATCACGCGCTCGAAATCGCTAACGACACCGAGTTCGGTCTGACTGGTGCGGTGTACAGTTCCTCGCGCGACAAGCTTGACCGTGCCGTTCGCGACTTTCATGTCGGGAATTTGTATCTGAATCGCAAATGCACGGGTGCAATTGTCGGCGCACATCCATTTGGCGGATTCAACATGTCGGGCACAGATTCGAAATCTGGTGGTCCAGACTATCTTTACCTCTTCTCGCAAGGAAAAGCTGTGGGAGAGCGGATCGCCTAATTCAACAGCGACATCACACTTTAGCCGGGAGCTTTCGCGCTCCCGGTTTTTCTTTTGCGCACTTCTCGCCCATACACAACACCTGCAGGAAGTTCTGTTCAAAATTCTCGCCTGTCTGACTTGACCGCAGTACGATCCTTCGCTGGATGCAACCATTGGAGAGTCGTTATGCAACGCATTCGATCGCGTTTTCTCTGCAGTCTTCAAGCAGTGCTCATCTTGTTCGCGCACGTTGTGTATGGCGCTGATAGTGGCCTGAGCGTCGATGAACTGGTTGCGCGGCACCTCGAGTCGATTGGGCCTGCTGCGGCACGTTCTGGAATCAAGTCGCGAGTGGTACAAGGAACGGCCGTTTATCGAATTCTTGTTGGAGGAAGCGGCAGCGTCGACGGCAAGACTGGAATGGTGAGTGAAGGTAACAAGCTTCGCTTCATGACGAAGTTTCCCCGCGCCGATTATCGCGGCGAGCAGTTTGTATTCAACGACGGCAAAATGGAAATCGCATTCGCGAATTCCAATCAGACGCGCTCGCCATTTGCCGAGTTTATTCGCACACAAGACGCAATCTTGCGAGAAGGATTGTTCGGAGGGTCGTTGTCCACTGGTTGGGCGCTGCTCGATGTTGGTGGCCGCAAAGCCAAACTGGCGTATGAAGGCTTGAAAAAGATTGATGGCAAAGATGTCCATCAACTGCGTTACGAACCGCATAAGCGAAGTGACCTTTCCATTCATATTTATGTCGATGCGGAAACTTTTCGGCACGTGGGCACGGTCTACACGCTGGACATCGCTTCCAATGTTGGACAAGAGATCACTCAATCGGCCAAACAGCGTCCGGAGCGGTTGCGGTTGGAGGAGAAGTTTGGTGATTTCCAGGAATTTGATGGGCTGCGCTTGCCCAAGCACTGGGACATCCAGTTCACCAGGGAGTTGCCAAGCGGGGACACGACAGTCTTCGAGTGGGATCTGAAGGAAGAGCAGATTACGAACAACGTCGGGCTCGACCCAAGAAACTTCGAAGTGAAGTGATGCCGAAGTGCTGGCAATTGCCAGATCGAGTTCGTCATTTTGTTGTTGCGCGAGTTACTAATCATCTACTAACGGGTATACCCTCCCCCCATATCTCGATCTTTGGGAATCAGCAACTTACAGAAAATTTCCCGCCAGATCTCTGAATTTAAAGGACTTATACGCAAAATATTCCGGAATAAGGAGTTAGGGGCGGCTTTTGGCTTCTGGCTGTTGGCTTGGGGCCGGGAGTCGATGTTCTTTTTGCGTCGCGAAGACATAGGAGTTTTCAAAGTGCAGTTGGGCGACCATGAAGGGTTCTTCAGGAGGTAGGAATGAGGTTGTCATTGAAAGTAGAACGGTGCTTTTGAACGGCATTTCGCGACCACGATCGGAAATCAGGGAGTGATATGCGGATAATCTCACCTGTCGCAGGGAACGCTACAAGGGTGGGGCACCCGCGCTAGGTGCTCGGGCTAGTGCTTGCCTTGCTTGGCCCTTAGTTCGAAGATCTGGTCTGAAGATACCGTCCCGAATTTGCGGCGCGCTGCTCCAAGTGCGCTCTGATCAAACGCCGACGTCCCTATAACTGTGTATTGACCAGGTGAGTTCGATGAGATGAGATGAGTTGTGCGCCGTTCGTCTGGTGACTCGGTAAGCCGCATGTAGGTTTACTCCCACGTTTTTATATGCCTCAGTGAGCAGCATTCCAGGAGTAGATCATGTCACGAAGCCACCCGCTTTTATCGATTGGGAGCAGGAACCTGCCATCCATTATGGTGTCCGATCAACGCAACCTCCGAAGTCGAAGGAAGAGTGACTCATTATTTGGGCTGAATTGTGTTCCAATCTGCATTGTGGTGTGCATGGCGATGGCAGTGGCGTCCCCGGCGCAAACGTTCAGCACCATTTTTTCATTTGATGGCAGCAATGGCCGCTCGCCTAACGGACCGCTTATACAAGGCTTTGATGGAAGTCTTTACGGGACTACAGTGATTGGCGGCGCACACAGTCTCGGCACGGTGTTCCGGTTCAATGCGAACCGAACAGTGACCACGCTTCATAACTTCTGCTCCCGCACCGCATGCTGGGATGGCGGGGTGCCTAAATCGGGATTGGTGCTGGGCCGGGACGGTAACTTATATGGAACCACAACGTACGGAGGAGCCCACAAGGTGGGCACTATTTTCAAAATTACGCCACAGGGAGTGCTGACCACGCTTCATCATTTCTGTGCCCAAGCCAGTTGCGCGGATGGTTATGGCACGACTCAACCACTGATCCAAGCTGCAGATGGAAACCTTTACGGAGCGGCTCCGAATGGCGGTATCAATCATGCTGGCACCATTTTCAAAGTCAGTCCGGGCGGGAATTTCAAGCTGCTATACAGCTTTTGTGCGAAAGCTCAATGCGCGGACGGCTCAGCACCAAATGGATTGATTCAGGCAGCGGACGGAAATTTTTACGGCACAGCCACATTCGGTACGGTATTTCGAGTTACGCCAGGCGGCGCACTCACGACGCTTCACAGATTTTGTTCTCGAGCGAATTGCAGCGATGGATACGAACCCATGGGTGCGCTGACCCAAGCTAGCGACGGCGTCCTCTACGGCACTACGGCCTATGGTGGAGGCAACTCCAGTTTCGGAACTGTATTTAAGATTACCCTGCAAGGTTCATTCACGATCGTTCATCGTTTCTGCACCGATGTCGATTGCATCGGCGGTGGCGTTCCGCAGTCCACATTGATTCAAGGTACCGAGGGCAATCTTTACGGGACGACGAGCAGAAGGCACTCGGCCCAGTTCGGCGGCAGTCTCTTCAAAGTCACGCGAACGGGCATCCTTACGGTACTGCGCACTTTCCCGGACTGGCGTGTGGACTTTCCAGGAGTGATGCAAGCCACCGACGGCAATTTCTATGGGACTACATATGATCAGTCAGCGAGCTACTTTGGAACGATTTTCAAGTTGAAGATGGGACTGAGTCCATTCATCAAGACGGTTCCTATCGCTGGTGCTTCGGGGACGACCGTTATCATTCTTGGGACAAATCTAAGCGGTGCGACTTCGGTCAAATTTGGCGGAAGGGCGGCGCCTTTCAGCGTTGTCTCCAGCAGTGAGATCAGAACAGTAGTTCCAACAGATGCGACCAGCGGGATCGTCACCGTTGTAACCCCGAACAGCGTGTTATCGAGTAATGTAGTTTTCCGAGTACCGTGATTCGCGTGCATCCTGCACGAGATCTTCAGGACCTAGGAAGAGATTCATCGGCAGCAATCCGTGTGCAGTAGGAATCTGCCACCACCCAGGCGGCGGCTGTCAGCGTCCAGGAGACAACGATCTCGCTCCATTGAAAAGCATTCTTCGGGCCTGAGATCAGGACGGGTCCCCACACCAGCAAAGTGAACAGGCCGATCTGTAAGGCTGAGAGCGCAGCTGCGAGCCGTGCATACACACCGATGAGCACTGCCACGCCGGCCACTATGAAGGCAGAGCCGGTGAAGTATGCCCACGCCACATGCCATGGCAGCCAAGCTGGAACGAGCGGGGCGGTCGCGTTGACATAGGTAAAGTGGGCAATGCCGAATGGGATTATGGCCACTCCGTAGAACACCCTTGCGATGCGGAGACCGCGGTCTCCGCTAGCAAGACTAAGGTGCTGCCGATCCCAGTCAGTGGCGAACCATGCATACAGAACCCAAGCGGCCGCCACCATCACTGCAGTCTTGCAACATGCCCAGTAGACATCGACGGTGAGAGAACGGAGTAGGCCGGGCATTCTCAACACCAACAACCAACATAGAGAAAAGAGAAGCAGCACGCGGGCAGCGGAGCTGGCTGTGCGTCGCCAGAGTAGGCCGACACCGCATGCCAGGCAGATGAAGGCGCAGAGATAGATGAGTAGTTCGCGTGCCGGCACACTCTTGGATACAGGCTGCCATATGGCAGTGAAATCGCCTTTGATCAGACCCAGAATTCCGAGGGCCATCATGGTCGCTGCAAAGACAGCGTGACCGATGCTTGCGATACGCATCTTTTTTATCGATCAGTGGTGTTTAGTTTTGTCGGCATAAGCATGCAGTTGCATGCCAACGCAAGTATTAGACGGCAAACAGCGCAATAAGTCTGCACATACCTACAATCGGGCGATCGCTTCTGTCAGTTGCTATGGATCACGTCACTAGATCGAGATGTTCCGCTCATTCAAATGTGTTATCGCATCACGGCATTCGAGGACATCGAAGTACTGGCCGTTTACTGGCTTCAACCGTCCGTAAGCCGTGCCTGGCACGGCGTTTGCTGATTGACAACGAATTTCCATTCGCGTACAAATACGTCGCCCGTTAGATACTTCGCTTTTTCACCGCCCAAAAATTTTGTAGTCACGCGCAGCCGGCGACCCTCGGTTCCCTCCGGTGTATTCGGCTGAATCCGTTGTTGGAGGCCGCTTTGTTCGACCTACGCTCGTCTTCAATCTCCCGCATTTTAGTTTTCGCTTTGACCTGTCTCGCTGCTTACGGTTTGAACGCGCAAGAGAGTACTTCAGCGCCGCAAGCGAAAAAGCCCATTCCGGTTGTGAAGCTCTCACTCAATGCGAGCGGCAAGTCAGTGAAGGATGCGCGTGATGCTTTTTTGCGGCACGAGATCGTAGTGGTCGAGGGAGCTACAACGAAAGACATGGGACGGCTGCTTGGGCTTTCTTTGCGCGCGCCGAAGGCACCGCGTGAAGATCGGGTCAAGCCCGGCGAAGTCGCTACTGCTTCCAATGACGAAACCTCCAAGGCGAAAGTGGAAGGCATCCTGCGCGCGATCGCGGTGCGCACTACGCCGAAAGGGCAGTTTCACGCGTTTTACGGATTTACCAGTGGAATCCAGCCGGCAGAAAAAAGCGGTTGGACGAGCGGCTTCAAGAAATGGGTCAACAAGGAATCGGGCATAAAAGAAGATATGGCTGCCGCTACGGATGCGTCCGTAAGCGCAGAAAGCAAGAAGGGTGCACCGGAAGACACAGGTGGTGGGCCGGATCCGAATGCGTGGACGCACTTAAGCACCACGACGAATTCGATGACGAGCGCCAATCAGAACACAGCGTTGCTGACTGCGACGGTGTATCGGCTTAACAGCATCGACCCGACCAGCGACTACTACATGGTCCTGACGGATGCTCAGGATAGTCCAAACTTTGGCGGCGGCTGGAGTATGTTTCAGCGGGCAGTGGTGGTGCAGGCGCAGACGCAAGACGGAACAAATGCGACATTATTTGATCATGGTCCGACAGGCACTTTGACCAGCACCACGGTTGGTTTCAGCGTCGGAGTGAGTATCAGTCTTCTTGGACCTTCGGTTTCGGCAACCTTCAGCGCCAGTTGGACTCAGCCATCGGTTATTACGGTAGACGAATCGACCAGCAGCGCTGCCAGATGGTCCGAGAGTTTCGGCTTACTCACTCCTGTTTCGACAGGAACGTTTTTGAGCCATCAGTCTTCTATTTTCGTCGTGCCGGGAGATACTACCTCTCTATCGATCACTCCAAATTTGACGGCAGTGTTCCAATCGGCAGGCGGGCCGGACGTGATTCAATTTAGTGCGGGCCCGATTGATGCGGAGCCGCCGGTTTTTACTGCAACACCTATCAGCATTGTCCTGGCCCCAGGAGCTTCCACAACACTGGATGTCGTAGCGAGTATTCCTAATTCCAACCAAGGCCTCACGTGGAACATATCCAACAATGACAACACCTGGCTCAGCATACCCAGCGGCCCTTTTTCCACGAATCAAGATTTGCCGATTGCCGTGAACCCAGGAACACCAGTAGGCACCACGGGATTCATCACAGTGGATACCGACCCACCATTTGCGGCAAAGTCAGTTGAAAGCGGGCCCATCCAGGTGCAGGTGACAGTGGGGAACGCACAGCCCAGCACGACCACGCTAAGTTCTTCCGTCAATCCGAGCAATAGCGGTCAGAACGTAATGTTCATTGCCACGGTCACCAGCAGAGTGCCCGGAACTCCGACGGGCACGATTACGTTCCGGAACAATCTGACCCCTTTGGGTCCGGCGGTACCGCTGTCGAACGGCCAGGCCATGTTCAGTACATCCACTTTGCCGGGGGGCCTCGATTCGATTAACGCGGTCTACAGTGGCGACGGGAATTTTGAAGGAGGTCAATCGCCCGCGTTGCAGCAGATGGTCAATGGCAGTGGGACGGGGTCGGCACTGATCTCTCCCACGCTTCAGCAAACAAGCCCATACGGGGCGGAGACGTTGTACTTAATCAGAGTCTTTCTAGCGAGTAACGACTTGTCGCTGCCGCCTCCTACTGGCTTTTATACGGTGAACTTCGCGGAACGTACGAGCGGAAAGACCTTGCTGAGTTTCAATACCGAGGCGTCGGGTCTGATCTCCTTTGCGCCGCCCAGCAACACGTTTCTCCATGCCGGAATCTACAAGTTGACACTTCATTACAGCGGAGATAGCAACTACGCTCCAGGTGACAGCACTCCGCTGGATATCTTTATCGCACCGTCGAGCACTTCAACCGCAGTCAGCACCAATGTTACGAGCACGAGCCTCGGAGCGCCGGTGACCATCACGGCGAAGGTGACCTCGCCGACATTCAAACAGATCACTATCATTCCCACTGGTCCCGTTCAATTCTTCGACGGCACTCAACCGCTGGGTATCGTGAACCTAAGCGATGGGGTAGCATCGCTCACAACGCATACGCTCTCGGCGGGGGCGCACAAGCTTACGGCGACATTCAGTGGCGGCACGGGGCCGGATGGCTTCGGCAACTTCACCGGTAGTACAAACACTACGAATCTGAACGTGCAAACGAACGCAACCCAGACGTCCATTAGTGCG
>Ga0310810_10002808_pt1 | contig 18836 bp, 12 predicted proteins | sample NCmetagenome_FD_207641 | JGI IMG/M metagenome (GOLD analysis project Ga0310810, IMG submission 207641) | Soil microbial communities from experimental microcosm in Duke University, North Carolina, United States - NC | ecosystem: Engineered > Artificial ecosystem > Soil microcosm > Unclassified ...
GCGATCGGCGAGTTCCAGTTGAAGCGGTACTTGTGCGAGATCATCGCGTCGCCGACGGAGCCAACGCGGTTGGGATACGGATAGATCGACTGCTGCGTGCCGGTGCGCGTGTCGGTGATGCTGATCATGCCGCCCTGCGCGTCGGAGTAGACGAGCCACGGTTTGTCCATCACCGGCACAGTGAAGAACCCGTCGCCGCCGGAGACCGTGTACCAGTCGTTCTTGCGAACGCCTTGCCCCGACAGCGTCTGGCTCGCGCCGCACCAGTTGCCGTTGTCCTGCAGACCGCCGCACACCATGTACGGCTTCTGCATGTCGTAGTTGATGTGGTAGAACTGCGTGAACGGGAACGTGTTCACGACCTCGAAGTTGCGGGCGCCGTCATAGCTCACCTGCCAGCCGCCGTCCGATCCGCTGAGGATGTATTTCGGGTTGGCCGGGTCGATCCACAGTGCCTGGTGGTCGCCGTGGACGTCGCGCGCGATGGTGCGGAAGTTCGCCCCGCCGTCCTCGGACAGGTAGAGCGACCCGGAGAGCGAGAAGATCCGGTTGGGATTCTGCGGATCGACGCGGATGTCCGAATAGTAGAACGGACGGAAGTTGATGTTCGGATCCCGGTTCACCGTGCGCCAATGGTCGCCGCCGTCGTCCGAACGCCACAGCTCCCCCTCGTTCTTCGTCTCGCTCACGACGTAGACGACACTCGGATCGCTCGCTGCAACCGCGAGCCCAATTCGGTCCATGTCGGTCTTCGGCAACCCACGGTCGCGATCCTTGCCGGAGAGCCGGTCCCACGTCTCACCACCGTTCACAGATCTGTAAACCGCGGTGCTTCCGCCGCCCGACTCGAGGTGCCACGCCCATCGGCGATACGTGTACATGCCGGCGTAGACGATGTTCGAGTTGCCGGGATCGATCGCGACGTCGGAGCACGCCGTCTGCGGATCGAGGTAGAGGATCTTTTTCCACGTCTTTCCGCCATCGGTCGTCTTGAAGACGCCGCGATCCTCGTTCGGCCCCCACTCGCGACCAAGGCCGCACACATAGACGAGATCCGGATTCTTCGCGTCGATCGCGATGCGCGCGATCTTGTCCGTCTTGTCGAGCCCGATCTTGGTCCAGTGCTCGCCGGCGTCCACCGACTTGTACATGCCGTCGCCGATCGAGGCGTTGTTGCGCGGATTCTCCTCGCCCGTGCCGACGTAAAGGATGTTCGGATCGCTGGGCGCGATAGCGATCGCTCCGATCGACGCGATGTTCTGCTTGTCGAAGATCGGACGGAAGGTGACGCCGCCGTTGGTCGTCTTGATGATGCCGCCGTTCGCGCCGGCGACGTAATAGACGTCTCGGTTGCCTGGAACGCCGACGACAACCGAGATGCGGCCCGCGTTGTTCGCCGGGCCGACGGAGCGCCAATGCACGCGGCGCACGGCATCGGTGGTGGCAGCCTGTTGGATCTGCGCGGCGGCGGACGCCAGCGGCAGAGCGGCGACGAGAGTCGAGACGCGGCGAAGCATATAAGCCCAGGATTTGGTGTGAGCCGCGGCGCCGCGGCCGCCTCAATGATGATTTCCCGGGAGCAACGCCGCCAGATCGCGGTAGTATTCGTGATGACGCGATCACGGATCGCCTTGGCGAGCACCTTCGCCGTCGCTGTCGCGTACGCGGCGGTCGCCGCTTGCGCGCGTGGCCCCTCGTCGCCACCTCAGTTCGTCGGGGCGGCGACGTGCGGATCCTGCCACGCGACCGAGCTCACCGTCTGGCGGTCGTCGCAGCATGCCGTGGCCATGCAGGACGCGCGCGACAGCGGCGCCATCCTCGGCCGCTTCGACTCGACGCGATTCGTCGAGAACGGAGCGACCTCACTTTTTACGCGGCGCGGCAACGCGTTCGTCGTGAACACAGAAGGGAACGACGGGAAATCGCACGATTTCGACGTACGCTACTCGTTCGGCGTCTACCCGCTTCAGGAATATCTCGTCGAGCTGCCTGGCGGACGCGTTCAGCCGCTGCCGATGGCCTGGGACGCGCGGCCGCAAACCGCGGGCGGGCAACGATGGTTCACCCTCTTTCCCGGACCGCGGATCGGTCACGCGGACGAATTTCATTGGACCGGCCGCGGGTTGAGCTGGAACTACATGTGCGCGGATTGTCACTCGACGGGGGTGCGCAAAGGCTACGGCGCCACCGCCGACTCGTTTCACACCACCTGGGCCGAACTGGATGTCGCATGCGAGGCGTGTCACGGTCCGGGCTCGAACCACGCGAAATGGGGGCGCTATCCGTCGTTCATTCGAGGCCTGCTGTGGCGCGACAACGGGCTGCAGGCTCGGCTCGACGAGCGCCACGGCATCACATGGTATCTGGGAGGGAACGCCAGGATCGCGCGGCGGAGCGGGCCGCGCACGACGGATCGCGAGATCGAAACGTGCGCGCAGTGCCATGCCCGCCGCACGCACCTCTTCGATGATTACGCAGCCGGCGCCCGGTTCTTCGACTTCTATGCTCCGTTGCTGCTGACCAGCGATTTGTACTTCGCCGATGGGCAACAGCGCGACGAGGTCTACGACTACGGGTCGTTCCTGCAGAGCAAGATGTACCACGCCGGCGTGACCTGCTCCGATTGTCACGAGCCACACGGTGCCAAACTCCGCCAGCCGGGCAACGCCGTCTGCACACAGTGCCATCGCGCCACCACCTACGACACGACCGCGCACCACTTTCATGCGAAGGGCAGCGCGGGCGCATCGTGCGCGAATTGCCACATGCCGACGCGTACCTACATGCAGGTCGATCCGCGACACGATCACAGCATTCGCGTCCCGCGCCCCGATCTCGCTCGCTTCGGCATTCCGAACGCGTGCACCAATTGCCACACCGACCGCAACGCGACATGGGCGAGTGCGGAACTACGCCGCCGCGGTCGCGACACGGTGAGCGGCTTCCAGGACTTCACCGATGCGTTCTTGCTCGACGATCAACATGCGGACGCCGCCCCGGGAGCCCTGCTCCGCATCGCCGATAATGCCGCCGAGCCGCCGATCGTTCGCGCGTCGGCGCTGGCTCGTCTCGCTGCGTACGCGACACCGAACGTAGCGACGGAAGCCGGCCGCCATGCTCACGACCGGAGCCCGCTCGTACGCCTTGCGGTGCTCCAACGCCTCGAGGGCGTGCCCGCCGAACAACGCGCGGCGATAGCCGCACCGCTGCTCAGAGACTCGCTGCGGTCGGTCCGCGTTCAGGCTGCATGGGCGCTCGCGCCGGTGGCAAGCACGCTCGGCGGCGATACGGCGACAGCATTTGCCGCGGCCGCGCGCGAGTTCGTGGCGAGCCAGCGGTACAACGCGGACCGCGCGTCCAATCGAGTCTTGCTCGGCGCCTTCTACGCGAACCTCGGCCGGCTCGATTCGGCGTCGGCCGAGTTCGAGGCGGCGATCAGGCTTTCGCCGTCAACATCGCGCGCGTACCTCGGCCTTGCTACGGTGCTTGTGGCGCAGCAGCGTGGCGCGGACGCGCTACGAGCCTTGGAGCGCGGGCTCGCCGCCAACCCAGCCGACGCAGACCTTCGAGCCGCGCTCGCTGCACTCGCGAAGAAACAAGACTGAGAACGCCGTGGTCTTATGGGGCGGCGACTGCGCCCGGCGGCCACACGCCTCGGGCGAACGCACCAATGGCGCTGATGACGAGCTCCGACTGCTCGACGAACGGATAGTGTCCCGCGTCTTTCACGATGAGCAGCCGGGATTGCGGGAGCGCCGCGAGCCACTCGCGTGAACCGGCGAGCGGCAGCGGGTCCTGCGCGCCGTGGATGATCAGCGTCGGAGTCAACAGCGCCTTGACTTCAGCGGACCAATCCCAGCGGCCGATCGAAGCGAATGTCCACCGATTCACTCGGGTGAACGCGCGCACTCCCGCCGCCGATCCGACGCACCACTCTCCCTTCATCGGCTTGTGCTGACGCGGATTCGCGAAATACCCGTTCTGGAAGATCGACCAGTACTCGCGACAACCGGCGATCGCGTCGGGGCCGGATGTCCATAGTTGGTTCGCGGCCGCGACCTTCGCGCGGGTCGCGCTGTCCATCCATGCCGAGACATTGCGTGAGAATTCCGTCACGAGCGTTCCGCGACGCGGTGGAAGCGGGTCGATGAGAACCAGCCGCTGCACCCGGTTGGGATGTGCGAGGGCGTATCGCACCGCCAGCCCTCCGCCCCACGAATGGCCGACGAGCGTCATACGCTCGAGGTGCAGCTGCGAGCGGAGCGCCTCGAGATCGGCGACGTGCGCGCCGATCGTGACGCGTGTCGAATCCTCAACCAGAGTCGAGCGACCAGCGCCCCGCTGATCGTAGCTGACGACGGTGAACTGGTCGGCGAGCGGCGCGAAATCCGGAAGCACGTTGGCGGCGGTCAGACCTGGGCCGCCGTGCAGCAAGATCAGCGTGTCCTTTCCGTGGCCCAACGACTCCACGTAGAGCGACACTCCCGGCGCTACGCCGATGGTCCACGACTGGGGCGCGGCCGGAGCCGGCACATTGTGAACGGCGGTCGCACCGCAGGCGCCGCAGACGATCAGGCAGACAGCCGTGGCAGACTTCGCAACGCGGGCGCTCATGACTCGATATTCTACGCCCGCCCGCGCTCGGCGGAACCCCGGCCCCCGGTCGCGGCGCTACGGTTCGACGGTAATCTCCTTCGTCATGCCGTGCGCCGAGTGCGGTCGCCCGTCGCGCGCGTCCGGGATGAAGCAGAGCAGCACGTATTTACCCGGCTTGAAATCCGCCGTTACGAACATGTGACGTCCCTGCGCGATGCCAGAAGCGCCGCCGAGCATTACCACCGGCGCGGGTCCGGACTGGCCGGAGTTCATCCAGACGATCGCCTGGAGCATCGTCTTCTCGGGCAGCAGGCGCGCGATGACGGCCTCGTGCGGTTGGGTCGCGTTGTTCTCGAAGCGAATCGTCCGCACGCCTGCCTTGAGTGGTCCGCTCAAGGCGAAGTTGTAATCATCGAGCGTCATGGTGGCGTCGGCCGCCGGCTCCGCGCTAGTGGTCGGGGCTTGGACCGTTACCGTCAGCGGCTTCACCATCCCTTTCATGACATGGGGGCGGCCGTCCGGCGACGGGACCCAACACACGAGCATGTACGTCCCCGGTTCGAGCGTCATCGTTCCACTCGCGGTCTGGCCCGCACCGACGTTGTTCGGGCCGCCGACATCGGTTGCCCAATCGGGCATTTTGAGCGCCGAGCCCCAGGCGTTCATCGCCTTGAGGAAATCGGCCGACGTTTTTCCGCGGTCGAGCCTCACTACCCAGAGATGGTGCACCTCGGTCCCGGCGTTCTTCATGCGGAAGGTGATCGTGCCCGCGGGAACGGACGCCGGTGATTTGAAGTGGTAATCATTCGCCGTGACGTCGACCACGCGAGGTTTGACATGCGTGGTGTCCTGAGCGACGAGCCGGGAGCCCGCCGACGTGGCGAGTGCGAGCAAGGCAAGACCGCGAGCCAGGCGCGGGATGCGAATCATTGTGAGCCTCGGGTGCGGATTCGCCCCGAAGCTATGAAGCGCTTTTGCAAAAAGCCGTGAGGAGATTCCCTACATCGCGCCGGGGCTTTTCAGATACTTCTCGCGATCACATCCAAAAACCCCACTGACCGGTCGCGATCACGTACGCCGACAGCACGAGATTGGTCACCCCGTGCGCGATCATCAGGTCACCGAGTGAGCGCGTCCGTCGCATCCACCAGTTGTAGATCACACCGGCGAGCAGTCCGACTTCCCAGAACGGCCCGTGTTCGGCGGCGAACAGAACCGCCGTCGCCCAGAACGCCAACGGCGTATACTGCCCCAACGGAACGCGATCGACGCGGCCGTCCTGAATCCAGCGCGGGAGCCAACCTCGCCAGAACAGCTCCTCGAGAATCGGGACCAACAGCGCCGCCCGCGTGGTTCGCAGCACGAGCATCAACGGCGTCAGTTCGCCCGGTTTAATGGAAGTGGTGATTCGCCCGGTGATTCCGTTTTGAAAAATCGAGCTCTGTCGCCAGCCGGGAACGATGAAATCCGGCGCGACCCACACCACGAACACACCGACGCCGAGCAGCGTGCTCGCGCGCCAATGCGGCGCCGTTCGCGGCACCACGCGTCGGGACAGTCCAAAGATCGCTGCCACCAGCACGAGATCGCGTATGATCTCTTTCACCGGATTGGCGATGGGCAGCCTCTTGTCCACGAGCAGCCAGATGGCGAAGACTGCGAACGGTCCGACCCATTCGATGGTACTGGTCGTCGCCCGCGCGTCCTCGACCGAGGCAGCAGCGCTCACGGTGTCACTCATAGCGGGCTAGTATAGCACCCGCGCGAGGCGTCTCGCGCACTTGACGTTACGTGGACGACTTTGCATTCTCGCGCCTCCCCCATCCGTGGTGAGTTCGGTGAAGCCAATCGCCCTCTGCGCACTTGTGCTCGTTGGTGGCATCGCTGCCGTCCAAGGGCAGCGACGTCTGAATCCCGTGGTCGAGCTGCTCGCGCAGAAGAAGCCGGTGTTTGGCGTCTACGCGCCGCGCAACCCACGCGGCGGCCGCGGCGGAGCGGCGCCCGAAGCGACGCAGCAGGCGGTGAAGACCCCCGCGCAGCTCGCGCACGACGCGCTCGAGTACAAGTCGGCCGACTACATCTTCGACGGCAGCATGGAAGGAGACATCGATGGCGCGCTGCCGGTGTTCGCCGAGTTCATGAAGGGATTGGCGGCAGGCGGAACGGTCGAACGTTCGCCATCTCCGCGGCTGCACCATCCGGTGATCGTCAAAACGCACGAGATCGCGCCGGATCCCGCGTTGGCCGCGCAGCGCATCGGCAAGCAGCTCGACCTCGGTGTGAGCGGTATTGTATTTGTGGGCGTCGAGAGCGCGGACGAAGTGAAGGCAGGCCTCGCCGCGATGCGCTTCAAGTCGAACGGCGGCACGCGTCCCGATTCCGTCGGCTCGGCGCCGGCCGTCTGGGGAATGACGGAGCAGGAATACCGGGCGAAAGCGGACCTCTGGCCGCTCAATCCGAACGGCGAGCTGATTAACTGGACGATCGTCGAGAGCAAGGAAGGCCTGAAGCACGTGCGAGAGATCGCAGCGGTGAAAGGCATCGGCGTGCTCCTCCCGGGCGCGGGTACATTGCGCGGCGTTTTTTCGACGACCGATTCCGCCGGCAAGCGCGTGTTCGACGCGGTCGGGTGGGAGGCCGCGATCCAACAAGTGCTCGCGGCGTGCAAGGAGTTCAATGTCCCGTGCGGCTATCCGGCGACAGCGAATGACATCGAAGAACGCATGCACCAAGGCTTCAGCGTCTTCGTGATCAACTGGGGCGAGCAGGGCTTCAAAGCGGTCGATATCGGAAAGAAGGCCGCCGGTCGGTAAGAGTTGTCATCCTCCGGCCGCTTCGCGGCCGGAGGATCTACTGTCCTTGATTAGCTACTTGATCGGGATAATAGATCCTCCACTTCGTGGAGGATGACAACACTCACAGTTCCAGTTTGAGCTCCGTCGCTCGCGCCTCGAGATCGAGCAGCTTTTTCTTCCGCGACAATCCGCCGCCGTAGCCGGTCAGCGATCCGTCCGAGCCGATCACTCGGTGGCATGGGATGAGAATCGCGATCCGGTTGTCGCCGTTTGCCCGTGCGACGGCGCGCACGGCGGTCGGATGCCCGATCGCCGATGCCACTCGTGAATAGGTTGTCGTCGTCCCCGGCGGAATGCGCAGCAGCTCGTTCCAGACCTTCATCTGGAATGGCGTCCCCGGCGCGTACAAGGGAACCGTGAACTCGCGCCGCTCGCCGCGAAAATATTCGTCGAGCTCACGGCGCAGCTGCACGATGATCGCCGACTCGCCGGGAACCAGTTCAGACCCGACGGCAGCCTCCAGACGCTGCAGTTGAAGCGGCAGCATGTGTCGACGCGAAAACTCGAACAGCACGAGATGCGTCTTCGTCGCCGCCGCAACCATCTCACCGACGGGCGTGACGATCCCCGTCAGGGCTCGTTCGACCTCCAGTCCACTCGTCGGCGCGGCCATCGGGAGTCAGCGCGTCCTGGCGATGAAGCCTTGAATCTGCTTCACGGCGTAGTCGACCTTCATGTCGAAGATCATTTTCCCCAGCTCGGCGGTGGAGCGTCGTGCGTCTCCCGAAATGCCATTGTTCACGCGCGCCGCGTTTGGATCCCGGGCCGCGCCGCGCGGCAGGGTGTCGCCCACGGCGGTGGGGAGGAGCGCCATACGAACCCAGGACTCGCCGCCGAGGTAGATCATCTCCGACGTGTCGGGGATGCCGGCATGCGAGCTCGTGGGATAGCCGTGCGCGGTGAGCCACTTGTCGAAGTCCGCGTTGGCCTTCGAGTACACCGAATCGCAGAAGAAGACGTGGACGCCATCCTTCGCGTGCTTGTCATCGAGACGCTTCGCGACGTCGCGGTACGAGTTCGGTTGGCCGCCGCCGTGGTCGCCCATGACCACGACGTTCTTGAACCCGGTGCTGATGGCCTCCTCGGTGACGCGCTCGAGAACCGCCATGAGCAGTGTGTCGGTCAGACCGATCGTCCCCGGAAGCGTCGCCGACGCGCGATTGGGTGTGTAGGGCAGCACTGGCATCGCGATCGCGTTCCCCAGTTTGAGCGCGATCGCCCTGACCGTCGCCCTGCCCATCAGCGTGTGGCCGCCGTTCACATTTTGCGGCCCCCGCTGCTCCGTGCCGCCGGTATAGAAAAGCGCGGTCGTTTTTCCAGCGGCCAGTGCGGTTTTCACTTCCGGCCAGGTCATCATCTCGAATTCAACGAGCGTCTGGTCGGCTCGACTACCCGATTGAAACACGGGCGACGGCGCAGTCGAGTTGCCGGACGACGCCGACGAACACGCCGACGCCACAACCCCGACGGCGGCAAGGAGAACGACACTCAATACACGGCGCATGGATTCTCTCGGGTTACGTTCGTTCGCGTCAGACGACTTCCAATGCTCGATGAGGTTCGGGAGGCAGCTCGACGTCGATCGCATCGCCGGGGCGCACCTCTCCGCCCGCGATGACGACGCTCATTATGCCCGTCTTGCGCCAGGTCGCGCCACTGTCGTCGCGACCCACAACCTCCTGCAGCAAGCCCGGCCGAAAGCGATCAATCTGGACACACGGATTGCGCAGCCCTGTTATCTCGACGACCGCCGACGCCCCCAACCGCAATCGCGTTCCGGCGGGCAGCTCGAGCAACGGGAGGCCGCGCGTCGTGACGTTCTCCCCCAGCTCACCCGCGCTCACCGCGAAGCCAGCCGCAGCGAGCTCGTCGTGCAACTCGGCGTGAATGAGGTGCACCTGACGGAGATTCGGCTGCGACGGATCGCGCGCCACGCGCGAGCGATGCTTTACGGTGACGCCGAGATGGGCGTCGCCCTCCACGCCCAGGCCCTCGACCAGCCGAATCGACGACTGCTTCTGCTTCGTGAAGGAGTGCGAATCACTTCGAGAGACGGCGACGATCGTTGCGCACATGCGTTCTTCAGGGGTGCAATGCTTCTGGCCAGAGATCGCGATCATCGCGCATCACGCGCATTGGAAGCTTGGTACCATTTGGATCTCTCGCCACTCCCCCTTCAATGGCAGTTTTTCCTGTAGGTGATCCGTTCAATCCAGTCGTTTTGTCCCGTATCCAATTGTACCAACCGTGCACGGTGGAAGACGGTCGAAGATGGAAGCAGCGATCACTCGCCCGGGTGATAAGTCTTTTCGGTGTGTGCCTTGAGCTGCGACGGATAGAAGTACACTTCGCGCAAATTGCCCGTCGCGTACCGCTGCGCCTCGTCATTGAAGTGCTTTGATTTTGGATCGCCGTTCTCGCCGCCGGCGGTCACGGCGCGCGCACGAACGCTGTCGCCGAACTCGACCACCGCGACGAAGCTGTTGCCGCTCGTGCCGTACCACTTCTTCGTGCCGGGATAGGCTCGTGCGCCGAATGACGCGAGCGAGCCCCAGCGCGACGACGGGAAGCCGACGGGGATGCTCGGACCGGCGTCGCTGAACGGCTGCACGATGTCGCCGGTGAGTCGCTGGAAGCGATTGATGTCGCCCCAGGGAGTTTTCCAGTTCCCGAAGTCCGCGGCGAGCTTGTCGGACGCCGTGGCGAGGGCCTGTAATTGCTGGTCGGCAGTCGGCTCCGTCGATCCGCCTGCGCCCCCCCCACCGCCACCGCCACCTCGACGGCCCCCGCTGGTGCGGCGGCCGAGCTCTTCGCCATAGAAGATGGCGAGCGACGTCGGCACCGACGACACGGACCATCGATAGTCCCAGCCGCGAAGCGCCGCGATCTGGTCGGTGACCTTCGCCTTGAGCGGATTCGACGCCGGCGCGTCGTCGTACGCCTTGAGCAGTGCCGGGATCATGCGATCGAACGACGGCAGATAGGTGTCGTACGCGGCGTCGATCAGCGATTGGAGCGTGAAGTCTTTCTTGCCGGGAAAGACGCGCAACGCGTGATAGCCGCGCGGCGATTCTTCTCGTCCCGTTTCGACGTACGCGGGGAAGTCTTCGCGCTTGCGGCTACTCGGCCCAGCCGCGGACCATGGCCAGTTGTTCGAGTTGTAGAGCCAACCGCTCGCCGGATTCAGAAGGTTTGGCGATTCGTCGATCGAGAGCAGGCCGTGCCAATCGGTCGCCGGATCGCTGCCGTCCACGGGCCGCGTCCAGTCGAACTTGGTATCGCGCTTGGGGATGAAGTTCGCGTGGAAGTACGCGATGTCGCCTTGGCGGTCGGCGAAGATCGTGTTGTTCGACGAGTTGGTGTGCAGTTCCATCGTCTGCTTGAACGACTTGTAGTCGGTCGCCTTCGTCCGCGAGTACGACTGCGTCAGCGCCTTCACTTGCTCCTGCATGATGCGGAGGGCGACCCATTTGTCGCCCGCTTTGCGCACGACGGGGCCGTGCTGTGTGTAGTAGACGGTGAATTCCTTCTTCGCCATGCCGGCGTCCGTCTTGTACGGGACGACGATCTTCTTCGCGATCACCGGTTTCTCTTCGTTCCCGTACTTGTAGACGTACTTGTCGCCCTTCGGGGTGATCGTCTCGAGATACTCGTCGGTGTCGTCCACTCCGCTCGTCGTGTGCATCCACCCGACGTTCTGGTTGAATCCCTGGTAGATGAAGAACTGTCCCCAGGTGACGGCGCCATACGCGTTCAGGCCTTCGTCGCTCGTCATCTGCACTTCGGCGCGGAAGAAGAACGACGTGTGCGGATTGATCAGCAGCAGCGAGTGGTGGTTCGCGGTGTTCGCCGGCGCGATGGCCGCGCCGTTCGAGCCCGTGGGCTCCACGTATTCACCGGCATCGTGCGACGGCTCGGCGATCGTCGTGTTCCCGTAGAACTGGGCGAGTTGGTTCAGATTCACCTTCTCGATGTCGCCGCCGATGCTCCCTTCGCTGAAGGTGAGGGCCATCCACGGCTCGAACTGCGCGATGACGCGCGGCTTTACCTGCGGGTGCTTGGCGAGATAGAAGTTGAGTCCGTCCGCCCACGCGTCCATGAGCTTCTTGAGCCAGTCGGGACTGGACGCGTACTTCGCCTTCATCGAATCGGGATCGATGAAGAGCTTCATGCGGAGGTCGCGATAGACCTCCTTCTCACCCTCCGCCTCGGCGAGTCGCCCCATCGAGTTGATGAAGTTCGTCTCGACGCGGTTGAAGTCGTCTTCGGCCTGCGCGTACACCAGACCGAACACGGCATCCGCGTCAGTCTTGCCCTTGATGTGGGGGATTCCCCAATCGTCGCGGGTGATCGTGATCGTCTTGGCGCGCTGCTCGAGCGCGGCCAGTTTCGTCGGCGCCTGGGCGGCGACCGTCGAGGCGAGGGATAGGGCCGAAAGGGCCAAGGAGAGCTTTCGCATGGTCGGCTACGGGGTGAATGTCGGCGCTAGCAAGATGCCCCGTGCTCATTGCGTTGACCAGTGGCCTCATCGCGGCGCGCCTTGGCTTGACCGCTCCGAGGCGTCCCGATGTCCTTCGGGGCAGCCCGGCTCGCGAGCACCTCGCGCACGGAACAAAGCGCGCGCATAGTTTTCGCCGCGAGCAAGGGCTCAACTCACCAATAATGGAGCACGGAACTCATGGCGCAGTACGGCGCGAAGGAGCTGGCGAATTCGTTTCGCACAGTCCGTGGTAACACGTTACAGATCGCCCGCGAGATTCCCGAAGAGAGCTACGACTTCGTGGCGGCGGACGGCGTGCGTTCAGTCAGCCAGTTGCTGAGGCACATCGCCTACGTCGACATTCTCTACTACGATTTTCACCGCGACAGGCACATCGAGACCCTCAAGGGCTACGATTTCGGCGCGCTGATCGTGCGGTCCACGGCGGAGGAGGTGAAGCCGCTCGACAAGGACGGAATCATTGCTCTCCTCGAGGAGCGCGGACAGGCCTTCGCGAGCTGGGAAGAGTCGCTCTCACCGGAGTTTCTCGCCGAGACGTTTACCGATCACATGGGCCAGAACCCGAAGACGCGGCTCGAGCATCTGATGAGCGCGAAGGAGCACGAGATGCATCATCGCGGGCAGCTCATGCTGATCCAGCGGCTGATCGGTATCACGCCGCACCTCACGCGGCAGCGCGAGGAGCGCGCGCGGGCACGAGCCGCCACCATGGCCGCGCGCTGAACCAGGGGCGGAGGCGCGCCTCCGCGGCTACGGCAGCGTTCCGTTCACCGTCGCCGTGTAGGTGCGCCGTCCCTCGGTGCATGGCCCCTGGCCATTGGATCCTTCGGCTGAGGCAAGCCAGGTTCCGGACGCCCCGGCCGTGTAGGCAAACGAATTCTGCCATCCAGCGACCGCGCTGAGATCAGGCATCGTCAGCACGGGGCCGTTGCTGCCGGCGTAGCCCAGGGAGGCCATGACGGACATCACGTGCCGGCCGTCGGTATACCGGAACGACACCGCATCCCCGTAACCAGACGGGATCGTGCCGAACCTGACGCGCTCGCGGAGATACGGGCCGTTCACTGCTTCGACCGTCGGGATCGCCAGCGCCGGCTGCATCGTCACGAGCTGATTGGCGAACGTGTGGAACGTCACCGTGGACGTCCGCACCTGCCGCGGATTGCTCGCCGCGACATTGAGCAGATGGAAATCCGTCGGTCGTTGAGCGGAAGCGGGGATGCCGAAGAGTTGACCGCCTGCCGACTGCGGGAAGAGAGAGTTGACGGTGCATGCCGCAGTCGTGAGATAGCTCATCGCCAACACGAACGTGTCGCCGTTCGTCGGGCCTGAGATGGTGGCGCCGCCTTGGACCATCGCGAAGCCGTTGGGTCCTCGCAGGTCCAGCGTTCCCAGCGACGTCACCGTGGGAATTGCAATGTCACGCTGGATGAAGCCGCGAATCCCGTTCGTCGTCGTGCCGTACGCGACCAGATCGTGCACGCCATCGCGCACGCCATTGATCGTGACGTTCGGATTGTTCGTGGTCGACGTCGCCGTGCCGCCGCCGAGACTATACGAGAACGATTCGCTGGTCGCCGTATGAATCGCTGTCCCTGTCACGGTGTTTCTTCCCTGCGGCAATGGACACATGTCGATCGGGCTCGCCGTCATTTCCGCTTGCGTCATGTATCGAACGATGACCCCGTCGCCGTCGGCGAAGGCGAATCCTCCCTTCCCGGCGGCGATCGTAAACCGCGCGACGTTGCCGCTGACGTCGGGCCTCGCCCACACACCGTCACCGTCCTGGAATGCAACGAACGGCGGAGCGCTGCACCGCGACCAGTCGAGGATGACATTGCCGCCCGTGGGCGCCTGACGCACGATGACAACGAGCTTGACCGTCGACGACGCGCTCGCGGGGAATCCGGCCATGCTGCCGCGAATGATGACATCCGTCGTCGCCGGTGCGGCAGTGCCCGCCGCGGCGACCCGAATCGTCGTCGAGTTTCCGACGACCGTCGGCGGTTCGGCGGCAATGGTGACGTTCGCCGGAACGTTCTCCGCCGTGATCGCGACGTCGCCGGTGAACAACGTTCGCGTGAGTGAGAGCGCGGTCGTCGAGGTCGTGCCCTGGAAGACGATGAGGCTTTCTGGATTCACCGAAAGAACGACGCTCGCGCGTACCACGTTCACGACCAGGTCGGTCGTCGCGGTCGTGCCGTCGGTTGCCTTGCCCCGTACCGTCACAGTGTAGACGCCGGCCGCGACGGCCGGTGCGACAGCGAGCGTCATCGGGGCGACTCCGTTCGACGCCGCTCCGAACGTCGCGGCGATTCCGGATGGCGCATTCTCGAGCGACAGCGCGATCGCGCCAACGAGATCCGTTTGATTGACAATGACGTTGGCGGTCGCGCTCTGGCCTTGTGCGACGCCGACGGTCGGAGGCCCGATCAGCTGCAGGCGATCGGGGATGACGGTGACGGTCAACGTCACGCGCTCGTCGGGCAGCCCCGTCACGGACGCTTTGATCGCCGCTTGATACGTTCCCGCCGCGACCTGTGCGCCGGCGCGGACGACAATGCCGACGGTATCCCCGGTGACGGGATTCGTCGCGAAGTCCGCGGACAGTCCGGCCGCGCCCTCGAGGGCGAGCGTCACCGGAGCCGAGACCGTGGTTCGACCGATGGCCAGCGTCGTCGGCGTGAGTCCGCCGCGCGTCACCGTCACCGTCGGACGGGTCAGCGTGAGGGCGAGCTTCGGCGCATCGAGAACTGTCAACGCCACGGTGAGCACCGCGTCCACGACGCCCTCGGCGTGCGCGCGAATCGCGACTGAATACTGGCCAACCTTCGCGTCGCTCGAGACGCGAAGAGTCAGCGTCGATCGGAATACGCCGGCGACTGGATCGGTGTTGACGAGCGACGCGGTGACGCCGGACGGCACGTTCTCCACCGTCACCGACGGCGTCGGGCCGCCGTCGACGCGCGTGATCGTCGCGACGACGCTCGTCTCGGCGCCCTGGGCCGCACTGACGGACGACGTCTGCAAACTCATCGACACCGTGCGATCCGGCTTCTGCGGCGTGTCAGGCAAATACTTTTCCGGACTGCACGACACGGCTGCCGCGAGAACGACGATCCAGCTTCCCTTCCCCCTCCAACGTCGCATGGCCTACTGAGGGGGAAGAGTGATGGCTGGTTGTCCGGCAGCCTTGCGCTTCGCGTTCAGCGCGGCGAGTCCGGACGTCTTGAGCGAATTCCAACGACGCATCACGTCGGCGCCCTCGGCGCGCGCGCGCGTGACTCCGGCGACCTGACCGGCCGTCGGCGCGACGTCGGCGCCCTGCATCGACATCGCGGCAGACATCATCGTCGTCGAGGCTGCGTCGAGCGTCGGCGTGGCGGGGCCGCCACCACCACGACCTCGGCCGCCACCTCGTCCACCGCGTCCACCAGCCGCTTGTGGCGGCGCCAGTGAATCGACCTGTCGCTTGAAGGCGGCGACATCATCGCCGGACGTTTTTTCGAGTTGCGCCGAGAGAGCGCGTGCCTGCTCGTAGGCAGCGTGCGCGGCCCAGGCGCCGTCGTACATCTCGCGTGACAGCGCCGCCAACTGGGCGAGTGCCGGCGCCGGCGTCTTCACTCGCGGATCGAGCCGCACGGTGATCGGCTGCGTGTAGGTCTTGCCGCCGGCTGTGAGTCGAACAGTGTACTGGCCGGGCGGCGCCCACGGAGCAAACGCGTTCGGATACGTGCGATGCGGCACGGCGCCCGTCGCACTTTCGTCGCCGCCGACAGGATCATTCTCGTCGCCGATCGCCTCGAAGCGCATGTCCCAGCTGAAGCGATGGAAGCCCGGACGGGCCGACAATCGCATCGGCGGCGCGAACCAGTAGAGCGGTAGCGCACAATCAGTGGCCGATGGCTGTCGCTGACAGATCTTGTTGTACGCCTCGGGATCGAGCCCCGGCGGCGGGTCGAGCGTGGGGTCGGTGCTCGCGTAGCGCTTCACGACTTTCCCGGCGTTGTCGAGAATCTCGAGTTTCACCGTGCCGGACGCGTTCCGAGGGAGCACGTAGTCGATGATCGCTCCGGGCATAGGATTCTCGCCGGCCGGCAACTCCGGCGGCCAGGGTGTCGGGTCGTTCGTTCCGAAGCGCACGCGTACGGCGGTGGCCGGCTTGAACAGATACCCGTTGCCGGCGTCGGCAGCGGCGGTCGCCTCGGCCTCTTGGCGGAGTGGCGTGACGTTGTCGAGAATCCAGAAACCGCGACCATGCGTCCCCGCGACGAGATCGGAGCAGAGGCAGGTGCTGTCGTCCTTCACCTTAATGTCGCGCACCGAGATGGCGGGCATGTCGTTGCGGAGCGAGCGCCAATGGTCGCCGTCATCGAACGATACCCAGACCTGCGCGTCGGTCGCCGCATAGAGCAGTCCGCGTTTGCGCGGATCTTCGCGAATCGAATTCGCGACGTTGCCCGGGGCGATCCCGGTATTGATCTCCGTCCACGTCTTGCCGCCGTCGTGCGTGCGCCAGAAGTGCGGATTGAGATCGTCTACGCGCAGCGTGTTCGCGGCCGCGTACGCCGTGTTGTTGTCGTAGTGTCCCGCTTCGATGTTGAAGATGCGCGTCCACGGGATGATCTGCGGCGGCGTCACGTTCTTCCACGTCGCGCCGCCGTCCATCGTCACCTGAATGTTGCCGTCGTCCGTTCCCGCCCAAATGACTTTGATGTCGCGCGGCGACGGAGACAGCGCGGTGATGCTCCCTTGCGGGCTCACGGTGACCTGGCTCGCGTATTTGCCGACGCTCTTCGGAATCTCCCACGTCTGACGCGCCAGGTCTCCACTGATCCGCGTCCAGCTGTGCGCGTGATCGGTCGACTTCCATACAGCGTTCGACGCGTAGAAAAGCGTGCTCGCATCGACCGGCGACCAGGCGATCGGCATCGTCCGCACGTTGCGCCCGAAGTCGGTGCCGCGCTGTTCGGCGCTCGGCCCGACATTCGTCGTTTGTCCCGTGCGACGATTGTACAGCGAGACGCTGGTTCGAGCGCTGCCGTACACCATGTCCGGATCTTTCGGATCCGGCGCCGCGATGCCGTACTCCTGAATGTTCACCGGATGCCAGTCGTGGAAGGTGATCTCACCGTCCATCGATCGGCTGTCCACGCACGCCGAGCCGGAGTCCTGCTGTCCGGCGCACAGCTTGTAAGGGAAGGAGTTATCGGCGGTCACGTGGTACATCGCGCCCGTCGGCTGCGTGTACCAATTGCTCCACGATAGGCCGCGGTTTGCCGAAACGACGCCGCCCTGATCGGCCACGACGAGCAGGATGTTCGGATTGTTCGGGTTGACCCACGCTTTCTGATAGTCGTCGCCGCCCGGCGCGCCGCGTACCGCCGTCCAGGTGACGCCGCCGTCTTCGGTCCGCCACATCACGGTCGAACAGCTGTAGACGACATTCTCGTTCTTGCCGTCCACGGCAAGCGTCGGCAGATCGCCGCCGCCGATGCGTCCGAGTGGACGCGGATCCTGCCCGGTCCCTCCGCCGCCGCGGCCACCGCCGCCGCCGGCTTGCAGGTTGGAGTTGACGACCGCTGACCAGTGCTCGCCGGCATCGGTCGACTTGAAGAAACCGACGACGCCGGTCGTCGTCCCGGTCGCGGCGCCGCGGCCGCCGCCGCGACCACCTGTACTGGCATCGGGCGGAGTCGCGGCAACTGTCGCGTACAAGACCTTCGGATTGCTCGGCGCGAGCGCGATGTTCGCCTGGATCACGCTCGGCAAGCCGTCGGTGAGCTGCTTCCACGTCGTGCCGCCGTCGGTGGATTTGAAGATGCCGTTGCCGGTGCCGCCGTAGCCGCCGCCCTCGATGTACGACTGCTGCTGCTGCCAGAGCGTCGCGTACACGATGGTCGGGTCGCTCGGGTCGATGCGCACGTCGTTTCCGCTCGTGTACTCGTCCTTGTATAAGACTTTTTGAAATGTCCGGCCGCCATCGGTCGAACGGAATATTCCGCGCGTCGCGTTCGGTCCGTACGGATGCCCGAGCGCGGCGACGAACAGCCGGTTCGGATCCTTCGGGTCGACGTCGATCATCGCGATCATCTGCGTGTCGTCGAGACCGAGATGCGTCCAGGTCTTTCCGGCGTCGGTGGACTTGTAGACGCCGTTGCCCACGGCGAGGTCCGGCCGGATGATTCCCGCTCCCGAACCGACATAAATGATGTTCGGATCCGACGGCGCCACCGCGATGGCGCCGATCGAGCCCGTCGGCTGGCTATCGAAGAGGGGCTGCCACGTCGAGCCGTAGTCGGTAGACCGCCAAACACCGCCGTTGTCGAATCCGATATAGAAGACGTTCGGCTGGCTCGGCACTCCTGAGAGCGCGCGAGCCCGACCGGCGCGAGGCGGACCGATCTGCCGCCAGTGCAGGTCCGAAAGCGGATTCTGCGCCGGGCTGACACCGGCTAGAACGAGTGTCAGCAGAAGGGACAACGCGGCGTTGATGCGATAGGAATGGCGCACGAGATCTGGGGAGGTTGAGGGTCCCACGAACAGCCATAGGAAAGTGCAGGTTTGTGGCAGTCAAGCTCAAGAGGGATCAGACACGAATCGGCCGATGGACGACGACGGCCGAACCGTCCGAAAGCCAGGCGGAATCAGCCTCGCCCTCGAGGATCTCGGCGAACGATTCTCCGAACGACGCGGTGAGAGCCGGCCCGGCGCACCGCGCGTCAACGGCAGGATAGATCGTCCAGCGCGGGTGGTCGACGCGGTATTCGACGGTCGAGCCGTCGCGCTGGCGCGTGTATCCCCATTCACGATGCGTCAGGAAGTCCTCGAACGACCCCGGAACGAGCGGCTCGCCGCGGCCGTCGGCCTCCACGCGGAGAACG
>Ga0310810_10002809_pt1 | contig 18834 bp, 12 predicted proteins | sample NCmetagenome_FD_207641 | JGI IMG/M metagenome (GOLD analysis project Ga0310810, IMG submission 207641) | Soil microbial communities from experimental microcosm in Duke University, North Carolina, United States - NC | ecosystem: Engineered > Artificial ecosystem > Soil microcosm > Unclassified ...
CGTGTTGCGGGAGTCCGTCGCCGAACCGCGCTTCCGCACGCTGCTGCTCGTCGCCTTTGCCGGGATGGCCGTCGTGCTGGCGGCGGTCGGCATTTACGGGCTCATCAGCTACTCCGTGGCGCAGCGGACGCGCGAGATCGGCATCCGAATGGCCCTCGGTGCCCAGGCGCGGCAAGTCATGATGCCGGTGCTGCGCCAGGGTTTCGTACTCGCAGTCGCCGGGATCGCCATCGGTCTCGCTGGATCCGTGCTCGCCGCGCGGCTGCTCTCGAGTTTCCTCTTCGGCATCGAACCCTCGGATCCGTTGACCTACGCTCTCGTCTCGGCGCTGCTGCTCTTCGTCACGTTACTCGCGAGCTTCATTCCGTCGCGTCGCGCGCTGCGCGTCGATCCGCTCACGGCGTTGCGCGCCGAGTAGCGACACCCGATACCCACTGACTACAGGCACCGTTTATGAAACACGACTTCAACTACGCGATACGAACCTTCCTTCGCACTCCTGCTTTCACACTGGTCGCGGTCCTGACGCTGGCCCTCGGCATCGGCGCCACGACTGCCATGTTCAGCGTGATCAATGCGGTGCTCATTCGTCCGTTGCCATTCACCCAACCCGATCGGCTGGTGACGACGCGCGGGTCGCTCGCGGATCTGAGAGATCTGAAAGAAGGCAGCCAGACGTTCGAGGACCTGGCGTTCTGGGCATCGAACCAGTTCAATCTGCGCCTCGACGCTGACTCGCGGCAGGTGCTCGGCGGCCAGGTCACACCGAATCTGTTTTCGTTGCTCGGCGTGCAGCCGCTGCTCGGGCGGGGTTTTTCCAAGGAGGACGACCGGCAGAACACGGTCATCCTGGGCTATTCGCTGTGGCAGTCGCGATTCGGCGGCGACGCGGCCGTGCTCGGACGCAGCGTGGAGTTGAGCGGCACTTCGTACACCGTCATCGGCGTCGCTCCCGCATGGTTCCGGTTTCCGTCAGCGGAATTCCAGCTCTGGGCGCCGCTCGGGCTCATCGATCGCGACTCGCCGCAGCAGGCCGCGAACCGTGCCTTCAGGATCTTCGGCGCGGTCGGCCGCCTCAGGCCGGGTGTCACGGTGCAGCAGGCACAGGCCGAAGCAGAGTCGGTCAGCGCCAGACTCGGCCGTGAATTTCCCGCCACCAACGAGGGCGTGACCTTCAGCGTTCAGCCGCTGTATGACCGTCTCGTGGGCGATGCGAAGCCGGCGCTGACCATCCTTTTCGGCATGATCGCGCTGCTGCTCCTGATCGCGTGTGCGAACGTCGCGAACCTGATGCTGGCGCGAACGACGGTCCGCGAGCGCGAGATGGCGATCCGCGTCGCGCTCGGCGCCGGCCGGGCGCGGCTCGTGCGTCAGCTCATGACCGAAAGCGTGACGCTTGCTGTGGCTGGAGGCCTGCTGGGTCTGCTCGTGACCATGTGGGGAATCGACCTGCTGCCGTCGGTGCTCGAAGCGCGAGTGCCCCGAGCCGATGGCATCCGGATCGACGCGACGGTGCTCGCGTTCTCGGGGCTGGCGACGCTTTTGACCGGCGTATTCTTCGGACTCGCGCCGGCGCTCCACGCAGGGCGCGGACCGGCTGATTCGTTGAAGGAAAGCGGCCGGGGCGTCGCTGGCAGCAGCCGCGGCCGCCGCCTGCGGCGCACGATCGTGATCGCGGAGACAGCGCTGGCGGTCATCGTGCTCGTCGGTGCCGGACTGCTCGTCCGAAGCTTCCTCGCGCTCGCCGGCCGCGACGCAGGATTCACGCCGCACAACCTCGTGACGTTCAACGTGCAGTTCCTGACACTGCCGGACACGACCGCGCGCGTCCAAGCCGCCGGCCGCTTGATCGAGCAGCTTTCGCAGATGCCAGGCGTCGACGCCGCGGGGGCGGCGACCGGATTTCCGCCGATTACACCGCAGCGGGGCACACGTTTCGCGATCGAGGGACGGACGCTGACCGCCAGCGAGGACGGCGCCTACTTCATTGCCACGACCCCCGGCTATTTCTCGGCCCTGAATACACCCGTGTTGCAAGGACGCGCAATCGACAGCCGCGACACCGCGAGCGGGGCCCTGACCGTCGTCGTCAATCGAACTCTCGCCGCGCAAATGTTCCCTGGTCAGGATCCCCTTGGCCGCCGGCTGAAGCTGATCAACCCTGAACAGTCGTCCGATTGGCGCACCATCGTGGGGGTCGTCGGCGACGTCAAGTACCGCGGCCTCGACGAAGAATCGCAGCCGACCATCTACACCCCGTTCGCCCAGACACCGTTCATGTGGCTCTACGTGATGGTGCGGACGCCGAGCGCACTCGAGCCGGTTACCCGCTCGCTTCGGACCGTCATCCCGTCGGTGCATCCGTCCCTTACCGCCGCGAACATCCGTTCGATGGACGATGTGCTCGCGCAGAGCATCGCGGTGCCGCGCTTCAACATGACGCTGCTGTCGGCAGTCGCGGCGCTGGCGCTGGTGCTGTCGGCGATCGGGATTTACGGCGTGATCGGCTATTCCGTTGCGCAACGCACACACGAGATCGGCGTCCGCATGGCCCTCGGTGCCGAACGGGTCGACGTACTGCGTCTGGTGCTGAAGGAGGGGTTGGTCATGGCGCTCGGTGGAGTCGCACTCGGCCTCGCGGGCGCCGCGATGCTGTCGCGGTCGATGGCGACGCTGCTGTTCGGCGTCACCGCACGCGATCCGCTCACCTTCGCCGCGGGCGGGGTCGTGCTGTTCCTCGTTGCGCTGCTCGCCAGCTACATCCCCGCGCTGCGCGCCACTCGGGTGGAGCCGGTAACTGCGCTTCGGGCTGAGTAAGCGGAACCTGCAACGCCGGAAGTATTCCAGCGTCGCAGGTACTAGTCTTTCGCTATACTTTTTACCTTCTACCTTTTACCTTGAACACGCCGCGCAGCTCAGAAGCGAATCCCGAGTGACGCCAAGAAAGCGCGCCCACCGTCCAGCCCAGCGCGTGGACGCGGGTAGCTCGCGGGACCATTCGCGGCGCCGAACGACGCAGCCTTGATGTAGTTCAGCGGCAGACCGTTTTCGTCCTTCGGCCCCGCCGTATCCGCCGTCACCGAGGTGTTCCAGCTAATCAGCTTCTGGTTGTTCAGGGCGTTGAGCACCTCTACCTTCACCCACGGCCGCAGCGACTGACGCACCGGGACCGCGTAGGTCGCGGCGAAATCGACGAGGTGGAAGTCCTCGAAGAACTGCGACCCGCGCGCCCCGAACAAGATCGTCTGGCTGGTCGGGATTCGCGCGTAGCCGGGATTGGCCGCGATCTGCGCCGGGGTCAGTGCGACCGACGCGGCCAGGCTGTAGGTCTTGGCAGAGTTGTAGCGGTAGAGCGGCGCGAGATCGACAGCGCCGAACCGGCCCAGATCCAGGTTGTAGGTCGCCCACACGCGGACCTTGTTCCTCTGGAAGTCGTCGAGCCGTCCGTCCGGGAAGCTCCGCGACCCGACGTAAATCTCGGGATAATCGCCGATCAGCGTCGGGATCGCCGGGCCCGTCGAGCCCTCCCCTTCGAAGGTGCCGTCGTTCTGCAGCTGCACCGTCCAGTGACCGTTCACGGCGAGTCTGGTGCCGAAGCGATACGCGGACTCGAACTGCAGCGCCTGATAGTCGCGCTTCGGCAGATCGGTATTGCGATAGACGACGTTGTCGAATGCGCCGAGATTGACCCCATTCCGGGCGATCACGGTCTGGCCGTCGGCGATGGTGATGAAATCGTCGATGAAGTTGGTCGCATGCCGCGCGACGTAGGTCGCGCGCGCCCAGCCGGATCGGGAAAGCTCGCGCCCGACGCCGATGGTGAACTCGCGGGTCAGCGGCGATCGCAGGTGATTGTCGAAGAATACGTTCGCCGTCGGGAACGTCCCGGTGAACGTCTGGTAATTCGCCGGATCGAATCCGGGCGCGAAATCGCGCCCTTCTCCAGCGGGCCCGATGTAATTGCCGGTGATGCGATCGGCATTGCCGACGTTCGAGTTCCGGGAGAACTGCACGTCGTTGTACTTGCCCGAATAGTGCCCATAGGTCGCGTGCAGGATCGTCCGGCCGTCGGCGGTCAGGTCGTACGCGGCGCCGAGCCGCGGCACCAGGGTATTTCCTTGCGCGCCTTCGATATCACCCGTGGCATTGCTGCGGACGCGCTCGTAGCGCACGCCCAGATCGAAGGTGAACCGGCTGCCCGCGCTCCACCGATCGTTCACATACGCGGACGCGGTGTTCACGTCGATCGACGATCCGCGCAGCGGCAGCCACGTCTGCATGCGCGAAGTGCCCGGAATGAAGCGCGGGATGAGGCGTCCGTTCGCATCGAACTCGGGACGTCCGTCCGCACCGAGCTTGTAGTCGGCCTGGAACACGTAGCCACTGAGGCTCTGCGAGTTGCCGCCCACCCGGGTCGACGTGAAGTATTCGACGCCGGACTTCACCTCGTGCGAGCCGAACCCGCGCGACGAGAACATCCGCGAGACGCTGCCCGTGAACTGCTGGTTGTTGCGTTCCTCGGGGTCGCTCGAGTCGAAGTAGGGGCCGTTGTAGTGCAGACTGGCTGGCATGCCGGACAGTCCGCGGGTCAGGAACGGTGAGTCGACGATCGCGGCGCTGGTGCCGCCGACGTGCTCGAGGTGCCACTGCTTCTGCGAGTACTGCGCCTCCGCGAAGGTACGCGTCCCCAGCATGCCGCGCCAGGTCGCGCCGAGGATGTGGTTCGGGGTCGACGGCGACGTGATCGTTGCCGGATCGATGCTCGCGCCGAGCGACGGCTGATGCAGGTCCGTCTGATTGTCGATGAACATGCCTTGCAGCGTCTGTCCATGCGCGATCGTGCCGGTCAGCTTCCCTTCGTAGCGCGTGTTGTCGTTGGTGCTGACGTAGGGAATGCGCGTCTGGGCGAACACCGTGGAGTTCGTCGTGCGCTCCGCGCGCGCGCCGCCGAAAAACCACAGACGGTCGCGCAGTACGGGACCGCCCGCGGTGAACTCGTAGGTCGGCGACAGCTTGCTGGCGCGCGCGGTGCCGGCCGCGCGCTCGAACGGCGTTTCCTTGATCCATGCCGGATTCGTCAGGTTCGTGCGGAACGCGCCGGAGAAGGCGTTGCCGCCGCTGCGGGTGATGACGTTGATGACGCCGCCGCTGAACCGGCCGTACGCCGCCGAGACGCCGGAGCCGAGGACCTGGACTTCCTGGATGGCATCCTCGATGAACAGGTTATTCGGCGTGCCGAGCACGTTGTCGTTGATGTCGACGCCGTTCATCAGGAAGACGTTGTCGTAGGCAAACGCGCCCGAGACGGTCACCTGCGACTGGCTTGGGGTGTTGTCGGTCAGGCCCGGCGACAGTTCCGCGATCAGAAACGGCGTTCTTCCGACCGGCAGGCGCTGCATCTCGCTCAGCTGGAGATTGACCGAACCGTGCGCGGTGACCGCCGACGGAAGCGACGCCCGCACATCGACCGTCTCGCTGACGGGTGCGAGCGCGAGCTCTTGATCGAGCACGATCGTCGTTCCGAGCGCGACGGTCGCGCGCCGCTGCACCGATGCCATGTTGTGCAGTTCAAATCTGACGGTGTAGTCGCCGGGCGCAAGGCCCGGCAGGCTGAAGACGCCATTGACATCGGTCGTCGCCGTGCGCGACCCCTGCAGCGCCACCGACGCGACCGTCACCGTAACGCCGGTCAGCGGCAGCCGGTCGGCGTCCGACACGCGCCCGGTGACGCTGCCGTACTGCTGCCCCTGGCCAAACGCGGACGCGGTCATCAGGCACACGGCCGCAGCGGTAAGAAATGTACGCACCTTCATAAAGGCAAACCTTTGCTGAAATGAAATTACTGATGTGAGCGGACACAGAGCATGCCGCGTGCCATGGAGAAACACGCGCGCACACGCGGATCTACACGGCAGATCCGCGGTCGCGCGAATCAAATTGGGTTGAACCTTTTTCGAGGTGTTCCAGAGTGAGACGAGGGGTTACGGGACTGTCGGAGATGCGCGTTTATCAGCAATCACGACGCCCTGGGACGAACGCACAATAGACGGGCACCAAGGTAGGAAGATTTCCTTTTTCTTTAGCCATTCACCGCACTGCGATCTCGTACGACGCGACGTCGGCGGGCTTCTCGCCCATCGACGTCAGCAGCACTTCGTACGCTCCGGTGCCGAAGACGTCGCCGGTGACGAACGCCATGACCATCGGCTTGCCATCGATGAGCGATGCGCTCACGCCGCCGCGCTGCCAGATCGTCTCGCCGCCGGACCACGAGCGAACCATGACACCGTAACGCGTGGAGGGCATGAGACGTCCCGCAGGGAGCACCAGCCGGAGCAGAATGGCCTGCTCCGCCGGCGGCCGCGCCACGGTTGCCTCCGGAGGCTGAGCGCCGCGTTTCGTCAGCGGCGTCAGCGTCAGTGTCGGAAACGCCGGAATCGACGCGCCCTGGCCTGAGCCTGCCGGAGCGCGGACGCGCGCCAGTTCCAGCGTCAGCGCTTCGCGCGTCGCCTGCTCGTGGGCCAGCCGGCTCTCGAGTCGCTCCCGCTCGATTCCACCGTTCAGATCCGCTGCGCGCAGCGACTCGATCTCGGCGCGCGCGCGGCGCAACGCCACCGCCTCGGCGGCGGCCACGGCAATCAGCACGACGCCGAGCGCCACGTAAATCCACTGAACCGCCGGACGTTCGAATCCACCCACGGGACGCATCGGGGCACACGATATACTGAACGGCGTTTTTCCAAAATCCTATCCGGTCTGCCTGGCGCGTCCGCTGAAGCTGGGCGCTGCGTCGTCGCACCGCGGCGCGGAAGCGCCGCGCAGGCAGAACGCGTACACAACGATCGAGGATCTCGCATGGTCGATGTCCGGAAGACTGCACTTGCGATCGCGCTGAGCGCGGCTCTCGGAGCAGCCGTCACCGCGCAGGACGCTCCCGCCGGTAAACAGCCCCCAGCCGCCGACGTGAACATGGGTTCGACGCCGAAGGAATTCAAGGCGCTCAAGTACCGGCTGATCGGTCCCGCGGCTGGAGGCCGCGTGTCGCGAGTCGCCGGGATCGCCGGCGATCCGGCGACGTATTACGCCGCCACGGCGAGCGGCGGCGTCTGGAAGACCATCGACGGCGGCACGACGTGGAAGCCGATCTTCGACGATCAGCCGATCTCCTCCATCGGATCGATCGCCGTCGCGCCGTCGGATCCAAATATCGTCTACGTCGGCTCCGGTGAAGCCAACATCCGCGGCAACGTCGCCGCCGGAAACGGCATCTACAAGTCGACGGACGGCGGGAAGACATGGACGCACGTCTGGAAGCAGGAGGGGCAGATCGGGAAGATGGTGGTTCATCCGGGCGATCCGGATATCGCATTCGCGGCGGTGCTCGGCCATGCCTTCGGCCCGAACCCGGAACGCGGCGTGTATCGCACGACGGACGGCGGCAAGAGCTGGAAACAGGTCCTGAAGAAGAACGACAGCACGGGTGCTTCCGACGTGGAGATGGATCCCACGAACCCGTCGATTCTCTTCGCGGGCTTCTGGCAAACGCGCCGCACACCCTGGCACCTCGACAGCGGCGGACCGGGAAGCGGTTTCTACTCGTCGCGCGACGGCGGCGACACCTGGACGCAGATCACGGGTCAGGGTCTGCCCGAAGGGATCCTGGGAAAGATCGGGATCGCGATCGCCCCGTCCGACGGACGCCGCGTCTACGCCCTGATCGAAGCCGAGAAGGGAGGCCTCTTCAGATCAGATGACGGCGGAACGACCTGGGAGCTGATCAACCCCTCGCGCGCCCTGCGGCAGCGTGCGTGGTACTACTCCACGATGACGGTCAATCCCGCCAACCGCGAAGAGATCTGGTTCCCGCAGGTGCCGATGCTCCGCAGCATCGATGGTGGAAAGACTGTGCAGTACATCAAGGGGCTGCATCACGGCGACAACCACGACGCGTGGATCGATCCGAAGAACCCGAAGCGGTTGATCGTTGCGAACGACGGCGGCGTCGACATCTCGACGAACGGCGGCGAAACGTGGTTCGCGCCGCCGTTGCCGATCAGCCAGTTCTATCACGTGTCGGTCGACAGCCGGACGCCGTACCACGTCGCCGGCGCGATGCAGGATCTCGGCACCGCGCAGGGACCGAGCGCGAGCCTGCGGGGCACCATCGCGTTGTCGGACTGGCACGACGTCGGCGGCGGCGAGGCAGGCCACGTCGTCTCCAACGCCGCCGACCCGAACATCGTGTACGCGGGCGAGTATCTCGGGCTTATCACGCGCTACGACCATCGTACCGGCGAGTCGCGCAATGTCAGCGCGTGGCCCGAGAACCCGTCAGGACACGGCAGCGAAGACATGAAGTACCGGTTTCAGTGGACGGCGCCGATTGCCGCTTCGCCGCACGATCCCAACGTCATCTATCATGGCGCCCAGGTCATCTTTCGCACCACCGACGGCGGCCAGACGTGGGAAGCGATCAGCCCGGACCTCACCCGCAACGACAAATCGAAGCAGAAATGGTCGGGCGGCCCGATCACCGGCGACAACACCGGCGTTGAAACCTACGACACGGTCTTCGCGATCGCGGAGTCGCCGAAGCAGAAGGGCCTGATCTGGGCCGGCAGCGACGACGGACTGGTCCACGTGTCTCGTGATGCGGGCCGCACCTGGACCAACGTCACCGCGAAAATGCCCGGCATGCCCGAATGGGCCACCGTCAGCATGATCGAGCCTTCCCCCTTCGATGCGGCCGCTGCGTACGTCGTCGCCGACGCCCACCGTCTCGACGATATGCATCCTTACTTGTACAAGACGACCGACTTCGGTGCGACATGGACACGGCTCGACGGGAAGCTCGCTTCGGACGTGTATCTGCATTCGGTTCGTGTCGACCCGGCGAAGCGGGGACAGCTGTACTTGGGAACCGAGCGTGGAGTGATGTTCTCCATCGACGACGGCGCGACGTGGCGGGATCTGAAGCTGAACCTCCCAACCGTCGCCGTTCACGACCTCGTCGTCAAGGACGACAACCTCGTGGTCGGAACGCACGGACGATCGATCTGGGTGCTCGACGACTTGCAGCCGGTCCGGGAGATGGCGGCCGCGCTCACGGCGGAGGCCCTGCATCTGTTCCCGGTGGCCGACGCGGTGCGCTGGCGCACCGGCGCCGGCGCGTATGGCACGCGCGTCGCGAGCTTCCCTAATCCACCGCGCGGCGCGGCCATTTATTACTTCCTCAAGGAAAAGCCGAAGTCCGACGTGACGATCGAGATCCTCGATTCGCGTGGCACGCTCGTGCGCACGCTCAGCAGCGTCCCCCGTGAACCGGACAATAGCGCCGATAACGAGGATCCCGAGGAACTCAAGAAGGAAGCGCTGCCGACAGACCCCGGAATCCAGCGCGGCGTCTGGAACCTCGCTTGGGAAGGGGCAAAGACCATCAAGGGGGGAAAACTCGACGCCGGTAATCCCGGGAAAGGACCGCGTGCGCTGCCGGGTACCTACACTGTCCGCTTGACCGTCGACGGCAGGACGCTGACCTCGCCGCTCGTCGTAAAACCCGATCCCCGGGGTGACACGCCGCAAAACGAACTCGAGGCACAACTCGCGTACGGTCTGCGCGTGCGCGACGACGTCTCCAGGCTGACGGGCCTCGTGAATGACCTGCGCGCGGTGAAGGCAGAACTGAAAGCCAGAGCGGCCGCGCTCGAATTACGGAAGGGCGAAGCGCCGATCGCGGGGCTGCTGAAGTCCTCGGAGGCCGTCGCCCAAAAAGCGGACGCGCTGGAAGACAAGCTGCACAACCCGACGGCGGAAGTCGTGTATGACATCCTGGCGATGCGCGGCGGTACACGCCTGTACTCGCGGCTGGCGCCTCTGCATGACTGGGCGATCGAAGCGCAGGGGGCGCCGACCGCAGGGATGACGCAAGTGCTCGCAGCACAGGAAAAGGAACTCGCCGATCTCGACCGCGAAACGCGCAACTTTCTCGAGGAGGAAGTCGGCACGTTGAACGCGGCCGCCGCGCGGCTCGGCTTGTCGTTCGTAATCGTGCGTTAGTCGCCGCGCCCGTCTGCTCTGAATACACTGCGGATCGAACAGCTGAGTTTATTGCTGAGCGATGTGGGGAAAATCCGCAGGAAATTGCCCCCCGGATATGGTGTGCTTGTTGCTAGGCCTCTCTAGGTACGGAATTCATACCTCAGGAGGCATGAGAATGACAGTTCGACGCTGGATCGCGACACTCGCGCTCGGCCTGGCGGTGGCGCTACCCTCCGCCGGTTTCGCGCAGGAGCCGTCGACCAAGGACAAGGCAGCGGCCCAGACGAAGAAGGCCGCCAACAAGACTGAACAGGCCGTCGAGAAGACTGGCGAGGCGATCACCGACACCTGGATCACCACGAAGCTCAAGGCGGACTTCGTCAACGAGAAGACCCTTGAACACAGCGACATCAACGTCGACACGGTCAATCACGTGGTCACGTTGAAGGGCACGGTAGCCTCGAGCGCGGGCAAGGCGCGCGCAGCGGAGATCGCGAAGACCACCAAGGGGGTTACGAAGGTGGTCAACACGCTGACAATCGCGCCGCACAAGGATCTCGCGGACAAGGCCGCCGACAAGGCGGACAAGGCCGCCGACAAGGCCGATAAGGCCGGCGACAAGGCGGCCGCCAAGGCGGACAAGGCGGGCGAAAAAACCAAGGAAACCGCCGGCACCGCGGGCGAGGTGGTCACCGACTCCTGGATCACCACGAAGCTCAAGGCGGACTTCGTCAACGAGGACACGCTGAAGGGCAGCGACATCAACGTCGACACGAACAACCACGTCGTGACGTTGAAGGGCACGGTCGCGTCGTTGGCCGGCAAAACGCGGGCGGCTGAAATCGCCAAGACGACCAAGGGTGTGACGCGCGTGGTGAACGAGCTGACGCTGGCCCCCAAGAAGTAGGCCGGCTCGGCGGATCTAGGCGGCGCGCTTTCGACTGCGCGCCACGGCAAGCGACAGCACGACGACTCCCCAGGCGGCAAGCGCCGCCGCCTGGGGCCACAACAAGTCCAGACCGATCCCCTTCAGAAAGATCCCGCGCACGATCACGAGGAAATAGCGCAGCGGTATCAGGAACGTGATGGCGCGCATCACCGCCGGCATGTTCTCAATCGGAAAGATGAATCCCGACAGATAGATCATCGGCGTCAGGAAAAAGAACGTCGCCGTCATCATCGCCTGCTGCTGGGTGGCGGAGATCGTCGAGATGAAGAGACCGAGAGCGAGCGTGCAGAGCACGTAGAGCAGGCTCATCGCGAGCAGCAGCGGGAAGCTGCCGCGCAGCGGGATCTGGAACCAGAACACCGCCACCGACACCACGAGCAGCACGTCCACCATCGCGATCAACCCATACGGCAGCAGCTTGCCGACGACGAGCTCCCAGCGCCGGAGCGGCGTCACGTTCAGTTGTTCGAGCGTGCCGAGCTCCTTCTCGCGCACGATTGCCATCGAGGCCAGGTTCGCGGTGACGACGAGCAGCACGAGCGCGAGGACACCCGGAATCATGAAATGCCGGCTTTCGAGCTGGGGGTTGAACCACACCCGGATCCGCGGCTCGATCCCGCCCGCGGCAGGGAGGGCGCCCGTCAAGGCCGCCCCCGCCTCTGACGGCACCGCCTCGGCCTGCACCACGATGGCCCGCGCCTCCAGAAGTTCCTGCGCATAGGCGCCAAGCAGGCTCGTCGCGTACCCGAGAGCAACCGTCGTCGAATTCGAGTCGCTGCCGTCCGCAATCACCTGCAGCGTTACGGGCGTGCCACCGGCCACGTCCGCGCCATACCCCGTCGGGATGGACAAGGCGAGCGACGCGTCGCCGCGTTCCAGGTACGGTTCGACGTCATTGACGGTGGACACCACGCTGATGACGTTGAAGTTGCGCGATGCGTCGAACCGCGCGATGACGTCACGGCTGCGCGGCGAGCGGTCGCCGTCAGCGACGACGACCGGCACGTCGCGGACGTCGGTCGTCGCGGCGTACCCGAGCAGCGTCAACTGGAGGATCGGACCGACGACCACAATCCCGAACAGCTTCGGGTCCTTGCGCAGTTCGAGGAATTCCTTCCAGACGAGAAATCGAAGTCGTTGCATACAAATCCCGCCGGGCCATCAAGGCCCGGCCTACGTGGGGCGGCCCTTTTAGGGCCGCCCTCCGCTTTACACCGCGGCCGACCGCGCGAGACGCGCCGACGCAAGGCCCAGCATGGCGGCCGCATACAGCGTCAACGCACCGAGCTGTGGCGCCAGGTCACCGATCGCGGTCCCCTTCAGCAGGATGCCGCGCAGCGCGATGAGGAAGTAACGCGCCGGCACGAGGTGGGTCACGATCTGGAGCGCGCGCGGCATGCTGTTTATTGGAAAGATGAATCCCGACAGCATCAGCGTGGGCAGAAACGAGATGAGAAGCGCCATCTGAAAGGCGAGCTGCTGGCTGTCGGCGACGGTGGAAATCAACAGGCCGGTGGCCAGCGCACCGAACAGGAACAACGACGCCGAGACGAACAGCGCCAGCCAGCTGCCCCGCAGCGGCAGCCCGAACAGCACCATCGACGCCGCGATGATCAGCACAGAGGACGCGAGCGCGATGAGGAAGTACGGAATGGTCTTCCCAATCAGGAACGACACGGTATCGATCGGCGCCATCCGCACCTGCTCCATCGTCCCGTTCTCTTTCTCACGAACGATCGAAAGCGCGGTAGAGGCGACCGCCGTAATCATCGCGATGTAGGCGATGAGGCCTGGCACGAGGAACAGCGTGCTTCGTAACTCCGGGTTGTACCAGATCCGAGGCTCGACGGTGACGAGCGGCGCCGGCTGCACGCCGCCCGGCGCGAACCGCGCACCAGCGGTCCGCAGGATATTGATGGAGTAGCCGAGCACCGTCGTCGCCGTGTTGGCGTTGTCGCCGCTGACGATGACCTGGACCGGGACCATCAGCCCGTTGCGTACGTCGCGCCCGAACCGCTCGGGGATGACCAGCACCGCACGCGCCTCGTTGAGATCGAGCAGGCGTTCCGCTTCTGCCGGACCGTAGACCGCTCCGGCGAGGTCGAAGTAACCGGAATTGATGAACGCCGACACGACGGCGCGGCTCTCGGCAGTGCCGTCACGGTCTTCGACGGCGAGCTTCACATGGCGGATGTCGAAGTTCAGCGCATAGCCGTACAGCAGCAGGAAAAACGCGGGGACGAAGATCAGGATGAGCAGCGTGCGGCGGTCTCGTCCGATCTGCCGCAGCTCCTTGCGATACACCGCGAGCGCCTTCTTCATGACGCCGCCCGCCGCGCCTGTTCGGCGCGTTCGACGACGTCGAGGAAGACGTCTTCGAGGGAGGGGGACACCGCCTCGACCGACTCGACGCCAATGCCCTGAGCGCGAAGATGCGTCACGAGCGCATCAGTGCCGGCCCCGTCACCGCGCAGCACGACGTGGACGGCCGTACCGAACAGGCTCGTCTTTTCCACCCCGGGCATCTCGTCGAGGACCCGCATGGCATCGGCCGCGCGCGCGGTTCGAAGCTCGAGAATCGATCTGCCGGCAAAGACCTGTTTCACCTCCGCGATCGTTCCGATTGCCGCGAGGCGCCCGCCGTGGATCAACGCGACGCGATGGCACCGCTCCGCTTCGTCCAGATAGTGCGTGGTGACGAGGATGGTGACGCCCGATGCGGAGAGCGCGTCGATCAGGCGCCAGAATTGGCGGCGCGAGAGTGGATCGACGCCACCGGTTGGCTCGTCGAGGAATAGAATCGTTGGCTCGTGGAGGATCGCACAGCCGAGCGCCAGCCGCTGACGCCAACCGCCGGCCAGATCTCGCGCCAGCGCGTGCTCGCGCCCCTGCAGCCCCGCCATCTCGATGACGAACCGCCGCCGCACTTCCAGCCGGGCGGCATTTAGGCCATACACGCCGCCGAAGAACCTGATGTTCTGATCGACGGTCAGCAACTCGTACAGCGAAAACCGCTGTGACATGTAGCCGATGCGCTGTTTGACGCCTTCGGGATTCTGCGCCACGTCGATCCCGCCGACCGCCGCGGTGCCGGAGGTGGGCCGCAACAGGCCGCAGAGCATTCTGATCGTCGTCGACTTGCCAGCGCCGTTACTCCCCAGGAATCCGAATATCTCTCCCTTGCCGACCTCGAAGGACACGTCGTCCACCGCAGTGAAGTCGCCGAATTTGCGCGTCAGATGACGAACCTGAATCGCCTTTTCATCAGACATGAGTCTTGAAGCCTTGAAGCTTTGAAGCCCTGAAGCCCCGAAGCCTACTTCCCAACCGCCCGATCCAGCCTCGCGAGCGCAATGCGGGTATTCGCATGAGCGCGCGTGAAGTCGAGCTCCGCCTGCAGCACCGCCAGCTCCGCGTCGAGCACATCCGTGCTCGTCGCCACCCCGGCGGCGAAGCGTTCGCCGACGACGCGGCGCGCTTCGGTTGCGCTGCGGATGCCGTCGGCAGCGGCGTCGATCGCCGCGCGGTTCGAATCGACCTCGAACCACCGCTGCCGCACCTCGAAGGTAATCTGACGATCGATCTCGCCGGCGCGCGCGTCCAACGCGTGCGTGTTGGCCGCCGCTTCGGCTTCTTCGGCGCGCCTGCGGCCGCCGTCCCACAAGAGCCAGGTCACGTTGGCCGACACGTCCCAGGAGTCCTGCCAGATTCCGCGTCTGGGAAAAATGTGCGGATTGGGACGCGCGTAGTCGAACCCGGCATTCACGCCGAGCTGCGGGCGGGCCGCCGCGTGCACCGCGTCCTCGCGGGCGCGCGAGGCGGCCGCGCGCTCGGCAAGCGCGCGCCGCTCGGGGCGGGCGGCCCGAGCCTGCGCGACCAGCTCGTCCTGCCCGCCTGGAGCGGACGGCGCGGCAGCGAACGAGGCCGCCGGTTCGAGCGGTTCCGGACCGTCGCTGCCGATCAGCCGCTTCAGATCGGCCTCGGAAATCGCCCTGGCGTTATGCGCCTCGATCGCGAACACGCGCTGCCGCGCCTGCTGCGCTTCAGCCGTCAGGACTTCGTTCGGCGGAATCAGCCCCTGTTGCAGCCGCGTTCGCAGGTCGCGCACGTGTGCGTCGACGCTTTCGATCGATCGCGCCAGGACGCGTTCCGTCTCGCGCGCGGTCACCACTGCCCAGAACGCGCGCGTGATCTCCAGCCGCAGATCCGCGCGCGCGGCGTCGAGATCCTCCCCGGCGGCATGGCGCTCGGCGGCGGCCGCGCGCTCGAGCGCATCGTTCCGGCCGCCTGAATACACCGGCCAGTTCAGAGCGAGCCGGGCGCCGTAGTTGTCCGGAAGATCCGGATAGAGGATGCGCGTCGGCTGTCCCGGAGAACCAATCCCGAATTCCTGGACGTGGTTGGTGCGGGTGTAGCCGCCTCCCAGCGCCACCGTCGGCAAGGAAGCGGCCGCGCGCCCCGCCTCCGCGGCTGCGGCCGCCTCCCTGCGCGCCTGCATCTCGGCGACGCGCTGACTGTTGGCCAGACCACGCGCGATGGCGTCTTCGAGCGTGATCGTGTTGGCCGGCGCCTGCAGGCCGCCGTCGCTCAAGCACACGAGCGTGATGAATAGCGCAGTCATCATGACCGTTCCTGTCCCGGCCCGGCGCCAATCAGATCGATGAACACGTCTTCGAGCGACGCGGCGATCGGCCGGACATTGACGCCGGTGAAACCCCGCGCTGCCAACGCTCCTGCGATCGTCCCGGCCTCGGCGCTGGCACGGCCCGCCGATACGCGAACGTGAGCGCGATCGCCGAAGGACTGGACGTCGACGACGCCGGCGATGCCGCTGAGCACATCCACGGGAGGACGCGGCGCGTCGACCGCGACTTCCAGAAGCTGTCCGCGCAGCCGCTCCTGCAGGCGTTCGGGACGATCGATCGCCAGCAGCCGGCCGTCATGGAGCAGCGCAATCCTGGCACAGCGCTCCGCCTCGTCGAGGTACGGCGTCGACATGACGATCGTGAGGCCGCGCTGGAGAAACTCGGCCAGCAGCTTCCAGAACTCTCGCCGCGAAACGGGGTCGACGCCGGTGGTCGGCTCGTCGAGCAGCAGGATGCGCGGCTCGTGCACGAGGGTGCAGGCGAGCGCGAGCTTCTGCTTCATACCGCCAGACAACCGATCGGCGCGACGGCGGCGGAACGGCGTCAGCTGCGTGATCTCGAGCAGCCGATCGCGCGCGCCGGCGTAGCCCGACACGCCATGAATCTCGGCGAAGAACGCGATGTTCTCGTCAATCGAGAGGTCGCCGTAGAGCGAGAAACGCTGCGAGAGATACCCGACGTCGCTGGTTATGGCACGGTGCTCGCTGACGGGATCGCGCCCGAACAGGGTGACGCGACCTCGGTCAGGCCGCAACAGTCCGCACGCCATCCGGATGGACGTCGTCTTGCCGGCGCCGTCGGGCCCGATCAACCCGAACATCTCGCCGGCCTCCACGGCGAACGACACGCCGTCGACCGCACGCACGTCGCCGTACCGCTTGACGACGCCGTCGAACGCAACCGCGGCCGTCATGATCCCTGCCGCGGCATCTCGGCTTCGACCGGCATGCCCGGTTTCAGCACGCCGTCGCGGTTATCGACGCTGACTTTGATGCGATAGACGAGTTTCGACCGCTCCGCCGAGGTCTGGACGTTCCTCGGCGTGAACTCCGCCCTTGGCGAAATGAACGTGATGCTTCCTTGCAGCCGCTGACCGGCGTCGGTCACCAGCGTGATCGGTTCGCCAAGCTTCAGACGCGGCACGACCGGTTCGTCGACGTAGACGTTGGCCCATGCGTGATCCAGATCGGTGATCGCGACCACGGGCGCGCGCGGCGCGATCATTTCACCGGCATCGGCGAGCTTTACCGTGACGACGCCCGCGACCGGCGAGGTCAGCGCGGCGTCGGCACGGTTCTTCTGCAGCACAGCGATCTGCGCGTCGGCGGCCGCCACCCGGGCGCGAGCGCCGGCGATTTCTTCGGCCCGCGCGCCGGCCCGGAGGCGCGCCACCGCCTCACCTCCTGCGCGCGCGCGCTCCCGCGCCGCGTTGACCCGCGCCGCCGCCACCTCGCGTCGCGTCGCCGCGTCGTCGCGCTGCTTCCGCGATCCGGCATTCGAGGCGAGGAGCGCCTCGAACCGCTGCAGATCGTCGCTGGCCGACTTCAACTCCGACTCGGCCGCGTGCACGTCGGCCTGCGCGGAGTCGGCCTGGGCGCGTGCCTGCCGCACGTCCTCGGGCCGCGCACCGGCCTGAAGCAACCGCAGCGCGGCGACTGCCTGGTCGCGGTCCGCCTCGGCTCGTCGAATCGCCAGATCGATATCGGCGGTGTCGATGCGCGCGATGAGCGCTCCTGCGGCCACCCGATCGCCTTCAGCCACAAGGACCTCCGTGAGCCGGCCGCCGACTTGCGCCGCGACGCGTACTTCCGTGGCCTCGACGTACCCGGACGCGCGCTCGGGCCCCGCGTTGCCGCGCCTCCCGCAGCTGACCGCCCATGCCGCAACGCCGCACGCGAGGATGCCGATGACGACGGACGTTCGCGCCCGAGTCATACTCCGTGCCCTTGCAGCGCGGTCACCGCGACACGCTGCACGTGCGCGACGACCGTATCCCGCGACAGCGCCGCAACCCCGGGCACCCCGGCGCTCGCCAGCCGCTTCCGCATCGGGCCGCTGGCGAAGTACAGGAGCAGCGGGCCGATGATCCCCGCGTGAATCAGCATCGGGTTCGTCCTCTCGAAGCACCCCCGCGAATGCCCTTCCTGCACGATTCGGCCGAGCGTTTTCACGACCGCGGTGACGTGGGCGAGTGTGCCCGCGTCCAGATGTGCGCCCCCCTCGGCGATTTCCCGGAACCAGATCGGCGGAAAGTGCGGCCGCGCCTCGGCGGCGGTGGCGATGGCCTCGACGAACGCGCGGACCTTGTCGGCGGGCTCCGCCTCCGACGCCTCGACGGCGGCGACCCGCGCCGCGACCGCGGCAAACATCTCGCGGAGAATCTCGCGGTAGAGCGCGGCCTTGCTCTTGAAGTGGTAATAGATCATCGCCTTGTTGACGCGCGCCGCGCGGGCGATGCGGTCGACATTGGCGCCGGCGAATCCGCGGGCGGCGAACTCCGCCGCCGCCGCGGCCAGCAGCCGCTCGCGCGACGTTTCAACTAACCGGTTGGTTAATTTCACTGACTGGTTAGTTAACACGAGGCGGCGCCGCGTGTCAAGAGACCGGGGAGGCGGCGCCACGCGCTACTGGCGCGGCGGCAGCGACGAGACGTAGGCGATGAGATCAATCATGTCGTCGACCGACAGCTTCGCGACGACCTGCTGCATCAGCGGCGCCCACTCTCCCTTGCGGGCACCCTGTTTGAAATCCCACAGCTGGCGGACCAGGTAACTGGGCGAACGTCCCGCGATGCCGGGCACCGGACCGAGTCCGTTCAGGTCCGGTCCGTGGCAGACGTTGCACGGCAGCGTCTTGTTGCCGCCGCTCGCGAGCGCGGCGCCGCGGGTCAGGCTCCCTTTCGGCACGTACGCGACGAACCCGGAATGCGGGTCGCGCAGCTCGAACCGCTCGCCGTCTTCCGGGGTCTCCACGATGCGCTGACCGAGCGGCTCGGTCCCGCCATCCGCAATGGCGAAGAACACGTTGCCGCCGATCCGCATCTTTGGCACCGTCTCGGCTTCGACGACGCGGATCCAGGGCGTGTACTTCAGCGCGGCGATATAGGCGGCGGCAGTCCGGATCTCCTCGTCGGTCATCGCCTTCGCCGCCTGGATCATTTGCACCGTGTTCGTTTTGCGCGAGTCGGCGCTCGTCCGCCGG
>Ga0310810_10002811_pt1 | contig 18826 bp, 17 predicted proteins | sample NCmetagenome_FD_207641 | JGI IMG/M metagenome (GOLD analysis project Ga0310810, IMG submission 207641) | Soil microbial communities from experimental microcosm in Duke University, North Carolina, United States - NC | ecosystem: Engineered > Artificial ecosystem > Soil microcosm > Unclassified ...
CGCGGTGAGCTCGGGACGGAACCAGACGCGCGCCGAGACCAGGACGGCTGCCGGCCCGAGATGCATCGTGTGCAGCGACACGAGCCGACGCACGGCGGGGTCGGCCTCCAGGCGCGCGCGGACCGTCTGCTCCAGCTCCGCGGTCGCCGCCTCGCCGAGCAGCAGTGAGTAGTTCTCATACGCGAGAAACGAGGCGACCGCGATCAGCAGGACGCCGATCACGCCGGATGCCACCGCATCCCAGCGGGGGTCGCCCGTCACGTAACTCACCGTCAGCCCCGCTGCGGCGACGATGATCGACAGCAGCGCTGCGGAGTCCTCCAGCAGCACCGTCGACACGGTCGGGTCGCGTGTCTCGCGCACGAAGCGCGCCAGCGGTATCCCGGCGCTCTCGCGCCGGGCCGAATGGACCGCGACGCCGAGCGACAGCGCCTCGAACACGAACGCCCCCGCGAGCACGAAGAACGCGGCCGGGGACGCGGCCTGCAGCGCCGGCTCGGCAAACTTGTGGACGGCTTCCCAGATCGCAAACGCGCCGCCGACGGTGAAGAGCATCCCCGAGACGACGAACGCCCAGAAATAGGTGTTCATGCCGTGCCCGAACGGATGCTTGGCATCCGGGGGCCGCTGGCTGAGCCGGATGCCGACCAGCAGCAGCACCTGATTGCCGGTGTCGGCGAGCGAATGAAACGTTTCGGCAAGCATCGCGGCACTGCCTGTCACCGCGGCCGTCACGCCCTTCAGCAACGCCAGCGCCGCGTTCCCGGCCAGGGCGGCGATGACCGCGGTCGTCGACTCCGACGCCATTGCAAAGCGTTGCGGACTGCACTGCGCGTGCCGACGAGTGTCCGCTGGCCTCGCCGTTGCAGCCGTCAGACGCGCCAAAGGAGGAGTCTCCATGCAAGACGTGACGCTCACTCCCCAAAGCCGCGCCCGTGCGATTCGCGCTCGCCTGCCGGGGCAGATGCTGCATGAGCGCATCGAGAACGCTCAGCTCAACTACGGGCCGCTCTACACACTGGCCGAGATCCGCCAGCGCGTGGGCGAAGCGCTTCCGCGGCGATTCGGTTACGTCCGCAGCGCGTTGCTGGAGCCGATCGAGTCCTATCGCGACCCCATTCCGGACGACGCTCTGCTGAAGTACGACGACGCCGTCCAGAGCGGCCTCTTCGACAAATTCTGGGTCGCGACGCCGACGTACTACCAGGAGCGCCAGGTCGATCCGTGGATCATCGGCGAGATCGGCAGCGGCGCGGATCGCTGGGCCGTCATCGCGCGCTGGGCCTGACCGCCGACGCCACGCGGTCGCGCTCGCACGTCGCGGTAGGATGTCCCGCGGGAGGGCCCATGGACTACCGCGACTATCAGCACCTCACGTTCGAGCGCCGTGACCGCGGCGTCGTGCTCATCACCATCAATCGGCCGGAGGTGCTAAACGCGACCAACGATCGGCTGCACTGGGAGCTCACGCAAGTCTGGCTGACGTTCGACGCGGATCCCCAGGCGCGCGTGGCCGTGGTCACGGGCGCCGGGAACCGTGCGTTCTCGGCCGGCGGCGACCTCGACATGGTCGAGGCCAATTCGCGCGATCCGCGTCGACTGGCGCGCACGGTGCGTGAGGCGTCCGACCTCGTCTACAACATGATCAACACCGATAAGCCGATCGTGTCCGCGATCAATGGTGTCGCGGTCGGGGCGGGTCTCGTCGTCGCGCTCCTCGCCGACATCTCGATCATGTCCGAGACGGCTCGATTCACCGACGGCCACACCAAGCTGGGCGTCGTCGCGGGCGATCATGCGGCGATTCTCTGGCCGCTGCTCTGCGGAATGGCGAAGGCGAAGTATTACCTGCTCACTTCGGAGTTCATCGACGGCCGCGAAGCCGAGCGCATCGGCCTCGTGAGCCTGTGCGTGCCGCCCGAGCAGGTCCTGCCCCGCGCGCTCGACGTCGCCGACCGTCTGGCGCGCGGGGCGCAACAGGCGATTCGCTGGACGAAGCGCTCGCTCAACAACTGGCTGCGTCAGGCCGGGCCGATCTTCGATCAGTCGATCGCGCTCGAGATGCTCACGTTCATGGAAGAAGACGTGCGCGAGGGGCTCGCCGCGATTCGCGAGAAGCGGCCGCCGACGTTTCCGTCGGCGCGCTGACGCCGGGCGCGGTCGCCTGCACGCGGGCGCGCCAGACGTGCAACGCGAGCGGTCCCGCGAGGGCGAGCACGCCGACCGCGCCGCCGATCACGAGCCAGCCGCTGACCGATTGCACGGCGTCCTGCCACTGATCGCCGACGATCCAGCCGAGGCCGAGCCACAACGAAGACCACACCGTGGCGCCCAGCGCGTCGAACGCGACGAAGCGCGGCCAGGTGAGCCGCGTGCGCGCGAGCACGGGCCAGGCGACGAGACGGACGATCGTGAAGAAGCGACCGAGCACGACCGCGAGCGCGCCATACCGGACGACGGACGCCACGCTCTCGTCGACGCAGCCAGACGGCCGGCGCGTGAGCCGGCAGTACGCGTCCGCCACCCATGTACTGCCTCGCCTCGCCATCCAGAACCACAGCTGATCGCTCAGCATTGCGCCGACGCTGGCGAGCGCCAGAAACACGCCGAAGCTCGCATGACCCGCCGCAGCCCACGCGCCCGCTCCGGCGAGGAGCAGTCGGCCCGGGAACGGCGCGCCGGTCGCGTCGATGAGCGCACCGACGAACACGACGAGATACGCGTGCTCGGCGAGTGCCTCCAGCAGCGGACGGAGGACGTCCATCACCAGAGACGCGTGCAACCTCGAGGCCAGGCTAGCGGCCGAGCGCTTTCTTCTTCCAGAGCTCCCACGGGCGAGACACCGTGCCGCCTACCGACGCCTCGGCCAACCGAGCCTCGTCGTCATCGAGATAGGTGACGGGCCCGCTCAGCGCCATCGCCTGCGCCTGCAGCCGCGCGTTGACCTCCGTGTAGACACTCCGGAACACGACGCGCGGCAGTGAATCGCCTACGACGACGGCGCCATGGCCGCGCATGAGCGCGACCGGGCGGTCGCCGAGCGTCTGCGCCAGCGCGCGACCGAGCGCGGGGGTGCGCACGAGCATGTCCGTCGCCTGGCCGGCGGCGGTCTTGATGTCGAACACGGGGACACCGCCGCCCAGGAACGCGCTCATGTGATACAGCGGCTTGAGCGGCGCGGTGCTCACGCCGAACGGAATCACCGACGGCGAGTGGTTGTGCACGATCGCCTTGACGTCCGGTCGCGCCCGGTAGATCTCGCCGTGGATGAAGCGCTCGAGGTAACTGATCCGCCCGCGCGCGTCGACGGGCGTGGAGTCGAGGTCGTATTCCATCACGTCGGCCGCGGTGACGAGCTCGGGCGCGATCGAGCGCGACATGAAATAGCGCTGCGGCTCGGTGGGATGGCGCGCGCTGACGTGCCCGTACCCGTCCACGACTCCCTGGTCGGCGAGAATTCGGTTGGCGGCGACGAGATCGTCGAGCAGCACCGGATCGGGAGGCCCGGCCGAGCGCGGCGGCGTCTGCGCGGCCGCGCGGCGGACGGCCAGCGTCGCCAGGCTCCCCGTCAGGAACGCGCGACGTCCGAATCGAGCAGTGTGCATGCGCGAGAGTCTACCGCCCGCGGCCGAGTGACGCGCGCAGATCGTCGAGCGCGCCGAGAAACGCCGCGAGCGGTGGGGCGACCGGCTTGTCGCGGCGCCGCACGAGTCCGATCTGTCGAATCAGCGTCGGCTCGAGCGGCATGGCCACGAGACGCCGGGCCGCGACGTCGGCCTTGACCGAGAACTCGGACGTCACCGATAGCCCGAGCCCCGCCTCGACGAATTTTTTCATCGCCTCCGTGTTGCCGAGCTCCATGGCGGCGCGCGCCGTGACCCGCGCGCGCGCGAACCAGGCGTCGATCTCGCGGCGGACGGTGCTCCCGCGGTCGAACAGGATCAGCGGATGGGCCGCGAGCTCGGCGGCGCGAATGGCGCGGTGACGTCGCCAGCGCGGCTCGGCCGGCGCGATGGCGACGAGCTCGTCGCGGTAGAACGGCGTGACGACGAGCTCGCGGTCGCGCAGCGGCAGGCTCACGAGGCCGACGTCCAGCTCGTTGGCCACCAGCCCGCGCGCGACCGCCGACGCCGTGCCGGTGACGACGACGAGGTCGATGGCCGGGAAGCGCGCGCGGAACCGTCCAAGCGCCCGCGGGAGCAGATACACGCTGATCGACGCGCTCGTGCCCAGGCGCACGCGGCCCGCCACGACGCCCCGCAGCTGCTGCACGTGCTCCACGCCGGCCTCGAGCTCGCGAAAGGCCCGAGCGGCGTGGGCCAGCAGGACCTCGCCCGCGCGCGTGGCGAAGGCGCGCTTGCCGACGCGCTCGAGCAGCGGCAGCCCGAGCCGGCGCTCGAGCTGCCCGATCTGCATGCTCACCGCGGGCTGCGTGAGGTTCAGCTCGCGTGCGGCGCGGGAGAACGATCCGTGCCGGGCGACGGCCTCCAGCGTGCGCAGGGGCGCCAGTGCCAGATCCATGGCCGCCAACATTAGTTGATGATCCGAATCAGAACAATTGATTTCCCTGATCGATCCGCTCGCGTCACCATTGGACGCGAAAGGAGGCCGTATGGAGACGAGCGATTATGTCCTCGCGCAGCTGGCGAACGAACGGCTGGCCCACGCCCGCGAGGTCGCCGCGCGCCGCGCGCTCCTGGCCTCCCTGCGGCCGCCCCCGCCCCTGCGTGTCCGCCTCGGCGCCGCGCTGGTCGGCCTGGGGCAACGCCTGCTGGACGCGCCCGCGCCCCAGCGAGCAGCCTCGTGATTCGGCCGGCGCACGACACCGACGCTGCCGCGATCGCCGCCATCTGGAACGTCGAAGCGCTCGGCACGCTCGCCACGACGGAGACCGAGCCGCGAGACCTGGACGCCCAGCGCGCCTGGCTCGCCGTGCACGGAGACTCGTATCCGGCGCTCGTCGCGGCGGTCGATGACGAGATCGTGGCGTTCGGGGCCCTCGCGCCCTATCGCGCCAAGCCGTCGTATGCGCGCACGGTGGAGGACTCGGTCTACGTCAAAGCCGGGTGGCGAGGCAAGGGATTGGGCGGCCTCGTCCTGGACGCGCTGATGGAGCGTGCACGGGGCCGCGGCCACCATTCCGTGATCGCGCGGGTCATCGCCGACAACGAGGCGTCGCGGCGACTGCACGAGCGCCACAGCTTCACGTGTGTCGGCCACGAGCGCCAGGTCGCGTTCAAGCTGGGTCGTTGGCTCGACGTCCTCACGCTCCAGCGTTTGTTGTAATCGGGACCGGTACACTGGCGGCGTGCCGTCCGAGACGCGGCTGCCGGCCGCCCTGCGTGCATTCCATCACCGGGATTTCCGGCTGTTCTTCTCCGGGCAGCTGGTGTCCCTGGTCGGGACGTGGATGCAGTCGGTCGCGCAGTCGTGGCTCGTGCTCGAGCTGACGAATTCGCCGTTTCGTCTGGGCGTCGTGAGCGCGCTGCAGTTCGCGCCGATGCTCGTCCTGTCGTTCTTCGCGGGGGCGCTCGCGGACCGCCTTCCCAAGCGCCGCCTCGTCTTGACGAGCCAGAGCGTGCTGTTCGGTCAGGCGCTGGCGCTCGCGCTGCTCGTCCATTTCGGACACGTCCAGTACTGGCACGTTGCGATCCTCGCGTCCGTGTACGGCATCGCGAACAGCGTCGACATGCCGACGCGCCAGGCCTTCATCGTCGAGATGGTCGGCCGCGCGGATCTCATGAATGCCATCGCGCTGAACTCGGCAATGTTCAACGCCGCCCGCATCGTCGGGCCGGCGCTTGCCGGCATTGCCATCGCGCGCTGGGGCACCGCGGTGGCGTTCTATATCAACGCGGCCTCGTTCGTGCCGGTCATCGTCGCGCTCATCGCCATGACGGCGGGGGGCCGGCCGCGCGGCACGTTGCGCCGGTCGATGGCGGACGAGATTCACGAAGGCGTGCGGTTCGCGCTGCGGACGCCGCGCGTGACGCTGACGATGGCGATGGTGCTCGCCGTCAGCGGCTTCTTGTTCAACTACAACGTGCTGATTCCGCTCTACGTCCGGGACGTGCTCGGTCAGGACGCACAGGGATTCGGTCTCATCATGGCCACCCTCGGCATCGGCGCCGTCACGGGGGCCGTCGCGCTCGCCGTGCTTGCGCGAGGGCGGCCTCCGGTGGCGGCGCTCGCCACGCCGGCGCTGCTGCAGGCAGCGTCCACGGCCGCCCTCGCCGGCGTCCACCGTGAGACGCTGGCCGTCCCGTTGCTACTGGTGATGGGATTCTGCGGGATCCTGTTCATGGCTGGCTCGAACTCGACCGTGCAGCTCGCGGTGCCCGACGAGCTGCGCGGCCGGGTGATGGCGTTGCACACGCTGATGTTCGCCGGAATCACGCCGTTCGGCGCATTCCTCATGGGATCGGTCGCCGAGGCCGCCGGCGTGAAGGCCGCGCTGGTGGTTTCGGGCGGCGGCGGTCTGCTGTCCGTGCTGGTGTTGCTGCTCTGGTGGGGCACGCGCGATCGCGGCCCCTCGCTGGCAACGCCGGGCTCGGAGGAGCCGCCCGCGTGACACACGTGCGCGTCGGAACGTCCGGCTGGAACTATGCGGAGTGGAAAGGCGTGTTCTATCCCGCCGACATCAAGCCCGCCGGCATGCTGCGCTATTATGCCCAGCGCTTCGACACCGTTGAGGTCAACGCGACCTTCTATCGCATGCCGACGCCGAAAGTCATCGCAGGCTGGCTGGCGACGGCGCCATGCGACTTCACGTTCGTGCTCAAGGCACCGCAGCGGATCACGCACTTCGGGCGTCTGCGCGACGTCGACGAGCCGGTGCGCGTCTTCTGCGACGCGGCACGCGGGCTGGACGGACGGCTCGGGCCGCTGCTCTTCCAATTGCCGCCGAATTTCAAGAAGGACGTCGGCCGTCTCGGCGACGTCCTTTATCTGGTGCCACCGGAGCTCCGGATGGCCTGGGAGTTCCGGCACCCGTCCTGGTTCGCCGACGACGTCTACGAGCGACTGCGCGCGCGCAACGCCGCGCTGGCGATCGTGGAGGACGAGAACGCCACCACGCCGACGGTGGTGACCGCCGACTGGGGGTACGTGCGCCTGCGCGCCATCGACTACACCGACGCGCGACTACGCGCGTGGGCGGACACGGTACGCTCGGTCGGCGCGCCGTGGCGCGACGCATTCGTGTTCTTCAAGCACGAAGTGACGGCGCCGCGCCTTGCCACCGCGTTCCACCAGGAGTTGCTGGCCGCGTCGTAGCGGCGCACCTCACTGGTGCAGAACTTGCTCTCTACGTGCACGTGCGCGGCTTTACCGTGACCTCGGCCGCGTGGCTCCTCGTCGCGGTCCTCATCGTCGGCTGCACCGGGCTCGGGGCACACGAACAGCTGCCGGATGTCGAGCTCGGTGACGCTTCGTTCTATCCGACGCTCGAGGCGTACGCGGGTGCGCCGATCGTCGGCGGCAACGACGTGCGCGTGCTGCTCAACGGCGATGAGATCTTTCCCGCGATCCTCGACGCGATCCGATCCGCGCGCACGTCGATTACCTACGCGCAGTATTTCTTCGAACAGGGGCAAGTCGTCGATGAGGTCGTGGCCGCGCTCGCGGAGCGGTGCCGCGCGGGCGTGGCCGCCCACGTGCTCCTGGACGGGGTCGGCACGCTGTCGATGCCCGCGCGTCACACCGAGCAGCTGAAGACCGCGGGGTGCGACGTCCGCACGTTTCGGCCGCTCCGGCCGTGGGCCTTGCGCCGCGCGAACAATCGCAACCACCGGCGCATCCTCGTCGTGGATGGCCGCGTCGCGATCACCGGCGGCTCTGGTGTGAGTGAGAAGTGGACGGGCGATGGCCGCACCGAGGATCACTGGCGCGACACCGACGTGCGCATCGAGGGCCCCGCCGTCGCGTGGCTGCAGGCGGCGTTCGTCGAGAACTGGCTCGAGAGCGCGAAGCAGGCGCTGGGAGGCGAGGCGTATTTCCCGCGACGGCAGGAGCCGAAAGGGCCGGTCACCGCGCAGATCGTCCGCAGCTCGCCGGCGGGCGGTAGCTTTGCGATGTACAGCACGCTGCTGATCGCGCTGCACGCCGCGCGGCGCTCGATCCGGATCACGAACCCGTACTTCGTCCTGGACGAAGCCATGACGGCCGCGATCGTCGATCGCATGCGCCGCGGCGTGAGCGTCGAAGTCCTCGTGCCCGGCACGATCGACCACGCGTTCGTGCGGCAGGCGAGCCGCGCGACATGGGGCCCATTGCTCGAGCACGGCGTGAAGATGTACGAATACGCGCCGGCGCTGCTGCACGCGAAGACGATCGTCATCGACGGCCGGTGGGTCACCGTCGGCAGCACGAACCTCGACAATCGCTCCTTCGCGATGAACGAGGAGCTCAACGTCATCGTCTACGACGGTCGCCTCGGCCAGCGGTTCGAGGAGATCTTCGCGGTCGACGTCCGACACGCCCGGCCGATCACGCTCGAGCAGTGGCGGCATCGCGGCGCCAGTGCACGACTCTTCGAGCTGGTGATCGCGCCGGTGCGCGATTTACTGTAATGCGACGCGGGTCAGGCGGGCGTGGTGTGCGGCGGGCGCCGGCGACCCCGCAACAGGGCCACGAACAACTCGGGCGTCAGCGGCTTGGTGGCGTGGGCGTCGAAGCCCACGGCGAGCGCGCGATCGCGCACGTCGCGCCCGGTGTACGCGGTGACCGCGAGCGCGTAGATCGGCGGCCGTCCGTCGCGGTGCAGCTCGCGCGCACGCTGGACAAGGGCGTAGCCGTCGACGTCCGGCATCGAGATGTCGCTGACGAGCACATCGATGTCCTCGGCCGCGAGAATCTCGAGCGCCGCGCGCGCGGACGCGGCGACTCGTACGTCGGCGCCATGGCCGGTGAGCGCGAGGCCGAGCAGGTCGCGCGCATCCGGTTGATCGTCGACGATCAGCACACGCGTGCCGCTGAGCACGGCGGACGGTGCCCTCGGCGCCGGCATGAAGTCCGGACCGCTGCGGCGGTCGAGCCGCACCGCGAGAACGGGGAGGTCCACGGTGAACGTGGCGCCCCGATCGTGCCCCGCGCTTTCAGCCCGGATCGCGCCGCCGTGGAGCTCGACGAGCTGCTTGACGATCGCCAGCCCCAGACCCAACCCCTGATGTCGTCGTGTGGTGCTCCGATCGCCTTGCTCGAATGGATCGAAGATCCGCGACAGCACCGCGGGATCGATGCCCTGCCCGGTGTCCGCGACGGTCAGACGCGCGCTCGTCTCGTGCCGGGCCAGGCGCACTTCGATGCGTCCGCCTTCCGGCGTGAACTTGATCGCGTTGGACAGCAGATTCGAGACGATCTGCTGCAGACGCCGCGCTTCACCGAGCACCTCACCGGCGCGATCATCCAGGGCGGTCACGAGCGCCAGGTGCTTGGCTTCCACGTCGGCGGCGAGCGCTTCGACGGCTTCGCGGACGACGAGGGCCAGGTCGACGGGCTCCCGGTCGATTTCCATCTTGCCGGCGGCAATCCGCGAGAGATCGAGCAGGTCGCCGACGAGCTGCGCCTGCAGCCACGCGTTGCGCTCGATGACCGCGCTCGCGTGCACGCGCTGCGCCTCGTCGAGATGCCCCGCTGTCAGGAGCCTCGCCCAGCCGAGGATGGCGTTCAGCGGCGTGCGCAGCTCATGCGAGAGCACGGCGAGGAATTGGTCCTTACCGCGGTTGGCCGCGTCGGCTTCGGCCCGCGCGGCGCGCTCGGCCGCGAACAGCTGGCTGTTGCGGATCGCGGTGGCGGCGTGGTCGGCCAGGCGCAGAAGAACGGCCTCGTCGGCATCGGTGAACGCCCGAGACGTTCGCCGGTCGACGTAGAGCAGACCCGCGATCTCCGTGTCGCCCGGAATCGGGACGACGATCTGCGTGATCGTCCCGTCGATGTCCCGTGCCTTCATGTAGTGGTCGCTGATGCGACTGTCCCGCGCATAGTCGTCGGTGCGAAATGGCTTACGCGTGTGCAGCACGATGCCGCCGCTGCCGCAGCCCGGCTCGACCACCGTGTCGTCGCCATACCCCGTCCAGCGCGAGCCGACCTGGTGGCGCAGCACCATGCGGCCCGTGGCCGGATTGCGGACCACGATTCGCGCGATGTCGCCCGCGCAGAGCTCGCGCGCGCCTTCGACGAGGCGGTCGAGCGTCGTGTGCAAGTCGAGCGATGCGTTCATTCGCTGCGCGAGCTCCGCCACCACCTCGGCCTCGCGCTGCCGGCGACGCGCTTCCTCGTAGAGCCGGGCATTCTCCAGGGCCAGCGCGGCCTGATCGGCGAATGCCTGCAGCGTGACCGCGTCCGCCGACGAGAAGCTCCGGCCGAGGCGGTCCGCGATCGAGAGCGCGCCGAACACGCGCGTGCCGGTACGCAGCGGCGCCGCGAGAACCGTGGCATCGCCCATCACGCGCATGCCCTCGCGAATGTCGGGGGCCATCTGTAGCCGAGAATCCGCGAAGCAATCCTCGCTCGACACGGTCTCGCCGCGCAGCATCGCGAGGCCCGAGACGGTCAGCGGTCCCCCCGTGACCGTATGGCCCGGCGTGAACGCCTTCATCGTTCCGGCGAAGGCGATGCCGACCAGCGAGCCATCGGGCGCCGCGAGCCGCAGGCCACTGCCCCGCGCCCGGAAGAGGCTCAGCGCCGCCTCCACCACCCGCGCGCCGACCTCGGCCACATCGAGTGTCTCGGTCATCACTTTGGCCAGGCGCGCGAGCTCCTCGGCGATCGTCCGTCGTTCGTCGGCTTCGACGCGCGCGGCCTCCGCCTCCCTGCGCGCGAGCTGCTCACGGCGCAAGAGGTCCTCGACCGACGCCTCCGCCACCACGCGCGCCAGGCCGAACGCGACGTGCTGTGCAATGCCCGCCGCGAGGCGCAGCTCCTCCGCCGAGAACGCGTGCGGGGTGTCGTAGTAGACCGTGAACTTGCCGAGGAGCTGTCCATGATTGACAAGCGGCACGAACGCGAGTGACCGGATGCCCTCGGCCGCGATCACGTCGCGCAGCGACGCGAGCGCGGGCTCCGTCGTCACGTCGTCGACGACGATCGGCTGCGGATCGCTCGAGTCGCGCGACCACGGCGAGTGACCCTCCACGGCCGCGCGGTACTCAGACGACAGGTTGCGCCAGGCGCGAAACCGCATGACGCCGGCATCGTCGAATAGCAGGAGGCTCGCGCGGGTTGCGCCGATCGCGATGACGGCCTCGACCGCGGCCTCGCACACCGCGGTCAGATCTTTCGCGCGCCCGACGCCGTCGGCGAGGCGATAGAGCGCCTCCAGGCGCTGCACGGCCTCGCGCAGCGCGCCCTCGGCGCGGCGCCGCTCGGTGATGTCCCGCGCGATCTTGGAGGCGCCGATGATTCGTCCGCTCGCGTCCCGCATGGGCGACACCGCGAGCGAAATCGGCACGCGGCGGCCGTCGCTGCGGACGCGCTCGGTCTCGAAATGCCGGATCGCCTCGCCGCGTCGCAGCCGACGCAGGATCTCGACTTCCTCGTTCAGCCGCTCGGCCGGGATGATGAGCGTGATCGACTGGCCCAGCGCCTGCGCGGCGGTATAGCCGAACATCGCCTCCGCCCCGGGATTCCACGACGTGATGATGCCGTTGAGGTCTTTGCTGACGATGGCGTCGTCGGCACTCGCCACGAGCGCCGCGAGATGCGCCGGCGCGCGCCGATCTGCCGCGCGCTGTTTCAGCCCGAGCCGCTGGTACAGCGTCTGCAGGAGAGACTTCATGCGGATGGCCGAGATCCTCGGCGCGACGTCATGATGGCTGATGATACACGCGCCGGCGCTCGGCTTCGACGGCCATTCGGAGACCTACGCGGAAAACTTTTTCATACTGCCGCTCGGAGCTCGAGGCGCGAGCTGCGGCACGTGAATCATCGCCTTCGCGAATGTAGATTGTATGAGGTGTCCTGATGACCGCTGCGCCGTCCTACGTCGATCGGCTTCGTCGGCCGCAACCGTGTGACCATCTCGTCCAGCTCTACACCGATGAAGCGTTCCTCACTCGCGTCGTCGGCGATTTCCTGCGCGAGGGGCTCGCAAACGACGAGGGCGCGGCGGTGATCGCGACGCCACAGCACGTGGCGCTCTTCGTCGAGCGTTTGAATGCGGCGGGACTCGATGCGGCGGCGGCCGTCTCGCGCGGACAGCTCGTGGTGCTCGACGCGCGCGGGTGCCTGGACACGTTCATGGTCGACGGCATGCCCGACCCGGGGCGGTTCTTCGCGCTGACGCTGCCCGTCCTCGAACGGCTGCGACGAGCGGGGCATGACCGTGTCCGGTGCTACGGCGAGATGGTCGATCTGCTGTGGGCGCATTCCATGCCCGCGACGGTTGCCCTCGAGCAGCTCTGGAACGATGTCCTGTCGCGTACCGGCGTGTCCCTACTGTGCGCATACGGGATCGACAACTTCGACCCGCACGCGCATCGCGGCGTCCTGCACAAGCTGAGCGCCTGCCACTCCGAGCTGATTCCGGTCGAAGACTACGACCGCCTCGAGCAGGCCGTCACCCGCGCGTACGAGGAGGTGTTCGGTCGTCCTGGCGACGCGCGCGCGCTGCGCGAGCACGTTGCGTCGCTGTCCGGCGATGCCACGAAGATGCCGCCGTCGCAGGCGGCCCTGCTCGGTCTCGACAACGTCGGAATGCAGCTCGCAGACGCGGTGATCGCCCGCGCACGGGAATACTACCGGCGTCCGTAGCGCCGGCGCGCCGCGCTCGCGCCCCGTTCTCTTACCACGCCCCGACTCGAAACGCGTCGTGTGACCTGATACGCTCGCACCCCACGCGGCAGACGCGGGCACCGCCCGCGCGTGAGCCGGGAACGCGGCGGGCTCGGCCTACCGCGGGTCAGGAGGGACGATGCTCGATCTGCTGATTCGCAACGGTCAGGTCGTTACGCCAGAGGGCGCGGGGGCCTGGGAAATCGCGGTGCAGGACGGCACGATCGCGGCCGTCGCGGCGCCGGGGACCTTTCGTGAGGCGAGCCGGGTGATCGACGCGGCGGGCAAAATCGTCGTACCGGGAGGTGTCGAGCCGCACACACACCTCGCGCACCGCATTCAAATGCATCCGGACGACGACCTGCACACGCTCGGTCCGGAGGACGACTCGCGCGGCATGGTCTTCGGCGGGACCACGACGCACGTCGACTTCGCATTCGTGCGGCCGGACAGCAACATGCAGGCGGTTATCGAGCAGCGCGCCGGGCGGTGGAAGGGGAACTCGTACAACGACTACACCTTCCACGTGACGCTCGCGGGACCGCTACCGCTCAAGACCTTCGATGCGATTCCCGAGGCGATCCAGGCGGGATTCCCCTCGTTCAAGGTCTTCACCACGGACGTGCTGCCGCCGCATCCCAAGCGGCCGTCCAACCGGCTCGACTTCGGGCGCCTGCAGTACGCGATGGAAAAGGTCGCGCCGCGCGGCGGCATCATGGTGGTGCACGCCGAGGATCACGACGTCGTGCAGTTCATGTACGAGCGGTTCCGCGAGGAAGGCCGCATGGAGGGCGCGAACCTGCCGCTCGTGCACAACAAGGTCTCGGAGATGCTGTCGTTCCGGCGGGCGATCAATCTGGCCGCGGTGATGGACGCGGCGATCTACTTCGTGCACACGTCCGCGCGCGAGGGCGTGGAGGCGGTGGCCGAGGCGCGGGGGCACGGCCGGCCGATCTACGCCGAGACGCTGCATCACTATACGTGCTTCAGCGCCGACGACTATCGGTCGCCACGCGGCTTCTGCTATCACACCTATCCGTCGCTGAAGTATCCCGAAGACCAGGCGGCGCTCTGGGATGGACTCCTCAACGACGCGGTATCCACGACGGCCACCGACGAGTATCCGACGACGCTGGCCCTCAAGCTGCGCGGCAAGACGATCGAGGACGTCACCGGCGGCAATCTCGGCGCCGAGGCGCGCATGGGCATCGTCTACACCGAAGGCGTCGTGAAACGAAAGATGTCGCTCGATCGGTTCGTGCAGGTCACCTCGTCGAACGCGGCGAAGATTCTGGGCCTCTACCCGCGCAAAGGCGCACTGGCCCCCGGCAGCGACGCGGACATCGTGCTGATCGATCCGACGATCAGTCGCGCCCTCACGAAGGACGACTTCCACGTGAGCGATTACAGTCCGTGGGAAGGCTGGGACGTCCGCGGCTGGCCCGCGACCACGATTCTGCGCGGCCGGATCATCGTCGAGGACCGCAAGCTCGTTCACGACGCCCGCGGCGGTCAGCTCGTGCCGCGCAAGATCGACGGCTCCGTGCTGCGCCGCCCCGCCTGCTGACGCGCCGGCGGTCGAGGAGCGCGGCCGGCTTTGCCGGCGCGCTCCGAGCGTGGGGGCGGTCGGGGGCCATTTCGGGGCCCCCGACGTTCTTAGTCGCGCAGCGCGCCTGCGGTCAGGCCCCTCACCAGCCAGCGCTGGAGCCCGACCACGATGACGATCGGCGGCACGCTGGCGAGGATCGACGCGGCCGCGATGTCGCCCCAGGGAACCTCGTACACGCCGGGGAACAGCGCGAGCGCGACGGGCACGGTGCGGCTGGCTTCGGTCGCCGTGAACGTGTACGCGAAGAGCAGCTCGTTCCATGACATGAGAAACACCAGCAGCGCGGCCGACGCGACGCCGGGCGTGATCAGCGGCAACACGACACGCGCGAGCGTGGTGAGGCGGCCGGCGCCGTCGATCTGCGCGGCCTCTTCGATCGCCGGCGGCACCGCGCGCACGAATCCGGCCACGAGCCAGAGCAGCAGCGGAAGCGCGAACGAGGTGTCCGCCAAAACGAGGGCCACCCACGTGTCGCGTAGCTGCAGCGCGCGGATGAGCACGAACAGCGGACCGACGATCGTCACCTGCGGAAACGCCGTGCAGGCCACGACGCCGAGGAGTACGACGTGCTTGCCGGGGATGGGGAGGCGCGCGAGCGCGTACGCGCCGGGCACGCCGAGGACGACGGCCAGCAGCGTCGTCAGCAGCGCGACGCCGAAGCTGTTGGCGAGCGCGGCCGGCATCACGCTCCGGGACACGACCGCGCGATAGTGATCGAGCGTCGGCGCGGCCGCGACGAGCCGGTCCACCGCCATGAGCGCCGTGTCCGGCTTGATGGAGGTGAGCGCCTGCCAGAAGAACGGCCCGGCCCACGCGGCGAGCGCGACGAGCACGAGCACGTCGCGGAGCGCGCCGCGCGTCGCGTGCGGCAGAAGGCGCGCCGTCATGCCCCGAGCTCCTCCTCGTTGGCCATCGCGCGGAGATACGCCCAGGCCACGGCCATGACGAGGCCGAAGACGACCACGCCGATGGCGGCGCCGAACCCGAGCTGCAGCGTCTGAAAGAGGCTGCGATAGGCGTAGACCGTGAGTGTCTCGGTGGTGTTGGCGGGGCCGCCGCCCGTGAGCACGAACATCAGGTCGAACGCGCGCAGCGCATCGAGCGTCCGGAACAGCAGCGCGATGAGCAGTACGCGCCGCAGCAGCGGCAAGGTGACGTCGCGGATGGTCGCGACGCGGCCCGCGCCGTCGACGCGCGCGGCCTCGTAGAGCTCGGGCGGAATCGTGAGCACCCGCGCGTAACACAGCAGCGCGACGAACGGCATCGTTCGCCACACGTCGGCCACGATGAGCGCGGGCAGCGCGAGCACAGGCTCGCCGAGCCAGTTGATGGCCTCGCCGCCGAGCAGGAAGTTCAGCAGGCCGGCGGAAGGATGGTAGAGCCACTCGAACATGCGCGCGGTCACCACCGACGGCAGCGCCCACGGCAACAACAGAAGGGCCACGGCGATGCGCCGGCCGCGCCGCTGCCCGTGCAGCACGAGGGCGACGGCCAGCCCGAGCAGGAACTCCAGCGCCACGGAGACGAACGTGAAGAGCAGCGTCACCTGCACCGCATTCCAGAAGCGCGGATCGGTGGCGAGGAAGGCATAGTGCGACGGGCCGACGAAGCGCTGGATGCCGAACACCGGAATGCGTCGCTGGAGCGAGAGCCACAACACCCACAGCCCAGGCCATGCCGCGAGCACGCCGAGCGCCACCACCGCGGGCGCCAGCATCAGTTGGCCCGCGCGCGCGTCGGCGCGCTCGCGCGCGGTCACCGCAATCCCTCCAGCAGGTACGTCAGCCGCGCGCGAGCGTGGTCGATCGCCTGTCGCGGCGATTTGACGCCGACCAGCACCGCGGAGAATTCCGGCTGCAGCGTACTCGAGAGCATGAGATACGCGGGCGTCACGGGACGCGGGCGCGCACGCAGCATGAGCTCGTGGACCTCGGGAAAGTCGGGATGCGCGCGCACGACGGCGGGATCGTGATAGAGCGCCATCCGCGTGGGATTGAGCGCGCCGCCGAGCGCCATCGCCTTCTGCGCCTCCGCGGACGCGAGATACCGCACGAGCGCGACCGCGAGCTCCGGATGACGCGTGTGCCGGTTCACGCCGAGATGTGCGCCGCCGCTCGACGCCGCGCTGGCCGCGCCGCCGACACGCCCGGGCAGCGGCGCCATGCCGACACGCCCGCGCACCGGTGAGCCGGCCGCCTGGAACAGATCCATCGCGTACGGCCAGTTGCGCAGGAACAGGGCGCGCCCGTCGCCGAAGTGGCGGCGACTGAGCTCCTCGTCGGCCGCGGTCACCCACGACGGGCTCACCCCGGACACGATGAGCGCGCGCAGCAGCGCGAGGCCGCCCGCCGCGCGCTCCTCTTCGGGGAAGATGCCGCCGTCACGCCCGAACACGCGCGCACCGTTGGCCCAGATCGCCTCGAGACCGTTGACGGTCAAGCCTTCGTACTGGCGCCCCTGCCACACCACGCCATCCAGCCGGGGGTCGCGCTCGGCGGCGCGCACGCGGACGACCTGATCGACGAGCGCCTCCCACGTGCGTGGCGGCTGCAGCCCGTGCTTGGCCAGCAGGTCGGTACGGTAATAGAGGATGCCCACGTTCATCAGCCACGGCATCGCCCACACGCGGCCGTTCCACGTCGCAGGCTGAATCGTGGACAGAAAGTGCGGTTCCAGCTCCTCGCGCGACACCCACGGTGAGAGGTCGAGCAGCCACCCGGCGCGCGCGAACTCGGCGACCCAGACGACGTCGAGCATCATCACGTCGAACGCGGCGCCGCGCCCCTCGAGGTTGATCACAAAGAACTGGTGCTGATCGTCGGAGTTCCACGACAGCGACTCCGCCTGCACGTGCACGCCCGGATGACGGCGCTCGAACTCGCGCAGCAGGTCGGGCACCGGATCAGAGGGGCCCAGGATCTTGGCGTGCTTGAAGACGAGCGTGGTGGCGCCCGGCTCCGCCGGGCCGCCCGTGCAGCCCGCCAACGCGGCGACGACCACCACCAGAAGCGCGCCGCGGAGACGGCGCACCACGAAATGTTGGGCCGCCGGGACGTAGCAGACGAGAGGGCTCACGCGTGCTATGGTGCCAGAGACCATGCCACCGCACGCGCTCGGCTCGGGCACGATTTCGTTCGGGCTCGTGTCGATCCCGATCAAGCTCTACACCGCCACCTCGCCGACCACCGTCTCGTTCAACCTCCTGCATGCCACGTGCGGCTCGCGCATCAAGCTGCAGAACTTCTGTCCCGTCGACAACGTCGTCGTCGAGCGCAGCGAGCTCGTGAAGGGCTACGAGTACGCGAAGGGACAGTACGTGCGCGTGAGCGACGACGAGCTGAAAAGTCTGGAAGGCGAAGCGTCGAAGATCATCGACATTCTCGATTTCGTCCCGCTGGCCCAGGTCGATCCCGTCTACTTCGAGCGCGCGTACTACCTCGGCGCGGACAAGGGCGGCGAGAAGCCGTACCGACTGCTCGCCGATGCGATGGCCAAAGCCGAGCAGGTCGCCGTGGCAAAGTTCGTCATGCGCGGCAAGGAGAGCCTGGTCCTCATCCGTGCCGCGCAGGACGGCCTGCTCCTGCATACGATGTTCTTCGCCGACGAGGTGCGCTCGTTCGCGGACATCGACAAGGGACGCTCCGCGAGCGTCCGCGACGGCGAGCTCGACCTGGCGCTGCAGCTGATCCGCGGTCTCGCGCGCGAGGACTTCAACGCCGAGCAGTACAAGGACGAGTACCGTGGCCGCGTCATGGACATGCTCGAGCGGAAGATCGAGGGCCGCGAGGTCACGGCGGCGCCGACGCCGGCTGACCGCCCCCACGTGATCGACCTGATGGACGCGCTGAAGGCGAGCCTCGCGCGCAAGGGTCTGCCTGCCGACGCCGCAACCGCCAAGAAACCACCGAGCAAGGCCGTCGCGAAGAAGCCCGAGCCCGCGCGCGCGGTGGCGGCACCGAAGAGAGCACAGGGCGGCCGCAAGTAATCGGCTCGCCGCTCGCGCTCGCGGGCGGCCTCGGCGTCTTGTCAACGTCGTGCTGCCTGCCGTACTATCGCCGCCTCATCGTCCTGAGAAAGGTGGACACACGCATGCGCCGAATCCTCGCCGCCGTGGTCGGGCTCATGATCGTCGCGGGCTCCGCGACCGGCCCGGTCGCTGCGGCCTCGCTCGACGAGATCCGAAAACGCGGCTACATGGTCGTCGCGACCGAGGACAATTACCCCCCCTTCGAGTACATCCAGGACGGTCAGCCGGCGGGGCTGGATCACGATCTGTTCAAGCTGCTCAAGGACTGGGCGAGCGGCATCCAGGTGCGCCAGGAGATCCTGCCGTGGCAGGGCCTGCTGGCCGGAGTCACGACGGGCCAGTTCGACGTCGCGCTTTCGGCCGCGACGATCAGCGACCAGCGCGCGCAGCAGCTCTACTTCGCGATGCCGATCGCCGAG
>Ga0310810_10002814_pt1 | contig 18821 bp, 18 predicted proteins | sample NCmetagenome_FD_207641 | JGI IMG/M metagenome (GOLD analysis project Ga0310810, IMG submission 207641) | Soil microbial communities from experimental microcosm in Duke University, North Carolina, United States - NC | ecosystem: Engineered > Artificial ecosystem > Soil microcosm > Unclassified ...
GGTGGTGCTGGGCGTCGACAACGGCGTGCAGCGCGTCCGAGTCGCCGACGCGGGACCGGGCATGCCGGCCGACGTCCGGGCCAACGTGTTCAGGCCGTTCTTCACGACCAAGGCGCGCGGCACCGGCCTCGGCCTTGCCACGGCGAAGCGGCTGGTGGAGGCCCACGCCGGAACGATCGCGGTGGAGTGCCCGCCGTCGGGCGGCACCGTGGTCACGGTGACGCTCCCGGCGGGAGAGCTCACGGTTTCTCCAGCTTGAACTTCTCGATCCGGTAGCGGATCTGATCGCGGTTGAGGCCGAGCAGCGCGGCCGCGCGCGTCTGGTTCCACCCGCAGCGCTCGAGTGCCTGCACCACGAGCGATCGTTCGAGCTGCTCGAGATCCACGCCGCCCGCCGGCAGCTCGACCGCTTCGCTGAGCGAGGCGGCCCCGCCGTGTGTCACCGGGAAATCCTCGGTCGTCAGCTCGTCGCCCTCGGCGAGCAGCATCGCGCGTTCGACGGCGTTCCGCAATTCGCGGATGTTCCCCGGCCAGGCGTACGCTTTCAGCCGTTCCATCGCCGCCGGCGAGACCCGTCGGATGCGCTTCCGGAATTCCTGGTTGTAGCTGTCGACGTAGTAGTTGACGAGCAGCGGGATGTCGGCGGCGCGCTGGCGCAGCGCCGGCAGCTTGATGGGCACGACGTTCAGCCGGTAGAAGAGGTCCTGGCGGAAGCGGCCCTGGCGCACCTCCTCCGACAAATCACGGTTCGTCGCCGCGACCACGCGCACGTCGACGTGCAGGTCGGCCGCGCCGCCCACCCGCTTGAAGGTCCGCTCTTCCAGGAAGCGCAGCAGCTTGGCCTGGAGCGCCGGCACCATCTCGCCGATTTCGTCGAGGAACACGGTTCCGCCGTCGGCGGTCTCGAGCAGCCCGCGCTTCTGCCGATCGGCGCCGGTAAAGGCGCCGCGCTCGTGGCCGAACAGCTCGCTCTCGAGCAGCGCCTCGGGCAGCGCCGAGCAGGTGATGTTCATGAACGGCTTGTTGGCCCGGTCGCTCGAGTAGTGGAGCACTTTCGCCGCGAGGTCCTTGCCGGTCCCGCTCTCGCCCGTGAGCAGGATGGTCGACGCCGGCCCCGACGCGATCTTGCCGAGCAGCTGGCGCACGACCGCGATCGAATCTGCTTCGCCGACGATGCGGTCGAGGCTGTAGGGCTGCGCCTGCGTGGCGCGCAGCGCTCGCACCTCCCGCCGCAGCTCGGTCGTCTCGAGCGCCTTCTCGACCAGCAGCACGATTTCGTCGACGTCGAACGGCTTCTTTGCGTAGTGATACGCCCCGTGCTTCATCGCGTCGACCGCCGTGTCGACGCTCGAGAACGCGGTCAGCAGGATGACGAGCGTATCGGGGTTGTCCTCCTTGATCTGCTTGAGCACCGACAGGCCGTCGGAGTCGGGCAGGCGGTAGTCGAGGAGCACGAGATCGACGCCGGCCCGCACCTTCTTCAGCGCGTCGGCCGCGGTGTCGGCCTCGAGGACGCGGTAACCCTCGTCGGCGAGCCGGCTGGTGAGCGACCATCGAATCAGTTGTTCGTCGTCGACGACGAGGACGGTCGGGGAGGCCATGAGGCTCCCAGTATAGCGGGCGCGCGAGCGGCGACTAACCGGCCGGTCAGCGCGACGTATGCGCCTGGGCGACCAGCGCGGCCAGGTCGTGCACTTCGAAGGGCTTGTGGACGACGCGGAACGCTCCCATGTCGATCGCGCGCTGGATGACGTCCGGCGTCCCGTATGCCGTCATCAGGATGACGGGCAGCGCCGGCCGGAGCCCGCGGATACTGGAGAGGAGGCGCAGGTCGTTCGAATCGGGAAGGCGCAGATCGAGCACCACGACGTCGAACCCGGCCGACGTCTCGGACAGAGCTCGAAGAGCCGACCGGCCATCGCCGGCTTCCTCGACCACGTAGCCCTGATCCGCGAGCGTTTCAGCCAGCGACCACCGGATCAGCGGTTCGTCGTCGACGACCAGGACCCTGGGCACCTCGGACGTTCTCACCATGTGCGAAAGATCGCCTGGAACCGTCATTGGGCCCGCCGCGAAACCGGCCGATTCTGGCGACTGCATCACCTTGCTCCGGCCGTCACTGCGCCGTGTCGACCCTGATGGCGCGCACCCGGGACGTGACGATGCGCCGGGTGCCCGCGAAGAGCTCGAGAGACTGACCGAGCGCGATCCAGTCGATCTTCAGCACGCTGCTGCCGATCGAGGAGCCCGCGATGCGGACTGCCGTCGGTTCAGGAAAGTAACTGCCGCCCTGAATCATCGCCTTCGCCTCGCCGCCGCCGGCCATGACGAAGTGATAGCGCGTGTGCTCCGTCATGATGTCGAGGATGGTGCCGGCCCGGAGCATGCGCGCGTCGACGCCGGTCGTTCTTCCGCTGGCCGCTGATACGCGCAGACCGGCGGAGACCGGATAGTCGGACGGATCCACGTCCATCTCGTGGCCCTGTGGTTCGGTGTCCTGGTCGATCGCGTCGAGCATTCCGGCCTCCGCCGGCGCACATCGCAAAGATGGCGCCAACTGCCGCCGGGGATCGCGAACGTGGCTGTGGACGGCGATTTACCAAGGGGATCAGCGCGCCGCGCGCATGACGGCCGGCGAGGTCGCCGGCGGCCCGGCTCGGTGGCTGCCGGGGATTTGCCGCACCCGTCGCGAAGTAATCCCCACCCGTTCGCTCCGGCAGGAGGGTCGAATCGACGCAGATTCCTGCAAAACCACGCGGATTCCGGCCTGGCATTCCGGTTGCGATTTACCGGCTGCGAACCATCACGACATCCGACGGGGGTCCCATGCAACGACACTTCACCCTGAAGGTCCTGCCCGGCCTGGCGGTCGCCATGGCCGTCTGGGCGGCTGGCGGAACGCCGGCCGTCGCACAGGCGCCGCTCACGATCGATTCCGCTCACATCACCATCAACGGCACGTCGAACATCCACCCGTATACGGCGTCGACCTCCACCCTCCGCGTGACGCGCGCGCAGGTCGCGGCGGCAGCCGAGGGCGACACATGGGCGGCGGTGCTCAAGACCGGCTACGTCGACGGGTTCGAGGTCACGATTCCCGCCGCGACGCTGACCTCGCCGCGCGAGGGCCTCGACAAGAACATGCACAAGGCGCTGCAGGTGACCGAGCACCCGGACATCGTGTTCCGTCTGGTCCGCCTCGAGCCGGGGAGCGGCACCGCGATGCGCGGGATTGGCCGGCTCACCATCGCCGGCGTGGAGCGTGAAGTCGCGCTGGATCTGACGGCCGAGCGCCGCGGCCAGACGCTCTGCATCGAGGGGCGCGTGCAGCTGTTGATGACCGACTTCGGCATCAAGCCTCCGACCGCGATGCTCGGCATGCTGAAGACCGATCCGAAAGTCACCGTCACGTTCGAGACCGTGCTGTCCGTTCCCACAACGTAAGGAGACGCGGAGGCGGCGTCGGCCGCCTGCCGCGGGTCAACGAGGAGACCGATCATGACATCAACATTTCGCTCAGCCGCCACGCTGACGGCGTGGCTGGCGATGATGGGAGCGGCGTCCGCCCAGCAGGGCGCCGCGCCGGCCGATACGACGCCTGGTTCGCCGAAAGCCGCTGCGACCGATGATTCCACGCCGCCGCCGCCGGCCACCGAAGAGAACGCGGCCGATTCCGCCTGGAAGAAGGGGCGGCCGATCACGATGCAGTACTACCGGCCGGTCGACAAGCGCGGGCTGAACGTCTTCGAGACGACGAAGACGCCCGGCGTGGAATTCACCGGGTTCAAGCTCGATTTCGGCGCCGCCTTCACCTCGCAGCTGCAGGATCTCTCGCACAGCAACACCGCCTCGGCGAACGTGGCCAACGGCGTGAACGCGAACCAGCTCGCGAACATCGGCTTCGGCTTCAACAACCCGACCGCGAACCTGTATGTGAACACGCAGCTCGCTCCGGGCATCCGCGTCGCCATGACCAGCTACCTGTCGTCGCGTCATCACAACGAGACGTGGGTGAAGGACGGGTACATCCAGATCGACCAGTCGCCGATCGACGTCGCGCTCTTCAAGGCCCTGATGGAAATCGTGACGATCCGCGTCGGCGACTTCGAGATCAACTACGGCGACGCGCACTTCCGCCGCAGCGACAACGGCAACGCGGTCTACAACCCGTTCGTCGGCAACTACATCCTGGACGCCTTCACCACGCAGATCGGCGGCGAGGTGTACCTCAAGACCGGCGGCGTGGTCGCGATGGGCTCGATCACCGCGGGCGAGCTGCGCGGCACGGTGCTGACACCCGGCCAGCGCGGCCCGACCTATATCGGCAAGCTCGGGATCGACCGCCAGCTGAAGAGCGACCTGCGCGTCCGGCTCACCGGCTCGATGTACAAGACCGACCGCGCCATGAGCGACACGTTGTACGGCGGCGATCGGGCCGGCTCGCGCTACTACTTCGTGCTCGAGAACACGGCGGCCACCGAATCCGCGCAGAAGGATTCGGGCATGCTCAACCCGGGCTTCAAGAACCGCGTGACGGCGTTCCAGATGAACCCGTTCGTCAAGTACCGCGGCCTCGAGCTGTTTGGCGTCGTCGAGCGCGCGCAGGGGAAGGTCTCCACCGAAGTGAACGAGCGCGTGTGGAATCAGTACGCGCTCGACACGGTGTACCGCTTCCTCGGCGACGACCAGCTGTTCGTCGGCGCGCGGTTCAACCGCGCGTCGGGCGAGATGCTGGGTCTGACGCAGACCGTCGGCGCGAATCGCTGGCAGCTGAGCGGCGGCTGGTTCGTGACGCCGAACGTCATGGCCAAGGCGGAGTACGTGAAGCAGACGTACTTCGGCTACCCGACGACCGACATCAAGAACGGCGGCCGGTTCAACGGGATGATGCTCGAAGGTGTGATTGGCTTCTAGCATCGAAGAGCCTCGTGGCTGATGGCGCACGGCTGATGGCCGCCGGTCCGCGGCCAACCCTCTTCAGCCGGGCGCCGTCGGCCATTCAGCGGCGACTTCGATTGGCGCAGCGCAGGAGCGCCGGAGAAGGACGATGACCCGCAGACATGAGAGCCACTCTTCCGGCAGCGCCCGCCTGCTGACGGCCGCCGCCCTCCTGCTGCTTGCCCCGATGGCGACGCTGGCGGCCGGCCAGCCGCCGGATCTCGCGATTCAGGAAGCGAACGGCGTGTACACGGTCGTCGCGCGTTTTCTCGTGGATCGCCCGCCGGCGGCCGCGTGGGCGGTCCTGACGGACTACGAACGCATTCCGCGCTTCATGCCCGACGTCCGCACGAGCATCGTGCGCGAGCGCGCGCCGGGACGCGCCGTCGTCGAGCAGGAAGCCGTGTCGAGCGTGATGGTGTTCTCGAAGCGGGTGCACCTCGTGCTCGACATCGACGAACAGCCGGACGCGCTGGTGTTCACCGACGAATGCGGGAGCAGCTTCGTCCGCTACGAGGGCGCGTGGCGCCTGTCAGACCAGGGTGGCCGAACGGCCATCACCTACGAATTGACGGCGCAGCCGTCGTTCGACGTGCCGTCCTTTCTCCTCAAACGTCTGCTCCGGCGCGACTCGTCGCAGATGATCGAGCGTCTGCGGCGGGAAATCGACTCGCGCGCGGTCCCGACGGGCACCATTCCATCGGCGTCGCGCTGACGGCCGGCGGCCGCGCGCGTTGCAGGGCGCCGCGGGCGACCCTCGCCGCTCCATTCGTCGCCGTGGGCAGCGCGGCACGGCCGTTGCGTTCGGGATCCCTGAAAGAGAGGCCGGTCATGTCCGATCGCCTGATTGATCTGTCGAAACACGAACTCGCGGCGATGCTCACGCCTGCGCAGCGCGGCCCGTTTCTCGAGAAGTGCGCGGCCATCGAGCGTCGGTACACGGAGGAGTGCGCCTGCCACGAGCCGTGCCTCGAATCGGGCTGCTCGGTCGCCGGCACCGACCACGAGGCCTGCCTGCAGCCCCTCCTGCGGTCGGAGGACGACTACCGGCGGGAGTGCGTGGCGGCGTGGCTCGAGCTCTGGAGCGGAAATTCACCCACGTCCGCTGAAATTCACGCGGCGCGCCAGTAGCCCGCCGACGCGAATTGCACGGGAAACCGGCGCGGCGGCGCCGGCACCCGGCTTGCCCTCCAGATAGCCGTGGCTTGCCACATCGTCCGGGAGCGCCTTGCCGCACGGCCAAGACTGCTCACGCTGCGATCGCGCCCGCTCCGCATCGCGCTGGCGGGTCAGCCGAACGTCGGCAAGAGCGTCGTGTTCGGACACCTCACGGGCCGCTACGCCACCGTCTCCAACTATCCCGGCACCACGGTGTCGGTGACGACCGGCCGCTCGCTGATTGGCGCCGAGGTATGCGACGTCATCGACACGCCCGGCGTCAACACGCTCGAGGGCGCCGTCAGCGAAGACGAGCGCATCACGCGTGAAGCGCTCGAGGGCGATCGGTCGGACCTCATCGTCCAGGTCGCCGATGCCCGGAATGTGCGCCGGGCCCTGATGCTGACCAGCCAGATCGCGGCCTTCGACAAGCCGATGGTCCTCGCGCTCAACATGGTGGACGAGGCGCTGGCGCGGGGCATTGTCGTGGATGCGCCGGCGCTCGAGGCCGCACTCGGCGTGCCCGTCGTCGAAATGGTCGCCGTCGAGGGACGCGGTCTTCCGGAACTGCGCGACGCGCTCGCCCGCGCGACCCGGCCTCATGTGCCGGCTCTCCAGCGGGCGGGCGATCGCGCGGTCTGGGCGCACGAGTTGACGACGCGGGTCCGGCGGGTCAGCGCCCTCTCCCTGGCGCGCATCCCCGAGGCGCTCGCGCGCGCGACGCGGCAGCCGGCGACCGGCCTGCCGATTCTCGTCGCCGTGCTCTACGCCCTCTACCTGTTCGTCGGCGTGTTCGGCGCGCAGACGCTGGTCAGGCTGCTCGAAGACGACGTCTTTGGCAGGGGCGTCAACCCCGCTGCGACATGGCTGGCGTTCCGCCTGGTGCCGGTGCCGTGGGTCCGCGACTTCCTGGTGGGCCAGTACGGTCTCGTCACGATGGGGCTCACCTACTCGATCGCGATCGTGCTGCCGGTGGTCGCGACCTTCTTCCTGATCTTCGGATTTCTCGAGGACAGCGGGTACATCCCGAGACTGGCCGTATTCGGCGATCGGCTGTTTCGCGTCATGGGCCTGAACGGCAAGGCCGTGCTCCCGATGGTCCTCGGGCTCGGCTGCGACACGATGGCCACGATGACGACGCGGATTCTCGGAACGCCGAAGGAGCGGCTGATTGCGACGCTGCTCCTGGCGCTCGGCGTGCCGTGCTCCGCGCAGCTCGCGACGATCATGGGCATCCTCGGCGGGATCTCGTTCGCCGCGCTGGGCACGCTCTTCGGCGTGGTCGTCGGGCAGATGATCCTCGTCGGCTGGCTGGCGTCGCGGGTGCTGAAAGGCGAACGCTCGGAGTTCATCCTCGAGCTCCCGCCGATCCGGTGGCCGCGGCCGGGCAACCTGCTGACCAAGACCCGCCTGCGCGTGTGGTGGTATCTCGGGGAGGCGGTCCCGCTCTTCCTGGCCGGCACCGTCCTGCTCTTCGCGCTGGATCGGGCGGGGCTCCTCGGCGTTATCGCGGCGGCGGGACGGCCGATCGTGACGAACCTGCTCGGGCTGCCGGAGTCGGCGTCGCAGATCTTCGTCATGGGATTCCTCCGGCGCGACTACGGCGCCGCCGGCCTGTTCGAGCTCGCGCGCAGCGGGCAGCTGACGGGCGTGCAGGCGGTCGTGGCGCTGACCGTGATGACGCTCTTCGTGCCGTGCGTGGCCAATTTCCTGATGATGGTGCGCGAACGCGGGCTGAAAACCGGACTCGCGATCCTCGGCGTCGTGACGCCGGTGGCGCTGTTGACTGGCGCCGGGCTCAACTATGTCCTCCATGCGTGTGGCATTCGATTCTGACCGCGTGCAGCCGCTCTCGTCGCTTGCCGAAGGGGCGAGCGGGGAGGTGGCCGAGGTGGTCGCCCGCGCGTCGGGGCGCGCGGATCGGCTGCTGTCGTTCGGCGTGACCCCGGGAGCGCGTATCACGGTGCTGCAGACGTTTCCAGGAATCGTTTTTCTGTGCGATCAGACGGAGCTGGCGGTGGAGCGCGGGGTCGCCGCCGACGTGCTGGTCCGCCTGCGAGGGACACGAACATGGTGCCGCTGAGCGTCGTCTACTGGGAAGCCACGAGGCGCTGCAATCTCGTCTGCCGCCGGTGCGCCGCGGCATCGCAACCCTCGGTCGGGTGGACGGGCCTCGACACCAACGGCGGGCTCGACCTGATCGACGCCGTCGCCCGCGCGGGCGCGACGGTGCTCGCGCTCTCGGGCGGCGACCCGCTGTGCCGGCCCGATGTCTTCGATCTCGCAGAGTACGGCACGCAGTCGGGGCTGCGGATCGCGCTCGCGACCAACGGCTCGCTGGTCACCGCCAGGATGGCCGCGCGGATCGCCGACGCGGGGATCGCGCGCGTGGCGGTCGGCGTCGACGGACCGGACGCGGAAGTGCACGATGCGCTTCGCGGCGTAGCCGGTAGCCACGCATGGGCCGTGCGGAGCGTGTCGCGCCTGCGCGACGAGGGCGTGTCGGTCCAGATCAACGCCGCGCTCGTCCGGCAGAACTTCGCCGGCGCGCGGGCGCTGCTCGACATGGCGGTCGCGCTCGGCGCCGACGCGCTGCATTTTTTCGCGCCGGTTCCGGCGTCCTGCCGCCTCGACATCGGCGCCGGCGACGCGCTCTCGCCGGACGACTTCGCGCGCCTGCTGGCGTGGCTCGACCGGCAGAGCCGCGGGTGTCCGCTGGATCTCAAGGCGACGTGGGCGCCGAGGTATCACTTCGTGCGGGCCGCCGGCGGGCGGGGCCTCACGGCAGGCGCTGGACCGTCGCCCACGTTCCTCACCGACGGATCCGGCCGCGGCGGCGCCTGCTTCGTGTCCCACGAGGGCTCGGTCCATCCGCGCGACGCGGCGGCGGCGCTGGGCGGGATCGGCAGGCCCAAACGATTCGTGGATTCATGGACGGCGTCGGACGGCAGCGTGCGCCAGCGCGACGTGCTCGCCTTCGCATCGTTCGTCCCGGAAGAGCCATTCTGCAACCCCCGGTTCCCGTTCGATCCGAGCGCGACCACGCTCGAGGAGGATCGTCATGACTCGTCGATTCATTAGCGCCACGTTGATCGTCGCCGCGTCGGCCATGCTGGCCGCCCAGGCGCCGGCGCGATACGACCAGGCCGAGGAGAAGACGGTGAAGGGCACCATCAAGGCTCTCGCCAGCTATCCGGGGCCGGACGGCAGCTTCGGGGTCCACTTCGATCTGAAAACGGCCGACGGCATCGTCACCGTCCACGTCGCGCCGGCGATGTACATCGGCATGCAGAACGTCGCGTTCTCGGCCGACGACCAGGTGGAGATCGTCGGCGTGCGCGTCCGCAACGACGTGACCGCCGCCTGGTGGCCGAGAACGATCCGCCGCGGCACCGAGCTCGTCGTCCTGCGCGCCGACGACGGCTCGCCGAAGTGGACGCCGGGCATCGACGGGACCGACGGCTGCGGCGTCGCGCACCCGCCGCTGCAGCGCGGAACCGAGTACTGAAGGCGGCCGCGGGACGCGGATGACCAACCGCGAACGGCCCATCGGTGCTCGGCCCGGCAACCGAGATCACGGCTGACGGGCACTGCGCGCCGACCCGTTCGCGGCCACCGGGCGAAGGTTGTGAACCGTCTCTACCGTGTGGCGTCTCTATTGTGCCGGTGCGTCGCCGCATCGCCGCCGACGCTCACGTGGCCCATCAGGCCCGCCTCGGCATGATCGAGGATGTGGCAGTGGAACATCCAGAGGCCGGGCCGCTCGTCGAACGCCACGGCGAAGCGCACCGTGCCGTTCACCGGCACGTTGATCGTGTCCTTCCAGGCCATCGGGCGCAGAGGCTGCAGCGCGTCGTCGAGCGGCAGCATGAAAAACCCGTGCAGGTGGAACGGATGCGCGAACCGGCTCTCGTTCCGGATGGTCCAGACCTGCACCTCGCCGAGGGCGGCGGGGTAGGGCCGGGCGCGCCACGAGGGGACGCCGTTCACGTCGAACTCCGACGTGCCGTCCGGGCCGGCAGGCGGCAGCGTGAGCACGACGTCGACCTTCGTCGCGTGGGAGATGTCCGGCGGCGTGATGGCGCGGTGGACGTCGGGAGCCGCGCGCCGCGCGAGCGGCGCTTGATCGGTGAAGGCGATCGCGAAGACGTTCTCGGCCGTCCGGTATTGAATGCTGCCGTAGCCGCGGTCGTACAGGCGCGAGCGCACCTGCAGCGTCCCTGATTTGCCGCGCCTCGGGGCGACGATCACGTCCACGCGTTCGCCCGGCGTGACGAGGAGCGCATCCACCTGGCGCGGCGATTCCTGGAGCCCGCCGTCGGTCCCGATCACCGTGAACGGCTGCCCTTCGAGATCGAGCCGGAAGTAGCGGCTCTTCGCCGCGTTGACGATCCGCCACCGCTGCGGCGCGCCGTTCCGCACGGTCAGCGTCGGACGGATCCGGCCGTTCACGAGGATGTAATCACCCTCGCGGCCGAACACCGTGCCCGCCGACCCGCCGCTGGCGGGAGAGTCGAGTTTGCCGCTCTCGTCGAACCCGATGTCGCTCAGCACCAGCGTCAACTGGTCTGCCACGCCGACCGCGTCGTGCGGATCCTCGACGAGAAGCGCTCCGTACAGGCCGAAGCCGACCTGTGCAGCCGACATGACGTGCGGGTGATACCAGAAGAGCCCGGCGTCGCGCGCGATGAAGTCGTACGTGAACGTGCCGCCCGGTGGCACCTCGGGCTGCGAAATGCCGGGCACACCGTCCATCTCGATCGGAACCCGCACGCCGTGCCAGTGGACGGTCGTGGGATCGGGCAGCTGGTTCGTGAAGTGCACGATGACGCGATCGCCGACGTGCGCGCGAATGAGCGGGCCGGGAATGCGGCCGTCGTAGGTCCACGCGTGGACCGTACGGCCGGGAGCGACTTCCACGTCGGCCGTGCGGGCCGTGAGCGTGACTTCGACGACGCTCGGATCGGCGCTGGTGCTGCGCGCTTCCGTGAGCGCCACTCCGGCGTCCCAGCCGCCTGGCTGAAGCGAGGGCTCCGGCTGCGCCAGTGCCGGGGAGGACAGGCCGGAGATCAGGAAGATGGCGGATGCGAAGATGAGCGTCGAGCCGGGAACCCTGCGCTGGTCTCGTTCTGGCATGGCAGCGCCATACGCAAATGGCGGACCGGCGAAATCCCCGCGGCGCACCCGGCGCCGCGTCCGGCCGGGTGTGCGCGTGGGCAGAATTTCGCCCGCGCCGGGAACTTTTCCGCACCGCCCGATGCGGCGCCCGGCACGGGCGTGCGTGTCAGGGCGCGTCGACGCCGAAGTCCCAGAACTGGCCGCCGATTCCCGTGCCGCTCGAGCCGTTGGCCCAGACGAACGCGTACTCGCCGGGCGCGAGCCGCTCTTTCGCCTGCACCTTGAACACGCGCTCGCTGACCGTCCCGACGACGATGGAAACGGCGTCCTTGCTGCTCGCGTTCGACCCGCGCCGTCCCGTAGTGCCGATCTGCGCCTGCCGGCTGTCGTTGGCCGGTGTCAGGTGCAACAGGACGAACTCCTGCGCGCTCCTCGCCTTTGCCGGCATGGTGTCGCCCGACATCATGTGCATGGCGTTCTCCATGTTCAGCGTGGGCTGCGCGCTCGACGGCTCGTCGAAATAGAAGAGGAACGTCACGCCGTCGGTCGAAGTCCGCACCGTGGCGGCCCCGCCGGCGATGACGCCGTACGACTCCATCTTCGAGAAGCCCTGCGTGAGCATGCTCTTCGCCATGCCCTTCTGCTTCACGTCCGTCATCATCGTCGCGTGAAGCTGGACGACCCGCGGGTGCCCCGCCTGATCGTCGCTCAGATAGATGCCCGCGGCCCGCGATTCCGGGGCCTGGCCGCGGACTGCCGCAACCGCGAGCAAGAGCGCCGCGATCGTCCAGCTACGTTGACTCCGCATCATTGGTCCTCCCTGGATTGTCGCCGGCGCCTCAGTTGGTCTGGCCGGTCTGCTTCTTCATCTGCTTGTAGATGAGGTAGCCGGCGCCCACGCTCGCGGCGGTGCCGACGAGCATCATCACGAGCATCGTCTTGCTGCCCCCGCCGCCGCCCTGCATCGGCGACATCTCGGTGCTGACACGCAGGACACGACGGTTCGTCACGGCGGGGAGGGCATTGGCCGCCGCGCGCGCGGCCGCGCGATCGATCGAGGTACGAAGGTTGGTGGCGGCTGCCGCGCTGGTGGCGGGCGTACTCTCGGCGGCGCTCACCGTCGGCGGCACCGTCGCCGCAAGCATCGACACGGCGACGAACGTGCACAGAAGTTTCCGGGCTGTCATGATCACTCTCCCGTGAAATGGTGGAATGGACGTGCGCCCTGAATACGCACGGGAGGGACCGGACGGAAGAAGAAATCGGTTAGTCTTCCGGATCCGTCGGGTGGCGCGTATCCACAATGGACGAGTTCGAGGCTCTGTATCGATCGCACGTCGACGCCGTGTACCGTTTTGCGCTCAAAGCAGTCGGACGGCGGGATCTCGCGGAAGACCTGACCGCGGAGGCGTTCCTGGCGCTGTACCGGAATCGCGCCGGCATCGACACGTCGCTGCTGCCTGGCTGGCTGCTGACGGTCGTGCGGAACCGCGCCCGCGATCACTGGCGCCGGCAGGCGGTCGAGCAGCGCTATCTCCAGTCGCTCGACCCGCCGGTGTCGGTCGAAGCGCCGCCGCTCGAGCGGTGGATCCTGGAGAGCCCCGAGCTCAAGCCGGTCCATCGGGCGTGCCTGATGCTCCGCTACGTGCACGGGATGACGCGCGCGGAGATCTCGACGCGCACCGGCTTGAGCGACAACCAGGTGAAAGGCCACCTGCAGTACGCACTGGAGCTGCTGCGCCGGAGTTACAGGAAGGAACCGCTGTGAGCGATCCGCGCGATCTGGACGACGACGAGCGCAGCGCGCTCGGGTCCTTGCGTGAGGATCTGGACGCCCTGCGTGTACGGCACCTCGGCGATCCGCCGCTCGACCTGCTGCAGGCGGCGCGCGCCGGCGCGCTTCCGGATCCGCCAGGTGACGCCGTCGCCGAACATCTGGAGAAGAGCGGCTGGAGCCGCGCGCTCGCGGCCGCGGCGGACGCCCTCGACGACGAAGCGCCGGTGCCGGCCGACCGCGTGCTGGCCCGCATCCGGGCCGGGAGCGCCGCGCCGCGCCCGCAGCGGCACGCCGGCTGGATCTGGGTGCCGGCGCTCGCCGCCGCGGCGATCGTGATCCTCGCGGTCGTACTGTCGCGCCCGGCGCCAACGGCGCCTGAATCGGCCGACGCGCGATCGGCTCAGGTGGGTCCCGCGGCGCCGGCCGCCGGCGCGGCCCCGGCCGCGTCTCCCGCGCGGTTCCGCCTGCCGCTCGAAAAGCCGGACGTGCGCTTCACGGCCGCGGCCCTCGTTCTGCGCGGTGAAGGACAGACACCGGCGCGCTTCGTCGACGCGGCCGCTCCAGCCGTCAGCGCGTTCCGGGCAGGCGATTTCGCGGCGGCCGCACGCGAATTCGCCGCGCTCCAGCCGCGGTACCAGACGTCGGTCGAGGTCTCGTTTTACCTCGGCGTGAGCCGCCTCTTTCTCGGCTCTCCCGAAGAAGCCCGGGCGGCGCTCGAAGCGGCTCGCCGTCACGACGACGGGTCGTTTGCCGAGAACATCGGGTGGTATCTCGCGGTCGCCGACGAACGAGCCGGACGCACGGCCGATGCGCGATCGGAGCTCGATCGGCTGTGCGGCGGCGGCGGCCCGCAGGCGCCACGCGCGTGTGCCGCGGCGAAAGCGTTCGCGGCGCAATGACCATGCGGCGGCTGCTCTGCCTGGCCCTATGGCTGGCGATCGCGACGTCGCACGCGCCGGTCCGCGCGCAGGAGGATGCGCGTTTTCCGGCGCTCGTCGAGGCCGCCCGGCACGCGCAGGCCGCGAAGGCCTGGGACGAAGCCGCGCGTCAGTATCAGGCCGTCGTCGACCTCGCGCGCGAGCGGCACGACGCGCTGTGGGAGGCCCGGGGCGTGTGGGGCCTCGGCGACGTGGCGTACGGACGGGCGCACTACGATGAGGCGCGGCGCCTGGCCCTCCAGGCGCTCGCCCCGATGGAGCGCCTCGAGTCGTGGCGCGACGTCCAGCACGTCGAGATCCTGCTCGGCAACATCTCGGCCCTGTCCGGCGAGGAAGACGAGGCACGGCAGCACTACGTCCGCGGTCGCGACCTCGCGGAGCGGCTCGGCGAGGCTCGCGAGCGCGCCTTTGCCTCGTTCAACCTGGCCAGGCTCGGCCACGGCGTGGACGAGGCCGCGATGCGGTCGCTCCTCCGCGAGATCGAGCCCTTCCACGACGCTCAATTCGAAGCCGACGTCCTGCACATGTGGGGGGATCATCTTTTCAGCGCAGGCGACTACGACGGCGCGATCGAGAAGCTCGAGGCGGCGGCCGCGAAATACGACGGCGCCGGCAATCGCGATCGCCTCTCGCTCGTCTACAACAGCCTCGGCCGCCTCTATCGCAATCATGGCCAGATCGCGGCGGCGCTCGAGTACCAGCTCAAGGCGCTCGCGATCCAGGACACGATCGATTCGCCTCGCGCCCGGATTCAGAGCCTGAACGCCGTCGCGGTCACCTACCAGGACCTCGGCGACCGCGAGAACGCCCGCCGGTACTACCAGCGCGCGATCGCGATGGCCGAGGAGACCGGCGCCGCCAGCATTCTGAACGTGCTTCGGGGCAATTACGGAACCTTCCTCGTCGACGCGGGCGATCCCGCAACCGGGCTGCCGCTCCTCGAGGAAGCGTCCCGCACGGGACCGTTCCAGAGCATGCGCTTTGATTCGCTCGCGCACGCGTACGGCACGCTCGGGCGCCTCGACGCGGCCCGGGAAGCGGCCGGCCGCGCGCTCGACACCTGTCCCGCGGGCACGCCGCCCGACTGCATCCGCGCGCGGCTCGCGCGCGCGACCGCGGCCCTCGCCCTGGGCGGCACGTCGGCGGCGCTCGCGGATCAGACCGAAGCGCTCGACGAACTCGAGCGCCTCCATCAGACGCTCGCGGCCTCGGATTTCCTGAAGCAGGGGTTCAACGACCTCTGGGCGCCGGCCTACGCCCTGGAGATCGACCTGCAGTTCCGCCAGGGCGCGATTGCGGCGGCGCTCGAGACCGCCGAACGCGGCCGCGCCCGCGCGTTCCTCGATCTCATGGCGTCGCGCGACGCCGGGTCGCCAGCGGGCGGCTCGCTCGCTTGGCGCGGCGCGGGCGGCGGGTCCGATCTGCCGAGCACCGCGGCGGCGGCTCCGCCCGGGCTGACGGACATCGTTCCCGTGCTCGCGAAACGCCGTGCGACGCTGCTCCAGTACTGGGTGGGCGGCGATCGGCTCTTCATCTGGGTGGTCGCGCCGTCGGGGCGCGTGAACGGCGCCGCGGTGAACCAAGGCCGCGGCGCCATAGAACGCCTGGTTCACGTCATCGGCGACCCTGCGGCGGGCGCGTCGAAGGCCGCCGCCTGGGCCTCGCTCTCCAGGATCCTCATCGAGCCCGTCATCGAGCGGCTGCCGCGGACGCCGGGTGCGCGCGTCGTCGTCGTGCCCGACGGCCCGCTGCTGCATCTGCCGTTTGCGGCGCTCAAGGATCGGCAGGGGCGGTATCTGGTCGAGCGCTTCACGCTGTCCTCGGTGCCGTCGGTCGCGATGCTGCGCCTGCCGCGGCCGCCCGGAGCCGACGGCCGCGCCGGCAGGCTCCTTCTCGTGGCCGACCCGTCGTCTCCGCCGATCGTCCCCGGCGATGCGAGGCTGCCGCGGCTGCCGGGAGCCGTCGAGGAGGCGCGCGCGATCGCGCGTCTTGCGCCCGCCCGCGCCACGACGCTGGCGCGGGACACCGCGACCGAAGCCCGCGTGCTCGACGCCGCGCCGCACAAGGCCGTCATCCACTTCGCCACGCACGCCATCGTCCGCGACCGGGATCCGCTGTCGTCGTTCCTGCTGCTCGGACGCGCGGCCGGCGGCGGCGCCGACGGCCGGTTGACCGCGCGCAAGATCTACGGGCTCCGCCTCGATGCCGACCTCGTCGTTCTGAGCGCGTGCCGGACCGGCGGGGGCCTGATCACGGGTGACGGCATCGCGAGCCTGGCGCGCGCCTTCTTCTACGCCGGTGCGGCGTCGGTCGTCGTGAGCGTCTGGGACGTGGCCGACGAGTCCGGCAAGCGGTTGCTGCCCGCGTTCTATCGCGGCTGGCTCGGCGGCATGGCGAAGGATCGGGCGCTCCGCGCGGCGCAGCTGGCGTTCATCGACGCGCTGCGGGCCGGGCGCGTGACGGTGCCCACGCCGGCGGGCGACGTCCCCCTCGTCGAGGATCCCGCGCTCTGGGCCGGATTCGTGCTCCTCGGCGAAACCTGAGCGCCGGCGCGAGCCGCCCGCGGCCGCCTCCGTCAGCGCCCGTCCGGAGTGGCGCCGAAGACCTTCTGCAGCTCGAACGGCGTGGTGACTTCGAGCTGGTCGTAGCGGCAATCCCGCGGCTGGCGGTCCGGCCGCCATCGCAGGAAGACCGCGGCGTGGCGGAAGCGGCTGCCCTGCATGTGGTCGTACTTCACCTCGCACACGCGCTCGATCCGCAGCGGCTCCCACGAGAGATCCTTGCCCGCGCTCCATCGGCTCTGCCCGCCCGGCATGCGGGTCCACTCGTGCTGGCTCGCGTCGGCCCACTCGCGCCACGGATGCTCCTCGAGCGCGTTGCGGCGCAGCGGCGCGAGCTCCGAGACGAGCGCCTTCCGTGCGGCGACGGTGAACGACGAGGTCACGCCGACGTGATGCAGCGCGCCGTCGGCGTCGTACAGGCCGAGCAGCAACGAGCCGATCATCGTGTCGCGCCCGTTCTTGTGCCAGCGGAACCCGGCGACGACGCAGTCGGCCGTGCGCGCGTGCTTGATCTTGATCATCGCGCGCTTGCCGGGCTCGTACGGCACGTCAACGCCCTTCGCGACGACGCCGTCGAGGCCCGCGCCCTCGAACCGCGCCAGCCATTCGGCGGCGACCGCCGGGTCGCCGGTTGCCGGCGTCACGTGCACTGGCGCCGAGGCGCGGTCGAGCGCCTGCTCCAGCGCCTTGCGGCGCTCGTGCTGCGGCGCCGCGCGAAGGTCGCGGCCGCCGGCCGCCAGCAGGTCGAAGGCGACGAACGATGCGGGGCTGCTGGCGGCGAGCTTCGCCACGCGCGACGCGGCCGGGTGCAGGCGGAGCTGGAGCGCTTCGAAATCGAGGCCGCGCGGCGTGACGATGACGATCTCGCCGTCGACGACGATGCCGTCGGGGAGTTCGCGCAGCAGGGCGTCGTGCAGCTCGGGGAAGTACCGGTCCAGCGGCCGCAGGTCGCGGCTCTGGATGTACACGTCGCCGTCGCCGCGGAAGACGATGGCGCGAAAGCCGTCCCACTTCGGCTCGTAGAGAAAAGGGCCGCGCGGAATCTCGTCGGCGAGCTTGGCCAGCATGGGCTCGACGGGCGGCTCGATCGGAAACGCCATCCGCTGAGTCTACAGGGCGGCCCGCGGGCGCGTCAGGCCACACTACAATGCCTGACCGCGACCATGGCGAGCCATCCGGAACGCGAAATCCTGACGGCCGGCGGCCGGGACGTCGCGATCTCCAATCCCGGCAAGATCCTGTTTCCCGCCGCGGGGTACACGAAGCTCGACCTCGCCCGCTACTATCTGGACGTCGCGGCCGGTGCGCTGCGCGCGGCGGGCGGGCGGCCGAACGTGCTCGTCCGCTATCCCGACGGCGTCGGCGGCGAATTCTTCTACCAGAAGCGCGCGCCGCGCGCGCGGCCGCCGTGGATCGAGGTCGTGACGCTGAGGTTTCCCTCGGGCCGCGCCGCCGAGGAGATGGTGCCGCGCGACCCGGCGTCGCTCCTGTGGATGGCGAACCTCGCCTGCCTGGAGCTGCACCCGCACCCGGTGCGCGCCGAGGACCTCGATCATCCCGACGAGCTCCGGGTGGATCTCGATCCCGTGCCGGGTGTCGCCTTCGCGCAGGTGCGCGACGTCGCGGCCGTCGTGCGCGCGACGCTCGACGACTTCGGCTTGATCGGCTGGCCGAAGACCTCCGGCTCGAGGGGCATCCACGTGTACGTGCGCATCGAGCGGCGATGGACGTTCGACGAGGTGCGGCGCGCGGCGCTCGCGCTCGCCCGGGAGGTCGAACGGCGCGCGCCGGGCCTCGCGACGAGCAAGTGGTGGAAAGAGGAGCGGCACGGCGTGTTCCTCGACTACAACCAGAACGCGAAAGACCGCACCGTCGCGGCCGCGTACTCCGTGCGGCCGACGCCCGACGCGCGCGTGTCGGCGCCGCTCGCATGGGACGAAGTCCCCGCGTGCGAGCTGCAGGATTTCACGCTGCGATCCATGCCGGAGCGCTTCGCCCGCATCGGCGACCCGCACGCCGGGATGGACGCGCACCCGTGTTCGCTCGATCGCCTGCTCGATCTCTCGAAGCGGCACGAGCGCGACGGCCTCGGCGACGCGCCCTGGCCGCCGCACTACCGGAAGCAGCCCGGCGAGCCCGCGCGGGTGGAGCCGTCGCGCCGCCGGACGTCGAAGTTTCCGCTCATCGAGGTCGCGCGCGCCGATCGGAAAGAGGCGGCGCTCGAGGGGCTCGAGCGCTGGCGCGCGCGCCATCCCGAGGCGGCGCGGCACCTGCAGGCGGCCGACGTCCTGGTCGACGCGATGCGCGGCCGCTTCCGGACGTGGACCCGGA
>Ga0310810_10002815_pt1 | contig 18819 bp, 18 predicted proteins | sample NCmetagenome_FD_207641 | JGI IMG/M metagenome (GOLD analysis project Ga0310810, IMG submission 207641) | Soil microbial communities from experimental microcosm in Duke University, North Carolina, United States - NC | ecosystem: Engineered > Artificial ecosystem > Soil microcosm > Unclassified ...
AGCAAAGCAGGAGACACTGCCCGCGAAGAGCCAATCCACGCGACTGGAAAGGCGCGCACAACTGAAAGTGTATTTCTTTTCTGAGGGGAGTTCGCTATGAGCACGACGCCGCTGCGACCGGCAAGCGGGAAGCTCACTCGATCGAACGCGATGGACGCTGATTGATCCGTCAGCTGTGGTTTCGGTGAGCAACGGAAAACTGTTGATTGCCGGCGGAAATGGGAACGATGGCGGAACGGTGGTGCTTTTTCAGGAGCAGATTGAAGCAGGCGGCGCGATGGTGCTGCAGCATGGCGACTTCAGCTTCAGCGGCGCATCGCATGGGATTGCCGGCGGTTTGTACGCGGGCGGGATCAGCGCGGCGCACTGTGTAGCGGGATTCCTGATTACAGCGAATGCATCGAACTCGACCATACAGCCGATTATTAATGGAGCGGCCGCGGGCAGTTCGATGACCACGAGCAGTGGACATCATTATGTATTGACCACGCGATTTTATGCGGACGAAAACTATCGCAGACAACAGATGTTTTATTCGCAGGAGCATCCGGGAGGCGTGGGCGGCGGAAGTATCAGTGCTGCGGTGAGACTGGTGCTGGAACTGCATGACATTGATCCAGGAAATCCGGCCAGCCAGGTCGCGGGCTCAGTTGTGCTGTATGACGGAGTGCTCTCAAATGCGCCGCAGTACTGCCAGTATGCGCTGATCAACGCGATTGACCTGAATTGCGGAATTACTTTCATGCGCATGTTGAGAGAAGTGGATGTGGAAGTCCGCAGCGCCAGGCCGGGAGAGAATTTTCGTTCGCGGCTGCTGGGCTCGCGGGTGGATGGGGCAGAGTGCACGGTGACATCCAGCGGAGTGCTGGACTTCTTCTCGCATTATGTCCCGGTTCTGAATGAGGCGATCCAGGTCCGTTACAGGACAAGCGGACGAGCGGCGGCGCGAGTTCAGGATGCGGCCAGCATGTCAGCGCTGCAATCGGTAAATGATGATGGAACGCGCGGCAAGGCAGTGCGATTAAAGTTGCCCACTGCCAGAACCTCGGCCGATTGCGAGAATGCGGCGGTGCTGCTACTACAGCAGGCGGCGAGCACAGCGTGGAAAGGCGAGTACAAATGCTGGAGTGATTTTCTGCCAGGCGATGCGGCGGATGTGTTTCCGGGAGAGGCGGTCGAGATCGACGCGCCCTCGCGAGGCGGGCAGGTCAGGGCGATCGTACGAGAAGTCGAGGCAAGCGTACGCGACCTCAGCGGAGAACATGCCGAGTACACGATCCGATTCGCAAACGATCTGGCGAGCCCGGTCGCATTCGAGTTTGAGACCGGACAAGCAGGGATTCCGGCGAGCCTGAAGACGGTCGCGCTGACAAATGTTGGAAGTAATTACCTGCCTGACCTGACGCGCGCGGAAATCGTGCAGGCGACTTCGAGCAGCGTGACAATTGATTGCGGAACGGCGCCGATTGCGGGGGGCGCGATAGAAATCCGGTGGAGCGACAGTGGATGGGGCCCGGACAACGATCGCAACCTGATTGGCAGGTTTTCGACACAGACGATTTCGGTGCCCCGGTTGGGCGAGGTGCAGAGTTTCTTTGTTAAGCAATACGACGGATCATCGCCGGCAAAATATTCCCGTAACGCAACGGCGTTACACATTGACGTGCCCTTATCATGACGAATTACAAAAATGAAATTTCGGAGAGGCCGAGGCAGGCGCTGGTGGTGCGGGTCCCGGACAGCGATTTCCACAGCGAAGTGCTGGAGCGGTTATCACGGCTCGAGACCAAGATGGATATGCTGACGGGCAGTACGCAACCGGGGCGAATGAAAGCTGCGGAAGACAGGATCCGCCTGCTCGAGCATTCCGATATACGTCGCGGAGTGTACGACCGGATTGTGAACGCGGTGATCTCGGTGGGGATCAGCGTAGCGATTGCGCTGCATGAGAGATGGCTGGGGAAATAGGGTCAGCGGGGCGATCTTTTCGCGAACTTGTGCTCGTGGCGTTTCATGTCGACGCGCCGACCCCGGAAAGTGACGCGTTCACTTTCGAGGCGAAGGCGCTGTTCAATGGAGTGATCTCCGCGCAGCTTGATCTCCCCGCCCGCGCCCAAGATGCGATGCCAGGGCAAACCAATGGAAGTGTGCAGAGTCCTGGCCACCAGTCTTGCGCCGCTGCGCAGACCAGCGGCGCGCGCAATGGAGCCATAGGTGGCGACTTTGCCATGCGGGACGGAGCGAATGAGGGCCAGGATCTTTTGCCGGGTTCTATCGGCGGCTGACTTCCCCACCCTGGCGGTCACGACAAGAATCAGGCGGCCGCGCCCTTTTTGAACGAATCGACCGCATCCTGCTCGCTGTCGTACACCTCAAAGACCGTGACCAGCTTGGTCACTTGCAGCAAGTCACCGACCCGCTGGGTAAGGTTGGCAAGCTTCACGGCGCCCCCCCCGTTCTGGGCAGTGGTATAGAGAGCGACCAAAGTTCCCAGCCCGCCGCTATCGATGTAGCTGATGCCAGCGAGATTGAGCACGACGTGCGAAGTCTGAGCCAGAAGCTTCTTCACGGTGTCACGCAACAAGCCCGACTCTTCGCCAAAAACAATTCTTCCATTACAGTCAACGATGGTCACGCCATCGATCACGCGGGTGCTAAGTTTGAGTTGCATCTCGGGGACCTCCTGAGGGTGCTCGGCCATGAACGCCGGATGAACAGAGTATCCCTGGAAGGCCGAGGATGCAAGGGGAAGGCAGGCAGGGCCGCGTGGTGAGGCGGTGGGGAAGGAAGCGCGGCGGCCCGTCTCACGTATAATCAAGACTTCCGTTCATGAGTTACCAGGTTCTGGCACGCAAATACCGTCCCCAGAAGTTCTCCGAAGTCATAGGCCAGGAGCATGTTACCCGCACGCTGAAGAACGCGATCGAGCAGGGGCGAACCGCCCACGGCTACATTTTCAGCGGACATCGGGGCATCGGGAAGACCACGATCGCGCGCATTCTGGCGATGGCGTTGAACTGCCGTTCCGCGGACAAGCCAGTCGCGGAACCTTGCGGAATCTGCGAGTCATGTACCGAGATACGCGCCGGCAATGCTGTGGACGTGATTGAAATTGACGCGGCCACGAATCGCGGTATTGATGAAATCCGCGAACTGCGCGAGGCGGCACGATACCGGCCGGCACGCGACCGCTTCAAGATTTATATTCTCGACGAAGCGCACCAGATCACGGATGCAGCCTTCAACGCGCTGCTCAAGACCCTGGAGGAGCCGCCGGGCCATGTGATCTTCATGATGGCAACGACCCAGCCGGAGGACATCCCACAGACGATTCGCTCACGTTGCCAGCACTTCAGTTTTCGCGCCGTAGGTTTCGAACAAATCATGGGACAGTTGCGGGACCTGATGGGGCGCGAAAAGATCGAAGCCGAAGAAGATGCTTTGGCGCTGGTGGCAGAGGCGGGCGACGGCTCGATGCGGGACGCGCTTTCGATTCTGGACCAGGCGATCGCTTCGAGCAGCGGCAAGTTAACGGCAGAGGAAGTATGCAATCTTATCGGCTCGGCTCCGGCAGCGGCTCTGGAAGAAGTGATGGAGGCGGTTGCGCAGAGCAGCAGCGAGCAGGTGCTGAGACTGGTCGACCGCCTAATCAGCGAAGGACACAGCCCGGTGCATTTTGCGCGGCAGCTGGTGCGATTTCTGCGCAATGTAACGGTAGCGAAAGTGGCGGGAACAGAATCGAGTTTGCTGCAGATTTCAAGCGATGAGCGGCGGCGGGTGGGACGAGTGGCGGAGCGGTTCGGCGAAGAAGACCTGGCGCGGCATTTTCAGATCATGCTTCGCACGCACGCTGAACTGGGATACCGCCAGGAGCAGCGCTTCCACCTCGAACTCGGATTGCTGAAGATGGCGCATGCGCAGAGGCTGGTTCCACTGGAGGAGTTGCTGGGCAACGTCTCGGGAGCGCCGAGGGCAACGTCAAAGCCCGCTCCGGTTGCGGAGATCAAGCGACCTGAAGCTTCCAGGCCGAGCGCGGTTTCGCCGTTTGCCGCGGATGCGGCCCGCAAGAACCGATCAAACCCGGAGCTCTCGACTGAATCCGTTACTGCGGTAGCAACGGCGCCGGCGGTAGTCTTTGGATCGTCGGCTCCGGCAGCCGCACCGCAGCGCGCGCCAGAACCCGCGCCGGAACCGAAAATAGCGCTTGCTCCGGAGCCAGTGAGCGAAGCGGATTTACGCGCCACCGTTCTGCAGGCGATTGCCTCATCCGGCCAACGGATGCTGCTCAACATGCTGGAAGCGGGCGAGTGGAAAGTAGAAGGCAGCGAGCTAATTATCAAAGTCGCTTCTTCCCCGGCGGTGATCGACATGTCACTGAGCAACGACGCGCGGCGGATGATTACCGCATCTGCAAGCACGGCGCTGGGACGTCCAATAAAGCTCAGGGTGCTTCCGGGCGGAATAGCGCAGGCTGCACCATCGACTGCTTCAGCGAGCAACGGCGGCGGACGCAGCCGGGCGGAGCAGGACCCGGTGGTACGGCGTATGAAAGAGAAGTTCGGCGCAGAAATACGGACCATAATCGATTATCGCGAGAAGCGTTAGGGTTTTCAGAGAGGCACGCAATGGCATTCAATATTCAGGAACTCATGTCGCAGGCCAAACAGCAGTATGAAGGCTTGCAGAAGAAGATGCAGGAGACAGTTGTAGAGGGCTCGTCGGGCGGCGGCACGGTGCTGGTGAAAATGGACGGGCGCAAGCAGGTGCTCGGGATCAAGATCGATCCGGAAGCGGTGAAGGCGGGAGACATCGAGATGCTGCAGGACCTGATCACGGCGGCGGTCAACGGCGCAGGACAGAAGGTTGATGAAGCGGTGCAATCCTCCATGGGCGGGATGCTCGGCGGCATGAACATCCCGGGCCTCTGAGGAGAGAAATGTCTCGTTTCGCCGAGCCGATGTCGCGGCTGATTGAGGAGCTCAAGAAACTGCCGGGCATCGGCAGCAAGAACGCGCAGCGGCTGGCGTTTCATATTCTTCGCTCCAGCGATGAGGATGCCGACCTGCTGGCAGCAGCAGTGCGGGATGTAAAGGCGAACCTCAGACTCTGCTCCACCTGCAACAACATTACGGATGTGGATCCGTGCGTGTATTGCAGCAGCACCACTCGCAATCAGCGGCTGGTATGCGTACTGGAAGAACCGACCAACATTGCTGCTATCGAGAAGACCAAGCACTTCAATGGCGTGTATCACGTGCTGCACGGATCGATCTCTCCGCTGCACGGGGTGGGGCCGGAGCAGCTGCGGATCGCGAATCTGATGCGGCGAGTGGAAAGCGGAGGAGTTGACGAGGTGATTCTGGCTACGAATCCCACGGTGGAAGGCGAAGCGACGGCTACTTACCTCTCTGGACAACTGCGCCGGACCGGCCTGAAGGTGACGAGGATCGCGATGGGAATTCCGGTTGGAAGTGACATCGAGTACGCCGACGAAATCACCATGCTGAAAGCTATGGAAGGGCGGCGAGAGCTTTAGACGTGTGAAAAGGTTTTCCCTTTCAGGGCAAGGCGAAGGGATCTGGCCGTATCAGCACATTCAGTCCTATCAGCAACTTACAAGCTATACTTCAAAACATACTTTTGGCATCGGAACTGCAATGTTCCGAGCATATCCTTGCTCTCCGTTTTTAGAGCTGGTGCGAGGAAGTGAAAAAAACGCTAGTCGCGCCAGCCAGCGCCGCGCTAGATGTAACCGCATCTCGACCGACGCCACGAACCGGGCCAACCAGCCCGGTTTGCTTTTTAGGGGCGGCATTTTCAGTTGTCAATTATCCAGATGGCGGTTGTCAGTTACTGCTATCGAGACATGACGGGGCGGTTCAGATAGTGGTTGGGTTCGGATTCGGTGGGCTCGACGCCTTGCGGCAGCAGGCCGCCGTTGTAGGCGGCTATGCGGTTCTTCCATTTCAGGAAATCGGTGATGGTCTGCGGTTCGATTCGGACCTCCACCCGGCGCAGGCTGGCGAGCAGCATGTTCATCTCGTGGCGCAACCCCGCTGCGGTTCGCAGCCTGCGATCGGAGGGATGCACGAGCTCAACTTTTTTGCCCCAGATCTCGAGCAATCCCCATCCGGCAGTGAGCTCCGAGACAGAGATCATTCCGCGAGGAGTGAAATAGAAACGTTCACAGCCAAGTGCGGATTGCGGTTTTCTGCGGAATGGTTTTTCGCGATCAATCAGAAAATCTGAACGAGAGACTTTACATTCCACCAGCACGGAGTGGCAGGAACCCTTCCATCCGATGGCGTCGGGGACTTCTCCACTGACGCAAGCCTGCTCGGAAAGCACCACCCCGCAGCGGTAACTTCTCAGCCATGCGACCGCACGTTCAACCATTTGCCGGTGTTCCATACCGCTCAGGTGTAAATGATCTTTAAGCCAAGAGGAAAGTAACTTGGCAGCTACTACTACGAAGCGCGCCGCAGTGGCGGCTTTCGCAGCGGCTGAATGTAGACCGGATTCCGGCAGGCAAGTTCCAGAACATGGCGAGCGCGCGATACCTGCATGGCAATGGCGTGAGCAGGAAGGTAGCCATCGGCAAAGATTCGAATCAGCCCGTCGCCGTGCTGAATACGCAAGCGCCTGATCCGAGCGGAATGATCGGAGTCGAAGGCTTCGGCGACGCGAAGCACGGCGGCGAGGAATTTCACGCTGCGCTTTTCAGCCAGCTGCAGGCGGTCCCAGGCTTTGCGTCCGCGTGCCGGCAGCCCACCGCCATAAAATCTAACGACGGCCGCAACGGTTTGCCATTCGCGCGCGCTCCAGCCCAGCGGCGGCCGGGTTTTACGCACTAAGCGATACGCGGTCTTGTGCGGGTTCTGCTTTGCACCCGCATCCGACACCTGATGGAGGATGGCGGCGGTGAAGAGTATCCGGCGCTCCTTAAGAGCAGCCGGCTTCCACGCTGCAGCGTTGACCAGGCCGTCATAGAGCTGAAGGGCCAACTGCGCTACGTGGCGGGAATGGCGGATATTACGATCGCGAAATGCCGCCCACAGTCGCAGTCGATGAATACCGGCAGCTTCGGCGTCTTTGCCTTTGGGTAAGGCTTCGCGCCAGACCCGCCAAAGTGAGGCAGGCCCGGAAGTACTGGCGACGTACTCTGATATCCGGCTCTGTTTTTCTTTTTCAACGATCTGCTGCCAGCGGGCTTCGTCCGCCTGGTCTGCAAAGGCGCCACTCTCAAGCAGAGCCGCCTGGAGCACATCAAGGTCATGCACTTCGCCCAGAGTGTCCTGGGCATGTTTCAGGCCTTCCTTCCAGTGCCCGTGATGTTCCGGGAGAAAGTTCTCGACTACATAGCGAAGGCGTTTGATCCCAATGCGCAGGCTATGCAGAGCGTGCGGTGTGGGGCTGCGCATCGCCTTGCGATGGAGCGCATAGGCTTCGGTCCAACGCTCGAGCGCAAGATGCTGATAAACGATGCTGCCCGGTTTGAGGCGAGCGGCGCGTGCGGAAAGGTGAGCGATCCAGCGCCTCCATTGCTTGCGGTCGAACTGGGCGAGCGCCTGGGCAGCGTCAGCTTTTGCGCTTTCCTCGCGCTGGGATAAAAACTGGAGCAGCCGCGCCCGTGCCAGGTCATCCGGGGGAGCAAGCTTCTCTGCCCATTCCTGCATCACTTGCAGGTCGCGCAGGGCGCCCAGGCTGGCGAACAGCTGCTTCCCTGCCCGCTTCATTTCTTGCCATGCAGGATCGGGATCTATGGCCATGACGCCGTCGGCCATGGAGCGGCAGCGCCGCAGTGCCACGCGCAGATCGTGCACAGGATCGACCGCAAGATCGCGGGCGGCGGCGGCGCACTCGCGCAAGACGCGCTGCATCCAGTATTTAAGGCCGACAGATTGCGAAGCAGGTTTCATGGAAGGGTGCGTTCTGTAAGCCTCGGACAGCGGATTACCTCGGTAATGTGCGTGGTCACGCGGTTCAGCATTACTCTTAGGCCGTATCTGAGTTCCAGGAGCAGCATATCCTCACCACCGATACAACCAAGAGTGGACGAATCGCGTCCGCGCGGGCGTTTGTTCACAGCCTGAACATCCTGGTGAAGTATGTCCGCCTTTACGGGTTCGATCACAAGCGGACCGAAGCCCAGTTTGAAATTACATGGAACGAACTGCAGCAAGGATTGCCGAAAGGCAGTGAGGGCAGTTTCCTGCTGGGAGTTTCCGAAAACAAGCTGCTGATGGACGGAATTCCGCTGGAGAGCGGGCAAGCGGAGCGCAGCTTTGCGCAACTGCTCAACACCGCCGGCCTGGCCAGTATCCATTTTTCCAACCATATCACGGTAGAAGAGTTTGCCCGCCTGGTGCGGGCATTCGCCACGGGTGGATCGCGGGCCCAGGACGTTGCCAAAAATATAAAGAGCACGTTTGGCGATAGCAAGACGGCTTCGATCCGCATCAACGAAGTTAAATTTGTGGCGGCTGATCCCTCCACCGGCGAAATCAGCATCGCCGCTCAGATCGCTGCCCAATCCCTTGGCCCGGAATTCAAGGAATGGCTGAATGATCCGCAAAAATTATTGCAGTTGATTGCCGCTGCAGAAGGCGCGAAGTCGGGCGGCGGACCGGCGCAAGCCGGTGGCGCGCCGGTCGGTGCAGTTCCCAATGTTCCGACCACAGCCGGTGTAATGGCGGTGACCGAGGGCGGCAGCCCATGGATGGGCGGCACGGTTCCATTGCAGGAAGAGGAAGTGATACAGGCGATCCGCTTGCTTACTCGTTTCGGGCAGGTAGGCGGCGATCCCGACGGCAATCCAGAGTCACTCAAGAAGGAACTGAGCGCGGTTGATGACAACACCAAGATCAACCTGCAGCAACTGCTGGCGGGTCTTGCGGCTAATGCCACGAACGAGCCCGAAACACCGTTGCTGATGAAAGCCGCGGAGCATATGGCGATCCGCTTCGCGCTTGACCGTTTCCAGAAGGGCGAAGTGAAAGTCAACGCAGTGCACCAGATGATGGAGCACATGAGCCGTCAGATGGACACGCTGCGCCAGATCCTGAAGCTCCAGGAAGACAAGATGAGCAAGGCGGGAATGCTGGTGGAATCGCACGCCGACATTCTCGACCGCCTGTTCTGGGCGGAAGTGCCGGAGGCGGGGAAGAAAAGCGTGCTGATGTCGCATGAGGCTCCGTGCGTTCCGCCACGCAATATCCGGCAGTTCCTGGAGACACTGCTGGGCCGTAATGACAAGGCTTCAGTGGCAGCGATCCTGACCAATTATTGCGGGTGCCTGCAGGCGAAAGATCCCGAGGCGCGTCGTAAGACGGCCACCGGTTTGAGCCAGTTGGCGGACCTGATTGCAGCCGGCGGCAGCGAACTGATGACGGCCTCAATCAACAGAATCGGCCAGGCCATAGCGGCGGAATCCGATCCCGAGATGCAGAGCATGCTGGGAGCGGCTTTCGTCCGGCTTAGTTCGGAAGCCAGCAGCAACAAGCAGTACAGCGCGCTGGCTGAACTGTGCCGCACGCTGGACCGGGTTTCGGACGCTCGGCCGATATTGGCGCAGGAATTACGTCCGCGCATCGGGGTGGAGAACCGCTTGCCTGAGTTGATTGAGGACGCAGTACGCAGCACACAGATTGCGCCCGATCTTCTTACGGTTTTGCGGCACACTTCGCAGGCGGCGGTTGAACATCTTGCCGATCGCTTTTTCCGGTGCATGCGGCGCGAGGAATGCGACCGCATGGTGGACATTGTTAAAGAACTTGGCCCCTCGGCGCTGCAGCAATTGCGGGAAATGCTACGCACAGGCCAGCCTCGACATGCTGCAGCAGTGGTCGGACTACTGAGCCGCCTGGATGTTCCCAGCATGCTGGAGCTTCTGCCGGCAAGGTTGCCGGAGTGGAACCGGTTCTATCACGACCTTGTTGTGCGCCAGGTGGCTTATGGCGCTGCGCATGATCGCGGGCGCTCGCTGCTGGAATTGCTAGAGATTCTCGATCCGCTGGTGATTCCACAGGCGATTGATGAAATCGGCATGAGCGGCGATCGCAGTGCAGTTCCGCCGCTGATGGTTATCGCGGAAGCGGGAGAAGCACAAGGGCGTTCTCCGTTGCTGCAGTTGAAAGCGGTGGAGTCGCTGGGCCGGCTGCGGGAGACAGATGCCGTGCCGGTTCTACGCAGCCTGCTGGAAGCGAAGAAGATGTGGAAGTGGACGCAGCACCGCGAGCTGCGCATCGCAGCCGCGCAAGCGCTGACTAAGATCGATCCGCGTTACGGCAGCCAGATCATGGCTGACAGCGGCCTGGAGCCGGCAGAACTTGCCATCGCGCCGCTCGATGCTGCGCCGGCTTGCCCGTGGGTCCGGCAGCGCCGCTATGAACGCATCGTATTGCGAAAAACGGTTTCGGCTGTGATCAGCAGTTCGTGGGGAAAATCGAGTATTACGGTTCGGGAACTCAGCCTGGGCGGCGGCATGGGCACGAAAGAAGACAACCTGCGCGTCGGTTCGGAAGCCAACATTGAACTTTCAACCGGTGTGCGCAAGGTTCGTGGACAGGTCCTGCTGCGCCGCGCAAGGGTTAACGAAGTCGGCTTTGAAATCGTGAATACCGATCTTGAAGGGCGCTACCGGTTGCGCAGGCTGCTGATCGACTCCATGGAGAACTCCGCGCCCAATACGCACCTTGGAGACTGGGAAGGCCAGAGAAAGTAGTAGTTCGCGGGTCACTGAAAAAAGACAAAGCCTCTGCCAGAGCAGAGGCTTTTGAATTCGTGGCTTTACTTCACTTTGGCAAAAATTATGACCAGGGTATAGAGCGCCAGTGATTCGATCAGCGCCAGACCCAGAATGAGCGCCAGCTGAATTCCCGGACGCGCGGCCGGGTTGCGTGCCAGCCCTTCCGCGGCTGCAGCCGTTGCTTTGGCCTGCGCCAGCCCGCAAACGGCAGAGGCGATCGCCATGGAAAATCCCGCGGTGATCGCGACCCAGTTCACTCCACCTCCCGCTGCTTCCCCGCCCTGCGCGAATGCAGGGACAGCAAAGCTCAGCACCGACAACGCCATGAACAGATTGCTCAGTTTACGCATGCTTCTTTCTCCTCACATGAATTGCCGCCAGTGGGTGGTTGACGTCATCCTGGTGCAGACGCCCTCACGCTGAACGGCGACACTCTTCTTTAGTGCTCCTCTGCGACAGCGCCGGCAAGATACACGGTGGTCAGCAGAACGAAAATGTAAGCCTGCAGAAATGAAACGCCGATATGAAGACCAAGAAAGATAATGGGAATTCCAAGCGGGACCAGAGAGAAGAAAACCAGCGTGACCATGTCACCCGCAAACATGTTGGCAAAAAGACGGATGGTAAGAGACAAGACGCGGGCGAGATGGCTGATAATCTCGATGGGAATCATGAGTGGCGCCAGCAGAGGCATGGGCCCGGCGAAGTGCTTCAGATATGAAATGCCGGCATGCTTGAAGCCCTGCGCCTGGTAGTAAAAGAAAGCCACAATCGCGCAGCCCAAAGGGACGATCGGCTCCGCGGTGGGGGACATAAATCCAGGAATCACGCCCATCAGGTTGCAGATTAGAATGAAAAATGCCAGCGCCACCAGGAAGGGCGTGTAGGCTTCGCTGTGATGGCCGATAATCTCGTCACTCTGCCCCTGGATAAAGTTGTGAGCCCCTTCGAAGATATGCTGCAATGCGCCCGGCTTATCAACCGAGAGTCGCGAGCGCACGATCAGGAAAAGCAACAGAAGAAGAAGAACAACCAGCAACTGCATGGCGGCCGCATTTGAAATCGGCGTTTCCGGGTGCTGCACGTGGACATGCAGCGCCTGCAGCATGGAATTCACCGGCCCGCCCAACGCGCGATTTAGAATCTGGGTAAACCAGAGTTGCTCAGCCATAACTCAGCTTTTTCCAAGTTTCCGGGATCACACTCCGCGCGCCAGCGCGGCATACGCCTCATAGGCGGCTTCGCACGCGATGGCTGCTACTGGCAGGAAAAGACCGGCAAACAGCCCGTAAACGCTCGCGGGAGAAACAGTAAAGATAACATAGGCGGCAACGGCCATCAAAACGTAGCGAACCAGAAAGCGCAGCACAATTCCGCGGCTCGACTGGCGCGATCCTGCGTCCGTAACCCGCTCCGCGAATGCGGCAACGCCGCGCTCCAGCCAGTGAAAATTCAAGTACGAAACCGCGCACCCGCCCAGAAATCCGAGCGCGATGCGCGGGTTGAATTGAAGCAGGGCGAAAATCGTGAACAAGACTGCCAGCAAAATCATGGCCCGCGAAATCCGGCGCAGGGCCCCCGCATAGAAGATCTCAGGATTCGCCTGGCGTGAGTTTGTGTCCCTGGTGGTTGAGTTGCCTTGCACGGCATTACTCTTTTGTAGATTTGATAGCTGTTCGAATGAGCTCCACGAATCCGGCAATGATTCCAAGGATCAGTCCGACAAGGTAGAGCCAGGTGGTGTGCAGCCAGTGGTCGAGCGCGAGCCCGATCAGCCATCCGGCAACGGTTGCGGCGGGAAAGATGAATGCCAGCTGGCTGTAGTTTGCCAACTGCACCCACATGTTCTTGCCTTCGGGTTTGTCGTCCGGTGTGGACACAATCAATGAGTCAGGCCGGCCACTAACGCGCTCTGCGCCAGTCCCAGCGACCAGTTTACGGTGCGGATGAAGGGTTCGGGATAGATACCGATGAAGACGGTGGCGAAGGCGGCGATCCCAAGACCGGCGCGCATGCCCCAACTTAGCGGGAGGCGCGTCTTATCGATGGCTTCGCGCATGAAGATGTAGTTGGCAATCTTCATGTAGTAATACAGGCCAAATACGGCGTAGATGACGGCCAGCGACGCCAGCGCGTAATGTCCGGTTTCGATCAGGCTCAGGAAAATGAAATACTTGCCGTAAAAGCCCGCGAGCGGCGGTATTCCCGCGAGCGAAAGCAGGAACAGGAGCATCAAGACGGATTCGGTTGGCGCGCGATAGTAAAGCCCGGCAATGTCATCGAGTTCGTCACCAATAACGTTCCGCTGCCGCAAAGATGCGATCACGCCAAACGCCCCGAGATTCATGAAGGTATAAACCAGCAGGTACATCAGGATGCCGCGAATGCCATCCACTGAGACTTGCGTGGTGGTGCCTGCTACCAGGCCCAGCAGCATGTATCCGACGTGTGCGATGGAAGAGTAGGCCAGCAGCCGCTTCATGTTGCTTTGGGTCAAAGCGGCGAGGTTGGCGGCCGTCATGCTGGCGATGGAGACGAAAATAAATAACGGCACATACACGCTGCGCAACGGACCAAGCCCGATCAGCACGATACGAAGAAGCATGGCCCAGGCGGCGGCCTTCACTGCGACTGACATGAATCCGGCAATGCTGGTGGGAGCGCCTTCATAGGCGTCCGGCGCCCATTGGTGAAATGGCACGGCAGCGATCTTGAACAGCAATCCGGTGGCGGTGGTCAGAAGCGCAATGACCATGATGGGACCGGGATGCCCGTTGCCGGAGGCCATTCGCTGCTGCAAGCCCTGGGCAATGCCGATCAGGTTGGTTTGTCCGGTCAGGCCGTAGAGCAGCGACAAACCGTAGGCGAAAATTCCCGAGGAGAAGGCTCCCAGCAGCAGGTATTTCAGCGCGGCTTCATTCGACCGGCGATTGGTGCGCAGGAAACCCACCAGAACGTAAGTAGAGATGGCCATCAGCTCCAGGCCGATAAAGATGAGAACCACATCCAGCCCGGCAGCCATGCACATCATTCCGACGACCGAGAAAAGAATCAGCGCATAATATTCGCCGTGATTCTCCTGCTCGATTTCGAGATAGCGGACTGAAAGAAGAATCGAAATAGCGGCAGCGGCCAGGAACAGATACCAGAAATAGAGCGCGTATCTGTCGATGAGCATCGAGTTACTGTAGGCAAGCAGACCCGATCCGCCTGAGAGACGTAGAGCTTTCTGCGAGCGGAAGACGATTGCCCCGGTGGAAAAAGCAATGCCGACCAACGCAGTGACTGCGTTCATCCACTTCCACCGCTTTGGGGTGACCAGGTCAATCAGCAGAATCCCAAGTGCGAAAAGCGTGAGCAGGATAATTGGCAGCGACATAATATAGTCGGCCAAATTGAACGGAGGCGTGGTCATGCTAATTCCCTGCTCCGGCTTTTTCCGGGGTCACATGGGTTGGAGTGTCGTGGGCGCGCATCATGCCATTGGGCCGCCGGACGGTCTGCACGAGCTGGTTTACCGGCGTCTCCAGGATCTCAAAGAACGGTTTGGGATAAAGCCCAATCCATAGCGCCATGATGACGAGCGGCGCGAAGGTCAAGAGCTCACGCGGAGTGAGATCGTGCAGCTTTTCATTTTTCGGATTGGTGACGGTACCGAAGAACACTCTTTGATAGAGCCACAACAGATAGGCCGCGGCCAGCACCACACCGGGGATGGCCCAGGCGGCCCAGCGCCAGTTTTCAATGAAAGTACCCTGCAGAATGGTGAACTCGCCCACAAAACCGTTCAGCAACGGCAGCCCCATCGACGAAAGAAACATGATCATGGTGATGGTGGCGTAAACGGGCATGACGTTGGAGATGCCGCCGTACTCGGCGATCTCGCGGGTGTGCCGGCGCTCATACAAGATGCCGACGATCAAGAACAGCGCGCCGGTGGAAATGCCATGATTGATCTGCTGCAGCACTGATCCGCTCAGGCCCGGGCCGTTGAGCGCAAAAATTCCCAGCGTACAGAAGCCCAGATGACTGACGGACGAATACGCCACCAGCTTCTTCATGTCTTTCTGCATCAGCGACACGAGCGCGCCGTAAACGATACCTATGATCGAAAGCGCAATCATCCAGCCGCGCACTTTGGGGTGCATGGCGACATCGGGAAAGAATGGCAGCGCAAAGCGAATGAAGCCGTATGTTCCCATCTTCAGCAGAACGCCGGCCAGAATGACAGAACCGGCAGTCGGAGCTTCTACGTGCGCGTCGGGCAGCCAGGTGTGAAACGGGAACATTGGAACTTTGATGGCGAACGCCAGCGCGAATGCGCAGAACAGCAGGATGGCGTAAGTTGCCCCGTAGGCGGGATCGTGGAAGATTCCGGGCGCAGTCTTGTAAAGCGCTTCGATGCTGAAGGTGTAGGTTCCGGTCTGGTGATAGTTATAGAAATAGAGGAACAGCACAGCCAGCAGCATCAGAACGGAGCCGAACAGGGTGTATAGGAAGAACTTGATTGCGGCGTAAAGTTTTTTTGGCCCGCCCCAGATGCCGATCAGCAGATACATGGGGACCAGCATGGCTTCCCAGAAAACAAAGAACAGGAAGAAGTCGAGCGCCATGAAAACGCCCAGCATTCCTGTCTGCAACACCAGAAACCAGATGTAGTATTCCTTGACGCGATTCTCGATGGCGGTCCACGACGACAGAATGGAAATCCACCCCAGCAGGGTGGTCAGCATGATGAGCAGGAACGAGATGCCGTCGATGCCGAGGACATAACCAGCGCCGATGGATGGAATCCAGTTATTGGCCACGCCTTCCACGAATTTGAAGCCCGGCTCGGCGCGCACTGCCCAGAACAGCGGCACCAGTGGGATCGAAACCAGCAGCCCGGCCAGCGCGAAGATGTTCGCGATCCAGCGGATGGCCTCTTTGTTTTCCTTCGGGATAAACAAAAGGACAAGCGCGCCGACCAGCGGCGTGAAAAGAATGATGGTGAGAATGTGACTCTGCATAAAGGGGAGTTTCCAGTTGTCAGTTGCTGGTTCTCAGTTCCCAGAGAACCCGATCACCTAAATGTGTAATACGCCACGAACCCGACCAGGCCTACTACCATGACCAGCGCATACCACTGCACTAGTCCCCACTGCAGCAGTTTCACAGGAACGGAAAGCGCCTGAGCAAAGTAAGCCGGGCCGTTCACTGCAATACCGTCAATAACAATCTTGTCCCACATGCTGGAGAGCCAGCCGACACCGCGGGTCAACCATCCCGCGAAATTTACCGTACCGTCGATGATGTGGGTGTCGAACCAGGATGCCGCTTCGCCCAGGCCCATCACTCCTAGCCGCGTGTTCCCTATTTTGCGGCGCCCGGTAAAAGCATAATCGTAGGCCTCGTCGACGAAATATTTGTGGTAGAGCACCTTGTAGAGCGGCGGCGTTTTCTCGGCGATCGGCTCGGTAAAGCCCTTATCGGTATGGCGATAAAACTTCCACGCTGTGCCCCATCCAGCGAGCGCGGCCAGCACAGATAGAAACATCAGGCCATACTCCATGGGGTTGGTGTGCTCTTCTTCTTTTGCGCCTGCAGCTATCTGGCCTGCGGCCTTTTCTTCAAGGACCGCTCCACCTTCCCTGGCAAACACCGGCTCGAGGAAATGCTCAAAGTGATTGGTCTCATGTTTTATGCCAATGACTCGCGCGAGGCTGTGGGGAAATCCCAGGAATCCGGCGACGATTGACGCCACCGCCAGAATGACGAGCGGCATAGTCATTGAGGTTGGCGATTCATGAATGTGGTGCTCCACTTCGTGGCTCATACGCGGGCGACCGTGAAACGTCAAAAACATCAGGCGGAACATGTAGAACGCCGTCATCAGGGCGGTCACGTAGCCAATTGCCCACAACCAGATATATGCGCCGTGCTCAGAACTCCAGGCCTGCCACAGAATTTCATCTTTCGAGAAGAACCCCGCAAAGGGCGGAATGCCGGCAATCGCGAAAGTCGCGATGAACATGGTCCAGTGGGTAATCGGAGTGCGGCGGTGCAGGTCGCCCATGTTGCGCATGTCCTGCTCGCCGCTCATGGCGTGGATCACAGAACCTGAGCCGAGGAACAGTAATGCTTTGAAGAAGGCATGGGTAAAAACGTGAAACACGCCTGCCGCAAATGCTCCCACGCCCAGCGCCAGAAACATGTAACCCAGCTGTGACACGGTTGAATAGGCCAGCACGCGTTTGATGTCGTTCTGCACCAGGCCGATGGAAGCAGCAAAGATCGCCGTCGCACCTCCTACCACTGCCACCACAAACATCGACTTCGGCGCGAGCACGAACAGCGCATTCGAACGCGCCACCATATAAACCCCGGCCGTCACCATGGTGGCGGCGTGGATCAAAGCCGAAACCGGGGTCGGACCTTCCATGGCATCGGGCAGCCACACGTATAAAGGAATCTGGGCCGACTTGCCGCATGCGCCGACGAACAGGAGCAGGGTCGCGGCCACGATGACTGGATCACCTATCTGGAAATGCCCGCTGCGCGCCAGGGTGTTTACGTCGATAAAGCGAAGCGATCCGAAGTACCAGAGGATGGTGAACATGCCGAGCAAGAACCCGGCATCGCCAATCCGGTTCACGATGAAAGCCTTGTTCGCCGCAGTGCTGGCTGATGCGCGATGGAAATAGAATCCGATCAGCAAATACGAGCACAGCCCTACACCTTCCCAGCCGACAAACATCAGAACGTAGTTGTTCCCCAGAATCAGAGTGAGCATGGAGAACATGAACAGGTTCAGATATCCGAAGAAGCGGTAGTAACCGCCTTCGTGGGCCATGTAGCCCATAGAGTAGATGTGGATCAGCGTGCCCACGCCGGTCACAAACAGCAGCCAGACAGCGGAAAGCGGATCGAGCATGAAGCCGGCATCGGCATGGAACGATGCCGGCGTGCCGTCTTTTTTGTTGAAGGTGAGGTGGCCGGTGCCGGTGCCCAGCCAAGTGTAGAGAACTTTTTCGAATGGCTTGCCGGGATTGGACTGCGAATAGTCCAGGTACTGGCGGACCGCGAGGCATGCCCAGACGAACGTGAGCGCAACCGCGCCGACGCAGACCACATTCACCGCCTGCTTCGACATCTTGCGGCCGAAGAAGAACATGGCCGCCGCGCCCATCGCGGGAAACAGCGGAATCAGCCAGATGTGATCAAGAAAGAACATTCGTCAGTACGAAACTCGCGTTACCACTTCAGCAAATCAATCTCATCCACGTTCACGGTCTCTTTGTTACGGAAGAAAGCGATCAGAATGCCCAATCCGACTGCCGCCTCTGCAGCAGCGTCAGTAATGATAAAAATAGAAAAGACTTGACCGTGCAGCCCCCAGATCCGCGAGAAGGCCACCAGGTTCAAGTTGACGGCGTTCAGAATAAGCTCGATCGACATCAGGATGATCACGACGTTGCGGCGGGTCAGCACGCCGATCACACCCAGCACAAAAAGCGCGGCTGCGATTACCAGATAGTGCAATGTGCCGATTGGAGCCATTTAAATTCTCTTCTTTGCCATCACTACCGCCCCGATGATCGCCACCAGCAACAGCAGCGACGCGATCTCGAAGGCGAACATGTAATTGCCATAAAGATAATTCGCGATCTCCTGAGTGTTGCTGGTTTCTGGCGGAATCATCACCCGCTCGGGGAAGATCCCCTTGCCTTTCAGGTAAACCGCAACGAATAGCCCGCCAAGCGCCAGCGCAGAAACTAGCCCGACGACCCACAGTTTGCTGAACTGTTCCTCTTTTAGCGACTGCTCAATCGAAACCAGCATGATCACGAACAGGAACAGCACCATGATTCCGCCGGCATAAAGAATGATCTGCACACCAGCCACGAACGGCGCGTAGAGCATCAGGTACAGTCCGGCTTGACCAATCAAAGCCAGAATCAGCGCGAGAGCCGAATGCACGGCGTTGCGCCGGGTGATGACCAGCAGGCCGCTGATCACGGTCACCGCGGAGAGAAAATAGAAAAAGAATGTTGTGGCTACCGGCTGCATTGCTTTGCTGTAAACCCTCAGGG
>Ga0310810_10002816_pt1 | contig 18817 bp, 19 predicted proteins | sample NCmetagenome_FD_207641 | JGI IMG/M metagenome (GOLD analysis project Ga0310810, IMG submission 207641) | Soil microbial communities from experimental microcosm in Duke University, North Carolina, United States - NC | ecosystem: Engineered > Artificial ecosystem > Soil microcosm > Unclassified ...
GTGGGAGAAGACCGTGTCGGACTTGCCTAACTCTACTAACTCGCCTTCCGCATTTGCTCGGCCAGTATTTCATTGACGAGCGATTGGTACGATTTCCCTTTCTTCTCAGCGGTCTCGCGTAACCACGATAGGACTTTCGCATCCAAACGGATAGCGATGAGCTTTCTCGGCTCGTCTCCCACGGTTGGCCGACCCACGCGATGCATCCGCGAGAGCTGTTTGTCGGAAAGTTCTGGAATATCCGAAAAATCAATCTTCTTCGATTTCATATTTTTTTCTTTCTTTCCGGCTCGCGCGCCGCGCCCTGATGATCCGTGTGACTTCTTCATTGGCTCTTCTCCTCGTAGTGTACGCTATGACCAAGATTCTGCCCAGGCTACCTTTGCCAGGCGCAAGCGTCTCTCCTCCGTTTCGGAATGCTCAACGTCTTCACCGTCCAGACCCGCAGCATCAAGAAACGCCGTGGCGGCTTCTTCGAATGAGACCCCGTGTTTTAGCCGGTTGCTGCTGGCCTTGCGAGGATCCCAATCGAACATCAATTATGTATATACAATATGTTGGCTTCAGACGAGAACGTTTGGGAAGGATAGCTCTGCTGCGACATGGCCCGCGGCAACGACGGTCAGAAGATTATTCTCCAAGGAAGCGACCATCGGGCCTTCATCGAAGCGCGTCAACCGTGCGCCGGCGCTACTCGTTGGAATCTTTGCATCTCACTGCGGCGTACCGTTCGATTGGCCTGCGATGCTCGAGCAGCCGACAGCCTTTGCCATAAGCGCCAATCCCGACTATTTTACGACGATGAATTGCCGCCGGTCTCGGGTGGCAGAGCAATTGATGGAGGTGCCCAATGAGTGAAACTTTAGCCACTGCGGAGAGTGATGCCGGCAAGGCGCCGCGCGCGTCTTCGAATATCCGCCATCTGTGCCGGATGGAGATCGAGGGTGGAGGACAGATCGTCATCGGCGGAAAATTTGCTTACGTCGGCCACCAACACCGGCCGCACGGGACCACGATCCTCGACATTGCCGACCCCGCTAAGCCGAAGATATTGAGCACGCTTACACCGGGCCATCCCTGGTCGCACTCGCACAAGGCGCGGATCGTCGGGGACCTATTGATCGTCAATTCAGAATTCGAGCGCGGCGAGGGCGCACGTTTTCACGAATATCCCGACGGTGGTTTTCGCATCTACGACGTCAAAGACAGGACCAAGCCCAAGCTCCTAAGCTTTGTGAAAACCCATGGCAAGGGCGTGCATCGCTTCGACGCCGACGAGAACTACGCCTATATCTCTACTGAGATGGAGGGCTACGTCGGCAACCTCCTGGTCATTTACGATATCCGCAATCCGTCCAAACCTATCGAAGTGTCGCGCTGGTGGATGCAGGGCCAGCATGTCGCGGGCGGAGACGCGCCGCACCCCAAACACGCCGAGCACCGCCTGCATCACGCAATGCGCAGCGGCAATGAGATGTACGCCGGTTGCTGGATGTCGGGCGTATCGATCGTCGATGTGAGCGATATCTCCGCGCCACGCACACTGTCGCGCTATGAGTACGATCCGCCCTGCCCGGAGCCGACCCACACCTTTTTAAAAGTGCCGCACGAAATCGGCGGCAAGCGGATCGCGGTCTCGACGGAAGAGGAACGCGCCCATCGCGGCGCCGACGCGGGCAAGCCGCACGCGCCGCTGCGCACCTGGGACGTCGGCGATCCGACCAAGCCCAAGCTGCTTCACTCGTATTACTTGCCCGAGTCCGCGACGCCCTACCCTGCCGGCAAGGTCCGCTTCGGCACCCATCAGCTGCGCGAGAAGGTGGACCGGGACAATCTTCTCTACGTCACTTGGTTCGCGGGTGGGCTCCGCGTCATCGACATCAACGACCCGGTGAACCCTAAGGAGCGCGGCTATTTCATTCCGAAACCGGGAGATGGTCGCGAAGCGCCCGAAACCAACGATGTCGCCATGGACGACCGCGGGCTGTTGTGGGTGACCGACAAACAGCGCGGCTTGGATGTCATCGAGTACCAAGGCTGAAGAGCGCCGCTGCGCGGTCGGGTTTCGTGAAGCCAGGCGTGACTTACGCGGGCTGCTAAAGACGTAAAACTTAGGGCTGGTTTTGGATCTTGCTCGTCGTCGTGATTTGCCGGAGCAGGCGAAGCCGTAGGTGAGATCAAGAGCTGTCGGCGCGCAAAGATTGAATTCGCTCGCAACTTTTTAAAGTCAGGCGGCGCCGCGAAAGTTGGGACGTTTCTCTACCACCATCGTCCCCGCTTCGCTGTTGTAGCGGCCGCGTGGGATGTTCTCCAGATTGGTGCCGGTGACGCGGATGAAACGCGCGCCGGCGGGATAGGCGATGGAATGGATGGCGCGGTTCTGGAAGATGCCGGCCTGGCCGCGCTCCATGCGGTAGGTCCTGGCCTTTTCGATCGTCGCTTTGCCCGGAACCGAGCCGTCGTCCGTGCGCTTCCACTCGGTCATTTCGGTGTGTTTGACCGCCTGGCCGTAAATCGCCCACGAATCGCCGTGATCGTGCGGCCCGCCAGAATATTCCCGGTCCATGATATGCGCCAGGATCTGGAAGCCCAGCTCCGGATCTTCATAAAGCAAATTGCTGCCGACCCTCGCCTCCGGCCCGCAATGGGCGGCGACGAAATCGTCGTTCATCAGCAAGTCCGGCAATTTTTTTTGCACCGTTTCGCGCCCCGAAGAACTGGGGTCGGCTTTGAGAATGCGGCGGCAGTCGGCGGCGAATTCATCGAGCGTGTAAGCCATGGGATTTCTCCTCTGGTATTGAAAATTCAATCAAACGGTTTTTCCGAGCAGCACACTGAATCGCTGCTGAACGGCAACGCCGTCTAAACAGGAGCGAGCCGATGGGAGCGGAGGAAAGAACGGATCTGGCGCACCGCCAGCGGAATCCGTTCCTTCGGCTCCTTCCAGGGGAACATGCTCACTTCCGCCTTCGGCGCGAGCATCGCGCTCTCCATGGCGACCGCGTACGGGTGCGGTTTCGTATCGTCCGGCAGGATCAATACGGGCGTGCGGCAGTTGCGCACGAAATCGCGGGTTACGGTCCACACGAAGTCAGCGTCCGTGCGGTACATCCTGGTCAGGAATTTGTCGACCATCTCCATCGTGATGTCCGGCCGGCGCTTGACCAGATCCGGGCCCCAGCCCTTTATGTTGCCGTCGTAGGAATGGGTAGGCAGCTCCGGCCTAAATCCGCTTGGCTGCGCCAGCACGGCGGCGACGATACGATCCGGCGCCCGCTTCAGAAAGTTCCAAATCAACGGGCCGCCGATGCAGAAACCCATGACCGCGAATTTATCGATACCCAAATGATCCATCAGGCCGATGTGATCATCGGTGTAGGCATCCCAGGGACGGTCGAGCTCGAGCGGGCCGGAGGACTCCCCGCCATTGGCATTGCGCATGTCGGAGAAAATACAGCGATACTCCGTCTTAAATTCCTCGATGGCGTTAAATGGCACGCCGCGCTTCAAGCCGTCGATCGTCGAGTTCAATCCTCCGCCGGGAACGATCAACAACGGAAAGCCGGAACCGGCTTCCTCGTAGCGAATGCGGACGCGGCCATTGTCGTAAAACGGCATGACATTTTCTCCTTGTCCAATCCTGCTGACTAGAAAATCCTCGTGGTCGCTCAGCTTTTTATTTTCATATCCCCGGCAAGAATCTTACCGTCCGGTAAGCCCTTCCAGATCACGTTTCGCTGCACTCCATAAAGTTCCGCGAGCGTGTAGAGCGGCGCGAACGGCACGTCTTCCATGAGAATGCGGCCGGCCTGATGGAGAATCGCGACGCGCTTCTTCTGATCACCGGTGCGCTGCTCCTCGTCGATGAGCTTGTCGAACTCCGGATTGTTGTAATTGATGCGCTTGGAACCGCCGGTGCGGAAGTATTGTTCGAAGTAAACATCGGCGTCGCTGCCGTTGCTGCCGGCGTAGTAGAACGGCAGCTTGCCGCCGTTGACGCCGTCCTTTCCCCAGTAGATCGCGTACTCCTGCGGCACCAGCTCGGCTTTGATGCCGATCTTGCCCAGCTGATCGGCGATTACTTCGCAGACTTCTTTGCCTTTCAGGTGGCGGTCGGGCGCCAGATAAAGCTTGGTCTCGAGTCCGTTCGGATAACCGGCTTTGGTCAACAGCTCACGGGCTTTTTTCGGATCGTAAGGATAGCGCTTGATCTTCGGATCGAAGCCGACCCAATTCGACCCCAGCGGGCCGTTCACCACTGCGCCGTGGCCGTCGTAGATGTGCTTCAACATGACGTGGGGATCGAGCGCGTAGTTGATCGCCTGGCGCAGAAGCTTGTTGTCGAACGGTTTGATCTGCACGTTCATGCCGAGAAAATACATGCGAAAGCCGACCACCTCCTGAAGCCGAACGCGCGGATGCTTGGCGATGCGCTCGACGTCTTCGATGGGCACGTTGCTGATCAGATCGGCCTGCCCGGCCAACAGTCCCGCCACCCGCGCCGACTCTTCCTTGACGCCTCGGATAATCACTTCGCGAATTTGCGGCTTGGGTCCCCAGTACTCGTCGTTGCGCCGCAAAACCAAATTGCCGCCGCGCTGCCAGCTCACGTATTTGTACGGCCCGGTGCCGGCTGTGGCGTTGTCCAGATCGTCGCCGTATTCTTTCGAGAGCATGAACCGCGTTTCTAGCCGGGTGAGCAGCAGCGCGTTGGGACTCTTGGTCGTGAGCACCGCCGTGTAGTCGTCGGGCGTGTCCACCTCGACCCCCTGCACGTAGGCGCCCTGCAGGCTGCGCTTGTCGTTTTGCAATTTGTCGATGGAGTAGGCGACGTCTTTCGAGGTAAACGGCGCGCCGTTGTGAAAGCGCACCCCTTTGCGCAAATGAAAAATCCACTTGCGCCCCTGAAATTCCCATGACTGAGCGAGCACGCCGACATATTCATTTTTGTCGTAATCCATCTGGATCAGCGGCTCGATGATGTGGCGCCAGATGCCCGTGATGCCGCCGCCGCTATAGCCGTAGGGATGGAGCGAGTCCAGACTCACGCCTTGATACATGACGACGCGGTCTCTTGACGCCGCCGACGCCTTCGACGTCAAGGCGGGCGCGAAGAGCGTTCCCAATCCGAAGGCTGCGCTCCGCCGTAAAAATTGGCGCCGATCGATTCCTGTGCCGTGTCTACGCATCGATTTTCTCCCGCGTTAAAGTGAGCCCGTTATATTCAGCCGACGACGAAGCTGTCAATGGAATTTTACGGTGCGCTTAAATGAGATAGACGGATTTGACCGACATCTTAGAACGGCCTAGAAATCCAGGAGAGGCGTGTGTGGAATCGGCGCTGAGAATAAACTAATCCGTAGCAAGCTGCGGGGTATCAGGAGAACACAACGGCAAGCTATCCCAAAACGCCACCCCCGAACGTTTTAATCGGGGGTTCAGGTTCGAATTCGCGTCCTGGTTAAAACCTGCGGCAATGACGGACTTCGGGCAAGGAATCAATCCGACGCAGTAGGATGCGGGAATATACCGTAGTGATTGCACACAGCCGTGATGAATGGAGAATCGGTTGGGTTAAAATTCGCAGGAGTGAAAATGGAAGAAGGAATGACGATCGCCAAAGTGCCGGATTGGATGGAGCTCAAGCCAGGGATGATGCAGCATCTGATCAGAGAGCACGAGAAACTCGGGCGCACCCTGACCGAACAAGAGACCGTAACGTTGCTACGCAGCGCGGGATTCGAAATCAGTGAGCCGAAGTGATGGGACTCTATCGTTTAACCTCCGCGGCCAATTCGCTTTTCGGGACGGGCGTTGAGATAGGTCTCGCGTCACATGAGCGGTCCGTAGTAATACCTCCAGAACTCGGGATCATCCGAAGTCCAGGCAGGCCCGAAACTCTTTTCGAAAGATTTTCCCAACTTCGTGAATAGCCGCTTCCAGGCCGGCTGTCCCTTCTCGACCGCATCCAGAACATCAGTGATGTGCTCAGCGAGGTTGGCGAGTTCGTCCTTCGGCAGATAGGATAACGCGCCGTTGACGATCGATGCTCTCAGAGTCTGCGGATTCATCGCATGGGCAGTCAGCATCACGGTAGGAATCTTTTGGTTCACGGTTTGGGTCAGCAACGCCATGCCGTCCACCCCCATGATATCGAGGATGGCCAGATCGTATTTCTCATTGGCCGGCGTTCTCGACTCACCGGGACTCAACCGTTGCGTGGCCTCTTGGTAGCTTCTGGCACAATCGACCGTGGCGCCGTCGAGCACATCGACAATCGTCTCTAAAATGTCCGGCTCATCATCGACGGCCAAGAACCGAAGCCCCTGGAAGCGTGCATTGGAAGTATTTTCCGCCATCGGTTTTCTCCTTTAGGAATAACCATGAATCAAATACATGAACGCGGGTCGAGGCGCCAGCTCGGTGACTAGTTCACAAGGCGCACGTAGCCTGGAACCATGTTGCTATCGCGCCTCCGGAAAATGAATCGATCCGCTCGACAAAGAGCCTTTGTCTATTTGTTTTCATAACAGCTTGCAATAGCGAGGTTTTGCCGAACGGCGCAGAAACCCGGCCGCCGCTGTTTGTGTGACAATAATCAGCTCTTGGACGGTGGTCGATGATAGAAGACGTCGTAGCTGGCAGATTTGTATTTGCTCCAGAAGTCGGGATCCTGTAATTCCCATCCAGAACCAAAAGTTTGATCGAAAACCTTTCCCAAGCGGCTAAACACCCGTTTCCAAGGCGACTGTTTTTGTTCGATTGCCTCGAGCACATCGTCGATATGTTCAGCTAGATTGGCAAGCTCTTCCTTGGGCAAATAGGACAGCGCGCCGTCGACAATGGATGCTTTGAGGCTTTGTGGATTGAGCGCATGGGCGGTGAGCATCACGGTCGGAATGCCGCGTTCCACAGTTTGCTGGAGCAAGGCCATGCCGTCGACGCCCATGATGTCCAGAACGGCCAGATCATACCCGGCTTGCGCTTTGAGCTTCCCCAGCGCTTCCTCGTAGCTTTTGGCGCAGTCAACCGTAGCACCATCGAGCACATCGACAATCGTCTCTAAAATGTCCGGCTCGTCATCGACGGCCAAAATCCGCAGTCCCGTCATGCGCGAGTTCGTATGCTCTTCCGGCATCGGGTCCCTCCTGTACAACTACAACCGATTAGCTCGACTTGGGTGTTTGGCCGCAGGGAATTGTAAATCGAAAAGTCGCTCCCTGACCGGGTACGCTGTCGAGAGAAATATCGCCGCCGAGGCGGCGTGCCAAGATCAGAGCGCCCGCCAATCCCAGGCCCTGGCCTTTTCGCTCGAAACCGTCGTGGATGGGCAGCTGCTTGTAACGCTCAAAAACAGCTGCATGGTTCTCCGGTGCGATACCCGGACCGTCATCTTTAACCGAAATGATCAGGTCATCGCCTTCTCGATCCACCACAATCTTCAGCGATTGGCGGCGAAAATGTAATGCATTCTGAATCAAATTGCCGACGACCAAAGCGAATTTGACCGGGTCCTGAAAAATTTGCACCCGCTGGTTCTCCGAAGCTATTTTTAGCGTGACTCCGGCTTGCGCAAGCACGGCCTGCTGCGCCTCGCCCGCGGGCGCTTCGCTCAGGCGAGCGGCGAGTTGGCCATCGCTGCTTTCAACCGAGTCGATCAATACTTTGAGCACCGCTTCGCTGACATCAAATGACGATAACGAAAACTGCGCCGATTCGGCTCGGCCGATTTCTAACAGGTGATGGACCAGGCTCTTGCCGCGCAGGGTACCGCGAAGAATGCGTCTTACCGCCTTTTCCTGCCGCTCAGTGAGCGGTCCCATCCGCCCGGCTTGGTCGATCAGGGTACGGGCTGCCGCCTCGATCAAGGCGAGCGGCCCCTTCAGCTCGTGTACTAAAAGTTGTGTGTCCAGCGCGCGAAAGAACTCGTCCGCATCAGCCGCTGCTGGCGCAGGTTTTTCAGCCATAACTGCTCCGTGGTTTCTCCTAACGGTCGCACGGCCTCAACAAGACCGCCGGAAATTCGAGCGAGAATACGCTGCCCACGCCGACCTTGCTGACGAAAGAAAGCTTGAACCCGTAACGCTCCGAAAAAAGCTTGAGTCGCTGCAGGTCGAGCCCTTGGCCGCCGGCGCCGAAGTCGTAGGGTCGCCCCGATGAATAACCATCAGTGGCGCCCGCATGAATGAAGCCATGGAATAGATGTTCTTGCAGTTCCTCGTCAATGCCGACGCCGGTGTCGCGAATATCGAGCGTCACGTTCCCGCTCACTTCGCGCAACGTGAGCGCAATGGTTCCACCGTCGGGCGTGGCTTCGATCGCATTGCGCAGCAAGCCGCGAAAAGATTTGAAGAGCAATGGCTCGGGAAGATACACGGCCGGAACTGCATCCAGCGTCTGTTCCACGGAAATTAGTCGATGTTTGAAATCGGGGCGCAAGGCTTCCACCGCCTGCGGAATCCAAATATCCATCGCCAGTGCCACGGGCTCCTGATTGGCATCGTGAGCGTAGATTTCAGTGATCTTTTGCGTCAACTGTTCCTGCAACCCAGCCGGTGCGTTTTGCTCGTCGACGATGGTCTCGAGCAGGTCCTGGCAGCGCCGCAACCAATCCGTCAGGACGATTTGTTCAGTGGACGGTCTTTGCGCAGCGATGTCACAAGCCTCCAGCTGAAGCTCCACTAGTCTGCCAATGGCTCGCTGCAGTCGTTCGGCGATCGCGTGAGTTCGCTGCGGGTCCTGTGTGGCGGCCAATTTTTTCAATAACCCACAAGAGCCGGAGATCACCGCCAGGGGTGTTTTCAACTCGTGCGAAAGATGATCGATCATTTTGCTTTTGGCGTTGTTTTGACTTTCCAGAACTCGGTCTTTTTCGATATAGGCTTCGATGAGTTGAGCTCGCTCGAGAGCGACCGATATATGGGCATTGAGCCCTTCGAGCAAAGATTCGTCTTCTCGATCAAATCCTGTGCGACCCTTCTTGTTCAGAACCTGAATCACACCGATAAGCTCTTGACGACTACCGCTTAGCGGCATGCACAAAACCGAGCGGGTCCGAAAGCCGGTTCGCTGATCGAAACCATGGTTAAAACGCGGATCGTCATAGGCATCGGCTACGTTTGCCACAGTCCGGGTTCGAGCCACATCGCCGGCAATCCCCACGCCGACCCGAAACCGAATCTCCTTTATCTCGAGCTGGTCGGCCGTCCTACTCCACAACTCATCGCGGCCTTGGTCGTAGAGGAACAGCGTCGCGCGTTCGGCATCGAGCACCTCGGCAGTCTTGCCGATGATCGTGCTCAAGAGGTCATCGAGTCGCAGCTGGTTTGCGAGCGCCTTGGCTACGTCCAGCAGAATAGCCAATTTACGCGTCTGACTCGAAGTCTCCGGCTTCATGAGCATTTGTTATCACGATGCGATTTTGTTCAGGCGATCCCGAGAGCAACCAAAGGCGATGCTTGGCTAGTGGAAACCTTCGCGTCACACCCTGAAAGTCCGCTGGGTGCTTTCCGGAAACAAAGTTTCGATCGTCATCGGCTCTCGGATCAGTCCCTGCTCGTGCATGTAACGCACAAAGGTCTCGAGCGTTTTCCGATTGCTCTCGAGCCCGTAGGGCCAGAAGTCTTCGCCCATCAAATCCATGGTCTGGTAAGCATGATCGACGAGGAACGGTAGACTGAGCGGCAGCGCGCTGGTCTGGGTCAAATCCGCCATCGCCAGATCCTTTGCTTCCGAGAACGCCTTGAACAAGGTAAACGCGACCCACGGATTGGCTTGGAGGATTTCTTTCTTTACGACCAACGTGTGCATGATCGGAAAAATACCGGTGCGGCGGAAGTAGTCGCGCTCGACATCGAACGGTTTCTCGAAGAGCCGGCGCACAGTGCCGCCGCTCCGCCGAAAGGTCGCGGGCGTTCTGGCGGTGACCAGCGCGTCGATCTCTCCGCTCCCGAGCATTTGCGCCAGCGAACGGTCCGCCGGCGCGAAGCCCACTTTAACTCCCGCAGGCTCGACGGGCTCGAACGGAAGACGCCCCGGCTCTTCGATCCCGCCCTGCACCCATTCGACATCGGCCGGACGCACGCCGTAGTCGTCCGCGAGAATGCCGCGCGCCCACACCGCGGCGGTCATCTGGTATTCGGGCACGCCGATCCGCTTGCCGCGAAGATCCGCCGGACTCTGAATTCTCGAGCCCTCGTGCACGAAGATGCACGACTGGCGGAAGAAGCGCGATGGAAAAACCGGGATCGCGATGAGGTCGTCGGCGCCGCGCCCGCGGCGCACCACATAGCCGCCGAGCGAAAACTCCGAGGCATCGAACTCCCGGTGCTGCGCCATGCGCCAGAAGATTTCTTCCACGCGCAGCATGATGTAGGTCAAGTCGATTCCCTCTGCGCGCACCCGGCCGTCGCGCAGCGCCTCCGTCCGATCATAGTGGCCCGCGGCCAAGGTCATGCGCAGCATGTCCACCTCTTACAGAGAAATTTTTCTCGCAAAGACGCAAAGGCGCCAAGTCAAGACAGAAAAAGATTTTCTTCGAGCGGTTTTTATCTAGCTCCAAAGACCTCGCATTATTGTAAATGCGGCAATTAAGAAGATGACAACCCGTTCCCTAACTTTGCGTCTTAGCGCCTTTGCGAGAAAAAATCCGAGTCCGAATGGCCGCGCGTAGCTCTCCGGCTTCGCGGCTCACTCCCGGTAGGAGGAATCCTCGCGGTCGAGCTCATGGAGCAGGCTGGGCCAGCCTCGTTCGTCGCCGTTGGGACGGCGGCCGGATGCCGCGATGATTTCGTCCGCCGGCATGGTCAACGGCACACCCGCAGACTGCGCGAGAATCTGAAACTGACACGCCTTCTCGAGATAAAACGACTGCGTGAACGCTTCGCACACGGTCTTGCCCGTCGTGATGCCACCGTGGTTACGGAGAATCATGGTCGATTTGTCGCCGAGGTCCTTCACGAGGCGCGCGCCTTCGGATGCATCGCTGGCCGCGCGGCCATAGTCGTGATACGCGGTCTGCCCCTGGAATCGCAGCGCGGCCTGCGACATGGGCAACAGCCCGCACTGGAGGGCGGAGACCGCCGTTGTGTAAGGCATATGGGTGTGGAATACGCAGTTGATGTCGGGGCGCGCTGCCAGGATCGATCCGTGGATCGCGACGCCGGCGCGATTCACCGGCCACTCGCTGGGTCCCACGACATTCCCGTTAAAGTCGAGCTTCACTAGGCTCGACGCCGTGATCTGGTTGAAGAGAATGCCGAGGGGGTTGAGCAGATACGTCGGCGTCGGCCCCGGCAAGCGCAGCGAGATGTGGGTGAAGATCAGCTCGGACATCCCGTACTTGTCGGCCAATCGATACGCCGCGGCCAACTGAATGCGCAGCTCGCGCTCTTCGTTAGATATCTGACTCGTGGTTGCCTTCGCTTCCATAGGTTCCTCCTCCTCGCTCTGAGTTCTGATTATTCGTCAGCCCATTCACCGATCATGCCTTATCGCTGACGCGAGCTATAGCGCCACACTGATACGGTTTCAATCTCCGTTACCGGTAATCACGCTATGCGCTATTTCCCCTGCGCCGCTTCCTTATATACCGCATCGATGAAGCCGCTCTTATCGAGCTCCGCCACCAGGCTCGAATCGACCACGTCTTTCACCGTCACGCTCGCGACTTTGGGATCGAACTTGGCGAGAAATTTGATCAGGCTGTCGACGCCTTCGTCAGTCGGGTATGGTTTTCGAATATCGAGAGCATAACCTCGCAGCGACGTGTAGGCATCGTCGATCTTCGCCTGCTCCTCGAACTTCAGATATTTTCTCAGCACCCGCTTCACTTCCGCGGCATTGCGTTCCTGTGCGATAAACGCGATGCCCTCGATGATTCCCTTCACCGCGTTCAAAGCGGTGCCTCGGTGTTTGGCGAGATAGGCTTTGCTGCTGTCGAGCGATTCGTGCTGATAGGGAATGCCGAACTTGCCGAGATAACCGAGGTCTTTGAATCCTTCGCTTGCCAGAAACGGCACGAATCCCGGATCGACGACGGTCGCGTCGATGGAGCCTGCGCGCAAACCCGCAATCCGGGTCGTCATCGTGCCGCTTTGCACGTAGGTGATATTGTCGCGCTTCGCATCGAGCTTGAAGTGATCGAGCCCGATGGCGACGGCGGCGTGGGACGAGCTCCCGATGCGGCTCACCCCGATCCGTCGGTTCTTGAGATCGGCAAAATCCTTTACCTGTTTGGTCGCGACGATGTTGTAAGCCAGCGAGTTGACCAGTCCCATGATGATCGTTTCGCCGGAACCCGACGCGTTCGAAATGATCGCCGGGGCGCCCGCATTGTCGGCGATGCCAATTTCACCCGAGGCCAACGCTTGCGAAGTCAGGCTGCCGCTTTCGATGAGAAGTATTTCGACTTCCAAACCGTGCTTTTTGAAAAATCCCTTCTCTTTGGGAATCCAAAGAAACGCCGTGCTGGGACTGAGCGCCGAGTAGCTCAGTCGAATCTTTTCTTGCGCCGAGCCCCGGCCTGCGAAAGTCAGCAGGATCGCTCCGACTAGAATGGCAAGAAGAAATTTCGCGTGATGTTTCTCGCTTGTAATCGTCATGCTTCGATCCTCCTTTCCTCGTCTCTGGCTATATATCTTCCTGCTCCCCCTCTCGCAATGAGCCGCACATTCCGTAGTAGAAGGCCGCAGACTTTCCAGCTGCGCATGCCGGTGGGTTGTGCTAGGGTCGCGCGAGGATAATCGTTGCGGTGATTGGGAAATGATCACTTCGCTCAAGGATTCGATCGCAGAGCTGCATCCGGCGTATTTCGCGATGGTGATGGCGACCGGCATCGTCTCGATCGCTGCCGATCTGCTCGAGATGAACACCATCGCGATTTCCCTTTGCTGGCTGAACCTATTTTTTTTCATCGGTCTTTGGCTGCTCACGGGCGCGAGGCTCGCCTGGTACCGAAGCCGTTTTCTCGCCGATCTGGTGGATCACAACCGCGCTCCCGGTTTCTTTACCACCGTCGCTGCCTCGTGCATCTTCGGCAGTCAGTGGCTGATCATCTTTAATGCCACCCGCGTCGCGCTGCTTCTCTGGCTCGTTGCGATTCTTCTCTGGATGGTGCTGACCTACAGCATTTTCACCGGCGTAACCGTCAAAGAAGTCAAACCGACCCTAGCCGAAGGCATGCACGGCGGCTGGCTCATCGCGGTGGTGGCGACACAGGCCGTGTCGGTGCTCGGCGCGCGTCTGGCACCGGTGTTCGACTCCGAAGCGCAGCCGATCATCTTTTTCGCCCTGTCCATGTGGCTCTGGGGCGGCATGCTTTACATCTGGATGATCTCACTGATCTTTTACCGCTATGTTTTTTTTCGCATGTCGCCGGCGGACCTGACGCCGCCCTACTGGATTAACATGGGCGCAGTGGCCATCTCGACCCTGGCCGGCGCCACCTTGATTCTCGACGCGCAGCGCTCGCCGCTGCTGCAAAGCATGCTGCCCTTTCTGCGCGGCTTCACGCTTTTTTTCTGGGCAACCGGCACCTGGTGGATTCCAATGCTGGTAATCCTCGGACTCTGGCGCCATGTATATAAGAAACTCAAAATCGTCTACGATCCGCTGTATTGGGGCGTGGTGTTTCCCCTGGGGATGTACACCGTTTGCACCTTTCAACTTGCGAAAGCGCTGGATTTGCAATTTCTGCTGCTGATTCCACGGGTGTTTATCTACTTTGCACTGGCAGCATGGGTGGCGGCGTTCGTCGGCCTGCTGCGCATCTGTCGCCGCGCTTCTTGACTCAGGTCTGAATGCTTGATCGCACAATGACTCGATTCGGCATCCGGCTCAAACAAGCAGCCGCTAGGAGATTCACATGTCGACTTCCCTGCCGAAAGTGGAAGCTTTTCTCTCGGCGCTGAAGGAGCAGAGTTTCTTCAAAGACGCGACCATCCAGGGCAGCGTGCTTGGATATATTGCCTTTTACCAGAAGCGCGCGCCGCGTCGGCGAATGGCATTTCGCGCGAGTGGATTCATTCTGCTCTTCTTGAGCATTAGCCTGCCGTTTATCACTCAGATCGCTCCGCAGGAGTGGCAATCCCAGGTCGCATCTACGCTCGCGTGGCTGATCGCTCTGGTGGCCGCGGCCAACTCTTTCTTTGGTTGGCAAAAATCCTGGCAGCTCTATACGCAAACGGAACTGACACTCCAGTTCGCGCTGTCCGAATGGGAACTGCGCAGCGCTGAAGCAAGAGCAGCCGCTACCGATGAAGAAGGATTAAAAATCTTGCAGGACGCTCTTCAGAAGTTGACGAAGAGCGTGAGCGATGCCGTTTCCAACGAGACCGGGCAATACTTCGAAGGCGTCCATTTGCCGGACATTCACGGAAAAAGTTGACCGGCTAGTCACGACGCCGACACGGTTCTAGCTTCTTAGCGCAGGCAAAACCTCTTTACCCAGCAGATCGATCTGTTCCAGCCAGTCGGCGTAGCGAAAGCGCAAGTCGAAAACAATGTGATCGGCGCCGGCAGCTTCGTAGGCGAGCGCCTCGCGCGCGATGTCCGCCGGCGTGCCGGTGAAAATGAAACCGCGGATATCCTCCAGCGAAGAAAAAACTCCGCCCGGCGGCTTCACCCAGGTGGAAAATTTGTTGGCTTCGGCGATCAGAGACGGCACGTTGATGTCTCTGAGCGCGGCGTCGCGAGTTCTGCCGACGCTCGTGAACGGCATGACCGCCGTGCTGATCATCGGCTTGTCGGCCTGCTCGCAAAGTCCGCGGCTGTATTCGACCAGCTTTGCGAACGTCGCCAAGGTCGTCCGCGCCGGCATCCAGCCATCGCAGTAAGCCACCGCGCGCCTGCAGGCAGCCGGCGTGCCACCGCCGTACCAGATCGGAATCGGTTCGATGGGCGTGGGCTTGAGCGCCACCTCGGTGAAGTCGAAATATTCGTTTTTGAAAGAAAGTTTTTCGCCGCTCCACAGCCGCCGGCAAATCTCCACATTGGTTTGTACCAATTCGGCGCGCTCTTTTAGGCCAGTCGGATAACCTGCGGCGGCGAATTCGTGGGGGAAGCCACCCAGGCCTATGCCCATCACAACGCGACCGTTTGAAATCCTGCTCAGGCCGGCAAAAAGTTGCGCGAGATGAATCGGGTGACGATGACAAATCGTCATCGACGTTCCCAGCGCGATTGTCCCCGTCACTGTCGCCACCGCCGAGAGTACTTGTAGACCTTCGATATGGGTATTGTCGCTGCCCTCGATACCGTGCGGCTCGAAGACCAGATGATCACGCACCCAGACCGAATCGAAACCGTAGGATTCGGCGCATTGCGCGCCCGCAAGGCAATTTTTTATCGACGCGTGCTCACAAAAATGCGGCAGCAACAATCCCAACTTTAGCTTGGTCATAGACTCGATGGTCCCATCCGGATTAACGATGATACATTTCATTCCGACATCGTGATTTCAATCCCGCGGGCAGTGAGCTGGATTTAGAGTCGGCGGATCGATGCCCCATATCCACCGATCACTCGCTCCGATCGACGCCGACAACACTTGCGCTCGGAAGCATTATCGCTCAGAGTGGCGCCCATATCCGTAACGGAAAGCTACGTGGGAGGATGGGATGAATATCCGGTTATCAATTGCAGCGGCCTTGATACTTTTCTCCGTCGGAAGTGCTTCAGCGCAGGACGCAAAGCTGATCGAGGCCGCTAAGAAGGAAGGCGGCAAAGTCGTGGTCTACGGCTCGCTGGACTCGGATACCGGCGAAGCGATCGGCGCCGCCTTTTACAAAAAGACCGGCGTAAAGATGGAATATTGGCGCGCTTCGTCGACCAAGGTCATGGACCGCGCCACGAGCGAATTTCGCGCCGGCAAGCCGCTTTTTGACGTGCTCGTCAACAATGCCACGCCGATGCAGATACTTTTGAAGGACGGCATGCTGACCAAATACAATTCGCCCTCGGCCAAAGGTTTCGCCAAAGACGTGATCGATCCCAACCTCGGGCCGCGCTATCGAAACGTGGTCATCGGCATCATCTACAACAAGGAAGCGATCAAGCCAGCGGAAGCGCCGAAGTCCTTGGAGGATCTGCTCAAGCCGCAATACAAAGGCAAACTGGTGATGCCGGATCCAAAACAGCACACCACAACTACTCAATGGCTCGCCAGCCTGCAAAAAATCATGGGCAAGGACAAAGCGGATAAATTCATCCATGATCTGGGCGCGACCAAACCGGCTCTGGTGGAATCTTACATTCCGGCCGCGGAGCGCGTGATCACGGCGGAAACGCCGATTGCCATTGCGTTCGTGCGCTATGTTTATCTTTACGGACAAAAGGGCGCGCCGCTCGATTACGTGCGGCTGGGCAAGATGCTGGGCGACGGGCACCACATCGCATTGGGAAGCAAGGCGCCCGATCCGAATGCCGGCAAGGCTTTCATCGATTTCTTCCTCAATGATGAAAGCATGAATCTCATGACCAAGATCGGCGGCGAGTTCGTCAATCGCAAAGGCGTCAAGCCACCGCTGCCGGACGTGGATAAAATCCAGTTCGTCGAGATGGTCGATTTGGACAAGGACGGCTACGTGGAAAAAGCCAAAGAGTACGAAAAGCTGTTTCGTTGAGCATCCGGAGCAAGCTATGGACAACCCGAAATTTATCACCCTGGACGGCATTAGAACCCGCTATTTCGAAGCCGGCCAGGGCGACGACCTCGTGCTCATTCACGGCGGCAAGTACGGGACTTTCTACAGCGCCTATCATTGGAGCCTTAACTTTCACGAACTGAGCAAGCATTTTCACGTTTATGCCTTGGACAAACTGGGCATGGGCGACACCGACAATCCCAAGAGCGACGCCGATTACACCATGGCCGCGGTGATCGAACATACTCGGGCATTCGTAAAAACCTTGGGCATCAAGAACGCTACCCTCGCCGGTCACTCGAGAGGCGCGCTGCCCGCCGCGCGCATGGCCGTGGACCATCCGGAGTTGGTCAAAGCACTGGTCATCTTCGACAGCAACACTTTGCCCGCGGAAGATCCGGCAATGGCCTACGATTTTTATACCAAGCTTGAAGTCGGCGCGCCGCCTGTTCCCGATCGCGAATTTATCCTGAGAGAACCCATCGCGAATTCTTACTCGCAAGCGCACATCAGCGAAGACTTTGTCCAGGAAATGTTGCGCATCGCTCGACTCTCTAGAACGCTCGAAGCGCGCAAGAAGATGGAGACGTTTCTCGAAGCGGTTTTCCTGCCGAGCATGCGTGAAAAGAAATACGAGACCCTAAAGCTCATCCAAGCCGGCCGTTTAAAAGCGCCGACGTTGATCATCTGGGGCGTCAACGATCAGTCGTCGCCGATGAAGCTCGGACTCGATCTGCTCCAAGTCATCGGAGCGGTGGTCCCGAGAACGGAGTTTCATGCCTTCAATCAAGCCGGTCACTACGTGTTCAGGGAACACGCGGGACGGATAAACCAACTGATTGCGAATTTTGTGAAAAGCCTATGAATCATCACAGCGCAGTTTTCAAACATCTCATTGCATGAGCGGCGCCGAGTCGGTGAGTAAAATGGCAACGATCGCTCAACCCTCGAGTTTTTGGAGGCGTGTCCGCGCGATTATTATCACGGTTTCCATGTTCGCTGCTTCCTTCGTCGCGCGCGCCGCCGCTGAGCAAATGCGGGTCGGCTACGGCTCGCTCAGCACCAGCTATGCTTCGATCTGGGTGGCTGGCGAAGCGCGTCTGTTTCAGAAAAACGGCATCGACGCTGAAGTTCTGTACCTGGAGAGCGCGCTGGTGCGCTCGGCGCTCCTCACCGGCGAGATTGCGATGGGCGGCATGTCCGGGACAACCATGGCCGCGCCGCGCTTGCAGGGCGCCGATCCGATTCTGATCGCGAGCTTTCTCAACTCGCTGCAATATCGTCTGGTGGTCCGCCCGGAGATTCGCAGCGTCGCCGATCTCAAAGGCAAGCGCGTGGGCGTGGCCGGTTTCGGTTTGGGCGCCCATCGCGGCGCACAAGTCATGATTTCCAAGCTTGGGCTCAATCCCGACACGGATGTGATCATGCTACAGATCGGTGGCGACCCGACTCGTCTGGCGGCGTTGCTGGCCGGGACCATCGATGCGTCGGTGTTCAATCCGCCGCTCTATAAACGTGCGGTGGAATCCGGCATGCGTGTGCTGGCGAATATCGAAGAGATGAACTTTCCCGTTCAGGCTTCAGCGCTCGTCACCACCGAACGCTTCACGAAAAAGAATTTCGAGCTGACCCGGCGCGCCGTGCGCTCGATTATCGAAGCGATCCATGTGATCAAGACCAATTCTGAGCTCACCAAACGGGCGATCCGGAAATACCTGCGCTTCAAGGACGACCGCGACACGGACGAGGCCTATCAGATCATGCGCGACGTACTGCCGCGAAAGCCCTATCCGACGGTTGAGGGAGTCAAAGCGGTGCTCGACGAACTCAGCCCCAAGCTGCCAGCCGCAAAAACCGCGCAGCCGCGCGAGTTTATGGACACCCGCTTTATCGAAGAACTGGACCGCTCAGGATTTATTGACCGGCTCTACAAGTAGACAATCAGATTACTGAAAAAATCTTTCGGAGTCTTTCGACACGGCTCAGAGCCTACCTGGGTTTATCGAAAGGACGAGCAAGACGGAATTAAATTGGAGTGGAATTTTCGTTCATGCTGAGCCTGTCGAAGCATTCCTAGGATTTTCGCGGCAACTCGTTACGACAAAATCCGCGGGCCGAAAAGTTTCACCGAGTTGTCCCAGAGAATTTTCCGCCGCGCCTCATCGGGAATTGGC
>Ga0310810_10002818_pt1 | contig 18809 bp, 12 predicted proteins | sample NCmetagenome_FD_207641 | JGI IMG/M metagenome (GOLD analysis project Ga0310810, IMG submission 207641) | Soil microbial communities from experimental microcosm in Duke University, North Carolina, United States - NC | ecosystem: Engineered > Artificial ecosystem > Soil microcosm > Unclassified ...
TGCGCTGGATCGCGGCCTTCCCGGAATAGAACCTCTTCTTCTCGTAGGGCACGCCGCCTCCGCCGCCGATGTTGATGGTGTCGAGGCCGGGGTTCTTCTCGCGCATCCTCGCGTAGATGTCGACCGCCCTGCGGATTGCCGCCGTGAAGCCGTCGACCTTCTCGATCTGCGAAGAGATGTGGTAGGAGAGCACCGCCAGGTTGCGGATCTTGCCCATCTTCAGGAGCTCGTCCTCGCGGATGCCGAAGTGGTTGAACTTCTTGTCCCAGTGCGACTTGATCTTCAGGTTCATGTCGACGCGCACGCCGATCTCGCCCTTGTACCGCCTGAAGAACTCGAGCTCGGAGACCTCCTCGACGATCGGCGTGATCATCAGGCCCTTGCGGTCGAGCTCGTCGATGAGGTTCAGGTATTTGTCGGTCTTCGGGCCGTTGCAGAGCACGCGCGTGCGGTCGGCGAACTTGCCCTGCTCCCAGAGCCTCTTCACGATCCACAGTTCGTTGGCCGAGGAGGTCTCCAGGTTCGCGCCCTCCGAGACGATCGGCAGCACGAACTCCTTGTTCTGGTTGACCTTCATCGGATAGTGGTAGAAGAACCGGCCGCGGTAGTCGTTCAGCTTCATGTAGGCGCTGAAGATGTCGATCAGGTTCCGCACGCGCTTCTCGATGATGTGCGGGAAGACCACCTCGAGCGTGCTGCCGTACTTCTTCACCAGGTCGTGGATGTTGTACTGGTAGTTGCCTTCGCGGACGGTCAGCTCGCCCTTCTTCGACACGTCGAAATACTGGGTGTTGAATTCCTCCTTGCCCAGCTTCCAGAGCTTCTTGAAACCGTTGCGTTTCTTCTTTTTCTTCATAGTCAATAAAAAACGAACGCGTTCAAAAGCGTTCGTTCGGCCAGAAGCAAGCCGTAGGCCCGCTTCGGTGGCGATCGCGATGGGTGGAAGGGTAGGGGTCGTTCATTTCTTACGAGGGACGCTGTCGCCGCAACTATAGCACGCGGCTTGAGCGGGCAACAATATGCCACGGACCCCGACCGCCGTCAAGGCGAGACGCCGTCCTCGACGCCGACGATCCAATAGGTGAAGCGGATAGCCGTCGCGGACGGCTCCGCCAGCCTGACCGTGAACGACCCTGGGTCCTGCTGGCCGATCCACCAGCGCGAGCCCGGATCGTCCTTGAAGGTGATGCTGAGCAGCGACTTCGCGTCCACGTTGGCGTTCTGGACGGTGACGGAGCCTGCGCCCGGCGGGATGACGCCCGTTCCCGCGGTCTTGTTCGCCCCGGCGTTCTTGACCGTATACACCCTCGACCTCACCAGGTCGGCGTTCAGAAGGTTCACGGCCATCGTGCCGTCGGGGGCGAGCGAGGTCGTTTGTCTGACCGCCTGGGCATCGATGCCGGACCGGGCCGCCAGTTCTTGGATCGCCTTGGCCAGGACGGGGATCATGCCGGTGTAGTTCATCGCCAGCAGGCCGTCTCCCGGATTCGCCGCGACAAGCTCCGGCAGGATCGGTTTCACCTCCTGCGCGATGAACCCGTAGGAGACCGGGTCGCTCTCGGGCTGTTCGTTGTAGCGGAAGGTGACCGGACGCAGCGCCAGGATGTCGTTGAGGCCGTGCGCGCTGGCCGCGACGTCCTTCTTCAGCGACTGGTCCGAGGTCGTGAACCAGCCGCCGTCCGTCGGCCTCATGTAGTTCTTCCAGCTCGAGTTATAGGCGAAGACCAGCTGGTTGATGGAGTCGAGATTGATGCGCCAGTTGTTCGATCCCGTTTCGCGCAGGATCTGGAGACCGCCCGATCCGCCGTTCGAACTGTTGTTCTGTCTGATGGTGAGGTCGACGTTCGGCGCGGACTCGCGGACGCCGACGAAGGCGCCGCTTCCGAGCACCAGGCAGTCGTCGCAGTCGGATTGCGCGGCGTAACCCACGGCCGTGCGTCGGGCCGCGGAAGCGCTGTTCACGCCCGTGCTATAACCGACGAAGGTGTTGTACGAGCCCGTCGTCAGGGTGGCGCCGCCGATGCCGCCGTAATACCCGAGCGCGGTGTTGTAGCCGCCCGTCGTCACGTAGTAGTTCGTGAACGTGCCGATGCTCGTATTGCCGGAGCCGGACGTGTTGCCGTTCGCCGTGGCATAGCCCATGGCGGTGTTGTACGAGCCGGTCAGCGCGCCTTGCAGCGAGAAGGTGCCGACGCCGGTGTTGTAGGAGGCGGTCCCGAGCTGAAAGCCCGTCTGGTAACCGATCATGACGTTGTAATCGCGCAGGTTCGAAGTGGTCCCGCCTGCGGAATCGCCGATGAGGACCTCGTTGCCGTTGGTGCCGTACCTGAAGAGGTTCGCGACCTCGAAGAGGTTCTCCGGCGAGGCGGTCCCGACGCCGACCCTTCCCGCGGCGTCGATGCGCATCCTTTCGGCGCCGGCGGTCGAGAACCCGAGCACGTCGGTCGCGGCGCGGAAGAGGCCGGTGTTCTGGTCGTTCTCGAATTTGATGGACGGCGTCGCGGCCGCGCCGTCGGCGACCAGAAGGTCCTTCATGTAGACGTTCATCCTGGCCGAATCGGCCGAGTTCCAGTACGCGGCGTTGGTCACTCCGGCCTTTTGGCTGCCGATCTCCATGTCATTGCCGAAACCGTCGTCGCCGATGTAGGCGCGCACGTCGCTGCCGCCCTGGACGATGAGGTAATTGGGCTGGATCTCGACGCCTTTGTTCGTGGTGTTGAGCGCGGCGCCGTTCTGGATCTTGAAGCGGTCGCTGTCGCTGTTGTCGATCCCTTCCACCCAGGTCGTCGTGCCGGCGAGCTGATAGCTGGTCTGCGGATCGCCCGTGTACATCTGGTTCACGATGATGCCGTTGCCGGCGGCGGTCGCGAACTCGAGGTCGAGCGTATCGTCAGGCGTGGAATCGCCGATGCCCACGTTGCCGGCGGTATCGATGAACATCCTGCCGGTGCCGTTCGTGAAGAAATCCATCGGGACGTTCGAAAGCGATCCGAGCTGCACCCGGTTCAGGTCGACGGCGTTGATGGCGAACTGCGTTCCCTGTCCCGATTCGATCAGGACGTTGGCCGTATTGGAGGCCTGCGCCTTGACCGTGAACTCGTTCGAGGCGGCGGGCGCCGCCGTGCCCACGGCGACGATGTTGTTCGCGGCGTCGACGAACAGCGTGCTGGTATCCACGGCCAGGTCGCCGTCGGCCTGGAGCGTCATCCTGGCAGTGTTGGTCGTCTCGAAGTTGAGATCGAAAGCGTCATTGGTTCCGAGCGTCGCGGTCGTGCCGAAGGAATTGCCGCCCTGGACGAAGGCTGCCGCGCCCGAACCGGTGATGGTCCCGGAGCATGCCAGGTTGCCGCTGCCGTCGACGGTGCAGCCGGTCGAGCCGGAGCCGCCGGCGAGGTTCAGGGTCGTGGCCGCGCCGCCGATGTTGAGCGTCGTCGCGGACGTATTGATGAGATTGAAGGTCGCGGCCGTCGTCGAGATATCGCCGTCGAACTGCGAGGTTCCGCCCTGCACCCACAGCGCGAGCGGGTTCGAGATGGTCACGTTGGCGCCCGCGGTCGGCGCCCCGCTGACGGCGAGCGTTGCGGCGTTGGTGAGCGCGAGACCCGCGGTGACGGCGGAGTAGGATGGGGCGCGGACGATGGATGCGCGCTGGTTGGTGATCGTCGCCGCGCCGCCCGCGAACTGCACCGTGCGCGCCAGGTTGAGGTCGAAATCGTTGGCCTCGACGTTCGCCATGTTGGTATGCGCCTGGCCGGTCAGCTCGAACTCCTTCACGGCGGACGCGCCGGACGTAAGGCCGCGGATGACGACCGTCGGCGAAGTGCTGCCGAAACCGATCGCAAGCGACTGGAACAGGCCGTTGGTAAGGGTGCCGCTTGATGTGGCGCCGATGACGAAGCTGTCGATGTTCGTCGCCGCGACGTTGCTGCCGATCGCGACCGCGCCGGGATTGCTCGTATCGGCATTACTGCCGAGCGCGATCTGCGTGACGCTGCCGGTCGCGCTCGAATTGGCACCGGCGACGAGGCTGCCTGAACACGACATGGTCCCCGTCGCGCCGTCCACGGTGCAGCCGGTCGCGCCGAAGCCTCCGGCGAGGTTCACGCTGGCCGCTGTCGCCCCCGCCGGACCGACGTTCACGGTCGTGGCGGTGGTGTTGAACAGGTTTCCGGTCGCGGCGGTCGTCGTGAGGTCGGCGCCGTTCACGGCAACGTCCCCGGAGGTCGTGACGTTGCCGGTGGTGCCCGCCACCTGGAACAGGTCTCCGTTGCCGACGGTGAACGTCGCGGCAGGCGTCGTGTCGCCGATGCCGACGTTGCCGCCGCTCAGGACCGTCATCTTGGTCGTGCCGCTCGTTTCGAAATTGAGATCGAAGGCGTCGTTCGTGCCGATGGTCGCGGCCGCGCCGAAGGAATTGCCGTTCTGGAGGAAGGCGGTGCCGCCGGATGCCGCGGTCCAGGAAAGGTTCCCCGCGCCGTCGTTGGTGAGCACTGTCGTGGCGGCGCCCTGCGCAGCGGGCCAGGAGTAGGGGATGTTCTTCACCCTGTCGAGGTCGCCGTCCGAACCGACCTGGAAAAGATCGCCGTTGCCGACGGTGAGCATGCTTGCCGGACTGGCGTCGCCGATGCCGAGACTGCCGTTGTTGTCGATCACGACGCGCGGGCTGCTCTGCGCGAAAGCGTTCCCCGCCGTCACCGCGCCGGTCGGCGTCGTCCAGAACTCGATCGACCCCTGGCGAGGCCGGCCGTTCCCCGGGATATGGATGCCCGCCCCCGAATCGGCCGCGTGCGTGTTCGAGATGACCAGCTGGCCCAGGTCGTTGACGCTCAGGTTGCTCGAGAGCAGAACGTTGCCGTCGACCTGCGTATCGAGGTTCACGAAGTTCGCGGCCGTGTCGCCGACGGAGATGTTGCCGAACCGGCCGTTGCCGGCCACCTGGAGCTTTTCGCTGGCGGTCGACGTGCCGATGCCGACGTTGCCGGTCGATGTCCGCACATAGATGGCGTTCGAGGGCGTGCCGGACTCGATCGTGAACGGCACCGACGGCACGCTGGCATCGCGAATATCGAAATTGTTCGAGCTGTTCTTGCGGAGCTCCCATTTGTTCGTGCCGCGGTCGAAGAGCCGGACGACGGAGAAGTCGGCGGCCGAGAGCCCGCTGTCGATGTCGACGGAGGCGAACGAGTTCGTGTTGTTCCTGAACCGCGCGGTGCCCGCGGACCCGGTCGCCAGGACATCGAGCGCGAGGCTCGGCGCCGCGTTGCCGATGCCGAGGCGCTTGTTGGAATTGTCCCAGAAGAAGTTGTTGTCGCCCGCCACGGTCGAGGCGCCCGTCCAGAAGGTCGCCTGGCCCGCGGAGCCGCTCCCGCTGATGCTGCCGGAACCGCCGCTGACCGTGCCTGAGCAGGCGAAGTTGCCGGAGGCATCCACGCTGCAGCCGGTCGAAGCGCTGCCGCCGTTGATGTCGACCGTGCCGGTCGAGTCGATGTTCAGGACGTTGGTCGCGGTGTTGTACGTGAGCGAACCTTCATCGCCGATGGCCGTACCGATGTGCAGCGTCGCCGGACCAAGATAGAGATCGCGCCAGCGCTGAGTGTTCGAGCCGAGGTCGAAGGTGTCGTCCGTGTTCGGGATGACGTGCGAATTGATGTCGCCGTTGAAGGCGATGTTGTCGGTCGCGGCATCGCCGAAGGTGGCGTTCTGCGTCAGCGTGAAGTTGCCGGAAGTATCGGTGACGGGGACGAAGGCGCTGGAGCCGCCGACGGCGGACGTGTCGAGATCGTCGAGCTTGTCGGCGTTGAGCGCGTAGCCCGCGGCGACGATCCTCTTGCGGGGCGTCATTTCCGCGTCAGCCTCGACGGTGACGCCGAGGAACATGGCGGTATTGTCGAAGAGCGTGGCGGGGATGGCCGGGGAAGAACCGGAGGCGCAGGTGAGGGCGCTGCCGATGAGGATGGAGCTCGTGCCGGAGGCGAAGGTCGCGACCACGGCCGTGGGCGTACCCGTGGCCGAACCGTCGGCGGAACAGGCGGTGTAGAGCTGGGAGCCGCCCGACGCGAGAGTGTAGAACGTCAGCTTGATGTTCTTGGTGCCGTTCGCGACCGGAATGCCGGAGGCGTCGCTGAGGCGGAGCTGATAGTTGAGGACGCGGTTGCTCGAGGGGCCGGACGCTCGTGCCGGCGCGGCGACGAGAAGCGACAGGAGGGAGAGGGACAGCAGCAGCGCGAACGCCATGAAACGCAGAACGCCCGTGACTGCCTTTTTCAGGGCGACGGGCGGCGTTGCGACGGTTGGCGCGGCGGCTGTCCCACGAGCCATTTTTTTTATGTTTATTTTATCCACAGTTCCTACATATTATAGCAAAAAAAATCACATATTTCAATTATTATTCAAGTATAATTTCAGATGTTTTAAGGCGCTGTCCCGTCGGGCGAGAACAAGCTATGCTGGGACCATATGCGCTGGCACGTCTACCTCGTCCGCTGCGCGGACGGCACGCTCTACACCGGCATCACCACCGACCTCAAGCGGAGGGTCGCCGTGCACAACGCCGGCAAGGGCGCGAAATACACGCGCGCCCGGCTTCCGGTGAAGCTCGTCTGGCATGAGGGCGCCGCGGGCGAAAGTGCGGCGAAACGCAGGGAGCACGAGGTCAGGACCATGGAGCGCGCCGACAAGCTCCGTCTCATCCGGGGTCGCGCGGGATGAGCGGAAGGACGTTGCCTTTTCGGCCGTTTCGGCATACGATATCCGCGTTATTCAGTCCCATTTTTTCCAACTATGTCGACGCAGAGATCACTTTCGATCGCGGCAAGGATCGCGATCGTTCTCGCGGTCGCGGCGGGCCCCGCCGTCGCCGTCATGACGAAGGCCGCGCCGCCCCAGGCTCCGGCCGGAAAGTACATCGTCGTCCTCAAGGACGGCACCGACGCCGATGACGGCGCCCGGGACCTCGGCAGCCGCCACGGACTCGCGGTCGGACAGGTCTACCATGCCGCGCTGAACGGCTTCGCGGCCGAGGTGCCGGAAGGCAAACTCGCCGCGCTCAAGGCCGACCCGTCCGTCGCGTACGTGAGCGAGGACCGCGAGGTCGAAGCGCTCGACAGGCCTGAAGGGGCGGGCAAGCCGAACTCCTCGGCCCCGACGCAGCCCACGCAGCCCGCACAGACGACGCCGACCGGCATCGCCCGCATACTCGCGAGCGCCAACGCCAACAAGGGCGCAGGCGTGACCGTCGCGGTCGTGGACACCGGCATCGATCTCACGCATCCCGACCTCGCCGCCAACATCGTGGCGAACAAGAGCTGCATCACCGGCAGGAAGAACGGCAGCGATGATAACGGCCACGGCACGCACGTCGCCGGCACCATCGCCGCGCTCGACAACGCCATCGGCGTCATCGGCGTCGCTCCGCAGGCGCATCTCGCCGCCGTGAAAGTTCTGAATTCCCAGGGCTCCGGCAGCTGGTCCTCGATCATCTGCGGCCTCGACTGGGTCGTCGCCAACAAGGCGGCCTACGGCATCGGCGTCGTGAACATGAGCCTCGGCGGTTCCGGTTCGAGCGACGGCGATTGCGGCAACACCAACGGCGATGCCCTGCATCAGGCGCTCTGCCGCGTGCGCGACGCGGGCGTGGTCGTGGCGGTCGCGGCCGGCAACGAGAACGCCGACACGGCGACCAAGGTCCCCGCGGCTTACGACGACGCCGTCATCACGGTCTCCGCGCTGGCGGACTCCGACGGCCTCTCCGGCGGCGCGGGCTCCGCGCTGAACTACGGCGCCGACGATACCTTCGCGACCTTCAGCAACTTCGGTTCCGAGGTCGACATCGCCGCGCCGGGCGTCTCCATCCTTTCGACCTGGAAGGGTTCTGCCTACAACACCATCAGCGGCACCAGCATGGCGACCCCGCACGTCGCCGGCGCGGCCGCCTTGTATCTCGCCTCGCACCCCGGCGCGACGTGGACCGCGGTCCGCGACGCGCTCTCCGCCGCCGGCGAACTGCTCGGCGCCGGCCACACCGACCCGTCCGGCCTCCACCCGGAGAACGTGCTCCAGGCGAACGGCCTCTAGCGAAAAGGACGGAGTGCGGAGGACGGAGTTTAGAAGAAGGGAACTTTAAAAAACCGCCTCGCTTTGCGAGGCGGTTTTAGAAATGCCTTTACCTCTCGACTCCCTGCTCCGCACTCCGCCCTCTTTCACCCACTGATATCGAACCCGTCCAGCCACTGCGTCCAGTCGTTCTCGTTCGTGAAGAGCACGGCCTTCCTGCCGGCTTTGTAGTCCTTCGGGTTCAGGTCGTGGATGGCGGCCATGAAGGTCGCGTAAGGAAAACGCAGCCCCTGGCCGCTGCGCGTGCCGGGATCGTTCACGATGAAAACCCCTTCCCCGTCGTCGTAACCGGTGAGGACCAGCACGTGATAGTCCGGAGGATCGATCTTCGCGTAATAAGGATTGCCGAGCGCGGGAGCGTACACGGGAACGATGACGGGATGACCGTCGGCGAGCTCCCGCTTGAGGTCCTCGGGCGCGGGGTCGTAGACGATGCGCGTGGACCAGGGGAGGCCGAGCTCGGCGATCAACTTCGATATGGTCTCCAGCGATTCATCCTTGCTGACCTGCAACGTTTCCTTTTTGACCCGGAGGATCTCCTTGATGCGGGCGATCGCCTCCTCGCGCTTGATCGGCTCGTTCGCGTAAAAGCTGGAGACCATGTAGATGGAGGTCTCTTCGCAGGCGTTCTGCCACGGCTCCGACCAGTCGCCGGCCGGAGCCTGCGAGGTGAACGGCACGTTGATCGACGCCGACCTCGGCGTGGTCCTCAAGCCGCAGCCGGGAAGAAGGGCGACGGCGAGCAGGAGAAAGGGGATGGTCTTGGGATTGCGCATGGCATCAGTGTACCACCATGTGAAAGTTGAAAGTGCAGAGTGCAAAGTGGAGAGCGGAAAAACCGGCCCTGTGGCCGATTTTTTGACGGGAACCCGCCGGTCTTACTCCAGTCCCAGCAACGCCCGCGCGTCCAGGAATTCCGTCATGTCTGCGGGATCTTTCACGTAGCCGCGGATGTCGTTGGTGCGGCCCTTGCGGATGCCGAGATGGAGATGCTTGCGGACGCCGTCGGTCTGTTCGCTGTAGCCCTGCCCGAGGTCGCCGACGAACGCGCCGGCCTTCAGGCGGGAGCCGGGCTCCGCGACGACGCTTTCAACGTCCAGATGCCCGTAGATGACCGAGACCTCCTCGCCGCCGATGACGCAGCCCTGCACGGCCACGCCGCCGTAGCCTTTGGCCTTGACCTTGAAGAGCAGGGGGCCGCTGCAGATGGCGCGCACGGGCACGGCCGCGTCCGCTTCGTCCGAGAAGGTCTCGAAATCCACGCCGACGTGGAAGCCGTTGAAACGGTCGTTGGGCACGGGCGAGGTCTCCGGGTGGATCTCGATGCCGAACGGCTTCTTGGTGATCCGGCGCGCCGCGTCGGCGACCGGGGGCAGAAGCGGGGTCGGGAGCCCGGGGGAAAGCGTCAGATGCTCGGCGACCGCCGGTTCCTCCGCCACCGGTCCGTCCTGCGACCCGAGCACCAGCGGTCCCGCCTTCGGCATGGCCGCGGCCTGGGCGTAGGCATGCTCGGTGTTGGCCGAAAGTCCGGACGAGAACGCGAAAACGCCCGTGACCGCGCCGGCGAGGGCGGCAAAGGCGACGAGATAGTGCGTGGATGCGCGGACGTGGGAGTGCATGGCGGGTGCTGATGACCGATGATGATAGCGCAAAATGGCGAAAAAAGCAAGATGGCTATGGTATAATGCAAGATATGCGCACGCTTTTCCCCACCGGACGCTCCATCCTCCTGACCGTCGCCCTCGCCCTGCTGCCGTTCGTCGCCGGGGCCCAGACCGCCACGGAAGCCGCGCTCCCGGAGAACGGCGCCTTCATCCGGGCCGAGTCGGGGGATACGAAGGTATATTACATCGAAAGCGGGCTGAAGCGCTGGATCCAGTCGGCCGAGGCGTTCACCGCCCATGATTTCCGCTGGAGCGACGTCGTGACCGTGCCGCTGGCCTCGGTGGCGAAATTTCCCGACGGCGCGCCGATCCTCGTCGATACCAACCTCTCGCTGCCCAGCGAAAAAGAGGTATTGCCCGACCTGATACCGTTCGCGGCCCAGGACCTGCGCCTCGCCCAGGAGGCGGGCCGCACGGTGCTGAGGTTCACCGCCATCTTCTGGAACGCGGGCCATGGCCGGTTCGAGCTGGTCTCGCATCCGGGGACCGATCCGGCCGCCGACGCCTACGAGCCCACCTACCAGCACATCCTCAACTCGTTCGGCACGTACCGCGATCCGCTGGTCGGCAGTTTCTTCTGGCACCAGACGCATCGCCACTATCATTTCCTCGACTTCGCCGATTACACCCTCGAGCCGATCGCGACCGGCTCGAACGTCTCGGGCAGCACCAAGAAGACCACGTTCTGCATGCGCGATGACACGGCCGTGATGCCCTCATGGACCGACGCGCCGCGCTACGGCTACTTCGCCGGCTGCACCAGCCGGCGGCAGGGCGTCTCCATCGGCTGGGCCGACCGCTACGCGTCTTCGCTGCCGGACCAGTTCGTCGACGTGCAGGACGTCCCGGCGGGTCTCTACAAGCTGACCTTCAACGTCGATCCGCGCGGCAAGTTCATCGAAAAACGCCGCGACAACAACATGAGCGCCACGTTCGTCGAGCTGGACGTCGCCAAAGGCATCATGAAGCCGGTCGCCTATGCCGCGCCGTTCGTCACGTCGCGCAACGTCTTTCCCGACGGCATGCTGCTGCGGGGCGACAAGGATGCCGCGGTGTTCGTCATCAAGGGCAACAAACGCCGGCCGCTGCGGACGCCGGAGATCTTCGCGTCGTACGGTTACGACCTGAAGGACGTGCGCGTCCTGCCGCAAAGCATCGTCGACGTGATCCCGCGCGGCAACCTGATCAGGCTGGCAGGCTCGCCGGAGGTCTATCTGGTCAACGAGACCGGCTATCGGCGGCATCTCCGGTCGCTCGCCGTGCTCGCGTCGTACGGCGGCGTCATCATGGACGTGAACAAGTCCGACTTCGACTCCTATCGCGATACGGACATGATCATCCGCATGGGAGAAAAGACCGTCTATGCGATCGAGGGCGGCACGAAGAAGGAGCTCGGTCCGATCGAATCGCTGCGCGCGCTCGGCCGCGATCCGGCCGCCGTCCAGGTGGTGAGCGACGTCGATTTCCACTTCTATCTGTCACCGACCACCTCCGGACTGCCGACGCCGGACCCGAACGCGGTCCAGGTCGTGGCCGACGGGTTGTTCGTGCCCTGGGACATCGCCTTCCTGCCGGACGGCGACCTGCTCGTGACCGAACGGAACGGCACGCTGCGCCGCATCGGCAAACGTCCGACGACCATCGCGCTGCCGTCGCTGCCGAGCTACGGCGAAGGCGGGCTCATGGGCATGGCCCTGCACCCGAAGTTCGCCGAGAACGCCTACGTCTATCTCTATTACACCATCCAGCTGGACGGGAAACGGAACCGCGTCTCGCGCTTCAAGCTCGACGGCGACCGGCTCATCGACGAGAAGGTCATCATCGACAACATCCCCGCCGCGATCTATCACGACGGCGGCCAGCTGATCTTCGGGCCGGACGGCATGCTCTATGTCACGACCGGCGACGCCGAAGTCCCCGCGAACTCGCAGAACACCGGTTCGCTCGCGGGCAAGACGCTGCGGGTCACGCCGGACGGCGGCGTTCCCGCCGACAATCCCTTCGGCCACCGCGTCTGGTCGTACGGCCACCGCAACGGGCAGGGCCTGGCCTGGGACCAGCTCGGGCGGCTGTGGGAGACCGAGCACGGCAGGTCCGGCGCGCTGTCCGGGCTCGATGAACTGAACCTCATCGTCAAAGGCGGCAATTACGGCTGGCCGACGATCCAGGGCGATCAGACCGGCGACGGCATGATCACGCCGGCGCGAAATTCCGGACCGGACGTCACCTGGGCGCCGTCAGGGCTCACGTTCGCCGACGGTTCGCTGTTCTTCGCCGGCCTGCGGGGCTCGGCCATCTACGAGGTCGCGGTCGCCGCGGACGGCAGCTACTCCCAGGTGAAGACCCACCTGAAGAACGTCTACGGCCGCCTGCGCGCCACGGTCACGGGACCGGACGGCTACGTTTACTTCACGACATCGAACAGGGACGGGCGCGGCACGCCTAAGACGGGCGACGACAAGATACTGCGCGCGCTGCCCGCGCTCATCCGCACTAAGTGACCGACCATGCCGAGACCTGAAATGCAGGAGGGCTATGCGCCCGAACCGCCGAGGCATGAAGAGGAGCCCGGCAAGCTCGCCATCCGCGTGCAGGCCGAGCTCATCGCCAGGCTGCCCGACGACGCGGCGCGCATGGCCTGGGTCGCGGAACATGCCGCGGATTTCAGGAAGAAGTTCCAGGAAGACGAGGCCTTCCGCACGATGGCCGCGGACGGCGATCTCGACGGGATCGAGGCCGCGCTCCGCGGACCGCTGCACTGAAAACAAAAGCACCGCCACATGGCGGTGCTTTTATGATCTTAGCGTTTGCGGCGGAAATCGCGGTTCCTGGCCGGCTTCTTCTTGAGGTCGCCGGAGGCGTGCGGGCCGAAGAAGCCCACGCCGCCGTCGTCGCTTCCCGCGTTGCCCAAGACGTCATCGGGGCGGTTGCGCGAAGGGGTCGGATGGGAGACGGGCGGCCTCGCCGGGATCGGCGTCGACGCGCGCTGCTCGGGCGGCCGGGTCGGGGACAGGGGAATGGGGCGCGCGGCAGGCCTCGCCACGAGAGGCGGGCGGCTGTCGTACCTGCGCGGTCCGCGGCCGACGGCGTTCGTGGAACGGCCGCGGCCGAAGCTGCGCTCGCGCGGCTCGCGGTCGCCGCCGGGGGGCAGGGCGCGATGCGGAGGGAGTTCCGGAAGCTTGGTGATCGGAAGGCTGATGCGCGTCAGCCGCTCGATGTCGCGGACCTCGCTGCCCTGGTCGGGCGTGGCGAAGGAGATGGCGTGGCCGGAATGTCCGGCGCGGCCGGTGCGGCCGATGCGGTGCACGTAATCCTCGGCGTTCTCCGGGAGGTCATAGTTGATGACCGCGGCGATGCCGGTCACGTCGATGCCGCGGGCGGCGATGTCGGTGGCGACGAGCACGCGGTAGCGGCCGGCCTTGAAGCCGTCGAGCGCTTCGCGGCGCTGGGCCAGCGAGCGGTTCGAGTGGATCTCCGCGCCGGAATGCCCCATGGACTTCACCGCGCGCAGGATCTTCTTCGCGCCGAACTTGGTGCGCGAGAACACCAGGCAGGAACCCGCGTGCTCGACGAGCATCTTCTCGAGGAGCCGGTTCTTGTCCTCTTTCTTCACGACGAAAAGTTCCTGCGTCACGAGGTCGGCGGACGTTCCCGCGCGGGCGATCTCGATGCGCGTCGGGAGCTTCATGTACGTGGTGGCGATCTTGACGATCTCGTCCGGCATCGTCGCCGAGAACAGCAGCGTCTGGCGGTCCTTGGGGACGTTGTTGAGGATGCGGCGGATCTGGGGTTCGAAGCCCATGTCGAGCATGCGGTCGGCCTCGTCGAGGACGAGCACCTTCACGTTCTCGAGATTGACGGTCTTCTGGTTGAGATGGTCGATCAGGCGGCCGGGGGTCGCGATGATGACATGCGGGTTGTTCCGCAGCATCTCCATCTGCTTATGCATCGAGGCGCCGCCGATGAGCACGGCGGTGCGGAGGTTGATGGCCCTGCCGATCTTCGACAGGTGCTCGTCGACCTGGAGCGCAAGTTCGCGCGTCGGCAGGATGACGAGGCCGCGGCCCTTCACCTGGGCGAGCCGCTGCAGCATCGGGATACCGAAAGCCAGCGTCTTACCGGTGCCGGTCTGCGCGATGCCGATCAGGTCCTTGCCCTGAATGGCCTCAGGGATGGCCTTACGCTGGATAGGCGTAGGCTGCGTGAACTTATGATAGTCGAGGATCTCCAGCAGCTTCGGCGCAATGCCAAGGCCGTCGAAACCGCCTTCCGGCGGCGCATTATGTTGTGGCGACATACGAAATAGGGTGACCCGATCCCTGCATGGTCACCCTGTGATGTCCCACCTGAGGCTCGAGTCCTGGCGGCCCGTTAGTCGGGCGGCCGGATTGATTACGCTCCAACGTACCACGTTTATGGCCCGGCGTCAACCCGTGCGGGGCGGCGATGGGCTTGATGCAGCGAAAAATCCGGTTTTCGACGAAGAAAAAACGCCCATTTGAGGGCGTTTTGAGACTAACGGTCGCGGATGAGCTCCGAGTCGAGGACGTCGGGTTCCTCGTCGGGCAGCGTGCCCGTGAAGCAGGTCGTGCAGTAGGCGTTGCCGGCCTCGTCGCCGAGCGCCTTGCGGAGGTCGTCGACGTTCAGGTAGGCGAGCGAATCGACGCCCATGAGGGCGGCAAGCTGCGCCGGGCTCGATTGCGCGGCGGCCAGCTCGGCCCTTCGGGGCGTGTCGATGCCCCAGAAGCAGGGATGGATCACCGGCGGCGATCCGATGCGCAGATGCACTGCCGTCGCGCCGGCGTCGCGCAGGAGCGCGGCGACCTTGGCGGCCGTCGTGCCCCGCACGAGCGAGTCATCGACCACCACCACGGACTTGCCGTGCACCACGCTTTTGACCGCGTTGAGCTTCATGCGGACGCCGAGCTCGCGGGCGGTCTGCTTCGGCGTGATGAACGTCCGGCCGGTGTAGTGGTTGCGGATGAGCGCGAACCGGAACGGCAGGCCGAGCTTCTCGGCGTAGGCCAGCGCCACGGTGTTCGACGAGTCGGGCACCGCGGTGACGAGGTCCGCCGCGGCGGGCGCGCGTTCGGCGAGCAGCGAACCCAACCGTTCGCGGACGACGTTCGAGGACAACCCGTAGGCGTTCGAATCCGGCCGCGAGAAGTAGATGTGCTCGAAGCTGCAGTGGCGCGTGCGTTGCGGGACGGCGAAGGCCGTCGAACGGTCGCCGTTCGCCGAGACCTCGATGATCTTGCCGGCGGACACCGGCAGCGACGGGCGTACGTTCAGCAGGTCGAAGGCGCAGGTCTCGGAGGCGAACAGATAGCCCTTGCCGAGCCTGGCGACCGCGAGCGGACGGAAGCCGAGCGGATCGACGGCGGCGATGAGCTTGTCCCTGGTCAGGACCAGGAGCGAGTACGCTCCCTCGACGCGCGTGAAGCTCTCGGAGAGCCTCGCGACCGTGTCGGCCGCGTGCGAACGGGCCATCAGGTGCAGGAACAGCTCGGTGTCGCTTCCCGATTGGAAGATGGCGCCGGCCTCCTCGAGCTCCGCGCGACGGGCGCGGTAGTTGGTGAGGTTGCCGTTGTGGACGACGGCCGTCGGGCCGTAGCGCAGCGCGGCCATGAGCGGCTGGATGCACTCGGGCGAATTGGAATCGCCGGTCGTGGCGTAGCGAAGATGGCCGACCGCGGCGGTGCCGGGCAGGCGGGACGCGAAGTCCACGTTGGCGAACACTTCGTCGCAGAGGCCGAAGCCGCGGTGGTCATGAAGGACCTTGCCGTCGGTGGAAACGATGCCTGCGGCTTCCTGGCCGCGGTGCTGCATCGCTTTGAGCATCAGCGAGATGACGTAGGATGCGTTCGGTACGTCGAACGCGCCGGCGATCGCACACATGGGTGCCTCCTTGTGGGTGGAAAGGGCTTCCCGGCGGCGCCGGGGGTGCGGCGGTTTTACCATGCGCGCGATAGCCGCGCAAGGCGCGGAGGCGCGAGTTCCGGAGGTTAGAGACCTAAAGGTTAGAGGGCTTAAGTTCAGACATAAAAAACCGGCCGACAGGCCGGTTCATCTCTAACCTTTAGGTCTCGGCGCTCGGGACTCGGAGCTTGGAGCTCGGAGCTTTCGCTCACGCCACGAGGACGAGCCAGGTGCCTTTTTCGTCGAATTTTTCGCCGAGCGGCAGCGCTTTGGCGCAGAGGGAGACCAGCGGTCCGACCTCGGCCATGGTCGCGGCATCGGCGGTCGCGGCGGAGGCGACGTAGAGGAACAGGCGGTGCCAGAGCGCCATGCCATGGTGCAGCGAGAGCGGGATCTTCAGGGAATCCGGCACGCAGTTCTCGAGGCTGGTCCACAGGCTTTCGCCGAGATGCTCGATGAAGGCGCGCCAGCACGGGATGCCGATCGTCATCTTCAGCTTTTCGACCCTGCCGTCGAGCGCCGGCGACAGCAGGTCGCGGTAGCTCGAGAGCAGCGTCTCGGAGACGAACAGGTCGTATTGCCGGGTTCCCATCCAGGGCGGGCGGGTCACCGGTTCGGCGAGCGAGACGGTCACGATCTTGGTCACCGGCCGTTTGACGGCGCGCGAGATCGCCTCGATGGCCTCCTCATGATCGAGCTCCGCGGCGGCGCAGAGGACGAACTGATCGGCTTCGGCCTGGGCGAAATACGGCGCAAGGCGTTCCATCGCTTCCGGCACGAGCGCCGGACGCGGCGTGTTCGCGACGAGAAAATCGTACAGCGCGTCCCTTGAGACGGGCATGGCGGGCCTCCTTTAAAAAGATCGACATTCGAGCTTATGGGAAAAGAGGGAAAGAGTAAAGAATAGAGAGTAGAGACAGAAAAGAGGCGGGCAGCGGCCCGTTTTCTCTGCGATCTTTATTCTTTATTCTCTATTCTCTCCATCTCCGACCCTGGATTTTTTCCCGGAAACGTGCTAGCGTCGGCGCAGGACTTTCACAAGGATGGTGATGTCATGAACAGCAGGATGACGCCGTTCATCGCCGCGCTCGCCGTTCTGTGCGGCTGCTCGAACCGGACGCCGGCTGCCACCGCCGCCGTTCCGCTCTACCCTTACTGGACGCTCCAGAGCATGCCGGCCGGGCCGACCGATCCGCGGAAGGCGCCGCCGCCGGCCGCCGGCGCCGTGCTCGGTGCCAAGGGCTACCTGGTCACGACCACCTACGGCATGGGCGACGTCGCCGATGACTTCGGCATGGACCCGACGGTCTACGTCTATGACGGGACCGACTGGCATCAGGGCCGTTACGTCGACCGCGACAAGCGCTTCCGCATCGCGATCATCCGCGCCGACGTGCCCGGCACGCCGGTCCGCTTGGCCCGGGCGAACCTGGAGCTGGTCCGCGTCACCGCGCTGCGTCCGCTCGCGATACCGGTGCCGCATGACAGCGCCATCGGGGACCGCCGCTGCGACCAGTTCCCGCGGTGGGTGCTCGAGGACCTCGACGAAACGCCGAAGCCGACGCTGTGCTTCAAGGCCGTGGTCCACGACCTCGCCGGCGGCATGTTCATGGATGAAGGCGGCAACCTCGCCGGCCTCCAGGTCAACCCGCTCGGCGTCGGCGAGACCGCCGGCCCCAGCGCCGACGACATCCGGTCCGCTCTGGACCTGTACTTCGCCACCTGGGGCTCGGCCGTGAAGCCCAAGCCGACCTACTGAAAAGACCCCGTTCACGGGGTCTCTTTTTTTCTGAACAAGGCTTTGATGATGCGCTTGCTGCCGAGGTCCTTCTCGAGCATGAGGCCGGCGTTCCCGGCGGCGAACATGAACTCGTCGCGCGTGAAGAGCGCGTCAGGACGGTCGAACCAGCGGAAGACGGGGTTCCAGAGGGCGAGCGGCTCGTCCATGGCGGCCATCACGCCGCGAGGCGCGAGAACCCGCGAGCATTCAGCGAAGGCGGCGACCCAGCGTTCGACGTGATGGAAGGTATTGAATTCGACGACGAGGTCGAAGGCGGCATCCTTGAACGGCAGCGCGGCCGCGTCGGCCTGGCGGAAGGTGACGCGCCTGCTGACCACGCGTCGCGCGGCCAGCGCGACCTGCGCCGCGTCGAAATCGGTCGCCGTGATCTTTGCGGACGGATACCTTGCGAGGAGCAGGGCCGTGGTATCGCCCCGGCCGCATCCTATCTCCAAGATCCGTTTCGGGGCGGCCGGCATCGCCTTGAAGAGCGGCGGCAGGAACCAGCGCTCGAGCAGGGACGCCCAGAGCGACGAGTTCACGAAGGTCTTGAGCAGCGGGTTCATCTCCATGGCGGCATCATACCGCGTTCCAGGGCGGCGTTTGAAGCGCGCACGGACCGGAGGCGCTCGCCAAGTTCCTCGAAAAGCGAAAGCCCCGCGCACGCGGGGCTTTTTTCATTTCTTCTTGTAGTCGGAGAGCGCCGCGCCGAGCAGCGCCATGCCCTCCCTGAGCGTTTTCGGGGGCCGTACCAGCGCGATGCGGACCTCGTCGAGGCCGCGGCCCGGCGTGGCGTAAAAGTCCTTGATCGGCGTGACGGACACGGTCTTGCCGTCCCTGCGGAAGTCGTTGATGAGGAAGCGGACGAACGCGTCGGCGTCGTCGACCGGCAGCCGCGCGACGATGTAGAAAGCGCCGTCCGGTTTGGCCGCCACGACCCCGGGGATCCGTTTCAGCGCCGCGAAGGCGGCGTCGCGTCGTTCCTTGTAGGCCGCGACGGCCTTCTTCACGTACGCCTCGGGCGATCGCAGCAGCGGGATGACGGCGAGCTGCTCGAGCGTCGGCGTCGAGAGGCGCGCCATCGCGAACTTCAGCACGCCGCCCATGACGTCGGCGTTGAAGCTCACGACCGCGCCCATGCGCGCGCCGGGGACGGAGAAGCGCTTCGAGAGGCTGTCGACCACGATGACGCGGTCGCGGTATTTCTTGAACGAGAGCATCGTCGAGGGTTTCCCCGCGAAGACGATCTCGCGGTAGGTCTCGTCGGAGATGACGAACAGCCCCTTGCGTTCGGCGACGCCGAGCACCGCCTCGAGCTCGGCTTTTTTCCAGAC
>Ga0310810_10002819_pt1 | contig 18806 bp, 14 predicted proteins | sample NCmetagenome_FD_207641 | JGI IMG/M metagenome (GOLD analysis project Ga0310810, IMG submission 207641) | Soil microbial communities from experimental microcosm in Duke University, North Carolina, United States - NC | ecosystem: Engineered > Artificial ecosystem > Soil microcosm > Unclassified ...
TGTCTGGGCCGCTCGTGGAGGAAGCCACGTGGCGCCAACCAAAGACCGCAAGAGCGGCATCATCGGAACCTACCGGACTCACGACAGCGATACGGGATCTCCGGAAGTGCAGGTTGCGCTTCTCAGCGACCGCATCAATTACCTCACCGAGCACTTCAAAGTTCACGCGAAGGATCATCACTCGCGCCGCGGCCTGCTCAAGCTGGTCGGCCAGCGTCGGCGTCTGCTCGACTACCTGAAGAGCAAGGACTCCGATCGCTACGCAGAGTTGATCCGCCGCCTTGGCATCCGCAAGTAACACGTAGGGCGCTCTGTCACGGAGCGCCGAATAACGAAAGTGCACATGCACAACGTCAATTTACAGAAGCGCGAGGTCCGGATCGGATCCCGCACGATTTCCATTGAGACCGGCAAGCTCGCCAAGCAGGCGGACGGGGCCGTGGTCGTTCGATGCGGCGATTCGATGGTGCTGGTCACCGCCTGTCACGCCGCAACGCCGCGCGTCGGCATCGACTTCCTGCCGCTGACCGTCGATTACAAGGAATACACCTATGCGGCTGGACGCATCCCAGGAGGGTTCTTCAAACGCGAAGGAAAACCGCCCGAGAAAGAAATCCTCACCAGCCGCCTGATTGACCGTCCGATCCGTCCGCTCTTCCCCGAAGGCTGGCACTACGAAACGCAGATCATCGCCCTCGTCGTCTCGGCCGACACCGACAACGACCCGGACGTGCTGGCCATCACCGGCGCCTCAGCGGCGCTGGCGATCTCGGAAATGCCGTTGGAGAAGACGATTGCCGGCGTCCGCGTCGGCATGCTGAACGGCGGCTACGTGATCAACCCGACTCACGAGGAGCGGAAGCAGAGCACGCTCGACCTGATCGTGGCCGGCAGCAAAGACGGCATCGTGATGGTGGAAGCCGGCGCAAAAGAGGTGTCGGAGCCGGATGTCGTCGGCGCGCTCGAAGCCGCCCATGCCGCGATCAAACAGATCGTCAGCGCCATCGACGAGCTGAAGGCGGCCACCGGGAAGAAGAAGCTCGAAGTGTCCGGCCGGGACATCGATCACGCATTTCACGCCGAAGCCGAATCCAAGATGTTCGGCCCGCTCGCCGAAGCCATGCGGATCAAGAACAAGCTGGAAAGCTACGGCACTGTCGATGCGGTGCTCAGCGACTATCTCTCGAGCCTGGCGGACGACGATGTCGCGGCGCAGCGCACGGCGGAGGCCAAGCACATCTTCCACGGACTGAAGGAAAAGGTGCTGCGCGACGAGGTGCTCAACAAGGGCGTGCGCCTCGACGGCCGCAAGTTCGACGAAATCCGGCCAATCTGGACCGAGGCCGGCGTGCTCCCGCGCGTCCACGGATCGGTTGTGTTCACACGTGGTGAAACACAGGCACTGGTCACCTGCACGCTGGGCACTGCTGACGATGAGCAGAAGGTCGAACACGTGACGGGCGAGTACTACAAGCGCTTCATGCTCCACTACAACTTCCCGCCGTTTTCGGTTGGCGAAGTTGGCCGGTTCACCGGCCCGGGCCGTCGCGAAATCGGTCACGGCGCGCTCGCTGAACGCGCGCTGGCGCCGGTCGTGCCTGCCGAGGACAAGTTCGCATACACCGTCCGCATCGTCTCCGACATCCTCGAGTCGAACGGATCGTCATCAATGGCGTCGGTCTGCGGCGGGTCGATGGCGATGATGGACGCCGGAGTACCGCTGAAGGCGTCGGTCGCGGGCATCGCGATGGGCCTCATCATGGACGAGAAGAGCGGCAAGTGGGCCGTGCTTTCGGACATTGCGGGCGCCGAGGACCACTACGGCGACATGGACTTCAAGGTCGCCGGCACGGCGCAGGGCATCACCGCGCTGCAGATGGACATCAAGGTGTCGGGCATCACCTCCGAGGTGATGGCCAAGGCGCTCGATCAGGCAAAGGCCGGCCGACTGCACATCCTGAACGAGATGGCGAAGACCATCAGCGCGACGCGCACGCAGATGTCGAACTTCGCGCCACGGATCATCACGATCAAGATCCCGGTCGACAAGATCCGCGACGTCATCGGCCCTGGCGGCAAGATGATCCGCAGCATCATCGAGCGCACGGGCGTGAAGATCGACGTCGAGGACAACGGGACGGTCAACGTCGCGTCGGCGGATGGCGAGTCGGCCATGAAAGCGATCGGCATCATCCAGGAACTGACCGCGACGCCCGAACTGAACAAGACCTACATGGGCAAGGTGCAGCGGATCACCGACTTCGGCGCGTTTGTCGAGATCATGCCGGGCACCGACGGGTTACTCCACGTCTCGGAAATCGCGAACCACCGTGTGAAGGATGTCCGCGACGAGCTGAAGGAAGGCCAGCAGGTGCTCGTGAAGGTCATCAACATCGATCCGACCGGCAAGATACGGTTGAGCCGGAAGGCGCTGCTGCAGGACGAGGCGGGCGCTGCCGAGCCGGCCGGAGCCGGGCAGAAGTAGGCAGTAACGTGCTGAATGGTCCGGACTTATCCGGACCTAAACCGCGCCGGCGTCAGGGCCGTCTAAACTAGCAGTATGTCCCTGACGCGGCGGACTCTTGGATGGATTCTCGTGGGGACCGGCGCCTGCCTCCTCGCCGGTTCCTCGTCCCGCCTCTTCGCCCAAGACCAGGCACCGAACCGGCGCGAGTTCTCGATCACCGCGCGCGATTACCGGTTCACGCCGGATCGCCTCGAGGTGACGCAGGACGACCTCGTCAAGCTCACCATCGAAAGCGCTGACCACGCGTACAGCTTCGCCATCGATGCCTATCGTCTCTCCCGTCGAATTCCGGGCGGAGGCAAGACCATCGTCGAGTTCCGTGCGGATCAGGTGGGGACGTTCGACTTCTACTCGAACATGACCGGGCAGGAGAAGATGCGCGGCCAACTGATCGTCCGTCGCCGCTGATGACGGCCGGCCTGCCGGTCGGCCTTCTTGTTACTTCTTAGGCGCGACGTATTCTTTGCGCGCGCGCGGCTTCATCCCGCCCTGCTTCACTTTCACATCAATCTTGTGAACCTTGCCATCGCGTTTGGGTGTTTCGTACGCCAGCAGATACTGACTGTGAAGCTCCTCGGCGACCTGCGCGAATGCCCGCCCGAGGTCCTCGCCGAAAGTGATCTCGGTGTAGCCGCCCCCGGTTTCCTCGGCAACACGCGCGAGACCGGGATCGGGCAAATCAGCGGTCAGCGCCGCCTGTAACCCGCCGACTCCAAGACCGGGCATCTGTGGCCTCCCCCGGCTGCGCATACCGATGCCATAGATCATGACGTCCTGCCGTCGCGCGTGCTCAATCACGTCTCCCTGAGTAACGAACCGATCGCGGAAGCTTGTCAGGCCGCTGTCCTTGCCGTCGCTGAGCACCAGCACCACGGGCCGCGCCTCCTCGTCGACGGAACCGAACGATTCCATGGCCTTGTCCGTCGCCCGCCACAATGGCGTCGATGCCTCGGGATCGATCGATGAGGGAAGCGCGGCCAGCAACTCCCCTGCCTCGCGCGTAAACGTCGGGCTGATGGTCACGTCCCTGCCGAAGGTCCCGATCCGTGCCGCATCATCCGGGCGCAGGTATTTGACGAGCTGCGCTGTGCCATTGCGAAGCAGCGGCAGGTTGCCCTGCATGCTGCCGGACACGTCGAGCATGACGATGAGACGAATCGCCCGTGGAGAACGGTCGAAGAGGACGACCGGCTGCGGCTTGCCATCGTCGCGGACCTCGAAATCGTCCTGGCCCAGCGTCGTGACCAGGCGGCCGTCCTTATCGGTGACGGTCACAAACGCGCGAACGAGCTCGCTTCCAGCGCGAAAGACCGACGGCGTTTGTGGTTCCTGCTGTTGTCCCTGAGGTTGCTGCGGCTGCTGCCCGGCTGATACGCCGACGACGGTGGCCGCGACAAGAACGCCGACGAGAGTCCGAACCATGGATGGCTCCTGCGTGGCGCAGGCCTTCAGGCAAGGTGGACGCCACATAGGATCCAGCTTAAAGGATCTGGCGCTCCCTGTTTAGCTTTTCGGCGACGTAGTCTTTGCGCCCGCGCGGCTTCATGCCGACTCTGGCCAGACCGCAGTGTAGTGACGAGACGGCCATCCTTATCGGTGACCGTGACATACGTGCGGACAAGATCGCTGACGCCGCGAAAGACCGATGGTCCTTGTCCTGGTCGTCCCTGGGGCGGCTGGGGCGGCCTGCGCGGCGACCGGCCCTCAGGCAAGGCGGACGCTACGTAGGGTCGAGCTTGAAGGATCTGGCGGCTGAAATGCGGGCCGAGATGGACGGATGGCTGTGAAAGAGTGCCTCGACGATCGCTGACGGCTCCTCCTCGGCCAGATTCTGCGCGCCGAGCCGTTTCATCGCCGTCACGAACGCGTCCAGGTTGCGGGTCAGGGTCAGGGCGAACTGATCGGCGCGCCGTTCATGGGACCGCGACAGTGCGTTGCGCAGCGGCATCAGCACCAGCGAGACGGCGCCCATCGTCAGCAACAGGAGCGGCAGTGCCGCGATGTCGCCCTTCCCCATCGCGCCGAATAAGCCGGACCAGGCCGTGAGCACCGCGTCCGAGATGTAGAACCCGAGCGCGATGAGCGCGGTTTCGAAGACGATGGCGCGCCAGATGTCGTGGTGCACGTGGTGCGCGAGCTCGTGCGCCAGAATCACCTCGATCTCGTCGTCCGAGTAGTCCGCCAACAGCGTGTCGGACAGGAGGATCCGGCGCGTCCGGCCGAGGCCGGCCAGCGCGGCGTTGGCTTTCTTCGTCCGATCGCTGAGGCGCCATTCAAACGTCCCCAGGATCGGTGTGCCGGCGCGTTCCGCCAGCGTTTTCAAGCGCCCGGCAAGTGCCTCGCGTGCCAGCGGTTTCACTTCGTAGAACAAGGGCAGCAGGACGACCGGCGCGAGCTGCGCAAGCGCGACGACGACCAGCGAGAAACCGAAAGAGGCGGCAAGCCACCAGCTTGCGGGATTCCATCGAATCAGCGACCACACCGCGACCACAGCAGCGAGCCCGAGGGCGGTGCCAATCGCCAGGCCCTTGACATGGTCCTTCCACCACCGCGCCGTGGCTTCTGTCGACAACCCGTACCGCCGCTCCAGCGTGACGCCTTCGTAGAAGGCAAGCGGCAGCTGGAGGAAATCGTAGAGCAGCGCCAGCACCACAACGTACACCGCGATCGTGCCGAGGAACGTGTTGCCCGCAAGCTGCGCGGATGCCGAACGCAGGGAGGCCGACAAGCCGGAGACGAGAAGAACGATGAGGAAGAGGGCGCCGAGGCCGGCGCTCAGAATGGAGACGCGACGACGCAGACGATGGTAACGGGTAGCTTTGTCTTCGTTCGCCACCTAGCGCGGCGCTTCTCCACCGCCCAGGCGTACGCCGCCGTTGGTCGTCTGCAGGTCGATGTGGGGGCCGCTCCCGTTCCCGAGCTTCGCTGACAGGTGCTGCCGCTCACGCGTGGCGGCCTGAAGGGGCAGCGAATCGTTCACCATCACACCGCCGTTGACCGTATTGGCTTCGAGCGTGGCATTGAGACCCTGCGGCAGTCCCATGATGACGCCCCCGTTGATCGTCCGGATGCGGATGTCAGACGTCACTGCAGCCATCTGGACGATGACGCCGCCGTTCACCGTCTCAACCTCCAACCCGCCCGAGACCCCGCGGCCCTCGATCATGCCATTCGTGGATCCCACCGAGAGGCGTGCGTCCACGTCGTTCAACTTCACCCCGCCGTTTTCGTTCTTAATCGAGACGATCGAACCAACGGGGACGCTGATGCGATAGTCGATGCGGATGCGCCGACGGAAACCTTCGAGGCCCTCAGCCTTGGCGGCACGGATGGTCACGCGATCGGGAGCGGTCTCGACCGTGAAGGACTGCTGCTTCAGGAGCGTCCGTGCCTCTTCATCCGTCTTCGCGCGGACCTGGCGCCTGGCGTGGACCTCGACGCCTGTTCCGGTCGCCCGCACGAGCTCGATATTGCTGTTGTCGGTCTGCAATTCAATTCGACCGCCTTTTGCCAGCGGATAGGTCTGCGTGGACTCGTCCTCGGCCCTTCCGCCTTCATTGATATCGAGGGAGACCCCTCCCTTGTCGTTGACGCGCACGTCGCAGGCAACAACGCCCCAGGTCGCGACCAGTAAGGCGATAGAGAGGACGGCGGTTTTCATGATCGGCACTACGTGGCGCAGCCGCGCCAGGTTCTGCCAGATTCGCCTCAGTTCAATTGAACTGAAATCAGCTTGGACACGCCCGGTTCCTCCATCGTCACCCCGTACAGGCGGTTGGCAATCTCCATCGTGCGCCGGTTATGGGTGATCAGGATGAACTGCGTCCGATCCAGCATGCCGCGCAGCATATCCACGAAACGACTGACGTTGGCGTCATCGAGGGGCGCGTCGATTTCGTCGAGCAGGCAGAACGGGCTCGGCTTGTACTGGAAGATCGCGAACATCAGCGCGATGGCGGTCAGCGCCTTCTCGCCGCCAGAGAGCAGCTGCACGCTCTGCAGGCGCTTGCCGGGAGGCGAGGCGACGATATCGATACCGCTTTCAAGCGGATCGTTCTCGTCGAGGAGCGTCAGGCCAGCGCGGCCGCCGCCAAACAGCGTGCTGAATGTTCCCTGGAAGTTGCGCTGAATCGCAGCAAACGCCTCGCGGAAACGCACCTTCGATGTTTCGTCGATGCGCTGGATGGCTTCGGACGTCTGCGCGATCGAGTCGATCAGGTCCCGCCGCTGCGTCGTCAGGAACGTGTGCCGCTGCTCAAGCTCGTCGAACTGCTCGATGGCCATCATGTTCACCGGGCCGAGGCGCTCGATCTTGGCCTTCAGCCGCGTAATGGCCTCTTCGGCGGTCATGGACAGCGGCGGAGGCGTTGGGACAAAGCCTTCGGGCTGGCCCTCGCCTTCCTCGGCCTCCGGGTCAGGCTCTTCCGCCGCGATCGCCGCGGCGTCCGGTGTGGTTTCACCAGCAGCTTCCATCTGCTCGACTTCGATGAGCACGTCGTCCAGCGTTGCCTGCACGCTATCGACACAACTCTGCGCCAGGTGTGTCAGGTCGCTTTCAGCCGTGATTCGTCCGACCTCAAGCTCGCTAACCCCCGCCCGAATCTCCTCGAGCGCGCGCCGGGCGTCGCGAATCACCGCATCCTGTGCGTCCACACGAGCGCGAACCGCAGCTGCAGCGTCATCGGCGATGTGGAGATCCTGACGCATCGCGTCAAGCGCCTGGATATCGGCATCGAGCGTCTTCACGCTCTCCTCCACCGCCGCCAGCAGCGATTCGCGTCGGCTGCGTGCCTGCTCGAGCTCGGCGGCGCGGAATGAAATGCGGTGCTCGAGTTCGCGCGCGCCTTCTTCCAGACGTTCGACTTCGGCAGCGATCGCCGACGCCCGCTCGACAAGAGCGGCATGCGACGCACGAACTTCCGCGGCTCGCGTGCTCGACTGCGACACGGCATCCCGCGCATCGGCGAGCTGACGCTGCGCGCCTGTCAGCCGGTCATCCGCCTGACGCTGTTCCTCGCCGATCCGGCTGATGGACGACTCGGCCTCCGATCGGCGACCTTCGAGCGCGCGCCGCTCTTCTTCCGCACGGTCACGCTCGAGCGCGATGACCTCAGCCTTGCGGGCCAGTCTCGCGCTTTCGTCGTTACTGCGCGATAACTGCGCCGCATGAGCAACGACGTCCTTCTCGTGACGATGCTGCTCTGCGACCAGCACCGTGATGGCGGACGTCGCCTGGGCGATCGTGATCTCGAGCTGCGAGGTTTCCTCCGTCAGACGCGTCAGCACCTGACGGTCTGCAGCCACACGCTCACGCAATTCCTTGATCTCGCGCCGCGTCGCCAGAATGCCGCGCGATTCGACCTTTGCCCCGCCGGAGACGAGGTGCGGTCCACGAAGGACATCGCCCTCGAGCGTGGCCACGGGTGCGGACGTCTGCCGCGAGAACGACACCGCCTGCTCGAAGCTCTCGGCGACGTACGCCTCCGGAATGACCTTGCTGATCGTCACCACGTGCGGCCCCTGGAGACGCATGACGTCCGTCACCGGGACGATGCCGGGGAACCGCAGCGCCTCGCGCGGGTGATAGCCGTTGGAGCCCGGGTCGATCACCACGAACCCGCAGCGTCCCGCATCGTGCTCGCGGACCAGCGACAGGCCGGCGGCAGCCTGATCGTGCCGTTCGACGATGACGTGCTGCAGAAGCTCGCCGAGACACGCTTCGACGGCGCGCTCGTAACGGCGATCGACTTCGAGGTAATCGGCAACGGCGCCCTGCTGCCCGACGTGGCCGTTGGCCTGAACGAGGACCATGCGTGCAGCGTCGCCAAAGTCGCCGCGTGTGGACGCCAGCTCTTCGAGCGAGGCCAGGCGCGCCTCCGAGGCGGCCAGCTCCTGCTCGCGTACGCGCACGTCGCGCGTGCGCGACTCGTGCTCGGATCGGGCCGTCACGAGCTCCGATTCGCGCGCAGCGCGATCGAGGTGCACCATTTCGAGCAGTCCGTTCGTGCGAGCCAGGAAGTCCGTCGCCACCGCGCGGTCCGCCTCAACCTTCTCGGTTTCGCGGCGAAGGTCTTCATGCTCGACGTCCAGCTTCGCAAGCGTCTCGCCTACGCGTTCGTGTTGCTGGCTTGCGTGCTGGACTGCGTGCTGCAGCGCGGTGACCGTGTTCAGGGCGGAGAACACTTCGGACCGGGCAGCCTCGACGTCGCTTTCGAGCCCCTCGATCTGCCGTTGTGCGCGCGCCAGCTCCTCCTGTGCGTCCGCTGCCACGGCTTGCGCATCGTCACGCGCACGCTCGGCCTCGAGGACGGCCTGCCGCCGCGCGTCGAGCGCGATGTGCGCCGGCTCTCGCCGCGCTTCCAGATCGCGCATCTCGTCGGAGATCTCTGTCGCCCGGACGGCCAGCGTTTCCGCCTGGTGTCGGTCGAATTCCTGCTGCTGCTGCCGGCGGTTGATGTCCAGCTCGCGTGCGTGGGCATCTTCGCGAATCTTCGACGCGCGGTTATCGGCTTCGGCCTGTTCGATGCGCAGCCGTGAGAGATCGGACTCCACCTCGCCGACCCGTGCCGCCGCAGCGCTCTCACGCTCCCGCGTTTCGGCCAGTCTGGCGCGAGCCGTCTCGATGGCCTGCGCCAGCTCGCGATACCGGCGAGCGAACAGTACCTTGTCCCACCGGCGCAGCTCGTCGCGCAGGCGCTTATAGCGCCGCGCCTTCGCGGCCTGACGCTTGAGGGCGCCGAGCTGTTTTTCGACCTCGAACACGATGTCGTCGATGCGGGTCAGATTCTGCTGCGCCGCCTCGAGCTTCAGCTCAGCGGAGCGGCGGCGTGACTTGTACTTGGTGATCCCGGCGGCCTCTTCGATCAGTTGGCGACGATCGGCCGGACGCGAGCTGAGGATCATCCCGATCTTGCCCTGCTCGATAATCGCGTAGGCTTTCGCGCCCAAGCCGGTGTCCATCATCAGCTCGTGGACGTCACGGAGCCGGCAGACGGCGCCGTCGATCAGATATTCGCTTTCTCCGGAGCGGTAAAGGCGCCGCGTGACCTCAACGTCACGCGTAAACGCGAGGGCAATGTCCTCCAGCGTGGTGGGCCCACCGTGGTGACCGTTGCCATTGCCGTGACCGTTGTGCCCGTTGCCATTCGCGTGGCCATTGCCGTCGCCCGCCGGATTATTCGCGTGAAACTCAGTAAGACCGGGCACTTCCGCCGCCGGCGTCTCAGACCCGCTGCCACGCGATGGCAATCCCGAAAGACGCAGCCGGACTTCCGCTGTGGCGCCCGGCTTCCGCGCGTCGCTTCCATTGAAGATGACGTCTTCCATCTTCTCGCCGCGCAGGCTCTTCGCGCTCTGCTCCCCAAGCACCCAGGTGATGGCATCGGCAACGTTGCTCTTGCCGCACCCGTTGGGACCGACGATGGCGGTGACGCCCTCGTCGAAGGCCAGTTCGGATCGATCGGAGAAGGATTTGAAGCCAGAAATCTCGAGACGTTCGAGCCGCATTACTGTCCCCTGTCCTTACGAGGAGATAGACCACGACACACACGGTCCGTCGCCGCACATGCGACGGCCTGGCGAATCCATTTCCGCTGTGTCGATTACCGTTCTGACCTTGCCGGGGGCCGAAGCACTGCGCTGGGAAGCAGTTTAGGCGTCAGCCCTTCAAACGGCGGTCAGTCTAACAAGGCCCAGCCATAGTGGCAAGACCAAAGTGACACCACAATATTTTGGGTTGGGGGCCCAAAACGGAGGGGCGGTGTCACTTCACTTTTTTACCGCGAGGCTCTCCGCGCCGTCGTCGACTGACGGCTCATCTCGAGCAACTGCTGCGCCTCGCCAAACTGCATCATCGCGAACTGCAGCTGCGGATCACGCTTCGCCAGATTCAAGTACGACGCGGCGATGCCGAACAGATCGACGTCGATCTCGCGGCGAATCATCGCGCGGACGAAGTCCTGGTCCTTCTGCCAGGCGGCCTCGTCCCACTTGATCGGTTCCTTCATCGCCAGTTCCTTGAACTCGGCGACCATCGCGTCGGTGACCTCATAGTCCGCGGCCAGGGTGCGCGTATTGGGGCCCGGCGCGATGCGCGTGTCGCCACGGCGCGCGAACCGCTGCGCGTAGACGTCGAACAGGTTACGGGCATAGAGCGTACGGGCGAAGCGTGTCGGGTTGAAACCTTCCACCGGCCCGTCGAAGCGCTCATCCGGCTCGACACCGCCGCCGCTGTACACCTTGCGCCCCGAATCGGTGTACTTCAGGTCCTTGTCGTTGTGCGCTTTATTGGGATCCTGTTCACGATACCGATAGTTCAGATACTCGTCGAACGTGCCGTCCCACGGCCGCTGGATCAAGCGTCCACTGGGCGTGTAGTAGCGAGCGGTCGTAATCGCGGCACCCGCGTTCTGGCTCACCTTGTACACCGACTGTACGAGCGCTTTTCCGAACGTCGTTTCACCCACGATCAGCGACCGATCGTGATCCTGCAGGGCTCCAGACACGATCTCCGACGCGCTGGCGCTATTCCTGTTCACGAGCGTCACCATCGGCAGGTTCAGAAAGTCGCTCGCCTCTGTCGCGTGATAATCCTGGGCGGAATTCTCGACCCGCCCCCGGGTGTAGACGATCAACTTGCCCTTCGGAATGAAGCGATTGGCGACCTTGATCGCCTGGTCGAGCGCACCGCCCGGGTTTTCGCGGAGATCGAACACGAGGCGCTTCATCCCCTTCTGCGTGAGATCGCGCAGCGCGCGGCCGAGCTCCTGATCCGTGTTCTCGCCGAAATCGGTCACACGAACGTAGCCGGTCGTCGCGTCCAGCATCACCGCCGCCGGCACGGTCAGCATCGTGACCTGGTCACGCGGCACCTGCAGATCGATCAGCTTGTCGTAACCGAACCGGCGAACGCCGATGCTGACGGTGGTTCCCTTCGGGCCGCGCAGCTTGCCCACCGCCTGATCGGTGGTCCAGCCCTTGGTGTCCGCTCCCTCGATGCGCGCGATGATATCGCCGCGGCGAATGCCCTTTTCGAACGCAGGCGATCCCTCGAACACCTGACTGATGGTCAGGTCGCCGCTGACGGATCCGATCGTGATCCCCAGGCCGTAATACCGCCCTTCCTGGCGCTCGCGCATCTGGCGATAGCTGTTGGGATCCATGAAATTCGAGTGCGGGTCCAGGGTCTGCAGCATGCCGCTGATGGCGCTGTAAACCAGTCGGTCGGACTCGGCGTCGCCAACGTAGTTGTTCTCGATCGCCTGGAGAGCGTCCGCGAGGACGCGATATTGCTGCTCCAACTGATCCTGGGCCAGTGCGCCGCGGCCGAAAAAGCCGCCGACAAGGGCACAAAGGGCGACAATGAAGACAGACGCGGACAAGGACCGGTACTTACGCATATACAGTAAAATGTACACCCTCGCCTTGACCCCGTCCAGATCGGATTTCTATAATTGTATGAACCACTTGCGGGAATTTTCCGGGAGTTAACCAATGTTGCCGTCCCTCGGCTTTCCAGAGCTCATGATCATCATGGTCATTGCGCTCATCATCTTCGGGCCGCGGAAACTCCCGGAGCTCGGCCGTTCGCTCGGTAAGAGCATCGGCGAATTCAAAAAAGCCTCGAACGAGCTCAAGAGCACGCTCGAGGAAGAAATCCGGATGGAAGAGGTCAAGGAGGAGCGCGCCAAAATCCAGGTCGAACAGGCGTCAGCTCTGTCGGTGAACGACTCCGCACCCAAAGCCACCGACCACGAGATCTATCCGCCGACGGACGTCACACCGGAGGAGCCGACAATCAGCCGCACCCCCGGCACCGGCACCTCGGCCTAAGAATCTCTATGGCCTTAGTGCCGTTCCCCAACAAGGCGACGAAGCTGGCTGACGACGAGCCTGATTGGGACGACCACGAACCCGGACAGGACACGGGCGGCAAGATGTCCTTTCTGGACCATCTTGACGAGCTACGCCGCCGAATCATCTATTCGGTCGTCGGCGTCGCGGTCGGATTCGGTATCGCGTTCTTCTGGCTCAACGACATCTTTACGTTCGTCTTCAAGCCGATGCAGGCGGTGCTGCCGGCTGGACAGCACCTGATCTACACGGAGCCGGGCGAGCAGTTCTTTCTGATGTTCAAGATCGGGCTGATGGCGGGTCTGATCATCGCCTCACCGATCGTGCTATCGCAGGTCTGGCTGTTCATCGCGCCGGGTCTGTACTCCCACGAAAAGAAGCTCGCGATTCCGTTCGTGCTGATGGGAACCACCCTGTTCGTCGGCGGCGCGGCGTTTTCGCACTACAAGCTGTTCCCGGTCATCTGGCAGTTCTTCGCGACGTCGTCGGTGGACTTCGTCACGTTCATGCCACGCATCGAGCCCGCGTTTTCCTGGTATCTGCGGCTGATGCTCGGCACCGGGCTCACGTTTCAGCTGCCCACCGTGGTGTTGTTCCTGGCGAAGATGGGGCTAATCACGCCGCGATTCATGATTCGCAATTTTAAGTACGCGGTCATCATCATCGCCATTGTCGCGGCCGTGATCTCGCCCGATCCCGGCGGCGTCGGCATGGCGATGATGGGTGGGCCGGTCATCATCCTCTACATCCTCAGCATCGGCCTCGCGTGGCTGTTCGGAAAGAAGCGCAAGAAGGACGACGACGTAGAAACCGCCTGATGGACGATGAATTCGCGGTGCAATGCCCGTATTGCGGCGAGGAGGCGAACATCTACATCGAGCCCGACGTTCAGGGCACGCTCGTTCAGGATTGCGAAGTCTGCTGTAACCCGTGGCGTGTGGACGTGTGGTGGGAGGACGGCGAGCGCCACGTCACCGTCACGCGAGGTGACGGCTCGGAATAGCGCTCACTCGACTTTGACCCTTCTCGTCTCGATCGTCTTTCCGTCGACAATCACATCAATCGAGTAGTCACCGACAGGAAAACCGTCCGCGGCCTCGAACCGGAAGTCGGTTGCCGCCTGGTCGTTGTACGAGACTTTCTTCGTCAGCGTCTGGAGCACCTGGCCGCCCAGGCTCCACTTCACCGTGATTGTGCCCTTACCGCGGCCATTGCTCAGGACGGACACGTACATCGTGTCGTTGGGATGGAACGATGCGGCGTGCGCACCGATGCTGTGATCGCTGTTGAGCGATTTGCCGGTCTGGATGCCCACGACGTTCAGCGGCTCGGATGGGCCGCAGGCACCTGCGAAAAGCGCGAATAGAACGACACACCCAAGCCACGGACGCGGATCCGTTATCGACATCTCAGTAGGACTTCGCAAACCAGGCATTCGCGGTCGCCGGGCGACCACACTTCAGGCATGACTTTCCGTCGGCCCCTGGGCTCGTGAACGGGATGTTCCGGATCGTGGCCTGCGTTTCAGCCTTGATCGCCGCCTCGCATTCCACCGATCCGCACCAGGGCGAGATGACGAAGCCGGGCCGTCCATCCATGATCTGCTTGAACTCGTCGTAGGACGTCGTCTCGCTCGTGTGCTCGGTGCGGAACTGGATGGCGCGGTCGAAGAGCGCCTGCTGAATCGTCACCAGCAACTGCTCGATGTGCCCAGTCAGTCCGTCCATTGGTACGAACGACTTCTCGCGTGTGTCGCGTCGGGCCAGCACCACCTGCGACTTCTCGAGGTCCTTCGGACCGATCTCGAGCCGCAGCGGCACGCCGCGCATCTCCCACTCGTTGAATTTCCAGCCGGGCGTCTGCGAATCACGGTCGTCGAGCATGACGCGGACGCCGTGTGCGACGAGATCGTCGCGGATCGCCTGCGCCTTTGGCAGCACCGTCTCGCGCCAGTTGCCGCGCGGGATCGGGACGATGACGACCTGGTAGGGCGCAACGCGGGGCGGCAGGATCAGGCCGCCCTCGTCGCCGTGCGTCATGATCACGCCGCCGATCATGCGTGTCGACACGCCCCACGACGTCGTCCACGCGTACTGAAGCGACTTGTCCCGCGCCTGGAAACGAATCTCGTAGCTCTTCGAGAAATTCTGCCCGAGGTTGTGCGACGTGCCGGCCTGCAGTGCGCGGCCGTCGCGCATCAGTGCCTCGATCGAGTAGGTACGGTCGGCGCCGGCGAACTTCTCGCTGTCGGTCTTCTGGCCGTCGATGACCGGCATCGCCAGCTCGTTTTCGGCGAAGTCCTTGTAGACGCCGAGCATCTTGCGCGTTTCCTCCTCGGCCTCTGCCGCGGTCTCATGTGCAGTGTGCCCCTCCTGCCAGAGGAACTCTGTGGTGCGCAGGAACAGCCTCGTCACCTTCTCCCAGCGAACGACGTTCGCCCATTGATTGATGAGAATCGGCAGATCGCGCCACGACTGGATCCATTTCGCGTACATCGTGCCGATGATCGTCTCCGACGTCGGGCGGATCACCAGACGCTCTTCGAGCGGCTCGTTCCCTCCCTGGGTGACCCACGCCACCTGAGGCGCGAAACCCTCGACGTGCTCGGCCTCTTTCATCAGCAGGCTCTCGGGGATCAGGAGAGGAAAGTACGCGTTGACGTGACCGGTTGCCTTGAAGCGGCGGTCGAGCGCCTGCTGCATCAGCTCCCAGATCGCATAACCGTACGGACGGATGACCATGCACCCTTTGACCGGTGAATAGTCGGCCAGCTCGGCGCGGCGCACGACATCGATGTACCAGCGGCCGAAGTCCTGGGATTGAGGAGTGATGGATTCCGGATAGTCCGGAATGTCTTGTTCGTTAGCCATGGAGAGTCGGGAATCGGGCGTTATGACGTGCGAAGCACGTCTGCAAAGTGCTTCCTGAAGTGTATATCGTCGCGATTCGGGAAATCGGATCGGTAATGGCCGCCACGTGTTTCTTCGCGGCGCAGGGCGGCTCGCGCGATCAGAAAACCGACCGTCGCCAGGCTTGCCAGGCGGCGGCAGTCGCGGTCTGCGGGCACGGCTGCGCGACGTGACGCGGCAGCGGCGCGCCACGCCGCGAGTTGCGGCACGGCCGCTCGAAGTCCCTCAGCCGTGCGCACGAGGCCGACCTGCTGCCACATCAGATCCCGCATCGTCAACGGTTCCGGCAATGATGGCGTCGACGCTGCCTCGTCGTCGATCGGTGCGGCCAGCGTTGCGGCGAGCGCGGATGCAGCGGAGCCGGATCCGCGCATCGCGTCTGCTGCACGTGCGCCAAAGACGAGCCCTTCGAGCAACGAGTTGCTCGCAAGGCGATTCGCGCCGTGCACCCCGGTGCAGGCCACCTCGCCTGCGGCAAACAGCCCGGACACCGACGTGCGGCCGTGCAGGTCGGTCTCAACACCGCCCATCACGTAATGTGCCGCCGGGCTGACCGGTACCCGATCGGTCGCGAGATCGAATCCTGCTTCGCGGCATGCGCGCGCAATGGTTGGAAAACGATGGCTCACGTAATCCGGAGCCAGATGCGCCATCGTGAGATAGACAGGCGCACCTGTGCGAGCCACCTCCTTGACGATGGCGCGCGCCACAAGATCGCGGGACGCCAGGTCGCCTGCAGGCTCGTACCGCGTCATGAAGGGCTCGCCGGCGCCGTTGATCAGCCGTGCACCTTCCCCGCGCAGCGCCTCGGACAGCAGGAACCGCGGGGCACCTTCCGCGCTGAGGGCGGTCGGATGGAACTGGACGAATTCGAGATCCGCCACGCGCGCGCCAGCATCAAACGCCATCGCGATGCCGTCGCCAGTGGCGATGGCCGGATTCGTCGTCTCGCGGAATACTTGACCGGCGCCGCCGGTCGCCATCAGAGTCCGCGGCGCGTTGATCTGCTGCAGCGCGCCATCGCGTCCAACGAACGTGGCCCCCACACACTCACCGGTGCGAGTCGTGACCAGCGACATCACCAGCGCATCGTCGTAGACCGTCACCCGTGGATGTGCGGCAACCTTCTGCCACAGCACCCGCCCGATCTCGCGACCAGTCGCATCGCGCGCATGCAGGACGCGTCGAACGGAGTGCGCGGCCTCCCGTCCGAGCGCAGGCTGCCCGCTGCCGTCGCGATCGAACTCAGCACCCCAGTCGATCAGCTCACGAACGTACCGGGGCCCCTCCTCCGTGAGCGCACGCACGGCCTCGGGCACACACAGGCCGTCGCCTGCGGCGATCGTATCGCTCGCGTGCAGCTCGGGAGAGTCGTCGGGACCGAAGGCGGCAGCAATGCCGCCCTGCGCATACCCCGTGTTGCTCTCTCGCGGATCGGCCTTGGTGAGGATGACGACACGGCCGGCATCGGCAAGGGAGATCGCCGCGCGCAGACCGGCGATGCCGCTGCCGATCACCAGGAAGTCACCGCCAATGGGCACGGTGCTATCCTATCAATGCCGCACTGAGCAACCGGGGCAATCTCCGGCGACTCTGTCGATAGACGCTCTCCCGTGACCAGTTCCCCTGCGCAGCCTGTCCACGTCGACGTCCAGACCGGCGATCGCACATCAGCGATCTGGCTCGGGGAGGGATTGACGGCGCGCCTCCCCGAACTGCTCGACGCGCACCAGGTGGGCACGCGCCGATTCGTGGTCTCGAGCCCGGTGATCTGGCGTTTGCACGGAGCGGCCATTCAGCATGCCCTCGGCGACGTCGAAGCGATCCTGATTCCGGACGGCGAACGCTACAAGAATCTGGCGTCCGTATCGCGGATCTACGAGGCGCTGATTCGCGCCGCCGCGGACCGCGGAAGCGCCCTCATCGCGGTTGGCGGTGGCGTGATCGGCGACACGGCCGGGTTCGCGGCGGCCACCTACTTGCGCGGTATCACCCTCGTACATGTCCCGACAACGCTGCTCGCGCAGGTGGACAGCTCAATCGGCGGCAAGGTCGGCGTTAATCACACGCTCGGCAAGAACCTGATCGGCGCCTTTCATCAACCGGCGCTCGTCGTCATCGACCCGCTGCTCCTCAGCACACTGCCCCGCCGTGAGTTCCGGTCGGGTCTGTACGAGGTCGTCAAATACGGCATGATCGCGAGGCGTGCGCTGTTCGAGCGGGTCGCACACGAAACGAAGGCGATCTTCGCCCGAGACCCCGCCGTCCTCGGCCCCGCCATCGTCGAATCGTGCCGGATCAAGGCGGAGGTGGTATCGAAGGACGAGCGCGAAGGTGGCCTGCGACGTATCCTGAATTTCGGCCACACCGTCGGTCACGCGCTGGAAGCCGTCACGAAATACCGGCGCTTTCGCCACGGTGAAGCGATTGCGTACGGCATGCTGGCCGCCGCCGACCTCGCCGTCGCGCGCGGAGCGCTTGCGGATCGCGAGCGCCAGGCGCTGGCGCACCTGATCACGCTGCTGGGGCCGCTTCCGCCGATCGGCGACCTCTCGATCGCGGAAGTGCTCGAATCCGTTCGACGCGACAAGAAGGTCGTGCATGGGAAGCTGCACTTCGTCATCGCGATCGAGATCGGGGCGACGATGACCGTCGACGATGTGACCGAAGCGGAGCTCCGCGAGGTGCTCGTGCGAATCGGGTTGAAGCACTAGACGGGCCGGCCAAGGCCGGACCCACGTCCTAGCCGTCCTCCGAGACTCCGTATTCCTTCAATTTCTGCAGCATCGTCTTGTAGCTGATTTGCAGCGCTTCGGCCGCGCGCTGCTTGTTTCCGGCGGCTTCGCTGAGCGCTCGATCCAGTTTCCGCCGTTCGACCTCGCTGGTCACGCGCCGGAGCGCTTCGGTCATCGTGCCCGACAGATCGATCTCTTCCCAGGGCGACGCTGCAGGAGTGGCGGTCACCGGTTGGCGGAAGGACAAGTTCAGGTGGCGCGGCTGGATGGTGTCGCCGTCACAGAGAATCACCGCGCGTTCGATGCAGTTCTGCAGTTCACGCACGTTCCCCGGCCACGAATAGGTGTTGAGCTCGTCGAGTGCCGAGGCCGAGAGCGTCAGCGGCTTCTTGTTCAAGTCACGGCAGAAGCGATCGACGAAGTGCCGCGCCAGGATCACCACGTCCTGCGTGCGTTCACGCAGCGGCGGAATCTGGATAGGAAATACGGAGAGTCGGAAAAACAGGTCTTCACGAAACTGACGCTCAGCCACGCGCTGCTTCAGGTTCCGGTTGGTGGCGGCCACAACGCGGACATCGACGAGGAGCGACTGAGTACCACCGACGCGCTCGAACCGCTTCTCTTCCAGGGCCCGCAGGATCTTCGCCTGCAGGGCCAGTGGCAGATCGCCGATTTCGTCGAGAAAGAGCGTGCCCCGGTGCGCGAGCTCAAAACGGCCGGCCTTGCGCGCCACAGCGCCCGTAAACGCGCCCTTCTCGTGGCCAAACAACTCCGTCTCGAGCA
>Ga0310810_10002820_pt1 | contig 18803 bp, 11 predicted proteins | sample NCmetagenome_FD_207641 | JGI IMG/M metagenome (GOLD analysis project Ga0310810, IMG submission 207641) | Soil microbial communities from experimental microcosm in Duke University, North Carolina, United States - NC | ecosystem: Engineered > Artificial ecosystem > Soil microcosm > Unclassified ...
GCCTGAGCGTCTTGCGCATGGCTCTCGCAGGCGTCAAGCAGCGAGAGGTCGACACTCGCCGGCCGCTCGACGACGCGGGCGTCACGTCGGTGCTCGAGCGGATGATCAAACAGGGCCGCGATTCGGCTCAACAGTACCGCGACGGCAAGCGCGAAGATCTCGCCTCGAAGGAGGACTACGAGATCAAGGTGCTGCAAGGCTATCTGCCGCAGCCGCTCAGCGATGCCGAGCTCGACACGCTGATCGCCGAGGCGATCGACGCGGCCAAAGCGCAAAGCGTGAAGGACCTGGGCAAGGTCATGGGTGTCATCAAGTCGCGCGCCGCGGGGCGCGTCGACATGAGCGCGGTCGGGCCGCGTGTCCGCGCGATGCTGACGCCCGAGTAGCCGACTCCTTCGACTTCTCTCGAACCAAAAGAAAGCCGAGCTTGTGGCCGTGTGCCGGGCTCGCATAATGCGGGACCATGAGCGGCCGGATCCCACAGTCCTTCATCGACGAGCTGCTCGCACATGCGGACATCGCAGAGGTCGTCGGCACGCGCGTTGCGCTCAAGAAAGCCGGCAGCACACTCAAGGGCCTCTGCCCCTTTCACGCCGAGAAGACGCCGTCGTTCACGGTGAGCCCAACCAGGGGCACGTATCACTGCTTCGGCTGCGGCCAGCACGGCAGCGCGATCGGCTTCTTGATGGCGTACGACAACTTGAGCTATCCCGAGGCCATCGAAGCGCTCGCCGAGCAGCTCGGCATGGAAGTGCCCCGCGACCGCGACGCTGCTCGGACCGACGAGCGCCGCGGCGAGCACGACGAGCTCTACGCGCTGATGCGCGAGGCGGATCAGATCTATCGAGCGGCATTGCGCGAGAGCCCGCAGGCGATCGCCTATCTGAAGAAGCGCGGCATCGACGGCGCGACGGCGGGCCGCTTCTCGATGGGCTACGCGCCGGACGGATGGGACACGGTCTTGAAGGCGCTCGGCAGCTCCGATGATCGGATCGCGCAGCTGAAGGTCGCTGGGCTTCTCAGCGAGAACGACGGCGGCCGCCGTTACGACAAGTTCCGCGACCGGATCATGTTTCCGATCCGCAACGTGCGCGGGCAGATCATCGGCTTCGGCGGCCGCGTGCTCGACTCGGGCGAGCCCAAATACTTGAACTCGCCCGAGACGCCGATCTTCCGCAAGGGCCAAGAGCTCTACGGCCTGTACGAGGCGAAGAGGAACCCGGGCAAGCCGAAAGAGATCATCGTCGTCGAGGGCTACCTCGACGTTGCGAGCCTCGTGCAGTTCGGCGTCGAGAACGTCGTCGCGACGCTCGGCACCGCGATGACGAACGAGAACATCAAAAGACTCACCCGCCTCACGGATCGAGTCGTGTTCTGCTTCGACGGCGATCGCGCCGGCCGCACGGCCGCGTGGCGCGCAATGGAAGCGGCGTTGCCGTACGGCGGCGGCAACGTGGAGCTGAAGTTTCTGTTGCTGCCCGAGGGCGACGATCCGGACACGTTCGTGCGCAGCCGCGGCGCAGAGGCGTTCCGCGCGCTCGCCGCGAGCGCGGTGTCGCTGCCCGAGTTCTTGATCAGGGAATTGGATGCGCGAGTCGACTTCGGCAACCCCGGAGGCGGCGGCCGCGCTCGCTTCGACGCCGTCGCCAAACCGCTGCTGCGTCGGCTCCCCGACGGAAGCTATCGCGAGACGATAGTCGAGATGCTTCGCGAAGTGATGAGGCTTCCGCGGCCGAATTTCGAGCAACTGCTCGGCGACGCCGCGCCGACGGCGGTCGCAAGGCCCGTGCCGTCGCCATCCGGTGGTGTGAAGCGCCGAACGGCGGTGCAGAAAGTGATCAACCTCGCGCTGCACTACCCGCATGCCGCGGCGCAGCTCGCCTCGCCCGAGCGGCTCGCGAGCCTCAACCAGCCAGGCAGCGACGTGCTGCGCCGCGTGTTCGCGACGGCCGCGGCGCTCGGCGACGCGAATGTCGCCCGGCTACTGGAAAATCTGCGCGACGACCCCGATTTCCAGCACCTCGAGCGCATCGGTGCCGAGCCACCGCTCGGCATCGAAGACGAAGGCGCGGCGTTCAAGGAGCTCGAGGAATCGCTTCAGCATCTGCGCCGTGACGCCGATAAGGACGCCAATGTCCAGCGAATCCGGGCCCACCGGCCCGGCGCCGGACCGGAGTAGGCATTCAAACTATTGAATAACTGAGAGTTAGCGCACGGAACTATGCCCTAGCCCGGCCGATCTGAGTCGGGTATAGTGCGCCGTTTTGAGTTGCGCCCCCTCATCCCCCGAGGAACCGACACCTAATGGATACGCCAGCTCAGCAGCCCCAGGAAGATGAACGTCAATCGCAGCTCAAGCTGCTGATTGCGAAAGGCAAGGAACAAGGATACCTCACGTATAGCGAGGTCAACGATCACCTGCCGAGCGACATCGTCGACCCGGAGCAGATCGAAGACATCGTCAACATGATTAACGACATGGGCATCACGGTGTACGAGAAGGCACCGGACGCCGAGTCGTTGCTGCTTTCCGATAACGCGGTCTCGAACGACGACGACGCGGCCGACGAGGCTGCCGCGGCGCTCGCGACCGTCGACGCCGAGTTCGGCCGCACGACGGATCCGGTTCGCATGTACATGCGCGAGATGGGCACCGTCGAGCTGCTCACGCGCGAGGGCGAGATCCGGATCGCGAAGCGCATCGAAGAAGGCCTCGATCAGGTTCGCGGCGCGCTCGTTCAGTTCCCGCAGACGTGCGAGCTGATCTTCAACACGCACGACCAGATCCTGCGCGGCGAGTCCCGCCTCCAGGACCTGATCACGGGCTTCATCGACCCGAACGAACAGATCGCCGATCCGAGCGCACGCGCGGCCGAGCAAGTGGCCGAGGAAAGCGACCCGGAGTCCGAGGACGAGGAAGCCGCGGTCGACACGGGCCCGGATCCCGAGGAAGTCGCGGCGCGGCTGAAGAAGCTCCGCCGCCTGCACAAGAAGTACTTCGAGACGCTCACGGCCGAGGGCACGAAGCAGCCGCCGACCAAGAAGGCGCTCAAGGGCCTGCTGAACGAGTTCATGGAGCTCAAGCTCGCGCCCAGAGTGTTCGACGCGCTCGTCGCGCAGCTCCGCGACGTCGTCGCGCAGATCCGCGGGCTCGAACGGCAAGTGATGGCGCTGTGCGTCCGCGACGCGGGCATGCCGCGCAAGGACTTCATCGCGACGTTCCCGAAGAACGAGACGAACCTGCACTGGATCGACAAGCACATTCGCAGTAAGCGCAAGCACTCGTCGGCGCTCGCGAAGCTCAAGGAAGATGTGCAGCGCCATCAGAAGCGCTTGCAGAAGATCGAGCAGTCGGCCTCGCTCACGATCGCCGACATCAAGGAGATCAACCGCGAGATTTCGCTCGGCGAGGCGCAAGCCCGGCGCGCGAAGAAAGAGATGGTCGAGGCGAACCTGCGCCTCGTGATCTCGATCGCGAAGAAGTACACGAACCGCGGCCTTCAGTTCTTGGACCTCATCCAGGAAGGCAACATCGGCCTGATGAAGGCCGTCGACAAGTTCGAATACCGGCGCGGCTACAAATTCTCGACGTATGCGACGTGGTGGATTCGCCAGGCGATCACGCGGTCGATCGCGGACCAGGCCCGCACGATCCGCATCCCGGTGCACATGATCGAGACGATCAACAAGCTGAACCGGATCTCGCGCCAGATGCTCCAGGAGATGGGCCGCGAGCCGACTCCGGACGAGCTCGCGCAGCGGATGGAGATGCCCGAGGACAAAGTCCGCAAGGTGCTCAAGATCGCGAAGGAGCCGATCTCGATGGAGACCCCGATCGGCGACGACGAGGACTCGCATCTCGGCGACTTCATCGAGGACACCGCGGTGTCCTCGCCGATCGACTCTGCGACCGACGAAGGCTTGAAGGAGACGACGCACGCTGTGCTCGCGGGGCTCACGCCGCGCGAGGCGAAGGTGTTGCGGATGCGCTTCGGCATCGACATGAACACCGACCACACGCTCGAAGAGGTCGGCAAGCAGTTCGACGTCACGCGCGAGCGGATCCGGCAGATCGAGGCGAAAGCGCTGCGCAAGCTGCGCCATCCGTCGCGGTCGGATCAGCTTCGCAGCTTCCTGATCGACGACTAGTCGACGCTCATCGACTTTCGCGCTGAGATGCGTGAACGAAGGGCCCGCTCGATGCGGGCCTTTTCGTTATGCGGGCTGCCCTTCAGCGTTTGACGAGGCCGATGCCGAGCACGGTCTTGCCGAAAAGCTCGTTCAACACCAGCGCCAGACCCGTGTAGATCGCGGAGGCGCCGCAGACGATGCCTTCGAAGCCGGTGAAGTGCCTGAACGCCGGCCCGGCGTCCGTGTAGTCGCCGATCGCGAGAAGAAAGAACAGCACGACGAGCGTGGCGAACACGACCTGCAACGCGCGACTGAGCTTGAGCGTGCCGACGAACAGCCCCGCCGTGAACAAGCCCCACATCACTAGATACGCGGTCATCGCCGTCGGGTCGGTCGCCTTGGAGGCGCCCGTCGCCGGCAAGAGCAGCAGCGCGACCAGCGAGAGCCAAAAGAATCCGTAAGAAATGAACGCCGTGGTGGCAAACGTGTTGCCCTTCTTCCACTCCATGATGCCCGCGATGATTTGAGCCAAGCCGCCGTAGCAGAGGCCCATGGCGAGAATCATGCTGTTGAGATCGAAGAAGCCCGCGTTGTGCAAGTTCAGCAGGACCGTGGTCATACCGAACGCGAGCAGTCCGAGCGGCGCGGGATTGGCAGTTACGTCCCTGATCTGCAGCGAAGTTGCATCAGCCATTTGTTTGTTCTTCTTTGGCAGTGCCATGCGGCACCAGGCATGATGATTGAGTGGCACAAACGATCCAGTCAAGATTGGGCCCCCGCCTACCTCGATCCTTCAAGAAAAAAGCGAGATTCGCCATGAACCCAAGACATTGCCCTTCGCTCGTCGCGCTTGCTGCGGGACTGCTTGCCGCTCACCTGAGCCACGCGCAGGCGGCTCCGCCTGCCAATCCTCTGGACGTCGTGCCTGACAAGATGCCTTTCGACGTGCCATACGGCGCGCCGGTGACGTTGGATCGGGCCGAGGCCGTGCTTACAGCGTCGTTGGCCGAAGCCAAGAAGCACGACTGGAAGCTCGTGTGCGCAGTGCTCGATTCGGGCGGGAACCTGGTCTCGGTGAAGCGCATGGACGGTGCGCAGTTGGCCTCCATCGATATCGCGATCCACAAGGCCCGCACCGCCGTGAAGTTCCGGCGCGAAACCAAGGTGTTCGAGACGAACGTGCAGTCCGGCAACGTTTACCAGCTCACGCTCGACGACGTGGTCGCCTCACGCGGCGGCATCCCCTTAGTCAGCGAGAACAAGCTCGTTGGGGCGATCGGCTGCTCGGGCGGCTCCGGTTCGCAGGACGAGGTCGTCGCGAAGGCCGGCGTGGCCGCGTTCAAGTAAGTCGTCGACGGCCGCGTTACCATACGGTCGGTTGGGCCTGTAGCTCAGTTGGTTAGAGCAGGGGACTCATCGAAACGGTGCCTCCGCGCGCGACGAGCCGCGGAGTGGACGGGATGAATTCAGGGAAACCGCACCGCTCGCACGACGCTTGGGCATAAGCGCCGCGTGCGAGCGCCGGCAATCCTGAGCCAAGCCGGCGGTGCACCGCCGGACGGTGCAGAGACTACCTGAGAGCTTCTAGTGCTCTTAATGACAGGCACGAGCGTCCCGCACCCTACTCCGCATGTCGGACGGGTGAAGAGATAGTCCACTTCCGCCGGAAACGGCGGGCAGAGTGAATCCCTTGGTCGTAGGTTCAAGTCCTACCGGGCCCACCATTTCCAAACTCGGCTGCTTCGGAGCGCGATGGACCCGTCCTCACGACCGGCTGCTCCGCAGGGCCTCAGCGACGAAGACGCCGCGGCGCGGCTCCGAAGCGACGGGTACAACGAGCTGCCGCGAGCGAATCGGCGGACGCCGCTCAAAATCGTCGGCGAGGTGCTGCGCGAGCCAATGCTCGCTCTGTTGCTCGGCGCGGGCGCCGTGTATCTCGTGCTCGGCGATCTGCACGAGGCGCTGATCCTGCTCGCATTCGCGACCGCGTCGGTCGCGATCACCGTCGTCCAGGAAGCGCGAACCGAGCGCGTGCTCCGGGCGCTGCGCGATCTCACGAGCCCCCGCGCGCTCGTGATTCGCGGCGGCCGCAGGATCCGGATTGCGGGCCGCGAGGTCGTGCGCGGGGATCTGGTGGTGGTCTCCGAAGGCGACCGCGTTCCTGCAGACGCCGTTCTGCGGGATGGTCACGATGTGCAGGCCGACGAGTCCCTACTGACCGGCGAATCCGTGCCGGTCCGCAAGGTACCGCGCGCGGCGAGCGCGGCACCCGAGGCGTTTACGAGCGAGTCGCATCCGGGCGGCGACGACCTGCCGCAGATCTATTCGGGCTCGCTGATCGTCCGTGGTAGCGGGATCGCCGAGGTAACGGCAACCGGCGCGCTCAGCGAGATCGGCAAGATCGGCCTATCGCTCGCGACGGTAGAGAACGAGCCGCCGAGGTTGCAGGTGCAAACGCGCCGTGTGGTCCGCATTTTCGGCACGGTCGGCGCAGCGGTCAGCGTGCTCGTCGTGTTGCTCTACGGCCTTTTCCGCGGCGGCTGGCTCGACGCGGTGCTCGCCGGCATCGCGGTCGGCATGTCGATGTTGCCCGAGGAGTTTCCGGTCGTTCTGACCGTATTCCTCGCGATGGGCGCGTGGCGAATCTCGCGCGAGCGCGTGCTCACGCGCCGCGCGACGGCGATCGAAGCCCTTGGCTCGGCAACCGTGCTCTGCACCGACAAGACGGGAACGTTGACCGAGAACCGGATGGCGATCGTCGAGCTGCGGCTCGCCGACGGACGCGCGCTGCGCGTCGCCGGGCACGGTGGCCTGCTTCCGCCCGACTTTTCCAAGCTCGTTCGCTTTGGCGGGCTGGCCAGCGCGCTGGAGCCGTTCGATCCAATGGAGGTCGCGTTCCATCAGCTCGCGGCGCGATGCGCGCCCGAACCGGCCCCCGAACGCACGAGCCTCGCTCGCGTCTATGGGCTGCGGCCCGACCTTCTCGCCGTAACTCAGGCTTGGCGAAGCCCAAACGGCGGCTTCACCGTCGCGGCGAAGGGAGCGCCCGAAGCCATCGGCGCGCTATGCCACTTGTCGCGAGACGGCCTCGACACGCTGCGGCGTACGTGTGACGCGATGGGCGCTCGAGGCTTGCGCGTGCTCGGCGTCGCAAGTGCTCGGACTGAGGGCGAGCGCTTGCCCGAGTCGCCGAACGGCTTCGATTTCGAGCTCCTCGGCTTGGTCGCGCTTGCAGATCCGCTGCGTGCCGGCGTGCGCGACGCCGTCGAGGAATGCCGCCGAGCGGGCGTACGAGTCGTGATGATGACCGGCGACTACCCGACGACGGCCGCAGCGATCGGGCGCGAGGCGGGCCTCGATACGGCGACGATCCTCAGCGGCACTGACCTACGCCGCGCCACGGACGAGGATCTCGCGCGCGACGCGGCGAGCGTTACGGTGTTCGCGCGCATCACGCCGGACCAGAAGCTCCGGATCGTCGAAGCGCTCAAGCGGCGCGGCGAGCTCGTCGCAATGACCGGCGACGGTGTGAACGACGCGCCGTCGCTCAAAGCCGCGCACATCGGCATTGCGATGGGCGGACGCGGCACCGACGTCGCGCGCGAGGCGTCCTCGATCGTGCTGCTCGACGACGACTTCGGCTCGATCGTGAAAGCGATACGGCTCGGCCGCCGAATATACGATAACCTTCGCAAGGCGATGGCTTTCATCCTCGCGGTGCACGTGCCGATCGCCGGTCTCGCGCTGCTGCCGCTGCTGCTCGGATTGCCGATCCTGTTCACGCCGATCCATATCGCGTTCCTCGAGATGGTCATCGATCCGGTCTGCACCCTCGTGTTCGAGGCTGAGATCGAGGAGCGCAACCTGATGCGCCGGCCGCCGCGGCCGCCCGCGGAGCCGTTGCTCCCTGGGCGTCTCGTAGTCTGGGGTTTGATTCAAGGGCTGCTGGCGTTTGCCCTCGTCGGCTCGATCTTCGTGCTAGCGAGCCTGCGCGCAATGCCGGCCGACGAGGTACGCGCGCTGACGTTCTTCTCGCTCGTCACGACGATCCTCGCGTTGATCTTCGTCAACCGCAGCTTCAGCACGTCGCTGATTTCAGCGCTGCGCCGGCCGAACCTCGCGCTCACGTTCGTGCTCGCGTGGGTCGGGACGATTTTGAGCCTTACGCTGTTCTGGCCGTTCGCGAGCAGGCTGTTTCGGTTCGGTCCGCTGCATGCCGATGATCTCGCGCTAACGATCGGCGCCGGCGTGTTCGCGCTCGCCGCTCTCGAGGTGCTCAAGCCGCTCAGTCGGCCGCGTGCAGTCGGATGACCTCGGCTCCGCGAAACGCCGGGCGCACCGCGCTCGAGGCGTTCCTGAGCACCGAGACGGTCGGCGGCATAGTGCTGTTCGCCGCAACCGTACTCGCGCTTGCCTGGGAGAACTCGCCCTGGTACGCGCTGTACGAGCACCTCTGGGAGATCCAGCTCGTCCACGTCGGCGTCCTCGTCGACATCGACGTGTCGCTGCACTTCTTCGTGAACGAGATCCTGATGACGCTGTTCTTCTTCGTCGTCGGCCTCGAGATCCGCCGCGAGGCGCACGACGGCGCGCTCGCGAGCCTCAAGCTCGCGGCTTTGCCGGTCGCCGCGGCCGTCGGCGGCGTGCTCGCGCCGGCGCTGATCTACCTCGGCATCAGCGGTGATACGGAGCACGCGGGCGGCTGGGCGGTGCCGACCGCGACCGACATCGCGTTCGCCGTCGGCGTGCTCGCGCTGCTCGGCAAGCGCGTGCATCCGTCGCTGCGTGCGCTGCTGCTCGCGCTCGCGATTGCCGACGACGTGGCTGCGATCGTGATCATCGCGGTCGTGTTCGCGGGCGGCGTGTCGCTCGCGGGACTCGCGATCGCGGCAGCCGGCATCGCGCTCGCGCTCGCCATGCGCAAGCTCGGCGTCGGACTGGAGATCGCATACTTGCTGCCGGGCACGGTGCTCTGGGTCGGCCTGCTGGACGCCGGCATCCATCCCGTTCTCGCGGGCGTGATTCTGGGTCTTCTGACGCCGATGCGCTCTCGGCGTACGAACGAGGCGCCGCCCGCGGTCCGCGTCGAGCGGCTCCTGCACCCGTGGATCGCATTTCTCGTGATGCCGCTGTTCGCGCTCGCGAACGCAGGGATTCGGCTGGGCGGGATCGACCTCGACGACCCCGCGCTGCGTACGCTCGTGACCGCGGTCGCGTTCGGCCTCGTCGTCGGCAAGCCCCTCGGGATCGTCACGACGGCATGGCTCGCCGTGCGGCTCGGCTGGTGCGCACTGCCGCGCGGCGTGCACTTCGGCGGCGTGCTCGTAATCGGCTGCCTCGGCGGCATCGGCTTCACGATGGCGATCTTCATCGCGACGCTCGCGTTCCCGAACGCGGATGCGCTCGGCGCGGCTAAGCTTGCGGTGCTCGTCGGCTCGGCCGGGGCGGCCGTGCTCGGCCTCGCGATCGGCTCTCGGCTACTCAGGAGACCGTCATGAACGCTTCGACCGAAGCTCGGCTACTGCTCTGCATCGCGGGCCTGATGCTGCTCGAAGCGACTGTCGGCGGCGCCGTCGCGAGCCACGTGCTGACGAACCTCGACGAGCGATCGCTGCGCTCGTTCCAAACGGGCGTCGACTTCGAGTTCTTCCATGCGCTCGGCTTGATCGGCATCGTGCTCGTCGCCGATCGGATCGGCGCGACACTATGGCTGCGAGCGGCGGCGTGGCTGGTCGTCGTGGGCGTCGCGCTGTTCTGCGGCAGCATCTACATCGTCACGTTCGGCGCGGCGCGTGGCGTGCTCGCGCTTGCGCCCTACGGCGGCGTCGCGTTGATGGCCGCATGGCTCGCGTTCGCGATCGGGGTCTGGCGCCGCGCCGCCTGAAGGCGCTCAGCGCTTATGCTTTGGCCGTCGCGCGAGCGAGCTCGCGCAAATCCTCTCGACGAGCTCCGGGAACGAGATGCCGACCGCGGCCGCCGCGCGCGGCAACAGGCTCGCGGAAGTGAGGCCCGGCAACGTGTTCACCTCGAGGCACCAGATCCCGCCCTCGGCGTCCATCCGGAAGTCCACGCGGCTGTAGACGTCGAGCTTCAGCGCGCGGTGCACCCGCAGCGCGAGATCCTGCGCGCGGGCCGTCTGTTCCGAGCTGATGTCGGCGGGGAAGATCTCCTCCGCGCCGCCAGCCTGGTACTTCGCGGCGTAATCGAAAATCGGCCCGGTCTTCGGGATGATCTCGCCGACCGCGAGCGCGCGATCATCGAGCACGCCGACCGTGAGCTCGCGGCCCGCGACGTAGCGCTCGATCATCACGTCGGCATCGTAAGTGGCCGCAAGCTTGAGCGCCGCGTCGAGCTCCTTGCGGTTCTGGACGAGCGTGAGGCCGACGGTCGAGCCCTGCCCGTTCGGCTTCACGATCAACGGGAAGCCGATCCGCTGCTCGACGACGTCGAGCGGCTGCGGCGCCATGAGCCAATCCGGGGTCGGCACGCCGGCGGCCAGGAACAACCGCTTCGCGACGTCCTTGTCCCAGCCGAGCGCGCTGCCGAGCCGGCCGCTGCCCGTGTACGGGATACCGGCGAGGTCGAGCAGCGCCTGCACCGTGCCGTCCTCGCCCCTGCCGCCGTGCAGCGCGAGGAACACGAGGTCGACTTCGGCGAGATCGGGCGCAGACACGACCGTCGGCAGACCGGCGACCTGGTTCTTGTCGGGCGGCCGCTTGTCGATCTTGCCCGCGAACAAGTGCTGCTCGTCGTCGCGGCCGAGCCGGCCGCGCCCCGAGTCGTAGGCGATCACCTCGTGACCGCGGCTGCGCAACGCGCCGACGACCTGCGCCGCGCTCGCGATCGACACGTCGCGCTCCATGCTGTCGCCGCCGAGCAAAACCGCGATCTTCAAGCGAGTCCCCTCTTCGAACGCCGCGCATTGTAACGTTTCGCCACGTTTTGCCGCGCGAGCTACGTCACGCTGCGATCTATACTCTGCTCGTGACGACCACAAGGACGATCGGTCTCGGCGCCGAAATCTGCGCGGGGGTCTGCGCGGCACTCGCGGCGGCGCCCGCGCTGGCGCAGAGCCGGAGCGCAGACGCGGCCGACGAGATGATCGTGCTCGGGACGTACATCAAGCGGCCGTCGCAGTTCGACGCACCGTCCCCCGTGGTGGTCTTGTCGGCCGACGACCTCGCTTCGAGCGGCGCCAGCAAGATCAGCGACGTGATCGACCGGCTCACGATCAACACGGGCTCGCAGAACAACCCCGACGCGTTCACGCAGAACCAGACCACTGGCACGAGCAACGTGAATCTGCGCGGGCTCGGCGTGAGCTCGACGCTCGTGCTCGTTAACGGCCGCCGCGAGGTGCAGAGCGCGGCCGCGACGGACCGCGGCGAGAACTTCGTCGACACTTCGGCGCTGCCGCCGATGATCGCGTTCCAGCAAGTCGAGGTGCTCAAGGACGGCGCGACGGCGCTCTACGGCTCGGAGGCCGTCGCGGGCGTGGTGAACTTCGTCACCCGCGACAGGTTCGACGGCTTCCAGCTCGAGGCGACTGCGCAAGCGGTCGACGGCACGCCGCAGCGCGACCTCGAGATCAGCGGCGTGTTCGGCGGCGGGGACTACCGAACGCGCGCGCTGATTGCGTTCAGTCACCTCTCGCGCGACATGCTCACGACCGCCGACCGCCGGTTGTCGACGACGAGCGACGACCTGAGCCAGGCCGGCAATCCGGGCACGTTCCTCGCGCCGACGCGACCGGCGAATCCCGTCTACGGAGCGGTCTGGGCGTCCGCGTACGACACGAACCACAACGGCATCGCGGACTTCGTCGAGCCGCAGCTCGGCCGGCCGCCGGTGCCGGGCGCGAAGCCGCCGGTGTTCGCGGATCAGAGCTGCACGGTCGTGGCGGCGCACGACAAGACGGTGATTCCCGCGATCGCGGCCTCGGTGCCGACGCCGATCGGCACGGTGCCGCTCGGGCTCTGCGAGTTCGACTTCGGCTCGTTCTACTCGCTCGTGCCGAAGGAAACGCGCGACAACGTGTTCGCCGAGCTCACGCGCGACATGGAGCACGACCTGCGGGGCCGAATCGAAGTGCACTTCGCGCGCAACGAAGCGGAGCGCGACAATTCGCCGTCGTTTCCGTTTGCGGCGTTCCCGGTCATTCCGGCGACGCATCCCGACAATCCGTACGGCGCGGACGTGCAGTTCATCGGCCGGCTCGTCGGGGCCGGCGGCAGCCCTTCGAAGTCGTTCCACGAGTCCGACACCTGGCGTCTCGCGGCCAACCTCGCGGGCTCGATCGGCAAAGCCTGGAGCTTCGACGTCGGGACGACCTTCAGCGGCAATACCTTCTACGTCCAGGCGAACGACGTGCTGAAGGACCGCTTCAACGCCGCGCTGCACGGCCTCGGCGGCTTCCAGTGCAACCCGACCACGGGGACGCCCGGCGTCGCGCCATGCGCCTACTACAACCCGTTCGGCACGGCGCTCACGGGCACCGGCACGCCGAACTCGCCGGACCTGATCGCATTCCTGACCGGTCAGGAGAGCTTCGACGCGCGCAGCGATCTGTACATCGTCGAGGGCAACGTGACGCGCGACCTCGGCGCGCTGCGCGGCGTGCCGATCCGCCTTGCGTTCGGCGCGCAGTACCGGGAAGAGAAGCTGTCATACGACTACGACGCGAACGCGAACCGGGACAATTTCATGTTCCTGGTCGGCAACCCGGACTTCGGCAACGACCGCAACGTCGAGGCGGCGTTCGTCGAGCTGTCGCTGCCGGTCTCGGAAGACCTGAACGTGCAAGTCGCGGCGCGCTACGAGAACTATGGCGACGGGGTCGACTCGGCCGACCCGAAAGTCTCGTTGCTCTGGCGCCCGACGCTGAACTTCTCGCTGCGCGCGTCGGCCGGCACGTCGTTCCGCGCGCCGTCTTTGTTCCAGGCGTTCGGCACGCAGACGTCGCTGGCCCAGCTGATCGACCCGCGCGTCGGCACGCCGCAGTTCTTCCCGGTTCGCACGCAGCCGAACCCGAATGGCGCGCCGCTCGAGCCCGAGTCCGCCGACGTGCTCAACGTCGGGGTGAGCTACTCACCTAAACCCAAGCTCGATCTCTCGCTCGATTACTGGTCGTTCGACTACTCGCATGTGATCGTCGAGCAGAATCCCCAAGCGCTGCTCAACGCGGCCGCGCTCGGCAACAGCCAAGCGAGCGCGCAGGTGATCCGTGATCCCGTGACGGGCCTGCTCGTGCGCGTCGACTCCTATTATCAGAACGCGTCGGCGCTCAACACCGACGGCTTCGATCTGTCCGCCGCGTACACGTTCGATCTCGCCGCAAACGGCACGCTGCGCGTCGGAGCCGAAGGAACCTACATCTCGAAGTACGACCTCGACGACCCGCAAGCCGGTCACGTAGTCGGCGCCGGCAAGCGCAACTTCGCGAACTTCGGCACGTCGACGCCGCGTTTGCGCGCGGACGCGTTCGTCAATTGGCGTCACCAACGGCACGCCGTCAACGCGTACGTCCGCTACATCGACTCCTATGTCGACGACGAGGTCCAGCTCGGCCAGGGACCGGAGTCGTATCGGCCGATCGCGAGCGATCTCACGGTCGACGCGCAGTACACGTATACGGTTGGCCGCCGCTACTCGCCCACGCTTTCGTTCGGCGCGATCAACCTGTTCGATCAGGATCCGCCGCACGTCGCGACGAACGGCGGTTACGATTCGAAAGTCGCGGACCCGCGCGGGCGCGTGCTGTACGCTAAGGCGACGTTCAAGTTCTAGCCGCGCCACGAGCGCGAAAACGACAAGATCGGCCTTGGGGGACCGAACAATGAAGAACGCATCGCTTCCCACGACGCTGACCCACACAGCTTCGCATCCGACGATCGCGCCGCTCCGGGCGGCCTTGCGCGTAACCGGTCGTCTCGCCGCGTTGCTCGCGCTTGCGCTCGGCGCGCGCGCGGCGGTCGCGCAAGCACCGGCCGCGGCGCCCGCTGCCGGCGGACCGCCGCCCGAGGTCACCGTCAAGACGACGCTGCTCGGCGGCAGCGTCTACGGCATCGACGGCCGCGGCGGCCGCATGGCCGCGCTCGTCGGACCCGACGGCGTGCTGCTCGTCGACGCGCAGTTCCCCGACGTGACGGACAAGATCGTCGCCGCGCTCAAGCAGATCTCGTCGTCGCAGCTGCGGTTTCTCGTGAACACGCACGTGCACGGGGATCACACCGGCGGGAACGAAAATTTCGCGAAGCTCGGCGTCACGATCTTCGGAAGGCCCGAGCTGCGCGCGCAGCTGCTGATGCCGCGTCCCGCGCCGGGTAACGGCCAGACGCCGCCGGTCGCGCCGGCCGGAGCGTTGCCGATCGTGCTGTACGACAATCCGACCACGATCGAGCTCGACGGCGACGAGGTCCAGCTGATCCCGCTGCCGCCCGCGCACACGGACGGCGACACGGCCGTGCTGTTCAAGAAAGCGAACGTGCTGATGACGGGCGACGTGTTCCGCTCGGAAGGAATGCCCGCGGCCGCGATCACGAACGGCGGCAGCGTGCTCGGCATCTTGAAGTGCATCGACCTGTTCCTGCGGCTTTCCGACGCGAACACGAAGGTCGTGCCGGGGCACGGCCCGGTCGCGAACCGCGACGCGCTGGTGTTCCACCGCCAGGTGCTCGTCACGGTGCGCGACCGCGTCGCGAAGGCGAAGGCGGAAGGCAAGACGCTCGAGGAAGTGCAAGCGATGAAGCCGACCGCGGAGTTCGACCAGAAGGTCGGCGGGCCGCCGGCGTTCATTCCGCAGTTCGTCGCGACGCTCTACAACGAGCTGCCGGCGCGCTGACCGCCCGGCTTACACGAATCGTGTCGGCACGTCGTCGCCGAGCGCCATCGCCCCTAGCTCCTCGAGCACGCCGTCGTTGAACAGCAGGTGCTGGTTGATCGTGACGGCGTCGCGCAGCAGCCGATCGAGCGGCGAGCTCGCGTAGACGGCCGCGGGCCCGGCCGTGTCGAACGCGAGCTGCGCGACCTCGCACGCGACCCGGTGCGCATGGATGCGCGCAAGACCGACGTTGCGCCGCGCCTCGATCGACCCGGCGCCCTGCTCGACGACCTCGGCCCAGAGCCGCTCCACCGTCTCGTAGACGTACGCGCGCGCGGAGCCGAGCAGGCTCTCCGCGCGCGCGACCGCGAGGCGCACGCGGGGCAGGTTCTTGAGCAGCACGGGCGGCGGGGGCAGCGCAATCACCTTCTTGCCCGCGAGCGCGATGAGCTCATCCAGCGCCCGCCGCGCCACGCCGAGCGGTACGCCCGCCATCGGGATCGACACCGACGCCGTGAGCGGCAAGCGATAGAGCGGCTCGTCGCGCCGCGACGGCGCGTTGAGGTCGAGCACATGTCCCGCGGGCACGAAGAGATCCTTCGTGGAATAGTGATGACTGCCGCTGCCCGCGAGGCCGTGCGCGAACCACGTGTCCTCGATCCGCCAGCCGCTCGCGGGCGCGAGCACGTGGACGACCTGCGGGATACCGCCGGGCCCCGCGGCGCCCTCGACGACGCAGCCGCCGACCATGACGTCGGCGTGCGTGCAGCCCGAGCCAAAGCCCCAGCGCCCCGTCACACGGTAGCCGCCGTCGACCTTCTGGGCGCGTCCATTCGGCGGCGCCTGCCCTGCGGTCACGAAGTCGATGTCGGTGTACAGCTCCCGCGCCGCGCTTTCCTCGAGCCACGCCGCGAAGAGCCCGCTGTCGCTGCCGATTTTCACGCACCAGGCGGCCGCGGCGTCGGCGTGTGCGAGCAGCTCGACGAGCTCGAGCTGCGTCGGCAACGGCATCTCGGGTCCGCCCCAGCTCTTGGGGAACATCACGCGGAAGCAGCCGGCGGCTCTGAGCTTTTCGACGAGGTCGCGCGGCAGGCGCCGCAATCCCACGGCTTCCGTGGCTCGCGCGGCGATCTCGGGCGCGAGCGCTCGGGCGTTCGCGAGAATTTGGTCGGGGGTCATGGGCACGATCACGCGTTAGTTCACGGGACCGAGGTACTTATCGAGCCAGCCGAGCACTTCCTTCGTGAGGTCGTCGCGGCGCAACCGTACGTCGTGCGGCGTGTCGAACACGACGTGGCGCTTTTGCTCCGCCGGAGTGCCGAGCATGTCGAACATCGGTTGCTGCGACGTGAGGAGCGGAAACGTCCAATCATAGCGGCCGTTGATCATCAGCGCAGGCTTCGCGTAGCGCGGTGCGAAGTCTGCCTGGTCCATTCCGGCGACGGGATGCGGGTCCTGAAAAAAGCCGCCGTCGAGCAGCACCACCGTCTTGATTCGATCTTCGAGCGCCGCGAGAGTGACGCCGTCCGCAGCGCCCTGGCTCACTCCGAGATAGCCGACGCGTGCCATGTCGATGTCGTCGCGCGTCGCAAGGTAGTCGAGCGAGCGGCCGAGGTCCTTCGACCACGCGATCAGCGTCTCGCGCTTTAGCGTCGGCCCCGGATCCGGAGGCACGCCGCGTTGCCGCTCATAGAGATACTGATATACCGGATAGATCACCGCACGCCCGCTGTCGACGACGTAGTCCATGAACGACAGGTCGCCGAGCGCGTCGCTGCTCGGTAGCCGATTGACGCGCGCGCTCGGGAAGAACGCGACCACTTGAAACGGCGGTTTCACGCGCTTCGGCAGGAACAGGTAGGCGGTCATCCGCTCGTTGCTGTAGGCGGTCTTGAACGTGATCTTCTGGCGCGTCCAACGCTCGGAGTCCTCGGCTACCGCCTCGACCTTCGCGTCAAGCGGCGTCTTGTCGTACGCGTACATCGCCCGATAGGCCGTGAACACGTCGTCGCTCGCGGGCCTTGCCGTCGACCAGTCGCGCTGTAGCAACTTGAGCGGCGCGAGCGTCTCGTCGGGCAGCGCGCCCGCGTTCACGACGCAGCGAAACCCGTTCAGATTCGAGCGATCGAACGGCGACAACGCCTCGGGCGCGTACGAGCCCGTGAGCCGGCCGAGCAGGAAGCGCAGCCCGTCCCCGGTCGCGTTCCAATACCACTCGCGCGCGTTGCCGATCAGATCGTACGTGCCGTAGGGGCCGAGACCTTCGAATTTGCCGACCGGCGCGAGCTTATCCGTGCCGTTGCTGAGCGGCTCGACGAATTTGTTCGCAAAGTCGGGCGTCGTTTTCCAGAACTGCGCGATGACGGGCAGGCTCTTGCCGCGAAACTCGGCGTACGCCGCGGCCTCGTACCAGCTGACGCCGGTCACCGGATAGTCCGCCATGCCCTCGGGATAGTGCCCGCCCGACCAGGTCGACGGACCGGAGCGTCCCGTCGAATCGCGGAAGAGCGCCAACGCGTCGTTCCATGCGAGCTCGCGTCCGTCGAGCACGAACGGCTGCTTCCAGTACGCCTGGTTCTCGTAGCCGCCGTTGTCCACGAATTCCTGGTAGTCGCGATTCGTGACTTCGAACTTGTCGATGAAGAACGCGGGCAGCTGATAGGTCATCCAGCCGACGAAGGCGACGTAGTCGCCCCACGGGCCGGCTGGAACCGGCACCATGCCCTTCGCAGCCTTCGCGGCTCCGTCGAGATCGAAGCTCATCGCGCCGAGCACCACCGGCGCCGCCACGATCTCCCCGTGGCTCGCGTCGGACACTTGCCAGCGCAAGTAGCCGTTCGGTATGCGGACGTTGTCGAGCGGAGTCTTGCCGAGCTTCAACCAATCCTCGGCCGGCGAGTTGTAGTCCTTCACCTCGACGAGCGCGCCCTCGGGCTTGGTGTGGATCGACGTCACACGGCTCGCGGCCGCGACGACGCGCTCGAGCTCGGGATCGCCCGCGAGGTATTTCTCGGCCTCGACGACGAGCGGAAACGCAGCCGCCCATTTCTCCTGCTCCACGAGCTTCTCGATCTCGGGTATCGCGTCCTCGCGTGCCCAGCGCCGGTGCTCCGCCGAGCGCCACGCAAAAGCGCCGACCGCGACCGCGGCGACGACCGCGGCTGCGGCGATAGCGGCGAGCGAACGGCGACCTCGCCAGCCTTTCGAGCCGGCGAGCTCGCTGCCGAGCTTCTGCAAGTCGGTCGCGAGGTCCGCGGCGGATCGATGGCGGTCCGCGGGATTCTTCTGCATGAGCTTCAGGAGAATCGCGCGCACGGGCTTCGGCAGCGTCACGACCGCGGGCTCGGCCGGCGCGGGCGCCTTGCCGATCGACGTGAGCGTGTCGAGCACGCTGGGCCGCGCATACGGGTTCGTCCCGGTCAGCGCCTCGCAGAGCGTCACGCCGAGCGAAAAGAGATCGCTGCGCGCGTCGACGCGCGCGGACTCGATCTGCTCCGGCGACATATACGCGGGCGTCCCGGCCACGACGAGCGTCTCGTTGCCACGCGTCGCCGCGGCGAGCAGCGTCTGGCCGGGAGCAGGTTGCGGTCGCAGCACCGCGACGCCGAAGTCGAGCACCTTCACGTAGCCGTCGTCGCGGATCATCAAGTTCTCGGGCTTGATGTCGCGGTGCACGATGCCTTTCTCGTGCGCGGCCGCGAGCGCCCGCGCAACTTGCACGCCGATGTCGAGCGCGTCGCGCAACGCGAGCGGGCCGAACCGCAGCCGCGTGCCGAGGGTCTGGCCCTCGACGAGCTCCATCGCGATGAACGGCGTGTCGCCGATCGTTCCGACCTCGTGGATCGTGACGATG
>Ga0310810_10002821_pt1 | contig 18802 bp, 10 predicted proteins | sample NCmetagenome_FD_207641 | JGI IMG/M metagenome (GOLD analysis project Ga0310810, IMG submission 207641) | Soil microbial communities from experimental microcosm in Duke University, North Carolina, United States - NC | ecosystem: Engineered > Artificial ecosystem > Soil microcosm > Unclassified ...
GCCGTCAGCAGCACCGAAGCCACGTTCATCATCGTCCCGACGCCGAGCGACGCGAGCGGCCGGTTCAGCAACGAATACGCCCTGCGCGCGATGGCCACTGTCGGGCAGGGCCTTCAGCGGAAAGACGGCTACCACCTCGTCGTCATGACGAGCACGGTGATGGCTGGCTCCATGGATGGCGAGTTGCGTGCGACGCTCGAACGGCACTCCGGACGCACGGTGGGACCGACCCTCGGCCTCTGCTACAACCCCGAGTTCATCGCCCTGGGCAGCGTCGTGCGCGACATGCTGCGGCCCGACATGATTCTGATCGGCGAATCGGATGCGCAGGCCGGCGCGATGCTCGAGAACATCTATCACCAGAGCTGCGACAACAAGCCCGCGATCCGGCGGATGAATTTCGTGAACGCCGAGCTGACGAAGATCTCGGTGAACACCTTCGTCACGACCAAAATCTCGTACGCGAACATGCTCGCGGACATCTGCGACCGTCTCCCGGGCGCCGACGTGGACGTCGTCACGCACGCCGTCGGCGCGGATAGTCGCGTTGGCGTGAAATACCTCAAAGGCGCGACCGGCTACGGTGGGCCGTGCTTTCCGAGAGACAACGTCGCATTCGCCGCGCTGGCGCGATCGCTGGGCGCCAACTCCGAGCTGGCGGAGGCGACCGATCGCGTGAATCGATACCAGATAGAGCGCGTCCTCGGCGCCGTGCAGGCGCGCCTCGAGGGCAAAGGCACGGTCGGCATTCTCGGCCTGTCGTACAAGCCGCACACCGCCGTCATCGAAGAGAGCCAGGGCGTCGCACTGGCCGAACGGCTGCTGAATGAAGGGCACCCGGTCATCGGCTTTGATCCCAAGGCACTCGGCGCCGCGGACGCCAAGCTCCGCGGGCGTATGAAGAGCGCGGCGAGCGCCGAAGAGTGCGTCCGGGCAGCCGATGTCGTCGTCGTCATGACACCGTGGCCCGAGTTCACGACGATCGCCCCGGATTCGTTCGCGCGAACCGGATCGCGTCTTCCAGTCATCGATTGTTGGCGGGTGCTCCCAGCCGAGCCCGTCAGGGCCGTCGCCGATCTCCTGTATGTCGGTCAGGGCGGACTCACAGTCGCCGCCGGTATCCTGTGACCATAGAGAGCTGATGAGCAAACTGAACGCAAGCGACCTCGTTGTTGTGACCGGCGCCGGTGGATTCATCGGCGGTCATCTCGTCTCCGAGCTTCGTCAGCGAGGCCACACGCGAATCCGCGCGGTCGACTGCAAGCCCTTCGACGAGTGGTATCAGCGTTTCGATGGCGTCGACAATCTCGTGCTCGATCTCCGCGAGGCAGATGCCTGCCAGACCGCGGCACGCGAGTCGCGCTACATCTTCAACCTCGCCGCCGACATGGGCGGCATGGGGTTCATCGAGCTGAACAAGGCCGCCTGCATGCTCACCGTGCTCATCAACACGCACATGTTGATGGCCGCACGCAGCGCCGGCACCGAGCGTTTCTTCTACTCATCGTCGGCGTGCGTCTACGCCGCCGAGAAGCAGACGTCAGCCGACGTTCAGCCCTTGCGTGAGGGAGACGCCTACCCGGCGATGCCCGAAGACGGATACGGATGGGAAAAGCTGTTCAGCGAGCGTATGTGCCGTCACTTCACCGAGGACTTCGGCCTCACGACGCGTATGGCTCGTTACCACAACGTCTATGGCCCGCTCGGGACCTACGACGGCGGGCGAGAGAAAGCTCCAGCAGCGATCTGTCGGAAGGTCATTCAGGCCCAGCTCTCGCGTTCCAACGAGATCGAAATCTGGGGCGACGGCGAGCAGACCCGCAGCTTCACCTACATCGACGACTGCCTGGAAGGCACGCTGCTCTTGACCGAGAGCGAGGTCGTGGAACCGCTCAACATCGGGAGCGATCAGTTGGTGACGATCAACCAGCTCGTCGACATCGTCGAGAACATTGCTGGCGTGAAGCTTCGCCGTCGCTACAAGCTCGATGCACCGAAGGGCGTGCGCGGCCGCAACAGCGACAACACGTTGATCAAACAGCGACTCGGTTGGGCGCCGTCGATCTCACTCGAGCACGGAATGCGCAAGACGTACGACTGGATTCACCAGCAAATGACGACGGCCGGCCGACGGCAATACGCGTAGCTATCCGCCAGCCGTGTCGTTCTACCGTATCCTGAACGGCACGGAGTAGTTCGCTGTGGCGACGTCCGCCGTCGTTGTCGCGTCGCGTACCCAGACACCGATGCGATAGGCATTCGGCGTCGTGGGTGTCCACGCGAGCGTCGAGGAAGTACTCCAATCGCGCGCCATCGTCCAGGTGGTGCCGTCGAAGATCCACCACTTGTACTGATACGGCGCGGTGCCACCAACCGCCGTGGCCGTGAACGTCACGGTCGTACCCGGCGCCTGTCGGTTCGGGAGACTGCTCGTCAGACTGGTCACGACAAGCGGTTCTGCCGTCGGCGCTGGCGTCGGTGTCGGGGTCGGCGTGGGCGTCGGCGCGGGCGGTGGCGGCGTCGATGCCGACGTCGTTTGCTTCACCCTGAATGGCACCGTGTAGTTCGCGGTGCTCACATCTGCCGTCGACGTCGCGTCGCGTGCCCAGACGCCGATGCGATAGGCGCCCGCCGTGGTGGGCGTCCAGACATACGTCGCGGCACTGCTCCAGTCGCGCGCCAGCGTCCAGGTGGTGCCGTCGAAGATCCACCACTTGAATTGATACGACGCGGTACCACCCGTCGCAGCGGCCGTGAACGTCACACTCGTCAGCGCATTCTGCGGAGTCGCGAGATTGCTCGTCAGGCTCGTGACCGCGACCGGTTCCAGTGCTGCCGCCGTCACCACGAAGGCGAGTTGCGCTGACGCCTGGGCCGCGTTCACAGTAACGCCGCCACTCCGTGCCCAAACGGTCAGCGTGTAGTTACCTGCCGTCGTTGGGATCCACGTGTAGGTCGCCAGGGTGCTCCAGTCCTGGGCCACCTGTGCCGCGCCGCCTGACGGCTGCACGAAGAACTTGAACTGCCGCGGCGCCACACCACCATTGCCGTTCGCACGGAAGGTAATCGGTGTTCCCGCGGTCTGCGGGCTCATGATATTCGACGTCAACGTCGTGCTCGTCACCGGTTCGATGCCGGCTGGGTTGACGACGTATGCCATCTGCGCCGAGGCTTGCGCCGCGTCGACCGTCACGCCCGCACTGCGCGCCCACACCGTCACGGTGTAGTTCCCTGCCGCCGCCGGCGTCCAGGCGTAGGTCGTGGCGGTGCTCCAGTTCTGGACGATCTGCGCAGCGCCGCCTGACGGCTGCACGAAGAACTTGAACTGCCTCGGGGCCACCCCACCCGAGCCACTGGCCGTGAAGGTCACCGCCGTTCCCAGGTCCTGTGGACTCGCCACGTTCGACGTCAACGTCGCGCTCGTGACCGGCGCGATGGGCGCCGTGCTGATGACGTACGCCATCTGCGCCGAGGCTTGCGCCGCATCCACGGTCACGCCGGCGCTACGCGCCCACACCGACACCGTATAGTTGCCCGCCGTCGCAGGCGTCCAGGTGTACGTCGTGGTGGTGCTCCAGTTCTGGACGACTTGCGCAGTTCCGCCAGAGGGCTGCACGAAGAACTTGAACTCCCGCGGGCCTACACCGCCGGAGCCATTCGCCGTGAACGTGACTGCCGTTCCTGCCACCTGCGGGCTTGCGATGCTCGAGCCGAGGGTCGCGCCCGTGACCGGTGCGACTGGCGGCGTGTTGATGACGTACGCGACCTGCGCCAACGCCTGAGCCGCATCCGTCGTGACGCCGGCACTGCGTGCCCACACGATGACCGTGTAGCTGGCCGCGACCGTCGGCGTCCAGGTATAGGTCGCCGTCGTGCTCCAGTCCTGCGCCAGCTGACTCGCACCACTTCCCTGGCGGATAAGGAACTTGTACTGACGCGGCGCGACACCACCGACGCCCGACGCCGTGAAGGTGATGGCGCTCCCCGCGTTCTGCGGCGTCGCGAGGTTGGACACCAACGCCACGCTGGTCACAGGCGCTGGCGGCGGCGTGTTGATGACATACGCCAGCTGCGCTGAGGCCTGCGCCGCATCGACGGTGATGCCCGCGCTGCGCGCCCACACGATCACCGTGTAGTTGGCAGCGGTCGCTGGCGTCCACGTGTACGTCGTGGTCGTACTCCAGTCGCGAACCATCTGCGCAGCGCCACCGGCCGGCTGCACGAAGAACTTGTACTGCCGCGGAGCCACGCCTCCCGATCCGCCCGCGGTGAAGGTGATCGCTGTGCCCGAATTCTGTGGGCTGGCGGCGCTGGCTGTGAGCGTCGCCCCCGTCACGGGCGCGATCGTGTAGTTCAGCGTGATCGACTGCGTGGCGATGTTGCCCTGGCTGTCGGTCGCCTGCACCGTGATCGTGTTGGCGCCCTGGGACAACGTCAGCGCGCGGCTCCATGAGGCCGTGGCGCTGCCGGTCACGCTGCCGCCGGTTGCCGCCTGCCCATTCACGGTGACGCTCGATACGCCGTTGCCGCCGCGGCCGCTGTCAGTCGCCGTTCCTGCAATCGTGACGGACGCCGTGCTCAGCGTCTGGCCGTTGGTGTGGCTGGTGATGGCAAGCGTCGGCGCCGCGGTATCAGCCGCTGGCGCGGTGATGGTCCACACGAACGAGCGAGACACGGTCACGAGCGAATCGTTCAAGAAGAGGGTGACGTTGAAGGTGCCAGCGGCAGACGGAGTGCCGCTGATGCGACCCGTCGTCGCGTTGAGCGACAGGCCGGGGGGCAACCCGGTGTGTGTAAAGGTCTTGGCGCTCCCATCGGGGTCGCTGACCGACATGGCGAGCGGCGTGATCAGAACGCCAACCTGGCTGCTCTGATTCACCGGCTGCGTGAACGACGGAATCGAGAACGTGGTCTCGGTCGAATACGAACCGGGTCCCGCTGCATTGATGGCTCTGATGGCGACGTAGTGGATAACACCACCGGTCGGCGTGAACGCGTGCGTCGTCTGCGTGTTGCTGACCGTTGCGAGCTGGACGTTGCACGACATCGAGGTCGTGCCGACGCAGACCTGGTAGCCGGTGACCTGATCGCTCGGCGGGCTCGCGTCCCACATGGCAGTGACGCTCTGACCGTACGCGACAACCGGCGACGAAATCAGAAGCAGTGAGAACAGCGAGGCAACTCCATGCCTCACACGACGAGTCCAGGTTCGCACGTCTCGCATGCCACCTGAAAGAGCAAGCACACGGCCAAACTCTGCTGATGGAATAAGTCTCGCCGAGTAAAGGACTTACTCGGTTTTGAACGCGCCTGGTGCCGGCGCGGCGAACACGGACACGATAGCTCGCTTACCGTCTTGTGATCGACGGCCGCTCTTCACGTGCGGTTGATGACATCCAGTTAATCGGCTCGAGTCCAGTCGAACCACACGGTTATCGTGATCTCAGACAACACAAACGTGATCGCGACTGCACTGAAAATGAATGTAAGAGATTTACGCGCTGTATTGAATGCGTCCGCGCACGTGCCGTGAGTTACGCAGTGCTTCGCTATTTCGCGCGTAGCTCCGCAACGCGCGCGATCGCGTCAGCGCTACGAGGGCTGGAGCGAGCGCGTTAGCTGCCGGTTTTTTTGATTCTGTAGGGGATGGACGTGTTCACGGTGCTCACGTCCGCGGTCGTCGTCGAGTCGCGCACCCAGAAGGCAATCCGATTTCCGCCCGGGCTCGTCGGCCTCCACGTGTAGCTTGAGAGGGAGCTCCAATCGCGCGCCACCGTCCAACTCGTGCCGTCGAAGATCAACCACTTGAATTGATACGGCCCCGTGCCGCCAGTCGCCACGGCGGTGAACGTGATGCTCGTGCCAGGCGCCTGCGGAGCCGCAAGGTTACTCGTCAGACTTACGGCCATGAGCGGGCCCGATGTCGGCGTCGGCGACGACACGGGCGACGATGGTGCCGACACCGGTGGCGGTGCCGTCGTCGTTGTCGTGGACGAGGACGACACAGTCGACTTATTCACCCTGAACGGTAGTGACGCCTTCACGTTGTTGACGTCGGCCGTCGTGGTGGAGTCGCGTGCCCAGACGGCCACCTGGTAGGTACCCCTGTTTGTCGGTCTCCATGTGTGCGTAGCAGCGGAGCTCCAGTTACGCACCACCGTCCATGAGGAGCCGTCGAAGACCAACCACTTGAACTGATAGGGCGCTCGGCCGCCGCGCGCAGCAACGGTGAATGTGATCGATGTCCCTTCGGCCTGCGGACTCGTGAGGTTGCTCGTCAACGCAGTGATCATCAGCGGTCCGCTGCTCGTGCTCGTCCCGCCACCGGCAGTGCCACCGCCAGTAGTACTGCCACCTCCGCTCGTGCTGCCACCACTGCTGGCGCTTCCGCCTCCCCCTGTGGTGGTGCCCGAGGACCCGGACGTCGCGAGCTGCAGCGTGATCTGCTGCATCTGCACGTTGCCGGCACTGTCGACAGCTTCAACTGAGACCGTGTTGCTCCCGGAGTTCAGGGTGATCGTCCGGCTCCAGTTCGCAGTGTTGTTGCCTGACGCTGCGCCACCGCTCGCGGCCTGCCCGTTGACTCGAACAGTGGTGATCCCGCTGCCACCCCTGCCGCTGTCGGTCGCCGTACCGCGAATCGTCTGGCTCGCGGACGTGACGACCAATCCCGATGTATGGCTCGTGATTGTCAACGTCGGCGGTGTGCGATCCGTCGTCACTCCCGCCGTAACCGTCCAGACGAACGAACGCGACACAGTCGTGAGTCCATCGTTCACGAAAATGGTCACGTTGTACGTCCCCGCGTTGGTCGGGGTGCCAGTGATCTGACCGGTATTCGGGTTCATCGTCACACCGAGCGGCAGCCCGGTGTGCGTGAAGGTCAAGGGCGACCCGTCTGGATCGCTGACCGCGAAATTGATCGGCGAGATGAGGGAATTGAGAAGGGTGCTCTTGTTCGTGAGCGCACTGATCGACGGAATCGAGAACGTCTGTTCCGCCGAATAGTTACCCGGCCCCTTGGAGTTGACCGCCCTGACTGACACGTACACCATCTGGCCAGGTGGCGGCGCGAATACATACGAAGTCTGAGCGGCGCTGACGGTCGCAGTCTTGACGTTGCACGAGCGTGAAGCCGTGCCGATGCACACCTCGTAAGTCGATACCTGCTCGGATGGCGGACTGGGATCCCAGACAGCTGTCACCGTCGTCGTCTGCGCGCCGGCAAGCGCCGGCAGCAGGACACACAGCGACCCACAGAAAAATGCTACACGCCGGATGGCTCTCGGCGCGCGCGACCAGACGTCTAGCATCGGGCGGCCGCTGTGCAAGCCGATTGCCATTTGTGTAATTCGACTAAGCGACTTGTCATCATCGATTTAGCCGTTTCTCCACGAAAGGCGAAGTGTGTCGGATCCCGACGGAGCGCCATGACGTAATTACGCAGTGCCTTCTGGAAGGGCTCGCGTTTCCATGTGTCACAATCGGTTCGAAATGAGCTTCTCGATAGCGATCGCGCAGGTGAATCCGATCGTCGGAGATGTGCCTGGCAACCTCGCGATCGTTCGCCGCGCCAGGAATGAGGCCGCTGCTTTAGGGGCGGATCTCGTGGTCTTTCCCGAACTTGTTTTGGTTGGTTACCCGCCCGAGGACCTCGTGCTCCGGCCGGCCCTCGTCGAAGCCGCGGCCCACGCGCTCGACGCATTGGAGCAGGAAAGCGCGTCGGGTCCTGGAGTCGTCGTGACCCTGCCCTGGCGCGAAGGCGGATGTCTTCACAACGCCGTCGCACTCCTGGCTGAAGGCCGTCGTCATCTGCGCTTCAAGCACGAGTTGCCCAACTACGGTGTCTTCGATGAGAAGCGCGTTTTCTCTTCGGGCCCGCTCGGACAGCCGGTCACGTTCCGCGACATGCGCATTGGTCTGCCAATTTGCGAAGACATTTGGTTCCCAAAAGTCTCAGACCATCTCGCGAAGCTCGGCGCCGAGCTGTTGCTGGTCCCGAATGGCTCCCCGTTCGAGGTTGGGAAACTCCACCAGCGGCTGTCACTCGCCCGGGAACGCGCGAGCGAAACAGGACTTCCGCTGGTATATGTGAATCAGGTCGGCGGCCAGGACGAGCTCGTGTTCGACGGTGGCTCGTTCGTCGTCAACAGCGATGGTGCGCTCGCGAAGCAATTGCCGCTCTGGCAGGACACGGTCGTCCTGACGCGATGGACGCGCGGCAACGGCGCACTCAGATGTGAGGGCACCGAAGAGTGGAACGAGCCGCCGCGTCTCGACGCGGTCTACAACGCGATGATGCTCGGGCTGCGCGACTACGTGCTCAAGAATCGATTCCCCGGCGTCGTGCTCGGCATGTCGGGAGGCATCGACTCCGCGCTGACGGCGGCCGTGGCCGTCGATGCGCTCGGACCCGAGCGTGTGCGTGGGGTCCGACTTCCGTCACGCTTCACGAGCCGCGAGAGCCAGGACGATGCAGCGGAGTCGGGACGGCTGCTGGGCATGCGACTCGATACGGTGGAGATCGGATCGACGGTCGCCGCGGCAGAAGCGGCGCTCGCCGAGGCCTTCGCCGGCCGTGCGCGTGATGTCGCCGAAGAGAACCTGCAGGCGCGGGTGCGCGGGTTGCTGCTCATGGGGCTGTCGAACAAGTTCGGAGACATGCTCGTCACGACCGGCAACAAGTCGGAGATGTCAGTCGGTTACGCCACGTTGTACGGCGACATGTGCGGCGGCTACTCGGTGCTGAAGGACATTTACAAGACCGAGGTGTACGCGCTCTCCCACTGGCGCAACGAGCACAGGCCGGAAGGCGCGCGCGGACCGCAGGGCCGGGTGATCCCGGAATCGTCCATCACGAAAGCGCCGACTGCAGAACTTCGCCCGAATCAAACCGACCAGGATTCGCTGCCCCCGTACGATGCGCTCGACGCGATCCTGACCGGGCTGGTCGAAGAGGAATTGAGCGTAGACGAGATCGTCGCCCGTGGATTCGCGCGCGAGCTCGTCGTCCGCATTCAGCACCTGCTCTATCTCGCGGAGTACAAGCGGCGGCAGGCGCCGCCCGGCGTGAAGATCACTCGCAAGAGTTTCGGTCGCGACCGCCGGTATCCGATCACCAACGGATTCCGCGAGCGCAATCAATCTTGAATGGGGTCAGACCCCTTCACATGTGAAAACGTGTGAAGGGGTCTGACCCCGCCCATTTCAGGGTGTAATCGTGACGAGCGGCAAGCCCGCTCGTTCGAGCTTATCGAACACGCCGCGAGCACTCGAGATGTTCAGTGGCGCTCGATATCCCTGCGCCACGTCGATCTCGCGAATCTGCGGAGCGATGTCATTGCGAAGAAAGAACGCGTTGACGCGTTCCGTCGCGACCAACCGATAGCCTTTTCGCCGTCCCAGGTGCACGAGCGCCGCGAGTGACGCACCATGGTAGGCGCGATTGCCTACGGCGTGGACGTTGAAGTCGGCGCTATAGGGGATCGTCACTGCCCGCTCCGCACCGAACAACCAGTTGTACTCGAGTGCGACGAGGCGCGGGTTGCACGCGGTCAGCGCTTCCCAGAGCCAGTAGTCGATACCGTCGATGTCGATGCTCAGAAGATCGAGCTCGCCCGCGAAACCCTGTTCGGTAATGAACGCGTTGATGCCCTCGCGTGTCAGAAGCTGGTGTCTGGCGATCACCGGGTGACCCGTGTAGCGCACCACGATCTTCCTGATCGCGTCGTCGCGGCCATCGACCATCAGGCCGTGCCAACCCATCTCGCTTGCGAGGAAACCGGAGTTGCCTCCGTTCATCCCGCACCCCAGGTCCACGAATCGCCGGGTCGTGGCCCCGATGCGCTTGAAGATCGCCAGCACCAGCCCGTCTTCGTCGTTCTGCGAGGAGAAGCTGAATCGCTCTGCCTGCAGATCGTACGGCGGCTCGAGTGCAACACCGTCGAGATACAGCTTGCGCACCAGTGACGGCACCAGGTCGACGTTCTGCTTCAAATCTCTGATCGCCCGTTCGATGCGCTCGAAGCGCTCGGACAAATCACGTACGGCTGCGGCCGTCGCTGCGGCCTGCTGATCGGCACGCGACGGCTTCCTTCGAAATGGATTCATGCGGTCACAGAATACCGCGTGTCGCGAGTCTCGCGGCGAGCAGCGTGGCTTCGATCATGCTCGATGGATCCGCCACGTTCTTCCCGGCGATGTCGAACGCCGTGCCATGGTCAACGGACGTGCGGATGATCGGAAGACCCAGCGTGACATTGACGGCATGTCCGAACGCGAGCAGCTTCACCGGAATCAAACCCTGATCGTGATAGCACGCGATCACGGCATCGAACTCACCGCGCACCGCGCGACCGAAGACCGTGTCGCCAGGAAACGGACCGTCGATCCGCAGACCTCGTTGCTGTGCCGCCTCGATCGCCGGCCGCAGCACCGTGCCTTCCTCGGGCCCGAGCAGGCCATCTTCGCCCGCGTGGGGATTGAGACCGGCGACCGCGAGGCGCGGCTGTGCGATGCCGAAGCGTGGCAGCTCCTGCGCCGACAGGTCGATGATGTCGTCCACGAGCTCACGCGTCAGCGCGCCCGACACGGACGCCAGGGGGATGTGGATCGTCGCGAGCACCACCTTGAGCGGCTCCGACCAGAACATCATCGCGACTCGCGAACTTCCTGTCAGGTGCGCCAGGAGATCCGTGTGCCCTTTCCATGGCAACCCCGCGCGAGCAAACGCCAGCTTGTTCACAGGCGCCGTCGCCACGGCTGCGACGACGCCGGACTGCGCATCCTTTACGGCGGAGCAGAGCGTGTCGTACGCGGCTCTGCCCGCGTCGGCCGACAGTTCCCCGAGGGTGAAGCGCGCCCCGGGCGGCGGACCATAGACGACCGGTTCACACGCCTCCCGGACGCGTGGATCGTCTGCCGCCTTCTGCGCGATCTCCGGACCGATGCCTGCGGGATCGCCAGATGTGATGGCGATACGCGGTTTCACAGCTGCAACACGAGCCAATCGGCGACGACCTTGGTGCTCGCGTTGCGCTCGAGGGCGTTGAGCGCCTCATCCACCGCGGCGTACGCCTTGAGACTTCGCCTGTGATCAAAGGAACCGGTCAGCTTCTCGAGTTGTGACTCGAGGTCGCCGTTGGCCAGCGTTCGACGGTCAGCGTGAGTTGCAACGATCCCGATATCTCGCAGCAGCGAGGCCAGCGCACGCAGGCACGCCGCCATCTGATCGCGATCGCTGGCCGACGTGCCTTTGGTCCCACTGAGATCCCGGACTGCCTCCAGGCGCCGTGCCGGATCATCTGTTCGAGCCGCCTGCTCCAACAGGCGTCGAGCTTCGTCTCTCGCCTGCGTGAGGTCGGCTGAATCCGCCGACAGCGCCCGGCCCACGCTGCCATCGGCGTCCGCTGCTGCCGCGCGCGCGTCTGTCTCCGAATAGCCATGATCGCGGACCAGTGCCTGCGCGACCTCCGCCGCCGATAGCAACCCGAATCGCAGACGCGGACAGCGCGATCGCACGGTCGGCAGCAGCGCGTCCGGGATCGACGACACCAGCGCGAAAATCGAAGCGGCCGGCATCTCTTCCAGCGTCTTGAGGAGCGCATTCTGGGCCGCATGCACCAGTGCGTCCGCGTCGTCGATGATCACGACGCGTCGCCGCGCTTCGAAGGGCCGATAGCCGGCCCGGTCGACGACGTCTCGTATCGCCTCGATCTTGATCGAGCCGTTGTCACCAGGCTCAATCACGATCACGTCGGGGTGAACACCTCGCTCAATCCGGCGGCACGACGCACACTTGCCGCACGCATCGCGTTCGAACTCGGCCGACGAGCGGGGCTCGAGACAATTGATCGCCCGTGCGAGCGCCATCGCCACGCGCCGTTTCCCGACCCCCGCGGGCCCCGCGAGCAGAAGCGCAGGCGGCAGCGTGTCACGCGCAATCGCGCGCGACAACAACGCCAGCAATCGGCGATGGCCGAACACCGAACTGAACATAGAACTCTCGAGGGACACTCAAACCGGAAACACGAACAAAGAAGTGAGAACTCTGAAGTTCGAACTACAGGTCTTCCGACAAGTCTACTTCTTGTCGCCGACGCCGAAGACCTTCGACCAGAACCCGCGCTTCTTCGGCTGTTCAGGCTGTGGTGCGGCGGCCGGTGGCGGTGCCGGCGCGGCCTCGGCGACGCGCGCGGGTGGCGGTGCAGCGACGGACTCCTGCTGCGGTGCTGACGTACGGCCAGGCGAGATCAAAGCCGCCAGCGCCCTGAACGGCGACGAGAGGATCCGCTGATGGATAGGGCACGACTCGGTCGGCACGGTGCCTTCGACGAAATACTCGGTATACGCCGTCGATTGGCTGGTCGTCGTGCCGTGCGCGTCCGTCACGTTCTCATGGCACGAATCGGTCGCCAGCTTTCCACTGAGACGGCAAATCGTGGCGGAGGTAATGTTGGAAGGCGTGCTGAACCACTCCGGGCGATCCTTGCTGGTCGCCGCCGCCATGAAGCGTCCCCACACCGGCACAGCCAGCACCGACGCGTAGCCGCCACCGATGATGGTTCGCGGCTGGTCGTATCCGACCCACACGCCCGTCACTAGTTTCGGCGTGAACCCGACGAACCACGCATCGTGGTAGTCGTTCGTCGTCCCCGTCTTGCCCGCCGCCGGCAGGCGGAAGCCGACGCTGCGTGCGGCCGCACCGGTTCCAGCGTTCACGACGTCGGCCATCATGTTCGACATGAGGAAAGCCGTCTCTTCGCTGACAGCGCGCTCGGGCTTCTGCTCGGCGTTGAACAGCACTTCGCCATCGGTCGTTTCCACGCGGCGCACGAGGATCGGCGCCTGCACCATGCCGCCGTTTGCAAATGAGGCATACGCCGCGGTCATCGACGACAACGTGACCTCGCCAGATCCCAGTGCAAGCGACGGCACGCTCGGCACCGAACCGACGCCGAGCTTCTTCGCGTACTGCACCGTGATCGGGATGCCCACGTCCTCGAGCATGCGGACCGCTGCGCGATTGCTCGACGTCCTCAGCGCTGCTCTCATCGTCATCGACGAGCCTTCGCTGTGTTCGTCTTCGGGCACCCATGCGCCCTGCAACGTCATGATCGGTTCGTCGAGATTGTCGATCACGGTCGCCGGCGTATAGCCCTGCTCGAGCGCCGCGGCATAGACGAACGGCTTGAACGCGGACCCGGGCTGTCGCTTCGCCTGCGTCGCCCGGTTGAAGTTGCTCTGCTCGAAGTCACGACCGCCGACCATCGCGCGCACTTCGCCGGTGCGCGGGTCCATGGCAATCAGCGCCCCCTGCAGTGGATTCGCTTCGTCGTCGTTCTTGCGCTTCTGACGCTTCTCGATTTCAGCAATGCCGCGCGCGACTTCCGCCTCGGCTACCTTCTGCATGTCGAGGTCAACGGTCGTGTAGACCTTCAGGCCGCCTTGGTACACACGCTCCCAGCCAAAGCGCTCGACAAGGAATCTCCGGACTTCTTCCTTGAAATACTGCCCGAACGCTTCACCGCGTCTGAGAGCGTCGTCGAGCTTGACCGGCTCCTTCAGCGCCTGCTGATAGGCCGCCTTGTCGATCATCTCCGCGTCGAACATCGCTCGAAGCGCGACGTTGCGACGGTTCGTCGCCTTCTCGAGGCTGACGGTGGGTGCGTAACTGGACGGAGACTTGACGAGACCTGCCAGCAACGCGGCTTCTGCGACCGTGACCGCCGACGCTGACTTACCGAGGTACCCGAGAGAGGCGGCCTCTACACCGTACAGGCCGTCACCGAAATAGACCTTGTTGAGATACAGCTCGAGGATTTGATCCTTGCTGTACTGTTCCTCGAGACGCGCGGCGACAACGATCTCGGTCAGCTTGCGTCGGTAGGTCTTCTCCGGCGTGAGGAAGCTCTGTCGTGCCAGCTGCTGCGTAATCGTGCTGCCGCCCTGAGCCATACGACCTTCGCGAAGGTTGTTCAACGCCGCACCCGCGACGCGAACCACATCCACTCCGCTGTGATCGTAAAAGCGCTGATCCTCGATCGCGAGAATCGCGTTCACCAGGTGAGGCGACACGCGGGCGAGCGGCACGTCGATTCGCTGTTCCTTGAAGATCGTGAAGGCAGGCTTGTCCGTGCGATCGAAGAGCGTCGTCGCCTGGTCCATCGATCCGATGCGGCTCAATGCCTCGAAGCCGGGTACCGAGGCCACGATGCCGTGGGCGTACCAGATCGAACCGATGACCGCCACCCAGACCGCGAGCGATAACACCACGACACCAGCCAGAAACACGGACGGATGACGGCGAAAGACAACCGGCAATTGGGGGGAAAGCTTGATTCGGACTTTCATCTTCCTCATAGCGTGGCAACGACCGTGCCACGGCCGTTCAGACGCCAACGGCTCAGATCCACGGTCTAGATCAGGATACTCGACTCCGACGACGACGATCCTGTGTCAGGTTTTCACGCTGACGGTAAATTCGGCCCGTTTTGGCAGAAGGTCGCTTGACGTTATTCAGTCAACACAATCAGCGGGTCGATCCTGGTGGCTCGGCGGGCCGGCACCGCGCACGCGATGAGGGCCACAACGGCCAGCACGGCACTCACGAGAAGCAGCACCATCGGATTTGACGCAGTCACGCCGAACAATTGCGTCTCGAGCGTGCGACGCAGCAGAAGCGAACCGATCCCGCCAATGATCAATCCGACAGCGACGAGTACAAGGCCTTCGCGCAGCACGAGTCGAAAGACGCCGGTGGCGCTGCTGCCCAATGCCACACGGATCCCGATCTCTTTCCTGCGCTGCGTGACGAGATAGGCGAGCACGCCGTAGATACCGATGGCGGACAGGAACAACGCCACGAAGCCGAACGCAAGTGACAGCAGCGCCGGCGAGCGACGGTTGGCCAACGATCGATCCGTCCAGTACGACATCGGCTGCATCTCGAACACCGGCAACTGCGGATCGATCGCGGCGACTTCGCGCCGCAGCGCACCAGAGAGCGTTGCGGGATCGCCGTCGGTCTTCAGTACAAACGTGAGTCCATTCTGCGGATCCTGCGCGAGCGGAAAGAAGTACGCGCCAACGAGGTTGTTGTCGCCATCGGTGAGATTCCGCAGCTTCATCTCTTTCACGACGCCGACGACGGTGAAGAATTCCGTCTTGTCGGTGATCGCCGCCGGGTCGGCATCGTCGCTCGGCGAGTACATGCGACGACCGATTGCACTTCGATCGGGCCAGAAGCGACGTGCCAGGCGATCGTCCACGATGATGGCGCGCGTGACGCCGGCGGTGTCACGCTCGGTGAAGAAGCGGCCTTCCACCAGCCTTGCGCCGATGGCTTCGAAGTAACCATCGGAGACCCGAACTGTGGCAGGAGCAAGCAGCGATTCACCCGGTCTCGATTGATATCCCTCCGCGAGGATTGCGGAGGCACTTGCGCTGTTTCCCAGCGGCAGGCTGTCAGTCGCACCGGCGGCCTTCACGCCTGGCAACGCACGTATGCGCCGTATCGCATCGGTCGCAAAACGCCGGACCGCGTCGGTCTCGCCGTAACGGGCACCCGGCAACGACACCGCACCCGTCAACACGCCTCGCGTGGTGAATCCAGGATCGACGGCGAGCACTTTCCTGAAGCTCGCGAACAGGAGTCCAGCGCCGATCAACAGGAGAAACGCACACGCGACCTGCGTGACCACCAGCACGCGGCGTAACGATTGCGCGCCGCGGCCGGTCGTCGCCGTTCGTCCTTCCTCTCGGAGTACTCCAAGGACGTTTGCCGATATGGTCGCCGCAACAGGGATCAATCCGAGCACCAGGCCGATCCCGATGGCGGCCGCCAGCGTATAGAGCACCACGACAGCGTCGAGCCGGATCTCCTGCGAGCGTGGAAGCTCCTGCAAACTAAAAGCGCTCATCGACTGGAGCGCAAACGCACCGATCGCGATACCAGCAACGGCGGCACCACACGTGAGGACGAGATGTTCAACGACCAGTTGCCGGGCCACTCGGCCGGTGCCCGCGCCAAGCGCCAGGCGCGTCGCGAGCTCCTTGAGCCGCACACGCGACCGGACCAGCGCGAGGTTCGCCACATTGACGCAGCCGATTAGAAGCACGAAGAGCGAGCCGCCCCACATCAGATAGAGCGTGCCTTTCACGTCCTTGACCATCTGGTCCTGCAGTCGATTCACGACGGTGCGAAACCCGGCGTTGACGATGACTTCCCTGAAGGCAGGAAATCGATCGAGGTTGGCGGCGTTCAACGAGTCGATCTGAGCCTGCGCTTGCTGAACGGTGGCGCCCGGCCTCAGGCGCGCGAAGTACCCGACCGTGTTGCTGTGCCGTGAGTCGTCTGACTTCTCCTTCGGCGTGAACGTCATCGGCGTCCAGAGCTCGATGCTGTCGTCAGTGGGATTGAAACCTCGCGGCATGACGCCGATGACGATATAGGGACGGCCGTCGAGGCGAAGGTTGCGGCCGACGACCGACGCCTCGCCGCCGAACTGGTTCCGCCAGAATGAATCGCTGATCACCACTTCAAGGTCGTTGCCGGCTTCGCCTTTTTGATCGATGAAGGTGCGTCCCAGTTGCGGGTCAACTCGTGCCACTTTGAAGAACGAGGGCGTGACGGTCATCGCCTCCACGCGCATCGGCGTGCCGCCTTGATCGACGCTGCGATCGGTCCGCTTGAATACGGCCTGCTCGGTGAAGGCCGTGACGTCGCGCAACCGATCGAAGTAATCCGGGACCGCTGAACCCAGCGGCTCGTGGACCCCCGCACCAGGGTAGACATTGCCAGCCATTACGACGCGCTCGGCATCCGGTAGTGCGAGCGGCTTGAGCAGCACCCCACGGACCACTGAAAATAGCGCGACATTCGCGCCGATGCAGACGGCCAGCGTCAGCCCGGCAGTGATCGTGAAGGCCTTGTCCCTCGATAGCAGCCTGAGACCGACGCGGATGTCCGCGAGCAGTGTGTTCATGGGCAATCGTCCCTAGTCGTAATACGCAGGGGACTTCTTCAGGTTCGAATAGGTCTTGAAATCGTGTTCGATCCAGATCGTCGTCTTTGTCCTGGCCAGGTATTCCTCGATCGAGGCACGTGAGGTCGCAGACTGCTGGACGCTGAACTCATTGTCTGGTGGCGCACGATGCAGGGTGCGCTCCGGCGGGTAGTGATAAAGGTCGCCTCCCAACATCACCCGCCCGGTCGATGCGAGGTTCAGGACGAGTACTTGATGTCCTGGTGTATGACCGGGGGCGGCCTTCATGACCACCGTGCCATCACCAAAGACGTCGTATTCGTCTTTCTCGATCGAAATAGACTTGCTTTTCTCGAGTTTGTTGTAGAAAGAAGGCTCCACCCGTTCATTACCCGGCTTGAACATGAATTCGCGCTCGGCCGGCCTCACCAACCAGGTTGACGCCGCAAACTGGTTCAAATTGGCGGAGTGGTCCTTATGCGCATGTGATATCGCCACGTAGGTGATATCGGCCGGCATATAACCGACTTCTGCCAGCTGACTCTTCAATGTTCTTTTGACAAGTGCGGCTGCGGTTGAGTTCACGTCATAACGTGCGCCACCGGCAGATGCCTGCTTCTCGACCGTCTCGTCCGGTATCACACCGACATCCCACAACAGTGTGCCTCTGGGATGTGCGACGAGGAAGCAGGGCACCGGCATTCGTGCTTCGCCTACTTCCGCTGGCGTCACGTGATAGCGAGTAACACCCTCTGTGGAGATAGTCAGCATCCCGCAATCAAATACAAACAATTTCGGCGTTTTCGGTGGTGAGGCCTTCGCGCGCGTAGGTGTCTGCGCGAATAGCGAACTGCCGAAAACCAGGATCACGACGATCAATTTGTTCATCATCGCGGCACCTTCATTTAAGTAAAGCTACGGAGCGTTAGGGCCTTTTTCCTTGCATCTTTCGGGTAAATTTTTGCGCTCCTGAGCTTGACATAGTCATTTCACACCCCGATACTCGATTCAACACTCGCTTCCTAGATCGTTTCCCCCACGATAGGGCGAGAGGAAGGTGCAAGTTCCCGCGAAGGCGTAGACGTCAGGTCCGCCCAAGAAGCCGGACGTCGGTAATCTGCCACGAAGCTCGAACCCGTGCGACCTCATCCCCTGAGGTAACTGGTTCCGTGAGACTTGAGCATCCCAGGCTCTTGTAAGTGACAGGGCGAAGCTCTGTCCAGCTGACACTCGACGATGAAACTAGTCACCACGTTAGTGACGGGCCGATGGGTCCCGGTCACGACGGCGCTGATGCTGTGCGCAACGATTGCCTCCGCGCAGAGTTCAGACCCGCGAGAGAGCGCGCGCACTCATCTGGGACCTGTCTATATCACGCCATCCCTCGCGATCGATGAGCTTGGACTCGATACCAATATTTTCAATAACCCAACTGAGTTGTCTGACTTCACCTTCACGGTCATTCCCGGTGGACAGTTCGCGGTGCCATTCGGGTCACGCGGGGTTATTACTGCAACAACCCTTGCGGAGTTCATCTATTACAACCAGTACTCGAGTGAGCGGTCGGTCAACCCTGACATCAAAGTCCGCGGGGATTTCTCACTCAATCGCATCACGCTGTTCTTATCGCCCGCTTACGTCAACAGCCGTCGACAGCCGAGCCTGGAAATCGACGAACGAGTGCGCCACTCGAGCACCGACATCACTGGAGGCGGGTTGGCACGGATTTCGGAGCGCCTCTCCGTCGAAGTGAGCGGTGGTGTGTCTCGAGTGTCGTATGAGGAAGGATCGATCTTCGATAGCACCTCGTTGCGGGA
>Ga0310810_10002822_pt1 | contig 18802 bp, 13 predicted proteins | sample NCmetagenome_FD_207641 | JGI IMG/M metagenome (GOLD analysis project Ga0310810, IMG submission 207641) | Soil microbial communities from experimental microcosm in Duke University, North Carolina, United States - NC | ecosystem: Engineered > Artificial ecosystem > Soil microcosm > Unclassified ...
CGCGTGGTCGGAATGGCCGTGGGTGATCAGGGCCTTCTCGACCGGGCGGGTCGGATCGATGTGGAAGCCGCCGGGCTTGCAGCACACGCCGGACGGGGTCGGGATGAGGATGTCTTCGGGACGCATCGTCTATAAATAGGCACGATCCGGGCCGATGGAATTGGCCGGAACTCATGCAAGGATTGCCGTGGCCGAAGTCCGCCTGCCCGCGCCCGTTTCCTCGGGCGATCTGATCCTCGACCGCCGCTTCGAATGGGCGCGCGAGAGCTTCGCCGCGGGCGACGCGACGGCGGTGTCCGACCTGCTCGGCGACGTCCTGGCTTCGGCGCCGCGCTTCGCGCCGGCCTGGTTTCTGCTGGCGGAGGCGCGGGAAAGGTTGGGCGACCGCGATGGCGCGATCGAAGCGTTCCGCGCCGCGCTCGCCGCCGACGAGCACGACCGCCAGGGCGCGGCGGTGCGGCTGGCGCGGCTCGGCGCGCTGCCGCCGGTCGCCATGCCGACCGCCTATATCCGCTCGCTGTTCGACGGCTACGCGCCTGGCTTCGAGGAGTCGCTGGTCGGCCGGCTCGGCTATCGCGGGCCTGACCTGCTGATCGATGCGCTGAGCCGTGTCGGCCTGCTGACGCGTTTTCCCAGCGTGCTCGATCTCGGCTGCGGCACCGGGCTCGCCGGCGGCGCGATCCGCCCGAACGCGAAGCTCTTGACGGGCGTCGACCTGTCGCCGCGCATGCTGGAAGCCGCGCGCGACAAGGGCGTCTACGACCGCCTTGTCGAGACCGAATGCATGACCTTCCTGCGCGAGGAGGCAGTCGCCGGCGCGCGCCACGACCTCATCCTCGCCGCCGACGTCTTCATCTATTTCCACGAGCTGATGCAGGTGCCGCGCTTCGCCGTGCCGGTGATGACGGGCGGCGCGCTCATCGCCTTCAGCGTCGAGACGCATGACGGCGACGGCGTCATCCTGCGCGACACGCTGCGGTATGCGCATGGCGAGGCGCATGTGCGCCACGCGCTGGCGCAAGGCGGCATGGACCTCGTGCTTCTGGACTCCGCGCCGGCGCGCAACGAGAAGGGCGAGCCGGTGCCGGGTCTCGTCGTCGTCGCGCGGAATCGCTCCTGACATGGCGCTCGTCGATATCGCACCGAAGGACGCGCTGCTGCCCGACGTGTTCCAGCGCTGGTTCGCGTCGCGCGGCTGGGCGCCGCGCGCGCATCAGCTCGAATTGCTGGCCAAGGCAGAGCAGGGGCGCTCGGTCCTGCTGATCGCGCCGACCGGCGGCGGCAAGACGCTGGCCGGCTTCCTGCCGTCTTTGGTGGAATTGACCGAGCAGAATTCGAAGCGCGGCGACAGCAAGAAGCTCGTCTCCACCGGCCGCGGCATCCGCCGCGAGGGTGGCCTGCACACGCTCTACATCTCGCCCTTGAAGGCGCTCGCCGTCGACATCGCGCGCAACCTCGAGACGCCGGTCGCCGAGATGAAGCTGCCGATCCGGCTGGAGACGCGCACCGGCGACACGCCGACGTCGAAGCGTCAGCGCCAGCGCCGCGATCCGCCCGACATATTGCTGACGACGCCGGAGCAACTCGCGCTGCTGCTCGCCACCGCCGACGCGCCCTATCTGTTCGGCTCGCTCAAGCGCGTCGTGCTGGACGAACTGCATTCGCTGGTCACGTCGAAGCGCGGCGATCTCCTGTCGCTCGGCCTCGCGCGGCTGCACGCGCTCGCGCCCGGTCTGACCAGTGTCGGCCTTTCGGCGACGGTCGCCGAGCCCGACGACCTGCGCCGCTTCCTGATGCCGCAGCCGCTCGACGGCGAACGCCTGTCCGACATCGTCATCGGGCAGGCGGGCGCACAGCCGCACGTCTCGATGCTCGATACGGCGGAGCACCTGCCTTGGGCCGGGCATTCGGCGCGGCATGCGCTGTCGGAAATCTACGGGCTTATCAAGACACACAAGACCACGCTCGCCTTCGTCAATACGCGCAGCCAGGCGGAATTCCTGTTCCAGGAGCTGTGGCGCGTCAACGACGACAACCTCGCCATCGCGCTGCATCACGGCTCGCTCGACGTCGCGCAGCGCCGCAAGGTCGAGGACGCGATGACCGCCGGCAAATTGCGCGCGGTGGTGTGCACGTCCTCGCTCGATCTCGGCGTCGACTGGGGCGACGTCGATCTCGTCGTCAATGTCGGCGCGCCGAAGGGGTCGTCGCGTCTTCTTCAACGCATCGGCCGCTCCAATCACCGGCTCGACGAGCCGTCACAGGCGGTGCTGGTGCCGGCGAACCGCTTCGAAGTGCTCGAATGTCGCGCCGCGCTCGATGCGGTCGTGGAGAACGCGCAGGACACGCCGCCTCTGCGCACCGGCGCGCTCGACGTGCTGGCGCAGCACATATTGGGACGGGCCTGTGGCGAGGCGTTCTTCGCCGACGAGGTGTATGCCGAGGTGCGCGCCGCCGCGCCCTACGCGAGCCTCGCGCGCGGCGATTTCGACGCCGCGCTCGATTTCGTCGCCACCGGCGGCTACGCGCTGAAGGCTTACGAGCGCTTCGCCAAGATCAGACAGGGCCAGGACGGCAAGTGGCGCATCACGCATCCGCGCGTGGCGCAAGCGTACCGCATGAACATCGGCACCATTGTCGAGGCCGACATGATCAAGGTGCGGTTGGTGCGCTCGCGTGGGTCGGCCGGCGCGGCGGTCCGGCGCGGCGGCCGTCTGCTCGGACAGGTCGAGGAATATTTCATCGAGACGCTGACACCGGGCGACACTTTTGTGTTCGCGGGCGAAATCCTGAAATACGAGACGCTGGTCGAGGACGAGGTTTACGTTTCGCGTTCCAACGCCACCGATCCGAAGGTGCCGTCCTACGAGGGCGGCAAGTTTCCGCTGTCGACCTATCTCGCCGCCCGCGTGCGCGCGCTGCTGGCGTCGCCCGATGCGTGGCGCGGCCTGCCGCAACAGGTGCGCGAATGGCTGGAGATCCAGGAGTGGCGCTCGCTGCTGCCGAAGGCCGGCGACCTTCTGGTCGAGACCTTTCCGCGCGGCGGCAAATATTATCTCGTCTGCTATCCGTTCGAAGGCCGCCTCGCGCACCAGACGCTCGGCATGCTGCTGACGCGGCGGCTCGAACGCGCGCGTATGAAGCCCTTGGGCTTTGTCGCCAATGAATATGCGCTCGCGGTGTGGGGCCTCGGTGATCTGGGATTACGCATCGCGCGCGGCGAACTGTCGCTCACCGACCTCTTCAGCGAGGACATGCTCGGCGACGATCTCGAGGAATGGCTCGCCGAGTCTGCGTTGATGAAGCGGACGTTCCGCTCCTGCGCCATCATCGCCGGGCTGATCGAGCGCCGGTTCCCCGGCGAGGAGAAATCGAAGCGCCAGCTCACGGTCTCGACCGATCTCGTCTACGACGTGCTGCGCAAGCATCAGCCGGATCATCTGCTGCTGCGCGCCGCGCGCGCTGATGCTGCCTCGGGTCTACTCGACATCAAGCGGCTCGGCGAAGCGCTCTCGCGCATCCGGGGGCGAATCGTGCACAAGGCTCTGGACCACGTCTCGCCGCTGGCCGTTCCGGCGCTGCTGGAGATCGGCCGCGAAACCGTCTATGGCGAAGCGTCGGACGTGCTTCTCGCCGAAGCCGCCGACGAGCTGATCAAGGAGGCGATGAGTTGAGCGCACTAGGCGCAGAGGTTTCGGTTGTACGCGAGCACCGCCACGACATCGTCGTCGCCGGTGTCGCGATGCATGCCGATCCGGCTGGGGCGCTGTACTGGCCGGAGCACGGCCTGCTCGCCGTCGCCGACCTGCATCTGGAGAAAGGCTCGAGCTTCGCCGCGCGCGGCCAGTTCCTGCCGCCCTACGACACGGCCGTGACCTTGGCCAATCTGACGCAACTCGTCCTGCGCTACGCGCCGCGCATCGTCGTCGCCCTCGGCGACAATTTCCACGACGGCGGCGGCCCGTCGCGCATGCAGGACGCTGACCGCGCGGCGCTCAGCGCGCTTCAGCGCGGGCGCGACTGGATCTGGATCACCGGCAATCACGATCCGGAACCGGCCGACGGCATCGGCGGCGCGTTCCACGCGCGCGTCACGCTCGGCGCGCTCACCTTCCGTCATCTGCCGGCCAATGGCGCCGGCGAGATCTGCGGCCATCTGCATCCGTCGGCGCGCATTGCGCATCGCGGCCGCTCGGTGCGCCGCCGCTGCTTCGCCGCTGACGCAACGCGCCTCGTCATGCCGGCCTTCGGCGCCTACACCGGCGGCCTGAACATTCGCGACGCGGCCTTCGCCGATCTGTTCGGCACGCTGACGTTCACCGCGCACATGCTCGGCGAGGACCGGCTCTACGCCTTCACCGCCAAGCGATGTTTGCCGGATTGAGGCTTACGCCGCTTTCTGGATGAGATTGCCGCAGAAGTCGGCGATCAGCTCCGCCACCTTGCGCGCCGCTGGGGTCGCGCTCTCCGACACCACCAAAGCGATCTCGGTCTTGTCGATCGGCGTGAAGCCCTTGCTGTCGACGATGCGATGCTCGGGCGTGATCGCCACTTCGGGCAGGATCGCAACGCCGAGCCCGACGGCGACAGCGGCCTGGATGCCGGAGAGGTTGGGGCTGGTATAGGCGATGTGCCAGCTGCGGCCCCCGGCTTCGAGCGCGTGGATCAGCGAATTGCGATAGAGGCAGCCGTGATCGGCCACGGCGATCGGCACCGGGTTGCGCGACAGGTCGACCGGATGCCTGCGGCTCGTGATCCATTGCAGCCGTTCCGGCCATGAGGCGAGGCACGGACCGTCGCCGGCGCTGCGCTTGACCAATGCGACGTCGAGTTCGCCGCGCTCGAGCGCGGCGCGATTGGTCGCGCTTAGGCCCGAGCGCATGTCGAGGCGCAATGTCGGGCGGCCGCGCATGTAATCGGAGAGCAACTCGACGAGTCGGTATGCGGCGAAATCTTCCGGCAGGCCGATGCGCACGACACCGTCGACCACCGGCCGCGCCACCACGTCGTGCGCTTCCTGCGCCAAGGCCAGAATGCGCCGTGCGTAGCCCAGCAGCCGCTCGCCTTCCTCGGTCGGCGTCGCGCGCTTGCCGTCGCGGACCAGCAGGGGCCGGCCGACCGCGTCCTCCAGCCGCTTGATCTGCTGGCTGACGGCCGACTGCGTGCGATGGACCCGCTCGCCGGCGCGGGTGAAACCGCCGGCGTCGACCACGGAGACGAAGCTGCGGAGAAGCTCGATATCCAACATTGGGGGCATCCATTCAGAAAATAACTCAAGTGTATTCTACCATTTAATTTCCTAATGGGAAGCAGGAGGCCTACCTCTTCGGGCGAAAGGAATGCCTCCCATGTCCCAACTCGCCCTCTCCGCCGCGCCGCCGGCAGCGCCCGCTGCATCGACCAGCCGGCTGCGCCTCGCACTCATGGTCCTGGCCTTCGTGCTGCTGTGGAGTTCCGCCTTCTCGGCCGCCAAGGTCGCCGTCGCCGATTCGCCGCCGCTGCTCTTTCTCGCCGTTCGCTTCCTCGCAGCCGGCATCCTGATGCTGGCTCTGGCACCGTTGAGCGGCATTCGCTGGACGCTGTCGCGGCGCGACCTTGCGGTGTTCGCCGCGCTCGGCGTCGCGAACCAGGCGGTCTATCTCGGCATCGGCTACGTGGCGCTGACGCACGGCGTCTCAGCCGGCCTCGCCTCGCTGATCATCAGCGCCAATCCGATCCTGACGGCCGTCCTTGCCGTCGCCCTGCTCGGCGAGCGCATGACCTGGGGCAAGATCGCCGGGCTCGTGCTCGGCCTCGCCGGCGTCGCCTTCATCGTGCAGAGCCGCCTCGAACTCGGCACTGACAACATGGCCGGCATCGTGCTGTGCGTGCTGGCGCTGATCTCGCTCGTCGGCGGGACCATCCTGTTCAAGTTCTTCGCGCCGAAGCAGGGCCTGTGGATCGGCAACGGCGTGCAGAGCCTCGCGGCGGGCATTGCGCTGCTGCCCTTTGCGCTGGCCTTCGAGAGCTTCAGCGACGTCGTGCCGACGACGAGCCTGATCCTCGCCTTCGCCTACAATGTGATGTTCGTGTCTGTGTTCGCCTATCTGCTCTGGTTCCGTATCCTCCAGGTCAGCGGCGCTACGGCGGCGAGCAGCTATCACTTCATGATCCCGCCGCTCGGCATGCTGTTCGGCTGGCTGCTGCTCGGCGAGCATCTGGAGCCCGCCGACCTCATCGGCATCGTGCCGGTGGCGCTCGGCATCTATCTTGTCACCCGCCCCGCCCGCGCGCCCAAGGCGCTAGTAGGAGACGTGCCATGACCGTTCCGCGCCTTACCTTGATCGGCGGCCCGACCGTGCTGATCGAGATCGCCGGCTTCCGCCTGCTCACAGATCCGACTTTCGACGCTCCCGGCGACTATCAATTGCCGCACGTGACGCTTGTGAAAACGGGGATGCCGGCGCTCAGCGCCGACGCGGTCGGCGCCGTCGACGCCGTGCTGCTCAGCCACGATCAGCACGCCGACAATCTGGACCATGGCGGCCGCCACTTCCTGCCGCGAGCGGAGCGCGTGCTGACGACCGAGATCGGCGCGAGCCGGCTCGGCGGCAATGCGCAGGGGCTTGCGCCGTGGCAATCGGTGGATCTGACCAAAGACGGAAAGCGCCTGCGCATCACGGCGACGCCGGCGCGGCATGGGCCGGCCGGCATCGAGCCGCTCGCCGGCGACGTCGTCGGCTTCGTGCTGGAGACGGACGGCGCAGCGCCGATCTACGTCACCGGCGACACGGTCTGGTACGACGGCGTCGCCGAGGTGTCGCGCCGCTTCAAGGCCGGCATCGTGCTCCTGTTCGCCGGTTCGGCGCAGACGCGCGGCGCCTTCCACCTGACGATGGACGTCAACGACGCGATCGAGACCGCGCATCATTTCCGCGATGCGACAATCGTGCCCGTGCACTGCGAGGGCTGGGCGCATTTCAAGCAGACCTGCGCCGACCTCGCGACTTCCTTCAAGGCGCTCGGCATCGACAACAGGCTGCGCCTCCTGCCGCCCGGCGTTGCGACGGAAGTCGGCGGCTAGCCTGCGGCGTTCGCGGGTTTGCCGCGGAAGCCTGTGACCTTCGGTGCGGCTGCGCCGCGCAGGCCGCGGCCGACCGCATCGGCAACGATCTCCGCCGTCGCAGCGGCGAGCGTCCAGCCGAGATGACCGTGTCCGGTATTGTAGAAGACGCGCGGCTTCCGTCCGGCGCCGACGCGCGGCAGCATGTTCGGCATCATCGGCCGCAGGCCCGCCCACGGCACGGCGTGCTCGGTCGACACGCCCGGAAACATCGCACGCGTCCAGTCGACGAGCGGGCGCACGCGGTCGTCCCGGATGTCGCGGTTGAAGCCGGCGAACTCGGCGGTGCCGGCGACGCGCAGCCGGTTGCCGCCAAGGCGGCTGGTGACGATCTTGGCTTCGTCGTCGAGCAGCGAGACCCACGGCGCCGCGCCGCGGCTGGCCTCGTCGTCCAGTTCGACGGTGATCGAATAGCCCTTCACCGGATAGACGTTGACGCGGTCGCCGAGCATGGCGCCGAAGGCGCGACTGGCAACGCCGGCGCAGACGATCACCGCGTCGGCGTGTGTCTCCTCGCTCCCGGTAGCGCCATTGCGATGCCAGCCGATCGTCACGCCCTTCTCGGCGGTGGTCGCGGCATCGACATAGGCGTCGCAGACAAAGCGCGCGCCGCGCCGCTCGCAGGCGGCCGCGAGCGCGGTTGTGAACTTGTGGATGTCGCCCGTGGAATCCGACGGCGTGAAGAAGCCGCCGAAATAGTTGCCGGCGAGCGCCGGTTCGATCGTCCTGATCTCGGCCGGCGTCACGGCGCGGCGGTCGAGACCGCCTTCGGTGAGCAGGTCGTTGACCTGCGAGGCGTGCTCGAAGCCGGCGCGGTCGCGATAGACGTGCAGGATGCCGCGCCGTTCCAGGTCGAAGTCGATGCCTTCCTTCTCGGCAATCGCGAACAGGTGACGGCGAGCGTCGAGCGCCAGCCGCACGGTGGCGAGCGTATTCGCGCGGTAGCGCGGGATCTGCGCGACGAATTCGGCGAGCCATGAATATTTGTGCCAGCTCGGCGCAAGGCTCAGCGACAGGGGCGCGGCTGCGTCGAACATCCACTTCAGGCCTTTGAGCAGGGTCGCCGGCGAATTCCACACCTCGGCATTGCTGACCGAGAGCTGCCCGCCATTGGCAAAGGACGTCTCCATCGCCGGGTAGCGATGGCGCTCGAACACGGTCACGCTGTGGCCGCGCTCGAGCAGCGAATAGGCGGTGGTGACGCCGGTGATGCCGGCTCCGATGATGGCGATGTGGGCCATGGGAGGCTCCGCAGACAGGATGAACCGCCCCGGCGCTTCACGCCGGTGCGCGGTCCCCATCTGTCGCGGTACCTGAGAGCTTGATCCACGCCGCGAAGCGCGGATGTCCCCTTCGGTGGACGCAGTGAAGCGTCTCTCTCCAGATTGTCCGGTCCGTACGGTCCTTTTGCCTGAGAGTTTCCGGGGCGGTTGCTCCGTCGGCGCCGTCCTGGGGCTCTCCCCGAGACGGTCTCTCCCGCACAGCCTTATGGACCCCCACAACATCGCAGAGTCGCCGCTTCGGCGCAAATCAACACTGCGTGCGGTGCCGTTAAGGAAGCGGAAGCGCTAGTCGCGCCGGAAGGCCGCGCTGGCGAGCCAGCCGATCGCCAGCGCCATGGACATGGTCGCCAGGCCATAGAGCAGCCCGTGGTCCTGGGACGATTCGACCACATATTGCTCGATCCCCGCCTTGGTGACGTCGAACGAGGTCGCCGTACGCGCCACCATGACGCCTTGCGCGAACAGCTTGACGTCGACGCCGTAGCGCCCGGTCGTCGCATTTGCGGGAACCGGGATCGAGGCGCGGAACACGGTCGATGTCAGGAACGTCACGGCCGTGTTCGATTGACCATAGAGATGCTGCTGGTCCTTCAGCCGAAGGAAAGCCGTGCGGAACGGATCGTCGCTGACCGTATCGGCGAAGTCGGCGCCGACCCGCTGCGTCAGGATGTAGTTGTCCATGCCGACCTGAAGCCGGCGCAGCACGTCCGGCGCCGCAATCTGGCCGACCGGGCGATCGGTGATGATGGTGAGGTAGGACGGCACACGCACGAATTCGCGCGAGTCGACATTGACAAAGATGCCGAGCACGCGCGCCTTGCGGCGTGTGCGCAGCGTTTCGGACGGCCCGCTCGCGGTGACGACGAGCGCGTAATCGGATTTAAGCTGCCCGCCGGTGTCGGGCTGCACCGTGCCGAACAGAACGAGGTTCTCGCCGACATAGTTCGATGTGACCGCGATGCGCGCGTTCGACAGCGACACGACCAGCCGCTCCGCATGCGCCGCCGAAGCGGTGAGCGCGAGTGCGAGCACGATGGCGAGGCGTGCGATCATTTCGGGCTCACCACGCGCAGCGAATAAAGATCGTCCGGGGGCACGACCAGCTCGTAGGCGAAGCGCACGCCGACGGCGAAGACCAGCAGGCCGAGCAGGAGGCGAAGCCGTTCCGGCCGCATCTTGTGCCCGGTGCGCACGCCGAACTGCGCGCCGATGACGCCGCCGACCATCAGGATCACCGCCAGGATCGCGTCGACGAGGTGGTTGGTCGCCGCGTGCATCACCGTCGCCGACGCCATGGTGATCAGCGTCAGGATCATCGACGTTCCGATGACCGTCGCGGTCGGCACGCGCAGGAAGTAGATGAGCATCGGCACCAGCAGGAAGCCGCCGCCAATGCCCATGATCGCGCCGACGAAGCCGATGAGGAAGCCGATGCCCCAGACGGGAATCGCGGACACGTAGATCTTCGAGCGCTTGAAGCGCATCTTCAGCGGCAGGCCGTGCACCCAGTTGTGGCTGCCCGGGCGCCGCAGCGTGGCGGGCTGGCCCCGCCGCGCGCGCAGTTCCGCGCGCAGGCTCTCGTTGATCATCAGGCTGCCGACCGCGGTCAGCAGCACCACATAGGAGATGCCGATGACCAGATCGAGCTGGTCGAGCGCGCGCAGCAGCGTGAACAGCCATACGCCGGTGGCGGTGCCGACAATGCCGGCGGACAGCAGCATCAGCGCCAGCGCGACGTCGACGGCGCGGCGCCGCCAATAATTGAGCGCGCCGGTGAAGGATGAGGCGGCGATGTGACTCGCGACGCTGGCCACGGCGACTGCCGGCGGGATGCCGATGAAGATGAGCAGCGGCGTCATCAGGAAGCCGCCGCCAATGCCGAACATTCCGGAGATGAAGCCAACCGCCAGCCCCATCCCCAGAACGAGGAAGATGTTCACGGGCAGATCGGCGATCGGCAGATAGACCTGCAAGGCGTCATCCGGCGTTCATGCGGTGCGGCTTGGCCGCACCGTGGCTCGCGAATGTGGCCGATAATGTGCGTGAAGGCGAGTGTGGCCTTCCGGCGTGGCTAACCGCCGATCAGCGGTTGCCGACTTTGTAGGTGCCGGAGCGGTGCTTGCTCAGCGGCGCCGGATGGGCCGGGCTCGCCTCGTCCCAGCCGCCGGGCGGCGTGGTGACGGCGACCGCCTCCTGCGGCTGCGGGATCGGGGCGAAGCTTTTCACCGCGGCCTGCGCCTGGGCAAGCGTCGCAGCGTCCATCTGCGAGGCGACATCGTCGCGCTTGCGCGCCGCTTCCTTGTCGCCCTGCGCGCCCGCGAGCGCAAACCACTTGTAGGCGTCGGTCATGCTCTTCGGCGTACCGAGCCCGCGTGCCGCAAGTACGCCGAGATTGTACTGGCTGTCGGCGACGCCATGTTCGGCCGCCTTGCGGAACCACTGCGCGGCGGTCGCGTAATCCGGCTTGCCTTCGATGCCTTCGGCGTAGAGCACGGCGAGATTGTGCATCGCCTTGGCGTTGCCCTTGGAGGCGGCGGCGAGATAGAGGCGGCGCGCCTGCGCGAGATCCTTGCGGACGCCGTGGCCCTTCTCGAGCATCGCCGCGTAGCGGAATTGCGCCAGCGCCACGCCCTTGCCGGCGGCGCGCTCGTACCAGCGCGCGGCTTCCTCGGCGTTGGCCTGAACTCCGCGGCCCTCGGCGTAACGAACGGCGATCTCGTAGGCGGCGGCGGCATTGCCGCCGAGCGCCGCGCTGCGCAGTTTCGGTCCGCCGATCTCGGTCGGCAGCCGTTCGACCGCGGGCGTGCGCATCGCCGATGGCGGGATCGAACCTGTCACGTCGGTCCTGGCGGCCGGCGCCGGCGTCGTCGACAGGGCCGGCGCCGCCAACGGCGACGGCATTGCCGGCATGGGGATCATCGGCGTCGGATTGGTGATGATGCTCGAAGGCGTGGACAGAGCCGGAGCGAGCGGGCTCGCCGGCGCCGCCGACGCCATGCTCGGCTCGTCGTCATCCTCTTCAGCAGCGAGCGGCGGCGGCTGGACGGGGGCGCGCTCGGCGGTCTTGACCGGGGCAGGCGGGTTGCCGCCGAGCAGGTACTTGCCGCCGACCTGCACGGTGCCGATCGCAATCGCGACGATGCTGGCGGCAACGAACAGGGACTTCATCCGCTTCATCAGGCCGCGCGGCGCCTCGTCGGCGACGACGGGCTCGTCGGTGGCGTCTGCGCGCGGCGGGCGCGGCGCGGCCTTGACGGCGGACTGCGCGGCGCGGCGGGCGGCGGCGATGAAGTTCGAGGCAGGCGCCGGCGTCGCGGCGGCCGCGCGCGCTTCGCCGACGGCGATGCGTGCGCCAACGCGCTGGCGCGGCGGGCCGGAGCCCGGTTCGAGCGGTTGATCGGGCGGCAGGTCGGGGTCGATCGGCTGGACGCGCGCCTGCGGCATCCGCCGCTGCGCCTCCTGGGGCGGCTGCGGCGCGGGTTGCGGCGCCTGAAACACCGGCGCGGGCGCCGGCTGCGTCAGTTCGAGCGGTGGCGCCGGCGGCAGATGCTGCGGCGGCTCCTGATAGTGCTGCTGCGGCGGCGGCGGCGCCATTTCCGGCACGGCGCGCGCGGTGACGCGGCCCGTCGGCTGCGTCAATTCCAGCGGTTCGGCCTCGGACGCGCGGCGGCGGCCTTCGTCGCGAATGTCGCTTTCGATGCGGGCGAGCCGGTCGACCACGGCGCTCAGCGTGCCGTTGACGTTCTCCAGAGCGTTTTGCGTGCGGGCGAGATCGACCTTGAGCGAATCGACGCCCACCGCGCTTTCAGCCTCGGCGCGCAGCGCGTCCGTGCTCTTGCTGGCGCGCATCTCGTCGATCTGCACCAGAAGATCGCCGAGGCCGCGCTCGATGGCTTCGAGATGGCCGAGGCGCGAGTCGGACGCGTCCAGGCGCTGCACGAGATGGACGATGCGGTCTTCCAGATGTCCGGCCACGGGATTGTCCGCGCGGCTCTCCTGGATCAATTCGATCTTGTCGCTGAGCGACTGCACCAGCGATTCAAGACGCGGCGGCACGGCAGCGCCGTTCTGCGCCCGCTCCGCCAGCGCCTGACCGAGCGCCTCGATGCGGGCCTCGAGATGGTTGAGCGCGTCGCCGCCGCCGCCGGCGCCGAGATATTCGACCTTCTGGCTGAGCGCGTGCACCTGCGCGGCAAGTTCGCTGACAGCATCGTTCGATGCCACGTGGCCGGCCATGTCGCGCAGCGTGGTGATCGCGTGCTCGAGCTGCTGGAGCGTCGCCGGATCCTTCTGCGCGACGATCAGGTCGATCTTGTGCGCGAGCCCCGAGACGGCGTCGTTGAAGCCGACCAGGCTTTCCGCCGGGGTGAGGCCGCGCAAAGCGTCGCGCACCTCGGCAAGGCCGTGCTCGAGGCCGGCAACGGCGTGGTCATCGGCGCCGGCCTGACGCCCTTCCGCGATGCGCTGGGTCAGGCCCTGGATCTGCTTCTCGATCGTATCGATGGCGCGCCGCGGCATCGCCTCGTTCAGCGCCCGTCCGATATCGCCGAGTTCGTCGCGGAGCGCATTGATCGCTTCCTCGACGCCCGGTTTGCGCAGTGTCTCGATCTGGTCGGTGATGCGGCGGAGCTGGTCTTCCAGGCCCGAAAGGTCCTGCGCCGGGACCTGCGCCAGCACCGGGGCCGGAGCCGTCTGCGGCGCTTGTGCGGGCGCGGCGGCGGGCAACGGCGGCTGACCGTTGAGCATGCGCTGGCGCGCGGCGATTTCGGCGAGGGCTCGGTCGAGTTCGGCCGGGCGTTGCGGCGCCGGCGCGTGCTGCTGCTGCTGCGCATAGGCCTGCGGCCGGTGCATCGGCGGCGCGTATGCCGCGACAGCCGGATGCGGATGCTGTGCGTAGGGCGCGACCGGCGGCGCCATGTGCTGCGGAATGTGCTGCGGCATCGCCGGCATCGGCGGCGGCGTCTGCGCCCGCGCCGAGACGTGGACGAGCTGCTCGATGCGGCTGTCGAGGCGGCCGATCAGTTCGGCGAGACGGTCGGGCTCCTCGTGGCGCACGTCGCGGCTGCGACCGCGGCTGCGCGGCGCGGCCTTGGCGGCGCCGCGCGAGAAATGCGAAATCTTGCGGGTCAGGTCGTCGAGGCGGTCGTGTACGCCGGCAAGTTCGTCGGCATAGTCGCCATCGTCGTCGTCCTCGTGCCCGGGCGCGCGGCCTTCTTCCTGCTCGAGGATGACGTTATTGAGCCATTCGCCGAGCGACATGCCGGAGCGGCGCGCGGCCTCGCGCGCACTCTCCCTGGCCTCGGGGCGGATGCCTTTCACGCTCCACGGGACGCCGAATTTCATTCCTCGAACCCACGTCAGGTGGAGCGAAGGAAGAGCCGGGGGTCGGCTTTCGCGGGGCCGGCGCGTTAACAACGGGTGCACGCGGCGCGGGCCTTCAGTCCACGACCCGACTTTTCCCGGTCACGGTAAACAAGCCCTTAAGATCACGACGAAGTGCCGGATTTTGGCTGATGTTTCTGGCGTGGCCGGGCACGGACGCGGCTTAACGGTAGTGCAATGCGCCGCGCCGATACTGCGCGGGGCCGTCGTGGAACCGGGGGAGGGCGGCCGTGCTTGTCTCGGCCGCAACCGCTCGCAAGGGGTTAACGAGCGGTTAACGCTGCACCCGCCGCCACCCGAGAAGCCGGAGAACGACATGCCGACCTACAAGGCGCCCGTCGAAGACGCGCTGTTCCTCATCAACGACGTCTTCCATCTCGAGCGCTACGGCAACCTGCCCGGCTTCGCCGAGGCGACATCGGACACGGTCGAAGCGATCCTGCGGGAGGCGGCGAAGCTGTCCGAGGAAGTGCTCACCCCGCTCAATCGGGTCGGTGACGTCGAAGGCTGCACGCGCCGCGACGACGGCAGCGTGACGACGCCGAAGGGCTTCAAGGACGCCTACAAACAGATTGTCGAGGGCGGCTGGATCGGCATGTCGGTGCCGGAGGAATTCGGCGGCCAGGGCCTGCCGGCGACCGTCACCGTGATGATGAACGAGTTCTTCTGCTCGGCCAACATGGCCTTCGCCATGTATCCCGGCCTGACGCAAGGCGCGATCGCCGCGCTCCTCGTGCACGCGAACGACGAATTGAAAAAGACCTACGTGCCGAAGATGACGCAGGGGACATGGACCGGAACCATGAACCTGACCGAGCCGCATTGCGGCACCGATCTCGGCCTTCTGCGCACCAAGGCGGTGAAGCAGGCCGACGGCTCTTATAAAATCACCGGCACCAAGATTTTCATCTCGGCCGGCGAGCACGACCTCTCCGAGAACATCATCCATCTCGTGCTCGCGCGCATCGAAGGCGCGCCGGCGGGCACCAAGGGCATCTCTCTGTTCGTCGTGCCGAAGTTCATGGTCGGCGACGACGGCAAGCCGGGCGCGCGCAATGCGGTTGCCTGCGGCTCGATCGAAGAGAAGATGGGCATCCACGGCAACGCGACCTGCGTCATGAATTATGACGGCGCTGTGGGCTGGCTCGTCGGCGAGGAGAATCGCGGCCTCAACGCCATGTTCACGATGATGAACGAGGCGAGGCTCGGCGTCGGCGTGCAGGGGCTGGCGATGGGTGAGGTCGCCTATCAGAACGCGGCGATTTACGCCAAGGAGCGGCTCCAGGGCCGCTCGATCTCCGGCGTCAAGTACAAGGACAAGCCGGCCGATCCGATCATTGTGCATCCGGACGTGCGCCGCGCGCTGCTGACCATGCGCGCGGTCAATGAAGCGGGCCGCGCGCTCGTCTACTGGACGGCGCTCAAGGGCGACGTCGCGCACCGCTCCGACAACGCCAAGGACCGTCAGGCCGCGGACGATCACATGGGTCTGCTGACGCCGGTGATCAAAAGCGTGATGACCGATGGCGGCTTCCAGAACACGGTGCTGGCGCAGCAGATCTACGGCGGCCACGGCTACATCGCCGAACACGGCATGGAGCAGTTCGTGCGCGACGCGCGCATCGCCATGATCTACGAGGGCGCCAACGGCATCCAGGCGCTCGACCTCGTCGGCCGCAAGCTCGCCAAGGACGGTGGCCGCGCCGTCATGGCCTTCTTCAATGAGGTGCAGGCCTATCTCAAGGAGCGCGCGGCGAGCGACGCGATGAACGTTTACTTGAAGCCGCTCGGCGCTTCGCTTGCGCATCTCCAGCAGGCGACGATGTGGTTCATGAACAACGCCATGGCCAAGCCCGACAATGCCGGCGCCGGCGCGTCTGACTATCTCAACATGTTCGGCCTCGTCGCGCTTGGCTATATGTGGGCGCGCATGGCGGAAGCCGCGTTGGAGAAGGGCGACGATCCGCGCATGAAGGCCAAGCTCGTCACCGCGCGCTTCTTCGCCGAGCGCATGCTGCCGGAAACGGCGGCACATCTCGCGCGCATCGAGGCGGGCGCGGGCAGCCTGATGGAATTGGCGGACGAGGCGTTCTAGGCCCGCGCCTCGATCAGGGCCGACAGGCGCAGCGCCGGTCCATCGCCGGCGGTCATGATGGCGTGGCCGTCGAAGGCGCCGTCGTCGCAGATGAACTCGAAGGCGGCCAGGATACGGTCGACGGTCTCGCCGTCGCGCGCGAAGGGCAGCAGCAGTCGTTCCGCATGGACCAGTCGGCCCTGCCGGTCGGTGACCTCGAGGATCGTGTAGACGGGCAGCGCCTCGCGCACCGCCTTCTCATAGGGTGCGACGCCGGTCGGGCAGACGCCGGGCGTGAGGACCTCGTCGAGATATTGGCCGCGGCCGTCGGGCGAGCCGTAGGCGCGGCGGATGGTCTCGCCGTGGAACCGGATGAGGAAGCGCATCGCGTCGTTTGCCCCGGGCACGACGTCGAGGAAGCTCAAATTCTGCTGAAAGGACGAGAGACGCTCGGCCTCGATCGCCTGCCAGCGCGGAACGCGGCAGTCGGCAAGGTGCTGCGTCCAGAACTTGAGCAACCATCGCTGGTTCACGGCGCGGACGACGTCCGGCCGTGACATATCGAATTGCATCGGATCTCCCCGCGCCGGCGCTGAGCGCGCCGACAGCCCCCAATCGACTACCAATTCAGCCGGAACCCCCGATCGAGCGAAATATTCCCTGTGAGCCAAGAAAGCGCAAGATATTCAAAATCAATCCTTAGTTGATAACCGTCAAGCGGTGGCAAGCGCCCCACGGCTTCGGCGCGACCGGAGCAGAAGCCAGGTCATGATGGTCACGTTCAACAGGTTCCAGCCGAGCCCGTTGAGGAATGCGGCCTGATAACTGCCAGCAATGTCGAAGATAGCGCCGGACATCCAGCCGCCCAGCGCCATGCCGATCAGCGTCGCCATCAGCACGAGGCCGACGCGCGTGCCGGCTTCCTTCGGCGAGAAGTACTCTCTTACTATTATTGCGTAGCTCGGGACGATGCCGCCCTGAAACAGGCCGAACAGCGCCGAGATGACATAAAGCGAGAATAAACTGTCGAACATGAGGTACAGCGCCAGCGCCGTACCCTGGAGCAGCGAGCCGAGCAGCAGCGTGCGCACGCCGCCGATCCTGTCGGCGATGAAGCCGGAGGCGATGCGGCTGACGATGCCGAAGCCGAGCATCAGCGACAGCATTTCCGCGCCGTGGGCGACGCCGTAACCGAGGTCGCCGCAATAGGCGACGATGTGCACCTGCGGCATCGACATCGCCACGCAGCAGGCGACGCCGGCGACGCAGAGCAGGAGCTGCAAGGTCAGCGGCGAGAGCGGCGACTCGGCCTGCTTGCGCGCCGCGGCGGCGCCAGCGGAGACGCTCTCATGCGCCTCGAGGCGGCGGCGCAGCGGCAGCGACAGCGGCAGCATGATGCACAGGCAGAGGATGCCGATGGCGATGTGCGTCGCGCGCCAGCCCTGCGTCGCGATGAAGTGCTGCACCAGCGGCGGCCAGATCGTCCCGGCGATGTAGTTGCCGGAGGCGGCGATGGCGACGGCGATGCCGCGGCGGCGCGAGAACCAGTGCGACACGTCGGCCATCAGCGGACCGAACGTCGCCGAGCAGCCGAAGCCCATGAGCGTGTGCGCAAGCGCGACCAAGGTGAGGTTCGGCGACAGACCGACGCAGACGTAACCGGCGGCGAGCGAGGTGGTGCCGAGCGCCAGCGGAATAAGGATGCCGAAGCGGTCGACGAGCCGGCCGATGACGACGCCGCCGCCGGCGAAGCCGATCATTGCCAGTGTGTAGGGCAACGACGCGGCGGCGCGATCGACGCCGAAGTCGGCCTGGATCGCCGGCAGCGCCACGACGACCGACCACATGCCGACGCCGCCGACGGCCGACAGCGCGACCACGGTGGCGAGCCGCAGCCACGCATAGCGCGATTCAATTTCGGAGGAGGGCGCGTGGCCCGTAGTGGCGTCCATAAGGAGCAGTCCCGGCTGGCGCGCCCCGTCTAGCACACTATGCGAACGCCGGCATCACCTCGCGCCCGAACAACGAAATCGAATGGGATGCATCAGCAAACTTCATGTCGCCGAACACCATCTGGCACAGCACATAGTTGACGCCGGTCTCATCCTTCAGTCGCCCGAGATAATCGCGCACCGTCGCCGGCGACCCGGCGATGCCATGGCCGATCTGTTCCAGGGTCGCGAAGTCCGCCGGGTAGATGTCCTTGAGCACGAAATCGACGCCGGCGCGGCGCCAGATCCAGTCCATTGCCCCGCGCCAGTGTTTGTACGCGCCCGTGGCGATGCGTTGCGCCTCCGCATCCGTATCGGCGACGACGATGTGCCGGGTTATGCCGATCTTCGGCACCGTGCCGGGGCTTTTCCCGAGCTTGTCCCACTCCGCGCGGTAGCGGTCGCTGATCGCGCGCGCCCGCGCCGCCGGTCCGAGCGAGACGACGTTGATCGCGTTCGGCGCCGCCCAGGCGATCGCGTCGGCGTTCGGCGCACCGTACCAGATCGGCGGATGCGGCCGCTGCACCGGCTTCGCCTGCACCACGTAGTCCTTGTATTTGTAATAGGCGCCGTCGAAGTTCACGACGTCTTCGGTGAGCGCGTTCATCAGCACGGCGAAGGCCTCGTGATACATCTTCGGCGCATCGGCCGGATCGATGCCGAAGCGCGCATGCTCGAGTAGCGCGCCGCCGCGCCCAACGCCGACCATCAGCCGCCCGCCCGACAGATGGTCGAGCATGCAGATCTCTTCGTAGAGCCGCAGCGGGTGATACAGCGGCAGCACATAAACGAGCGGCCCGAGCTTGAGCGTGTGCGTGCGGGCGATGGCCGCGGCGAGGAACACGCTCGGGCTCGCCGCCATGCCGAGCGGAGTCGAATGGTGCTCGGCGAGGTGATAGCCGGCGAAACCCTCGGCCTCGATCAGCGCGACGAGGTCGAGCCGGGCTTTCAGGAAATCGCCAAGGACGCT
>Ga0310810_10002823_pt1 | contig 18800 bp, 21 predicted proteins | sample NCmetagenome_FD_207641 | JGI IMG/M metagenome (GOLD analysis project Ga0310810, IMG submission 207641) | Soil microbial communities from experimental microcosm in Duke University, North Carolina, United States - NC | ecosystem: Engineered > Artificial ecosystem > Soil microcosm > Unclassified ...
CGCCGAGATCGCCATGCAACAGCTTGCCGATCCAGGTGAAGAATTGGGTGTACAGCGGCTCATTGAGGCCGAGCGAGGTGCGGATGCGCTCGAGCTGCTCCGGCGTTGCGTTTTCGCCGGCCAGGATTGCGGCGGGATCGCCGGGCGTCAGCCGCAGCAGCAGAAACACGAACAGCGCCACCACGCCCATTACAGGGATGGCGACGAGGATGCGGCGAAGCAGATATCCGAGCATCTTGATCCCACGCAATGCGACAACCGGCGCCGCCGGTCATCGCGTACCCATATCCCCGCAGCAGCGTATCAGGTCAGCAAATCCCGTGCCAATGCAGCCAAAGTCGGCACTCACGCCAGCGTCGCCAACAGCCCGGCCATCAGCCGGCCGCGTTCGGCGAGGCTCTCGACCTCGATGTGTTCGTTGAGCGTATGCGCGTCGGCGCCGCGGACGCCGAGGCCGTCCAATGTGGGCACGCCCATCGCGCCCGTAAAATTGCCGTCGGAGCCACCGCCCGCGCTGCCATGGGGTAACTCGAGGCCCATTTCGCGGGCGATCCCGCGTGCCTTGTCATACAGCGCCATGGTGCCGGCGTCCGGCTCCCAGACAGGGCGGGTGACGCCGCGCGTCACCTTGAAAGACACGTCATTGGCGCTGCCGGACAGCGCCAGCATGCGCTCGACACCGCGGTCGAGATCGGCCTGGCGTTTGGCCATGCTCAGCGCCTCGCCGGTGCAGGTGGTGGCGACGCAATTGACCCATTGGCCGCCATGCACGATGCCGACCGAGAAAGTGCAGTCTTCCGTCGTCATGGCGTCGATGGCGATGATCTGGCGGGCCATTTCGCGGATCGCCGAACGGCCCGAGGAGAGTGTGGCGCCGGCATGGCTTGGCTTGCCGATCGCCTCCAGATTGAAGCGGGCGATTGCGTAACGCCCGGTGACGACGCCGTTGTTGGGGCGGCCCGGCTCCGGCACCAGCACGTATTTGTTGCGCCTGGCCTCCGCCTCGATGATGTCGCGGGTCGAGGGCGTGCCGACCTCCTCATCCGGCGTGAACAGCACCGTGATCGGCAGCGGCGTCGTGAACGACGCGCGGGCCAGTTGCCGGATCGCTTCCAGCGTCAGGTAGTTGCCGCCCTTCATGTCGAAGATGCCGGGGCCGAAGCATTTGCCGCCCTCGCGGCGAAACGCGAGCTTCTCGATGGTGCCTGTGGGATGGACGGTATCGAGGTGGCCCGCGATCAGGATTCCCGGCTCACCCTGCTTGGGATGAGGGAAGCGGGCGCGGACGCAACCGGCAAAGCCCTGCCGTCCGGCGATGCGCTCGATGGTCGCACCCATGATCGCCATCTCGCGAGCGGCGATGTCGAGCATACGCTCGACCGCGCCGGCATCCCAGGTCGGGCTTTCGCATTCCACCCAGCCGCGCAGTCCCTGCAGCATGGCCTCGGAATCAAAGGGAAGATTGGCTGGGTTCATGGGCTTCTCTCGGCTTCGAACAGACGAACTTGACAGGAAGGCTTACGAGAATGATCGCGGATGAATTTGTAAAGTGAAACATGAACGCGCACGGCTACGGGCTGCTCGCAGCGCAGGCCTAGCGACCAATACCCGATTGACGCGCCACGCGCTTGGTGCAAGTCTCAAATACCCAAGATTTACAGCGTGTTAGTTCGCCTAAATAACGAACCACATGCACAATGAATCAGCGGTCTTTGACCGGTTTCACGTCAGGAGAAAATCCAATGTTCCACGTCCCGCGCTGGAAACGTCCTGCGATCGCGGCCGCCCTGTCGGTCGCCGCGCTGTCGGCGGTGCTTACGTCGCAAGCTTTTGCCGCCGGCAAGACCATCACCGCGGTGATGCATTCCGATCTGCGCATCATCGACCCCGGCTTCACCACCGCCTATATCACCCGCGACCATGGCTACATGATCTTCGACACGCTGCTGGCGACCGACTCCAGTTTCAAGATCACGCCGCAGATGGCGGACTGGAAGGTCTCGGACGACAAGCTCACCTATACCTTCACCCTGCGCGACGGGTTGAAATGGCATGACGGCGCGCCGGTCACGGCGGAGGATTGCGTGGCCTCGCTGAAGCGCTGGGGCAGAAGCGACAATATGGGCCAGAAGCTGATGGATTTTACCGCCAGCATCGAGCCGATCGACGCCAGGAGTTTTGCACTGAAACTGAAAGAACCCTACGGCCTGGTGCTGGAATCGATCGGCAAGCCGTCGTCCTACACGCCGTTCATGATGCCCAAGCGCATGGCGGAGACGCCGGCCGGCCAGCAGATGAAGGAGCAGATCGGATCCGGCCCCTTCAAATTCGTGACCGCCGAATTCCAGCCGGGCGTGAAGGCGGTCTATGAAAAGAACACCGACTATGTGCCGCGCAAGGAGCCGCCGAGCTGGACCGCTGGCGGCAAGGTGGTCAAGGTCGATCGCGTCGAATGGATCACCATGGCGGATGCGCAGACCGCAGTGAACGCGCTGCAATCCGGCGATATCGACTTCATGGAGAACCCGTCGTTCGACCTGTTGCCGGTGCTCGCCGCCAACAAGGACATCAAGATCCAAACGCTGAACCAACTCGGCTTCCAGACGCTCGGCCGGATGAACTTCCTCTATCCGCCGTTCGATAACGTCAAGGTGCGCCGCGCCGCGATGCTGGCAATGAACCAGAAGGAGGTGTTGGACGCGCTGGTCGGCAATCCCGAATACTACAAGATTTGCGGCGCGTACTTCGTGTGCGGGACGCCGCTTGCCACCGAAGAGGGCGGCGAAACGCTGACCAGGGGCAACGGCATGGCGGCGGCGAAGAAGGCGCTTGTCGAATCCGGGTACGACGGAACCCCCGTCGTGATCATGGCGCCCGGCGACGTCGTGACGCTGAAGGCGCAACCGGTGGTGGCGGCGCAACAGTTGCGCGACGCCGGTTTCAAGGTCGACCTGCAGGCGACCGACTGGCAGACCGTGGTGAGCCGCCGTGCGAGCCAGAAACCGCCGAAGGAAGGCGGCTGGAACATGTTCTTCACCAACTGGGTCGGCGCCGATGTGATGAACCCGATCGCCAACGCGTCGATCGGCGGCAGGGGCAAGAATGGCGGCTGGTTCGGCTGGGCGGAAGACGCCAAGATCGAGCAGTTGAAGGATAGCTATGCGCGCTCAGGCTCGCCGGAGGAGCAGAAGAAGATCGCCGCCGAAATCCAGAAGGAAGCCTATGATCAGGTGATCTACATTCCGCTCGGCCAGTATCTGGCGCCGAGCGCGTGGCGGAAATCGCTCACGGGTGTGCTCGACGGCCCGGCGACGCCGATCTTCTGGAATATCGACAAGAGCGAATAGGGTCACATCGAACACGAAATGGCCGGACTTGTCCCGGCCATTTGCGTTTCAGGATCCGACGCGCAGCGGCGCGCCCAGCTTGCGCAAATAGGAGATTACCGAGAGCGCGGTGATCCGGCCGGTCTTCGGATTGTCCGACGGGATATTTTCGATCGACATCGAGAACGAGGCGGAATCGGCATCGACCTCGATCCGGTGCACGTTGCGTTCCAGCGAGGGGTCGGCCCAGATGTCGAGCGTGGTGCGGTCGGCGCCGATCCCGGCAAGCGAGAGCGCGACCGCGACGTTGAGGTTGGCCGGAAAGCCGACTGCCGCCTCGCGCGGTGTTCCGCTGAAAATGCGAACCGGCTCGGTGATGTCCTCGATGCGGATGTTGTGTTCGGCAAGATATGGCGCGCCGGCCAGGCCGCGCACCGGCTTCCTCGTGACCATGCGCACCGAGTAGATTTCGCCTTCGGCGGCGGCGGCGACCGCGTCGAGCCCAAGCAGGGCGCCGGTCGGCACGACGATCTGGCCGCCACATTGACGGGCGAGGGCGATCAGGTGCTCGTTGACGAGGAGCGCGCCGGCGCTCAGCACGATCACGACCTTGCCGGCCCGGAGAAACGGCTCGGCGATTTCGGCCAGCACCTTTGCGGGCGCGCATTCGACCACGATATCGGCCAAAGGTTCGAGTTCGCCGAGACTGACCACGGGCACCGGGCGGCCGAGATGGGCCAGGCGTTTCGCCGCCTTGTTCCGGTCATTGGCCGATACCGCCGCCAGCACGCAGCCAGGGATGCCGCGATCGAGCGCTTCGGCAACCTTCTGCCCGATCGCGCCGAGACCCGCCACCGCCACCCGCAGCGGCGCTTTTGAGCCGTGAGACGCCGCCTGGAGTTTGCCCTGTGCTGCAACGTTCATCCCGTCAACTCCCTTTGGTGGCGCGCCGTCAGGCCGGATGGGCTTCGACATGCGCCAGCAGCAGTTCACAGACGCGGTCCGGTGCCTGATCTGCCGCGAAATGCCCGACGCCGGGCAGGACTTCGAACCGATAGGGCGCGGCGATGAAGTCCTTGGTGCCTTCGGCAGCCGTGCGGCCGACGGTGTCGTCGGCATCGCCCCAGATGTAGAGCGTGGGCACGCGAATGGGCCCGAGGGGCCCGCGGATCGCGCCGCGCGCGCGATACCAGGCGAGCGCTGCCTCCATCGCATCCTTGTTGCCGAGCACGGCAAGATGCGCCGCGATCGCCTCGGCCGGAACGCCGTTGGCGGCAAGCCGATCGCGCAGCCATTTGGCATCGTCGGCCAGTACCACATCGGCGGCATCCGGTTCGAGAAAGGCCTTGTGGTGCTTTGAGCGTTTTGCCTGATCGCCGTCGATCATTTCCACTGCGCGTTTGAACGCGTTCGGGTGCGGCCGCGAGAGAATGGTGAGCGAGGCCAGCCGCGCGTGATGACGCTCGGCTATCCCCCAGGCGATGCTGCCGCCCCAATCATGCCCGACCAGATGAAAGCGCGCGTCGCCATAGCCGCAAGCCGTCACGATCGCCATCGCGTCGTCCATCAGGCGATCGATCAGATAATGCGAAAACTCCCGCGGATCCGGCCGCGCGCCCGGCGAATAGCCGCGCTGGCCGGGTGCTACGGCGCGATAGCCCATGTCGCCGAGGCAAGCGACCTGGGCGCGCCAGCAATGCATCGATTCCGCAAAACCGTGCAGCAGCAATACCAGCGGCGCACCGGCCTCGCCGGCGGTGATGGCGTCGAAGGTGAGTTGCGGGGAGATGATGATTTGTGCGGGAACTGGCATGGCGCGATCCTAGATTTGCAATCCCCGCCGGTCCATGGCGAAACGGGTTTTTCCTGAGCAAAGTCCAGCCCCGGCACCGCTTCCGAAATAGGCAACGCTCGAAAAGTACTGTATCTGGAGCCACGTAAGACGCGTTGGCCAGGGGATACATCGTTGCATTATTTGAGATCAATCATCTTCGATACGGCGGTGGTGATCCTGACGGTGGTCGTGGCGCTGACGATACCGTTCCTGTGGTTGTCCAACGCCGGCAGCGCGACTGTGCGAGCGGTATCGCAGGTCTGGGCCGGCGGGATCATGGTTCTGATGAAATACATCGTCGGGCTCGACTACCGGGAATATGGGCGAGAGAACGTTCCGGATGGTCCCTGCATCATTGCCTGCAATCATCAGTCGCTATGGGAAACCGCAGCACTCTGCGTGATCTTCCCGGACGCCAGCATCGTCGCCAAGAAGGAACTGCGGAAGGTGCCGCTCGTCGGCTGGTTTCTGGAGCGGTATCCCATGATCCTGGTCGACAGGTCGGCGGGCCGGCAGGCGTTGCGGCAGATGGTCGATGAAGCGCGACGCGCGATCGGCGAAGGCCGCAAGGTGCTGATCTTCCCGCAAGGCACGCGCCAGGCAATCGACCAGCCGATGACGTTCCAGCCGGCCGGCGTCGCCGCGCTCTACACCAATCTCGGCGTTCCGGTGTTGCCGGTGGCGCACAATTCCGGATTGTTCTGGGGCAGGAAGACGCTGATGATCCACAGCGGCAACATCACGCTGTCTTTTCTGCCGCCAATTCCGCCCGGCCTCGATCGCAAGGTGTTTCAGGCCGAGGTGGAGCGGGTGATTGCGGCGGAGGCGGCGAGGTTGCTCCAGGCCGCCGACGCGAAGCAGTGACCGGCCTCGTGCCCCGGAATCGGTGCATCGCTGAGCCCTGACTCAAAAAATGCGAAAACAACCCCATGCACAGTAGAAAATTGGGCCTCGCACGATCGGAAACACAAGATCTGGTAGCATACCTAGCCCGCGCGCCGTCCGGCGAGCCAGCCTGCGAACGGCGCCAAAAAAGCCAGGCACCACGCGAACTGCGCCACCGCCGGCGAGACTGAGGCGACGGCCGTTCCGATCAGGCATACCAAAACCGGGAATAATGCCGTCACCAGCAATGCCGCGTCGCTGCGACCGCGCAGCGCGAGAATCCACAACAGCGCGTTCAGCGTGGCGATCGTCGTCAGGTGAATCCCGTACAGCACGGCGACCACGCCGTCGAGCCGATAGCCGCCGTAGAGGCCGTTCGTCACCGGCAGGATGATGATCGACAGCAGAAAAAGCAGATTGAGGAACACCACCCCGCGGCTGCCTTCCGGCGCGACCGCAAGCCGCCGGTGATGGCTGAACCAGAACATGCCGGCGACAATGAAGCTGATCATCAGCGCGATTACCGGCTGCGCATAGACGTTCAGCAAGTCGATCCAGCCCGGCGCGTTCTTGAAGCTGCCGGCCTTCGGCAGATCGTAGGCCAGGAGCGTCATGGCAACGCCGAAGATGGTATTGCTCAGCATTTCCAGCCGGCGCATTTCGAAAAGACCGACCTGCGGCAAATTTATCCCCCATATTTTGTGCCGCGCATCCTAGCGCATGATGCGACGGAAAGCTGACTGTGTCCTCGAAAAACGTGACGCGTCCCAAGAACAAAAGAGAATGTCGTCGGCCTCGGCGAGTTCGATCTCGCGTCGGTACCGAACCACGTCGCCGGCCGCGCTAGAGCCGGCTTCCATGAATTGAAGTAGTGGCGAGCTCTCGACGATTTTAGTGATCTCGGCCTCTTCACCAAAAAGACCACAGATCCGGAAAATGACCGTTCCATTTCCACTGCCCACGCCCACAGCGGATCCGGCTCGCGTCGCCGGATCATGATCTGGAGATAAGCAACCTCAAAGTGTAAATCCGGGGTTTTCCCTCAGGCCTGTGCGGCCTCGGCAGTCAAGACCCTCGGCTGGCTCAACTCTCATCCTCATCCAGTTCGGCTGCCGCCAGCGACTCTTTGGCCTGCGCGATGAACCGATCGGCATCCTTCTTCGACTCGCGAATGAGGTCCTCGATGTCGCGGCGAAAGCGGTCGAGGTCGAGTTTGAGCCCGCCGCCGGAGGGTTTGGCGACGGTCGCCATGTAGGTCACCATGCGCATGGTCACGGCAAGCCGCAGCAGCAGTAGCGGGAGGAGTTCGTCGGCGACGTCTTCCTCTTCGGCGAACGCGTCGATGCGTTGGAACAGGAGATCGGTGAGCCGGTCGAAGTCAGCGATCGCTTCATCCTCGCCTTCGCCGAAAAGATCATCTTTGGACATATCGACCTCGCTGCCTGGGACAGTCCGTCTTCGTTTTTGCTGGCGCTGAAATTACGCCGGGCACGCTTCCCCCTTACAGCCTTCCGCGTGACTGTGCCACGCGTAGCCCGCTAGCGGCGTGGATGCCCATTAGGCAGTCCGTCTTCGCTTTCGCTACGCTCAAGCTACGCCGGACACGCTTCGCCCTAACGGTCTTCGCGTGGCCGTGCCACGCGTAGCCCGTCAGGGCGAAGCGTGGTGCGGGCGGTGGGACTCGAACCCACACGACGTTGCCATCGAGGGATTTTAAGTCCCTTGCGTCTACCAGTTCCGCCACGTCCGCTTTAGTCAGTAGATCAGATACTTAGCGCGTTTGTCGGCCCGGTGGAATTGGGATAATCGAGGGGCCGCAAGCGCGCCTCTGCTTAAGCGAACGCGAGCCTCGACGCAAAGCCTCAATGCGGACATCTGGTCCTGCTTTAGGCAATCTCAATGTTGTCCACGTACCAAGGTCCGATGTTCTCGCTGCCGTCCCATCGCCGGTCGTTTTCGCCAAGCCTTGCAGGGATGGCGCTGCTTGCGCTGGGAGCGGTGCTCTCGGGCTGCGCCGAAATGGGCGACAGCATGACCTCGGCTTTCGCCGATCCCGCCAAATACGATCTCTATGATTGCAAACAGCTCGAGCCTGAGCGCACCAGGCTCGCCGCGCGCGCCGCGGAATTGCAGGGCCTGATGGCCAAGGCCGAAACCGGCGTTGCCGGGCCTGTCGTGGCGGAGCTTGCCTATCGCAACGATTATATCGCGGTCCGCGGCCAGACCAGGCTGGTCGAGGAGGCCTGGCGACGCAACAAATGCCAGGAAACCAGGCCGGACGCCGCGGCCGCGCCGGGGACGCAGCCGGCCTCCATTCCGCCCCCCGGCGTCAAGGGTGTCCGGTCACCGTCGAAATCCGGCAGCGCGGTGTATTAGCGCCCGCTCATGCCTTTTGCCGTAACGCGCCGTCACGCCCGCCAGTCGTAGATCCAGTCCTGCCGCGCCAGCACGCGGTCGGCGCCCATCGCCTTGATGGTGAGGTCGCGCGCCAAGGCCAGCGCACCGGTCAAATGATAGATCCGTCCGGACCGCCGCGCCGCACGCGCCACCCGCAGCACGCGGGCGCGCCGCAACCGCCCGTAGCGCTTCAGGGCTGCCGGGATATCCGCGGTATTTTCGCCGGCGCTTGCGCGCAAGGCTTTCGCCAGCACCGCGGCATCCTCGATCGCCATGCCCGCGCCTTGCGCGGCGAAGGGCAGCATCGCATGCGCGGCGTCGCCGAGCAGCGCGATCGCGCCTTCGCTCCAGTCACCATTGTCAGGCACCGTGAACAGCGCCCAGCGCCGCCATTCGTCGACGGCGCCGATCAGCATCCGCGCGGTCGCCGGCCAGCGCGAGGAAAAAGCCGCCTTGATCTCATTGCCGTCGCCCGGCGCGCTCCAGCCCGGCCGGTTCCAGGTGCCCGGCACGATGGCGACGACGTTGATCCGCCGCGCGCCCGATATCGGATAGGCGACCAGATGCGCCTTCGGTCCCATCCACAGTTGCACGCGCGCGGAGGTATATTCGCGCGGCAACGCGGTCGAATCGAGCGTGCCGCGCCAGGCGATCAGGCCGGAGAATTGCGGCTGCACGTCGGGGAACAGATGATGCCGCACCGCAGACCAGATGCCGTCGGCGCCGATCAGCGCCACCGCCAGTTCCTGTTGCCGCGCGTCGCCGCGCCGCTGCACCACCGTCAATCCCCTGGCATGCGAGGTGACGTCCTCGAACTGGCAGCCCAGCCGCAAATCGATGTCGGGATTGTCGTTGACGTGGGCCTGCAGCGCCGCCTGCAGGTCGGCGCGGTGCACCACCCAATAGGGCGCGCCGGCGCGAAAGCTCGCCGCCTCGCCCAGCGGCAGGCGCACGATCTCGCCGCCGTGGCGCGCGCTCATGATGTTGATGGCGTCGGGCATCACGGCCGCGCCGGCGAGCCGCTTCTGCAGGCCGAGTTCGACCAGGATGCGGCTGGCGTTGGGTGAAAGCTGCAGGCCGGCGCCGGCTTCTTCCAGCCGTTCCGCCTTTTCCATGATGACGACGCGAAACCCCTGTGCGGCAAGCGTCAGCGCCGCCGTCAAACCTCCGATCCCGGCACCAGCGACAACGATGGTGCGCGTGACGGCCACGGAGCGTTCAGGCGACCCTGTCTTTGAGCACGCATTCGGGCGGGCGTGCCTCGCCGGCGGCGAGGTCTGCGGCAAAACGATACAGCGTCGAGCAATAGGGGCAGATGATCTCGTTGTCGTTGCCGAGATCGAGAAACACATGCGGATGGTCGAACGGCGGGTTGGCGCCCACGCACATGAACTCCTGCGAGCCGATCTCGATCACCGAGACGCCGGCATCGTTGTGGAAGTGCGGGACGACATGGTCAGACATCTTCTTCACCCTGGATAGCAACGGCAGACTCAATCGACGCAACGCGGCCCATCGAAATGCCGCGCACCATACTGACGGGAACGGGTGATTCCAAGTAGCCCAGTCTCTTGAAGGTATACGCCGCTCATTTGCTCATGCAAATTCGACACAATCTTGTCGTCCCAGAGAAGCCCTTCTTTCGTCGGGGAGGTTGTGTCTTAAAAACGGCACACCATGTTGGGCAGAGGCAAAATCATTGGGCTTTTCGGCATGAGACGGGCGCGGATCGGTTTGGCCCTGGTTGGTGTGGCGGTGTGCATGGCGGCGCTCGTGCAACTGACGCCACATGCGCGCGACGCCTTTGCGATTCTGTTGACGCAGGACGACCCGTCCGAACTGGCCGATGTCAGGCTCAATTCTGCTCTGCGGAATACCTCCGCGCTGGTCGCGGAAAATATCGAGGCGGCGCTGGCGGCAGATGATGCCGACCTTGCCGACAGCTTCGTCGAGCTTGCGCGCGACAGGAACATCGCGCTGACCGAGGAGCTTTCGAAGCGGGTCGGCGATGCGGTGGCGGAAGCGAACTCGACCTCGCATTTTGCCAAACGTTTTGCCACCGGACTCGTTACCGGCAATGCCGACGACGTCGCGAGCCTGTCGGGCACGGTGGCCGGCGATCTCTTCGTGTTCGGCGATATCCGCGACGTGGTGCGCGAAGGCAAGCACCTGGCGATGGGCGAGGATACCGACCATCTGGTGCTGGGTCTTGCGACCGCGGGCCTGGCGGTGACGGCCGCGACCTATGTGTCCGTCGGCGGCGCGGTGCCGCTGCGTGCCGGGCTCACCATGGTCAAGGATGCCCGCAAGGTCGGACGGCTGGGCGAGGGGTTGACGCAATGGGCGGGCCGCTCGGCGCGCGAGGTGGTCGATGCGCCGATGCTGCAGCAGGCGGTCGCTTCAGGCTCGGTGCTCCGGCCGGGCCAGACCGTGAGCGCGATCCAGGCGGCTTTCCGCGCCGAGAAGGCCGGCGCGCTGATTCGTCTCGCCAAGGATGTCGGCCGCGTCGGGGAAAAAGCCGGTATGCGCGGTGCGCTCGACACGCTGCGCATCGCCGAAGGCCCGAAGGATGTCGCCCGCGCCGCGCGGCTTGCGGAATCCAAGGGCGGACAAACCCGCGCCATCCTGAAACTGCTCGGCCGTGGCGCGCTGCTGCTGGCCGCCGGCGCGTTCGATCTGACGCTGTGGGTGTTCGGCGCGTTGCTGGCGTTGTTCGGCTTGCTGTCGTCGATCAAGGCGACCACCGAGCGGGCGACCATGGCATGGTTGCGCCACCAGAAAGCCCGGCGCCTGCAAGCGCTGGCTGTGGTCGCTGCAGTGCTGCCTGGCTCGGCTCTGGCGGGCGCCGCGGCGGGCGGCTAAACCTGCGGTCACTCCCAATCGCCCATTCGGATCTCCCAACAAATGGATTGATGATGCCGAGTTTTCATAACGGCGCTGTCGAAATTGCCTATCTCGACGAAGGCGAGGGCGAGGCGATCGTGCTCGTGCACGGCTTTGCCTCCAGCAAGAACGTGAACTGGGTCTATCCGACCTGGGTTTCGGAACTGAAGAAAGCCGGCCGTCGCGTGATCGCGCTCGACAACCGGGGTCACGGCGATTCCGGCAAGCTCTACGATGCCGCGCAGTACGAGGTCGCGATCATGGCCGGCGACGTCATAGCGCTGATGGACCATCTGGGAATCGAACGCGCCGACGTCATGGGCTATTCGCTGGGCTCGCGGATGACGGCGGTGCTGGCGCTAAGCCATCCGCAGCGGCTGCGCTCGGTCATTCTCGGCGGCATCGGGATCGGGATCATCGCAGGCGGCGGCCCCGGCGAGAGCGTCGCGCTCGCGCTGGAAGCGCCGTCGCTGGACGACGTCACCGATCCGGTAGGGCGGACGTTTCGCGCCTTTGCCGACCAGACCCGTTCCGACCGCCGGGCGCTGGCCGCCTGCCTGCGCGGCTCGCGGCGCCTGATGACGACGGAGGAAGCCGCCGCGATCCGCGTGCCGGTGCTGATCGCGGTCGGCACCGCGGACCAAATCGCAGGCTCGGCGCAGGCGCTGGGAGAGATCATCAAGGGGTCGGAGGTGCTGGATATTCCGAACCGCGACCACATGCGCGCGGTCGGCGACAAGGTCTACAAGGCCGGCGTTGCCGACTTTCTGTCACGCCGTGCTTAAGCGCTCGTCCGGCCCGCCCTCGCCGGAAAAATGCCGCGCCGCCGCGATCAGCACCACGAAGGTCGCGACCCACGCCATCCGCGCGCCGTAGCGGTCGTGCGGCCCCGAAATCGCGGCGCAAATAAACGCGTTGCCGAGCACAGCCAGCGTCACGGTTCCTGCGAGCAGAGTGAGATCGTCGATCCGGCGGCGCAACAACCCGCGACTGAGCACCATCGCGGCCAGCAGCATCGAGGCCAGCGCCGCCGGCACGTGGAGGCGGTTGACGGCGGTGAAGTCGAGCCGCCAGCGCTGCTGGTTCGCCGCGCGCATCGCCGTGATCTGCGACGGAATATAGCGCTCGATGATCCCGTAGGTATGGCCAATCCATTCATTGGTGCCTTCGCCGGTAGCGGCCTGGACCAGTTGCCGTGCGGTGCCGGCAAGCGCGGCCTCGGCTTGCCAGGCCGGATATTCGGCCAGCGAACGCAGCACGATGAAGCTCATCTCGTCGTTCAGGCCCTTGAAGCGGCCGAGCGTGTTGAACATGCTGTTGCCCCACAGAAACTGGTCGGCGGTGGCCGGCAGCCGGTCGCGATAGGGACAGAGTTTCAGCTTCTGCTGCGGACAATGCTCCCGCAAATAATGCGCGACGATGCCGTCCTGCAGCATCCGCCCGAACGCGACACCATAGCCGCCGGGCGTCCACGCCATTTGTCCCGACAATGCGAAATTCGCCGATACCAACATCGCAGCACCAGCGACGAGGGTGAGGCTGCCCTGCACAAGTCCGGCAATCGCGAGCCGTTCGCGCAGGAACGGACGCAGGGTCCAGCCGATGCAGCACAGTCCGAACAGCACCGCCAGCGTGGCGCTGTGCGACGCCACGGCGAACGCCGTCAAGGCGAACAGCGAACATTTTTCGATTGTCGATGTGCGCTCGCCGTGGAGAACCAGGATGAACAGCGACAGCACCGAGAGCCCGGCGAAGATATCGGTCAGCAACGTCGTCACGAGCCATGGCAGCGCGGTCGCAAGGCTCAGCGCGAGGCTGATCACAAGCAGCCGTATCGGCCGGGCCATGCCGAGCACACGCAGTGTCAGCTGCAGGATCCACAGCGTCGCCAGCGCCTGGATCCCGAGATTGAGCCAGAACGCGGAGTTCTCGCCGTAATGGAGGTAAAGACCGAACACCGTGGAGCGGCTGGGTACCAGGTAGCCCTCGTACCAGCGCGCCAGATAGCCGCCGGTATCCCATTGGAGCAGGGGATAGCCGTTCCACAGCGCAGGCGTGAGCAACATCAGGGGGATGGCGACGGCGGCGATCCAGGCCGAGCGTGAGTCGGCGATGCGCGCACCTAAAATCTGCGTGGTAATGCGATTTCCCCCCATTTTGGGCCAGCATGCCCGGGTTGGCCGGGAGACAGAAATTCTCCAATAGTCGGACGCCGCCCGGCTTGATTTCCGCAAATCCCCAACCACCTTGAACAGACCCGAAACCGATCCTGGGGCGTTCGGCGGGGTACTCTGCCAAGGCCTGCCCCGGGACAGTCGTCCGCCCGGCGTGCTATAACGCCCAACGAAACAAGAATTTGCGAGCAACCCCATGGCAGTGCATCAGGTCAATCCGCAGGGTTCGAAACTGGCCGCGCTCGATCCGATCTGGGATCGCGTGCGCAACGAGGCCGAGGACATCGTCCGCCGCGAGCCGGAGCTTGCCTCCTTCATCTACTCGACCGTGCTGCATCACGAGCGGCTGGAAGACGCGGTGATCCATCGCCTGGCCGAGCGGCTCGATCATTCGGCGCTGTCGGGCGACCTGATCCGCCAGACTTTTGACGAAGCGCTGCGCGACGAACCCGATCTCGGCAACGCCTTCCGCGCCGATCTGGTCGCGGTCTACGACCGCGATCCCGCGACCTCGCGCTTCATCGATCCCTTGCTCTATTTCAAGGGCTTCCATGCGCTGCAGACCCATCGCCTGGCGCACTGGCTCTACGGGAAGGGCCGCAAGGATTTCGCCTATTATCTGCAGAGCCGGTCGTCGGCGGTGTTCCAGACCGACATCAACCCGGCGGCCCGGATCGGACGCGGTATCTTCCTGGATCACGCGACCGGCTTTGTCTGCGGCGAGACCGCGGTGATCGAGGACGACGTTTCGATCCTCCACGGCGTCACGCTCGGCGGCACCGGCAAGGAGAACGAGGATCGCCACCCGAAGATTCGCCGGGGCGTGCTGATCGGGGCCGGGGCGAAGATTCTCGGCAATATCGAGATCGGCCACTGCGCGCGCATCGCCGCGGGATCGGTGGTGGTCAAGGCGGTGCCACATAACGTCACCGTGGCGGGCGTTCCGGCCAAGATCGTGGGCGAGGCCGGCTGCGCCGAGCCGTCTCGGACCATGGACCAGATGCTCAACGCGATCGGGATCTGATCTCGAGCCTATTCCGTTCCGATTGATTCGGAACGGAGTTCCAGATTCATGTTTTGACGCGCTTTCTTCACGCGAACCGGTATCCACCCCGCATCAAGCGCGCGGCAGGTTTTCGCTGGAAAATGCTTTGGAGCGGCCGTCAGAGCTTTCGAACTTTGTGAAGTTACGGCTGGCGGTCTGCGCCATCTCGTCCTAAAACTCCCCGGAACCCCCAAAGACATCCGATTGGAGACCGCCGTGGACGTTCAGGAAGTCAGGAAGCTCGACGCCTATCTCAAGCGCGTGTTCGGCAACCCCAGGATTCGCGTCGTGCCGCGGCCGAAGAAGGATGACTCCGCCGAAGTCTATATCGGCGAGGAGTTCATTGGCGTGCTGTTCGTCGACGACGAAGACGACGATCGCTCGTTCCAGTTCCAGATGGCGATCCTCGAGGAAGATTTGGTCGACCAGGGCTGACGGCGCTATCTCGCCTCTACGTTTTCGGCCCTTGCAGTTGTGCCGTCAAACGGTTCATCGCATCGGCGACGTCGCGCCATTGCGACAGCCAGCTCCGTGGAAACCGGAACGTCAGGTCGGCGCCGTCGACGCGGCGCTCGCTCAGGCACATGCCGGGCGTCGAAGCATCGCGCGTGCAGCGCGCGTTGAGGCCCGGCGCGCTGGCGACGAACAGGTCTTCATTGGCATAGGGCGAGCCGTCGCGAAACGCGCGCATCGTCAATCCGTCGTCGACGGTCGTCGAGGCCTGCTCCAGATAACGCGGATAGATGGTACGGATGCGGCTATCGGGCGCCAGCGCGTCGTGGTGGGCTGATATCGACAGGAAGATCCGGTCGATCGGCTGCACCTTCTCCTCGACCGTATCGGCGCTGACGTGTTTCGGCATCTGCGGCGCCTCGAGCGAGGGGAAGGTGAAGGAGAGGTCGACGCGTTCCTGCGGACCGGTGTGACGCTGGATCTGGCGGCGGATCGCGCTCGCCGGCACGTTGAAGAGCGTGTCGCCCACGCTGACCGGTAACCGCTCCGGACCGCTGGAAGCATCGCCCCAGGTCGGCCACAGCAGATAGGCGACGAACGCAATCGCGCCGGCCGTGATTGTCGCCGCTATCATGATCAGCAACACGTGCGAACGCGGGTGCTTGCGCGTGTCGCGGGCGATGTGCTGGGCCGTCGAAAGCAATGTCATGAACGAAGCGTTGGTCGGGTTCGAGGCAGGGGCCGAATCACCTCGCGAATATGCCATGGGAAGCGGGATTTCCGCATGATTTCACCGCCGCGGGCGAGCCCGAGCCATGCGCGAACCGCCCCCGCCAAGGTTGACCGTTAACCTTTCCTTAACGATGCTGTAGCGGCGCCCGGCAAAGTTTGCGACACAGGGCGCGCTTTGTTGAGTAGCGGATCAGTTCCATGTCGCCCGATGCGTTGAATTCCCTGTTTTCACTCTGCATCGGCTTCGCGCTCGCGGGCGCGCTGGCCAGCGGCTATCAGGCCATGGCGGAACGCCCTGCGGGGTTCGGCTTGCTCGGGCAAGGCGTGGCGCCGAAGACCTTTGCCGCGGTCCCGTTCCTGGTCTTTGCCGCGCCTTTCATCATCATGCGCAACACGCTGCGCGGCGCAAAAGTCGAGCGCCGCCGTTTCGAATTCGTGATGATGGCGACCATGCTTGCGGGCTTCTGGAGCCTGATGTCAGGTACGTTCTTCCTGATGACGCTGCGCGCCGCCGGCCTGCTCGCCTGAAGCCGGCCCGCCGGCTCGCTTGATCACGCGCCAGCGGCCATGCCAAGGTCTTTCGCGAACGGAGACCTCATCCTTATGGCGATCTACGAACTCGACGGGCAGGGCCCCGATCTTCCCGCGGACGGGAACTACTTCATCGCGGACACTGCTGCCGTTATCGGCAAGGTGCGCCTGATGAACAAGGCGAGCGTGTGGTTCGGCGCGGTCCTGCGCGGCGACAATGAGTGGATCGAGATCGGCGAAGGCTCCAGCGTGCAGGACAACTCGACCTGCCATACCGACCTCGGCTTCCCGCTGACGATCGGCAGGAACTGCACCGTCGGACACAACGTCATCCTGCACGGCTGCACGCTCGAGGAGGACGCGTTGGTCGGGATGGGGTCGATCGTCATGAATGGCGCGAAGATCGGCCGCGGCTGTGTCATCGGCGCCGGTTCGATCATCACCGAGGGCAAGGAGTTTCCAGAGTATTCCCTGATCATCGGTTCGCCGGCACGGGTGATCCGCACACTTTCGCCCGAGCAGGCGATGGCGCTGGGAAATGACGCGGCGAAGTCCTACGTCATCAACGGGCCGCGTTTCAAAAAAGGCCTGAAGAAGATCGGCTGAGGCACGCTTCAGGATTTTGCTTTCCGCGATTTTGCCGGCTTCGGTGCCGGCGCCTTGGTGAGCGTCGCGCTCTTGCGCAGGGCGTCCTTGAGGTCGATCGGAATGCCGTGCTTTTTCAGGAGGTCCGCGAACGCCTCGTCGGCCAGTTCCTGAAAGGTCGCCATGCGGTCGCGCGCAAGTTGCCTCAGCTTGTCGAAGGTGTCGTCATCAAAGGCGATCAGTTTACGCAAGCGTCATCGGCTCCTTCGTCGCGGCGGATGCTTTATCCAACCATCATCGATCGGGTTTGTTCCGGAAACAAGCGCTTTGCACCTGTTGTCGGCAGCAAGGAAGCACCGCGAGCAATTGCGAAGAGCCCGACGAGTCCGGATGCGGCGATCGACGAACTTAACAGGACGATCGACCGCAAGATGAACAACATCCGTTGCGGCTGCCGGCGCGCCAATTATGAACGGTGCAGGTCGCGCAGAAGTGAGCAAAATAGGCCGGCGGTCCTGGAATTCTCGTCCTAGATTTGTGTTGGGCAATGGACGGTCTTGCACGCGCTTTACGTGCGGATTCACAGAGGAGGATGGGTCATGCTACGCAAAACGATGATCGCCTTGTTCGCTGCTGCATCGGTCGCCATGCTGGCGCCGGACGCGGCCCTGGCCCGAGGCGGTGGTGGTTTCCATGGTGGTGGTGGTTTCCACGGTGGTGGCGGTTTCCACGGCGGCGCGATTGGAATGGGCGGTGGCGGATTCCGCTCCGCGGCGATCGGCGGAGGCGGCTTTCGTTCGGCAGCAGTCCCTGCGGCCGGCTTCCGCGGCGGCAGCTTTGCCATGAACAGTTTCCATGGCGGTTTCCGTCCGGGATTCAGGCACCACCGGTTCCCGATTGCCGCCGCGGCCATCGGATTCGGCCTCGGGTACGGCGCCTACGATTATGGCTACGGTTACCCGTATTACGGCTATGACGACGGCTACTACGGCTGCTACGTCGTCCAGCAGCGCGTGATGACGCCGTATGGCTGGAGCTTCCGGCCGGTTCAGGTCTGCAACTAGCAGCAGCTATCGCTTCGGATAGACGGTCCGGAAAACAATAGCGCGCGAGCTACGGGTTGCGCGCTATTGTTCGCGTCGGCTGTTTGCCTGCAAAAGTGCTTAGCTCAGCACGCCGTATTTCTTGAACCAAACCTGCATCTGGGCCCAGGCGTCGTCGGCCGCTTCCTTGCGATAGCTGGCGCGATAGTCGGCGTGGAAACCGTGCGGTGCGCCGGGATAGATCTTGAACTCGGCGGTCTTCTTGTTCGCCGCCAATGCGGCCTTCATGGCTTCCACGGCCGCGACGGAAATGCCGGTATCGGCTTCGCCATAAAGGCCCAGCACCGGCGCCTTCATCTCGGGCGCGCGCTGCGTCGGGCTCTTTGGCCAGAGTGGGTTCGGCGGGTCGACATCCTGGCATCGCCGGGCGCATTCAGCAAATAATACCGGCCAAGGGCAAATCACCTGCCTGCGACCTTTGCTTGATCGTTGGCTTGGGCAGGCCGCGGGAGGGTGAAGCGGGGCACAAAAAACAAGGCCGTCGACGTAATATACCGTCAACGACCTTGCCAGCCCCGGACATTGAAATCGGCTCACGCCATCCGGTAAGCCGCAGCATGCCGCGTATTGTTAAGGGCAAATGTGAACCAGATCACATCCTCCCAAGAAAATTGACGGAGGTCTTCTCTTTGGCGCGGAATGTCTCGTTTCGATGGGAAACAGCCGGTTCGGGGGCCGGCCGGCCCCGCGAAGGCAGGGATGGATTTGAACGCGCCGGTTCGACCAGGCGACTGACAGCCATCGCGCATCGAAAGGCTGGCCCGTCGCCATGAAAACGCTGATCGTGCTGATCGCCGCCATCGGCATCTTCTATGTCGGCTGGACCCTGTGGAAGCGGGCGCATTACCGAAA
>Ga0310810_10002824_pt1 | contig 18799 bp, 16 predicted proteins | sample NCmetagenome_FD_207641 | JGI IMG/M metagenome (GOLD analysis project Ga0310810, IMG submission 207641) | Soil microbial communities from experimental microcosm in Duke University, North Carolina, United States - NC | ecosystem: Engineered > Artificial ecosystem > Soil microcosm > Unclassified ...
GACGCGGCGGGTCGCGATGCCGACCTCGGCGCACGCCTCGCCCTTCTTCTGCAGGTAGATCTGCGACGCCGCGTCTTCGCCCACGCTGACGAGCGCGAGCCGCGGCTCGATCCCGGCTTCCTTCAGGCGCGCGACTTCCTCGCGCGCGCCGAGGCGCACGGCGAGCGCCGGCTCGTCGCCCCGCAGGACGCGCGCGCCCGCGGCAGTGCCGCGCGGCGTGTACGCGAGCTGGACGCGGCGCATCTCGACGGCGAGTCCGGTCGTGGCGTCGAGGCGCACCCACACGCCGTTCAGGCGCAGATCGCCGTCGGCCGGAGTCAGGCGTTCGGGCAGCAGCGTGAGGAAGCGGCGCAGCGCCGCGTCGCGGTCCATGCCGATCACCGAGTCGAAGCCGCCGGTCATGCCGGCGTCGGTCAGGAACGCGGTGCCCTTCGGCAGCACGCGGTCGTCCGCGGTCTGGACGTGCGTGTGCGTGCCGACCACGAGGCTGGCGCGCCCGTCCAGGTACCAGCCCATGGCGATCTTCTCGGCGGTCGTCTCGGCGTGGAAGTCGACGAGGATCGCGCGGCAGCCGTCCGCGCGCAGCGCCTCGATGGCCTCGTCAACGGCGCGGAACGGACAATCGACCTCGCGCATGAACACGCGACCGAGCAGGTTGACGACGCCCACGGGCGTCCCGTCCGAGGCGCGGAACGTGCGCCACCCGCGGCCCGGCGTCCCCGGCGGCAGGTTCGCCGGGCGCACGAGTCGCTGTTCCTCGCCGATGTAGGGAACCGCTTCCTTGCGATCGAACAGATGATTCCCGCCGGTCAGCGCGTCGGCGCCGGCGGCGAACAGCGCGGCCGCCGAGTCGTGCGTCACGCCGAAGCCGCCCGCCGAGTTCTCGGCGTTCACGACGACGAGATGGGCGTCGAGCCGGCGTTTGAGATCGGGCAGCAGCGCCCGCACCACGTCGCGGCCCGGCGATCCGATCACGTCGGCGATGAACAGGAGATTCGGCATTGGGTTCCTACTTCGCGTAGTCCACGGCGCGCGTCTCGCGGATCACGGTGACGCGGATCTGGCCCGGGTACTGCATCTCCTTCTCGATGCGGCGCGCGATCTCGGCGGCCAGGTTCTGCGCGCGCGCGTCGTCGACCTTGTGGTGCTCGACCATGATGCGCACCTCGCGGCCGGCCTGGATCGCGTACGACTTCTCGACGCCGGGGAACGCGTTCGCGATCTTCTCGAGGCCCTCGAGGCGCTTGATATACACCTCGAGACTCTCGCGCCGCGCTCCGGGCCTCGCTCCCGAGATGGCGTCCGCAGCCGAGACCAGCACCGGCCACAGGCTGCCCCCGGCGTAATCGTCGTGATGGTAGCCGATGGCCTCGAGCACCGGCTGCGGCTCGCCGTAGCGCGCCGCCACCTCCATGCCGAGCGCCGGGTGCGTGCCCTCCTGATCGTGATCGATGGCCTTGCCGATGTCGTGCATGAGCCCGCCGCGCTTGGCCATCTTCTGGTCCATGCCGATCTCGGCGGCCATGATCCCGGCCAGGTGCGCGACCTCGACGGAGTGACGCAGGATGTTCTGCCCGTACGACGTCCGGTAGTGGAGCCGGCCGAGCAGGTTCTGCAGCTCGGGATGGATGCCGTGCACGCCGACCTCGAGGCACGCCATTTCGCCGAGTTCGCGGATCTTGCTCTCGACCTCGGTGCGCACCTTGGCCACGACTTCCTCGATGCGCGCGGGATGAATGCGCCCGTCGGCCACGAGACGCTCCAACGACTGGCGCGCGACCTCGCGGCGCACCGGATCGAAGCCCGACAGGATGACGGCCTCGGGCGTGTCGTCGATGATGACGTCGACGCCGGTGATGGTCTCGAACGAGCGGATGTTGCGGCCCTCACGTCCGATGATGCGGCCCTTCATGTCGTCGCTCGGCAGGTGCACGACCGACACCGAGGACTCGGACACGTGGTCCGCGGCGTAACGCTGGATGGCGAGCACGATGACCTTGCGCGCCTCGCGCTCGGCGTTGCGCTGCGCGGCCTCGCGGATCTCGGCGACGCGGCGTTGCGCTTCGGCGCGCGCCTCGCTCTCGACCTGCGCGATGAGCTGGCCGCGCGCCTCGTCCGCGCTCATGCCGGCGACGCGCTCGAGGCGCGACGTGTGCTGGGCGATGAGCGCGCTCAGTTCGCCCTGGCGCGCCTCGACGACGGTCTCGCGTCCGGCCAGGTCGTGCTCGGAGCGCTTCAGGTCGCGGTCCTTCTTCTCGATCAGCTCGACGCGCCGATTGAACGCGACTTCCTTCTCCTGGAACGCGCGCTCGGCGTCGAGCTGGGCGGCGCGCGCCGACTGCGTCTCGCGCTCGACCTGCTGCTTCAGGCGCAGCGCCTCCTCGCGACCTTCGAGGACGGCCTGGCGCTTCGCCGCGTCCGCGTCACGCGCTGCCTCGTCGAGCACGCCGCGCGCGCGCTGCTCGGCGCTGTCGAGGCGCGCCGCGCCGAGCCGGGCCCGGGCCAGGTAGCCGACCGCAAACGAAACGACGGCACCGCCGAGGATGCCGCCGATCACGACCCACAGATTCATGTCGCCATCCCCTCACGACCGCGAGGGCGGCCCCGAAGAGCCGGCCCATGGTTCGCGCGTCCGAGGCGAGGAAGAAGCTCCCCGCCGAAATGCCGTGTGTCCGTTCGTTCTTGAGACCTGGAGGACCAGGTGGGCATCCGTCGACCGGGTCAGCGCTCCCGCCGCTTCCCTCTTTCTAGAAGGTCGCGTCGGGCGTGGCGTCGCCGGCCACTCGGGACACCCTTTCGAAAATTTGTTGGTTCAAGAACTCCGAGACATCACGTGCACGGCAGGGAATTCACTTGTCGTCGCTCCGCCCGAGGACTCATCTCGAGGCACTCTCCTCGAGCATGTCGTCCAGTACGGCGTTCAAGCGCGCCGCCTGATGATTCAGGCGCTGCTCCTGCGTCTGGATCTGCGCGCGCTCCTTGAAGAGCTCATCGGCAATGTTGAGGGACGCGAGGATCGCCACTTTGGACAGCGAAGCCACCGGCAGCTTCTCGGTGATCTCGCGCATCTTGCGGTCCACATAGGCCGCGACGCCCATGATGTAGTCCTGGTTGGCTTCGCCCCGGATGGTGTAGCTGTGGCCGAAGATCTGAACCTGGACCACGTTCTTGGTGTCCATGGCACCCCGCCTCGCCGTGATTTCCCTGCGTAGCGTTGGATTCGTGTCGGAGGGTGCGCGCCGCGTGCGGACCGCGTGCTCAGCGATCCGGCGCCCGCTCCACCCCTAGGATTCGAGCCGCTCCAGTTTCTTGACGAGTGACTCGATGCGTGTGGCCACGTCGCGCCGCTCGCCGATCCATTCGCGCTGCTCGCGCCTGAGCGCGCCCAGCTCCTGGACCAGCGCCGTGGCGTCCTGGCCGTGCAGCTGCTGCTTGAGTTCTTCGATGCCCTTCGCCAGCTCGTCGCGCTCGCGCGCGAGGCGCTCGCGATCCTCGCGCAACTGCTGCACGAGGCTGGCCGCCTTCTCCACCCGCTCGGCCAAACGGTCGAGGTCGGTATTCATGGTCGTCGTGGTCTCGCTCATCGCTCTCTCAATCGGCCGCCGCATTCCTTCGCGAGGGCCGCCACCATGCGGTCCTGAATGGCCTGGACCTCGGACTCCGTGAGCGTGCGCTCCGGATGCTGGAAGCGCAACGCGTATGCGAGGCTCTTCATGCCCTCCGGTGTTCCGGGTCCAGCGTAGACGTCGAACAACTCGATGGTCTGGAGCCGGTCACCGCCGGCACGAGCCAGCGCCGATTCCACGTCGTGGTGCGTGACGGCCGCGGGAACGAAGAACGCGACGTCACGCCTCACCGGTGGAAACCGATCGGGAACGGACATCGCGGGCGGCGTCGGAGCCCGGTCCAGGGAGTCCAGGAGCACCACGAAGAGGTGAACCGGGACCTCGATGTCCCAGGCGCGTAGCAGCGTCGGATGCAGCGTTCCCGCCCATCCAATGCGCGAGGTCCCGCTTGCAACCTCCGCACTGGCACCGGGTTTCCAACCGGGCGCAGAATAGGCCCGCCATATGGGGGTGTCAACGCGCATCTCGCCGAGCCACGCCTCGCACACGCCCTTCAGGTCCGCGAACTCGACGGCGCCCTGCGACGCGTCGTGCGCGTGCGACCAGCGCGCGCCGCACAGCACCGCGGCGAGCATGAGCGGCTCCTCGGGCAATGCGCCACCGCGCGCCACGAAGCCCGCTCCCGCTTCGAACAGCCGCACGCTCTCGACGCCCTGGCCGAGGTTGCGGCGCACCGCCGCGAGCAGACCGGGCACCGGGCTCGGCCGCAGCACTTCGCCCTCACGGCTCACCGGATTGCTGAGGCGAACCAGCGACGAGGCGGATTCGCCGAGGAGGCCGGCCGCGTCCATCGCTTCGCGCTCCGCGACCAGCGTCGGCGTCCACGCTTCGTGGAGGCCGCGCGCGCGCATCGCGTCGCGCGCGCGGGCCACGAGACGCTCGCGCGGCGAACGCACCGCGAACACGCCGCCGGTCTCGAGCGGCTTGTCGGGGATGCGGTCGTAGCCGTGTGCGCGCGCCACTTCCTCGACGAGATCTTCTTCCAGCGTCACGTCGCCGCGCCACGACGGCACGGTGACGCGCAGCGGATCGCCGGCTTCGGCGCCGAACTCCAGCGCTTCGAGATGGCGCTTCGCCTCGGCCGGGCCCAGGTCGAGCCCGGTCAGCCGGTGCACGCGCGCCGAGCGCATGTTCAGCGTGCGGCGCTTGCCGTCGGCGTGGTTGCGCTCGCGCGCGCTCAAGGGCCTCGCCTCGGGCACCAGCTCGCGCAGCACGCCGAGGAAGCGCGCCGCCGCGGCCGGCCCGATCTCCGGGTCGACGCCGCGTTCGTAGCGCTTCGACGCCTCGGTCGACAGGCCGAGGAAGCGCGAGCCGCGGCGCACGCGCTGCGGCTGGAAGTACGCACACTCGAGCAGCAACGCCATCGTCTCGGCCGTCACTTCCGTTTCGGCGCCGCCCATGACGCCGGCCACGGCGACCGGGCGCTCCTTGTCGGCGACGACCAGCACTTCCGGATCCAGCGCCCGCTCGCGGCCGTCCAGCGTCGTGAGCTTTTCCCCGGCCTGCGCGCGGCGCACGCGGATCGACGGACCCTTGAGGCGCGACAGGTCGAACGCGTGCAACGGCTGGCCGAACTCGAACAGCACCAGGTTCGTGACGTCGACGACGTTGTTGACGGCGCGCTGCCCCATGGCTTCGAGGCGCGTGACGAGCCAGCGGGGCGACGGCTCGATGCGCACGCCCTCCAGCGCCTGCGCGATGTAGCGCGGGCAACCCTCGGTGTCCTCGAGTTCCAGGTCGAAGTCGGCGCGACCCGTCCAGCGCGCCGCGAGGCGGGCACGCGCGCCCGGCGTCCACGCGCCGCCGAGCGCGGCTTTCACTTCGCGGGCGAGGCCGACGACGCCGAGCCCGTCGGGGCGGTTGAACGGCACTTCGACTTCGAGCACGGAGTCGGGCGGGTCGAGCAGCGCGTCGAACGGAGCGCCCGGCACGAGCGTCGCGCCGGGGCGCCAGAGCGCCAGGTCGAGGATGCCCTCGTGATCGTCGGACAATCCCATTTCGCGCGCCGAGCACAGCATGCCCTGGCTCTCTTCGCCGCGGATCTTGCTCTTGCGGATCACGACGTCGCCCGGCAGTTTCGCGCCGACCGTCGCCAGCGGGACGAGCATGCCGGCGCGCACGTTCGGCGCGCCACAGACCACGCGCAGCTCCTCCCCGCCGCCGTCCACGCGGCACAGCGACAGCTTGTCGGCGTTCGGATGGCGCGCCACGTCGACGACGCGCGCGACGACGACGCCCGGGAAGCTGCCTCCGCGCTCGTCGATGCCTTCGACGTAGAAGCCGCGCCGGGTCAGCGCGTCGGCCACGGCGGCCGCGTCGGCGTCGATCTCGATCCAGTCCCTGAGCCAGGAGATGGGAAGCTTCATGCGCCCTCGATGGGTCTCATGACGCGCGCGGCGCCGCGGCCGTGGCGCCTTCGCGCGCGATCCAGGCGTCGACCTCGCGTTCGAGCAGCGACAGCGGCAGCGCGCCGTTGCCGAGCACGAGGTCGTGGAATTTCCTGACGTCGAAGCGCGCGCCGAGCCGGGCCCGCGCCCGTTCGCGCAACTCGACGATCTTCAGCTCGCCGACCTTGTACGCGCAGGCCTGGCCCGGCGCCACGATGTAGCGTTCGACTTCCGTCACCACGCCCGGCTCGGCCATGCCGGTCGTCTTCATCATGTACGCGATGGCCTGCTCGCGTGTCCAGTGGAGGTGGTGGATGCCGGTGTCGACGACGAGCCGCGTCGCGCGGAACAGTTCCGAGCCGAGCGCGCCGAGCGAGTCGAGCGCCGTCGGGTGGAAGCCCTGTTCGAGCGCGAGTTCCTCCGCGTACAGCCCCCATCCCTCCTGGTACGCCGTGAACGGGATCAGGCGGCGGAAGAACGGCACGCCCTTGAGCTCCTGGGCGATGCTGATCTGGAAATGGTGCCCGGGGATGGCCTCGTGGTACGCGAGCGTGCGCATCGAGCCCTTCACCACGCCCGCCGGGTCGCGCAGGTTCGCGAAGAACGTGCCCGGGCGACCGCCGCCGAGCGACGAGCCCTGGTAGTAGCCGCCGGGCGCCGTCGCCTCCTCGAACGCCGGCACGGGCCGCACCACGACGCCGGCCTCGGGCCGCAGGTCGAACAGCGCCTCCGAGCGGCGCGACGCGTCGTCGATGATGCGCTGGTAGTCGGCGAGGATCGAGTCGCGCACGCCGGGAACGTTCGCGTAGTGCTGGCGCGGATCGGCGCCGAGGCGCGACAGCGTGGCGCCGACGTCGGCGGCGGGCAGGCGCAGTTCCACGAGCAGTCCGCGGATCACGCCCTGGATGCGCTGGACCTCGGACAGTCCGAGCGCGTGGATCGAATCCGCCGACAGGTCCGTCGTCGTGTAGTGGCGCAGGGCTTGCGCGTAGTAGGCGTCGCCGTTCGGCAGCTTCCACACGCCGTCGTCCGTCGTGGCCAGCGAATCGAGATGGACGCACTTCGCGAGCAGGCGGTCGTACGCGGGATAGACGACGTCGCTCACGGCGCGTTCCGCCTCGGCGAGCCGCGACGCGGAGCGCTTGGCCTCCATGTCGCGAACGCTCGGGAGCTTCTCGGCCAGGTGTTTGACCAGCACGTTGTCGCGCGCGGGCACGTCGCGGAAGCCGTGCATCTGCACGATCACCCGGTCGAGCACGAAGCGCGGCGGAATCACGCCGAGCGATTCGCGCACGTTCAGGCTCTCGATCACCTGGTCGATGGCCGGGCCGATCGCGGCGACGCGCTTCACGTACGACGCAACGTCGTGCGCGCGGTGCAGCGGATGGATGTTGATCAGGAAGTCGGGCAGCTGGCTCTGCGCGCCGAACAGCTGGTTCACCGGATAGTCGTGGAACGGGATGGCCGCGCCGCGTTCGATGTCGTCGAGGTACCAGTCGAGCACGTCCGCCGACAGCCGCGCCTTCGGCGACAGCTTCGCCAGGTCGTACTCGTGCAACATCCGGCGCGCGCGCTCGGCGCGCCCGATGGTTGCGCGCTCGGCGGCCGGCGACTGGTCGTCGAGCCGCGCGTTGTACCCGTCGAACGGCGTGCGGTCGAGGATGCCGATCTGGGTGAGCAGCTGCGGATGCTTCAGCGCCTCGACGACGAACACGCGCAGGTAGAACTGGTCCAGCGTCCACGGCCGGAACCACAGCACGGGCACGAGGAACACGATCAGCGCGAGCGTGGCCAGCACGAGCAGCGTGCGCCCGATCGGGCGTCGCGAAGGCATCGCAGGAAGTCCTTTCGCGGGACGACTCAGAACTGCTCGAGGAAGCGCACGTCGTTCTCGAGGAACAGACGGATCTCGGGAATGCCGTAGCGCGCCATGGCGATGCGCTCGAGTCCCATGCCGAACGCGAAGCCGGTCCACTCTTCGGGGTCGACCCCGACGGCGCGGAACACGTTCGGATGCACCATGCCGGCGCCGAGCAGCTCGCTCCAGCCCGCGCCCTTGCACACCGCGCAGCGCCGCTCCGCGCCCGCCTCGCGCACACGTCCCGAGCCGCCGCAGATGGCGCACGCCACGTCCAGTTGGCAGCCCGGCTCGACGAACGGAAAGTAGATGGGAATGAGCCGCGTCTTGACGTCTCTTCCGAGGATCGCGCGCGCGAACACGTTCAGCGTGCTCTTCAAGTCGGCCATGCTCACGTCGCGGCCGACGTACAGGCCGTCGATCTGATGGAACTGGTCCATGTGGCTGGCGTCGATCTGCTCCGCGCGGTACACGCGCCCCGGGAACACGAGCCGCAGCGGCGGCTTCCGTTCCTCCATGGCGCGCACCCACCCCGGCGACGTGTGCGTGCGCAGCACGACCGAATCGTTCACGAAGTACGTGTCGTGCGCGTCGCGCGCCGGATGATCCGGCGCGAAGTTGAGCTTCGTGAAGTTGTACTCGTCGGTCTCGACTTCCGGGCTCTGGTAGACGGAGTAGCCGAGCCCGTGGAACAGGTCGAGCAGTTCGTCGCGCACCTGGGCTAGCACGTGCGCGCGTCCGAGCCACGGCCGGCGCCCGGGCAGCGTGACGTCGAGCGCGTCGCGGTCGACGGCCGCGGATTCGAGCGCGGTGCGGCGCGCGTCCGCCAGGTCGGTGAGCAGGCGCTTCGCCGAGTTCAATGCGCGACCGAACACCTTGCGCTGCTCGAGCGGCAGGTTCGGGATCTCGCCGAGCGCCTCCGTGAACGCGCCACGCTCGCGGCCGATGGCCAGCGACTGCGCGGCGAGCAGGGCCGCCGCGTCGCTCGCGCCGGCCAGCGCCTCGCCCCACGCCGCGGTCGCGGCCGCGACGTCGGCATCGACGCCGCGAAACTCGGCCAGACGCTCCTCCCACGCGGGGAGCAGCGCGCCGGGATTTCCGCGCGGGGCGCCCGGATCCAGTCCGCGAAGCAGCTCGGGACGGCTCATCGGGCTCACGCCACCGCCGACTTTGCGACCTCCGCCAGCTTCGCGAACGCCGCGGTGTCGCGCACCGCGAGATCGGCGAGCAGCTTGCGATTCACGTCGACGTTCGCCCGCTTCAGCCCGGCGATGAGCGTGCTGTACGTGAGGCCGTTGATGCGGGCCGCGGCGTTGATGCGCACGATCCACAGCGAACGGAAGTCGCGCTTCTTCAGGCGCCGGTGCTCGTACGCGAACTGTCCGGCGCGCTGCACGGTCTGGAGCGCGGTCTTGAACAGCTTGCGGCGTCCGCTGTAATTGCCCTTCGCGGCCTTCAGCACCTTGCGCCGGCGGGCGCGTCCGGGGACGACGGTTTTTGCACGTGGCATGACGGTGAGATCTCCTAGGGCGCCCCGCTCTCAGAGCGGTGACGCGGACGGTGGTCTTGGAGTCGAGGCGCTTAGCGCTTGCCGAGCATGCGCAGCACGCGCGGCTGGTCGGGTTCGGACACCATCACGGTGCCGACGAGCTGCCGCTTGCGATTGCGCGACTTGCCGATCATGCCGTGACGGATTCCGGAGCGGGCGCGGATGGCCTTCCCCGTTCCCGAGATCTTGAACCGCTTGGCCGCGGCGCGATTGGTCTTCTGCTTGGGCATGACTACTCCTTGGAACCGGCCGCGCTCGCGCCGCCGGAGATCTGGGGCACGGGCTTGGCGTCCGGAGCCCTCTGAGGTTCGTGTCCATCCGTCTTCGGCGACTTCGCCGCCGGTTGCTGCTGCCTCGGCATCAGTACCGCGTTCAACGTGCGCCCCTCGGAACGAGGCGGCGATTCCACCGACGACACGTCGGCGAGATCGGCGATGACCTGCTGGATCAACTTCATGCCGATGTCCTGGTGCGCCATCTCGCGGCCACGGAACGTCACGGTCACCTTCACTTTGTCGCGCTGACCCAGGAAGTCGCGCGCGTGCTGGACCTTGAAGTCGTAGTCGTGGTCTTCGATCTTGGGGCGCATCTTGATTTCCTTGAGCTGCATCTGGTGCTGCTTCTTCTTCGCCTTGCGCGCGCGCCGGTTCTGCTCGTACTTGAACTTGCCGTAATCCATGATGCGGCACACCGGCGGGCGGGCCGTCGGCGAGACCTCGACCAGGTCGAGTCCCTTCGATTGCGCGAGCGTGAGCGCTTCCCGAGTCGGCAGCACGCCGACCTGCGAACCGTCGTCCCCGATGACGCGGACCTGGGGTACGCGGATGCGTTCGTTCACTCGAACTTCCGGCTGCTTGATGACCGAAATGGTGATCTCCTCGTTTGGCGTACGTTCCTTCGGGCCCGACTCCGGATGCGACGCGCGCTCCAAAGAAGAAGCCGAGCAGGATCCTGAAACGAATCCCCGCCCGGCTTGGAAGGCCGATCTCATGGTGGTGCGCGGCCTTCGCTCCGGCCGGCGACCCGAACCCTTGAGCGGGACCACCAGAGTGGTCCGCGGGGGTGAGAAGCACGAGGCTTCTGCTTGCGACTACGGCGCGCATCTTACCGGGCCGGCGCCCGGAAAGGCAAGCCGCACGTTCATCCATCGACGATGAAGTCGCCGAAACCTCATGCTCGGGATTGACAGCCCCTCGCCCCGCTGCCTAGCCTGCCCCCGTTCCGGCCATGGAGGTCGGTGCGACCCGGAGGTCCCCAATGAGAAAGTTGTCCGTGCTGTTCTCGGCCGCCCTGATGCTCTCCGCCGCCTCGCTCGCGCAGGCCGCGGGCATGCACAAGGGTGCGTCCATGCTGGCCATCCAGTTGAACGAAGGCACCGGCGATTTCGTCGGCGACGACGGCTCCGCCGGCTATCTGCCGGCGTACGACCATTCGGAAATCGGCCTTCAGGTGCAGTACTGGCACTTCATGACGCCCGACTACGCATTCAACGTGACGGGCGGCCTGGGGTTCTTCAGCGAAAAGGACGAGCCGGGCGCGGCCGCCCCTCCCAACTCGCCAGACAACAAGTACTCGCAGTCGTCGTGGCAGATCCAGGTCGGTGGCGATCGGTTCGCGCAGATCAACGACCGCTTCAGCGTGTTCGGCGGGCCCGGCATCCAGTTCTGGGGTGGCCAGTCCACGCTGTTCCAGGACACCGCGGCCGAGATGAAGACCGCGAGCGTCCTCAGAGTCGCGCTCACCGGGCGAATCGGGACCATGCTCAGGTTGAACGACAAGGTCTCGATGATCGCGCAGGTCGGGCACTACCTGGGCCACGCGTCGGCCAGCGAAAAGGGCGCCACGTCGACGTGGTGGCCGAGCGGGAACACGGGCGCGTGCGGCGTCGTCTTCAACTTCGGCGGCCGCGAGTAACCGGTCGCTCCGCGACCCATCCCCCGCCGCACTGAATCCTCGACACGGCTCCGCCGATACCAGTCGGCGGAGCCGTTCGTGTCTCGCCCGGGACCCCGGGGCGGGCGGACCGGCGCCCGCACGTCTCGTCACTCGAGAGGATTCGTTCATGAACTTCCGCAAGGCCGCGTGGGCCGTGGCTCTCCTCGCGCTGCCCGCCGCCGCGCACGCCGACCACCTGGGTGTCGGCAATTCGATGGTGTGGATCGGCTTCAACGGCAACAAGGCGCAGCTCGTTGGGCCGACGACGGGCTCGATCAACGAATACGAGGACAACGAGCTCGGCGGCACGCTCGGCTTGAACTACTTCGTCACCGACGAGTGGACCGTGTGCGCGTCCGGGGGCGTCGACGTCGCCCGCACCCAGTTCCGGCCCGCGTCGACGACGCGCTCGGTCGAGACCTACTCCAGCCGTTCGTGGAACGTGCGCGTCGGAGGCGACCGCTACGCGTTCATCAACGACCGCGCCGCGATCTATGCCGGGCCCGGACTCCTCTACTGGACCGGTCGCGGCACGTACCAGGGCAGCAACGACCCGGCTGTGGACCGCGACTGGCCGCGCGTCGTCCAGGTCGGCCTCAACGGTCGCCTCGGCATGTACGCGTCGATCACGGAGCGCATGGCACTGTTCGGGCACATCGGCCAGGTGCTGGCCCGTAACACCGCGACCGACCCGAACGGCAGGAACATCTGGTTCACGGCGCACCCGGAAGGGTCCGTCGGGCTGTCGTTCGAGTTCTAGCCGCGGGCTTGCCTCTGGTCGATGGGCGTTGAGTCGCCGCGCTACCGGGCGTAGCCTTCCCGTCGTCGGACCGGAGCACCGGGACCTCGGGAGGCTGGCATGCGATCCGTCCTCAGGTATCTCGTCCTGTCGTTCCTCTTGCTGTCTCTGACGCCGCGACTGCTTCACAGCGAGACGCACGCGTACATCGGGGGCGGCTTCAGCGGCGCGTTTCGGTCCCGCGAGGCCGGAAGCGGCGGCTGGGGAATCGGCTTCGGGCTCGAGCACCGCATCGCCAAGCCGGCGGGCTTCGTGGCCGAGTTGAGCGTCGAGCAGGTGCCGGCGATCGAGGCGGGCATCACCCCCGCCTGGGCCGCGGGTGACGTCGTCTCCGGGCTCCGTGTGCGCGACCCCGCGCTTCGCATCGCGGCCGCGTGGGCTGGCGTGCGCGTGCGCGGAGGAGGTCGAGGACCGAAGAGTTACCTCGACCTGCTGACCGGGATCTCGAACGTCCAGCAGACGTCGACGACGTATACCGGGCGAGCCATCCAGGACGAGATAAACGGCGGACTGAGCGTCGGTGCCGGTTTCGAGAGTCCGCGTCTCGGCAGGGCCGCGATCTTCGCGGACGCGCACTATCAGTTCTTCTTCTCCGGCGATGGGATGCCCGTCGTGCCGATCCGCGTGGGCCTGATCTCGCGCTGATGCGCCTCGGCCGCGCGCTCCCGCTGGTCGCGCTGCTGCTGGTCACGGCCGCTCTCGGCGCGCATGCCGACATTCGGCCGCGGTTGCTACCGGAAGGTGGTCTTCCGCCCGAGATCGACCGGCGCTGGTGGATCGAGGTCGGCACGTCGAGTCCCGCGCGCACCGGCCACACCGGCTTCTACCAGACCGGGCTGTCGACCGGGGGCGGTCTCGAGTTCCCGGTGACGCGCGGCACCGTCTTCACGGTGGGGCTGCGCGGCGGCATCTGGCCTCTCACCGGAAGCGTGCTGCCGTCCGACACGCTGACGGGCGGCAGCGCGTACTTCGCGGGGCTGGTCTTCGGAGGGCGCAGCCACGTGACCGTCGGGTCGTCGCCGTACTCGGTCGTGTTCGGAGTCGATTTCGGGCCCGCGCTGCTGCACTTCGGCAAGATCGACGATCGGGCGGGCGGCCTCTCCCAGCGTCTCCCCGCCGAGAGGGATTTCGGGACCGTGCTCGGTCTGTCGTTCGGGGGCGAGTACCGGCCGGAAGACGCGATCGGGCTGCTGTGGCGGTTCGACGAGGAATGGTTCTCGACGTCCACGACGTCGTCGTGTTCGAACGTCGAGATCGGGCTCACGCGCCCGTGGTGACGCGCGGCGTCTAGCGGCGCTCGCGGATCTCCGCCTGGATGCGGGCGAGGAGCGCGTCGCGGCTCATGGCGTCGAGCTGGCCCTGGCCCTTGCGCCGGGGCGCGACCGTGCCGGCTTCGGCTTCGCGCGGTCCGACGACGATCATGTAGGGCACCTTCTGCATCTCCGCGTCGCGGATCTTCGCGCCCATCTTCTCGTCGCGCAGGTCGACGTCGACGCGCACGCCTCCCTCCTTCAGGAGTCGCGCGGTGTCGGTCGCGTAGTCGAAGGCCTTGGGATTCGCCGGGATGATCATGGCCTGCACCGGCGCGACCCACACCGGGAACTCGCCGCCCGTGTGCTCGATGTAGATGCCGACGAAGCGCTCGAGCGAACCGTACAGGGCGCGGTGCAGCATGATCGCTTCGTGGTCCTGTCCGTCCGGTCCGGTGTAGTAGACGCCGAAGCGCTTCGGCAGGTTGAGATCGACCTGGATGGTCGGACACTGCCACTCGCGGCCCAGCGCGTCGCGCAGCTTGACGTCGATCTTGGGCGCGTAGAACGCACCGCCGCCTTCGTCGATCTCGTACGGCAGCCCGCGCTTTTCGAGCGCGGCGCGCAGCGCGTCGGTGGCGAAAGCCCATTCCTCGTCGGTGCCGAACGTCTTCGACTTCTCCTTGGGACGGGTCGCCAGGTAGCACGTGTAGTCGTACCCGAACGCCTTCAGCAGGAAGTCCATCAGGTCGAGCACGCCCTCGACCTCACCCGCGAGCTGGTCCGGGGTGCAGAAGATGTGCGAGTCGTCCTGGGTGAAGCCGCGCACGCGCTCCATGCCGTGCAGCACGCCGGAGCGCTCGTAGCGATACACGGTGCCGAGCTCGGCGTAGCGCAGCGGCAGATCGCGGTACGAATGTTTGCGCGTGTTGTAGATCATGATGTGCCCGGGACAGTTCATCGGCTTGCAGCGGTACGGCTGCCCGTCGATGTCCATGGCCGAGTACATGAGATCCGCGTAGTTCTGCAGGTGACCCGAGATCTCGTACAGCTTCTCGCTCGCGATGTGCGGCGTGTAGACGAGCTGGTAGCCGCGCCTCAGGTGCTCGTCCTTCCAGAAGCCCTCGATGACGTGGCGAAGCATGCCGCCCTTGGGGTGCCACAGGATGAGCCCGGCGCCGACTTCCTCGTGCACCGAATAGATCTCGAGCTCGCGCCCCAGTCGACGGTGATCGCGCTTCAAGGCCTCCTCGACGTTCTTCAGGTGCTGCTCGAGCTCGGCCGGTGTCGCGAACGCGGTGCCGTAGATGCGCTGCAGCATCTCGTTGCGTTCGCTGCCCAGCCAGTACGCGCCGGCGACGTGGGTCAGCTTGAACGCGCCGATGTCGCCGGTGGTCGCGACGTGCGGGCCGCGGCACAGGTCGAGGAAGTGTCCGTTCTTGTAATAGGTGACCTTGGCGCCGTCCGGAATCTGCGACAGGAAGTGCAGCTTGTAGGTTTCGCCCGATGCCGCGAAGCGCTTCTGCGCCTCGTCGCGCGTGGTCTCCTGGTACTCGAACGGCTGGCGTGCGGCCACGATCTCGCGCATGCGCGCTTCGATCCGCTCGAGATCCTCGGGAGTGAACGGCTGGTCGCGCGCGAAGTCGTAATAGAAGCCGTTTTCGATCGGCGGGCCGCCGGCCACCTTCACGTCGGGGAACAGCTCGGTCACGGCGGTGGCTAGCACGTGCGCGGCCGAATGGCGGACTCGGTACAGCGCCTCCCCACCGGAATAGTGGGCGACGTCGGGCCGGTCTTCGATCGGTGCCATGGTCATCGGTCGCTCGCTCGCGGCCGGCCGTGCTGCGTCCGGCGCGGATCTCGGCGGAAAATGGTGGGCGCTACTGGACTTGAACCAGTGACCCCTTGCTTGTCGAGCAAGTGCTCTACCAACTGAGCTAAGCGCCCTTGGAGGCGAAGCATGAAAGCGAAAGCGCGCGCGGGTGTCAAGGTCCGCGGCCTCCGACGATCAGACCGTGCGGCCGAGCACGTTCGCGATCGTGCGGATCTGCCGCACCAGTTCGTCGAACTGCTCGGGGTACAGCGACTGCGCGCCGTCGGACAGCGCGTGGTCGGGGTCGTGGTGCACCTCGATGATGAGGCCGTCGGCGCCGGCGGCGATCGAGGCGCGCGCCATCGGCGCGACCTTGTTGCGGATGCCGGTGCCGTGCGACGGGTCCACGATCACCGGCAGGTGCGTGAGCTCCTTCACGACCGGAATGGCGTTCAGGTCGAGCGTGTTGCGGGTGTACGTCTCGAACGTGCGGATGCCGCGCTCGCACAGGATCACCTGGCTGTTGCCGTGCGACAGGATGTGCTCCGCGCTCATCAGCCACTCCTCGATCGTCGCCGCCATGCCGCGCTTGAGGAGCACCGGCTTGTCGATGCGCCCGACTTCGCGGAGCAGCGAGAAGTTCTGCATGTTGCGCGCGCCGAGCTGCAGGATGTCGGCGTAGCGCGCGACGAGCGGCACCTGCTGCGAGTCCATGACCTCGCTGACGACGGCGAGGCCGTGCGCGTCCGCGGCGCGGCGCAGGATCTTGAGTCCCTCCTCGCCGAGTCCCTGGAACGAATACGGCGACGTGCGCGGCTTGTACGCGCCGCCGCGCATGACCGTCGCGCCGGACTTGGCGACCGCCTCCGCGATGCGGAACGCCTGCTCCTCGCCTTCGATCGAGCACGGCCCGGCCATGAGCGCGAGCTGCGCGCTGCCGACGGCGCAGCGTCCCACCGAGAGCACGGTGTCCTGAGGATGGAACGCGCGGCTCACGAGCTTGAACGGGACCGGGATGCGCGTGACGGAATCGACGTCGCCCCAGCCGCGCACCTCGCCCCAGTCGAGCGTGGCGCCGTCGCCGACCGCGGCCAGGCGCACGCGGCCCTCGTGCTCGGTGCGGTGCACGGCGAGACCGAGCATGCGCAGGCGGCCCGCGACGTCGCTCGCGGCCCGCTCCGACACTCCGGCTTTCAGCAGCACCAGCATCGACGTCTCGACCTTTCGGGGCTCACGCGGTGCCGCGTCCGCCAAAAGCAAGAAGCCCACGCCGCTCGGGCATGGGCTGGAAGTTCGCGTCGGGGATCTCGAGGATCACTGGAATGACGCATGCTCCCGGCCACGCCTCGCGTCGCCGTACCAGCGCCAGATCCAATAACCACGCACTCGCATCTCTCCTCCGCAGGATGGAACGATGAACGAGCCTAGCATGCGCTTCTCGCGACGGTCAACGCTCGCGCGGCGCCGACGCGTTCCGGCGAGCCGGCGGCGCGGGGCCGCGCTCAGCGCAGCAACGTGACGCGCGCCACGAAGCGGCGGGCCTCGCAACGGAACTCGGCCCAGTAGAGACCGGCGCCGAGCGCGGCGCCCGAGTCGTCGCGCCCGTCCCACGCCAGCGACCGGGGCCCCGCGCCGACCGTCGCGTCGGCCAGCGTTCGCACGGCGCGGCCCGAGACGTCGAACAGCCGGAGCGTGACGTGCCCGGGCGCCGGCAGTGTGAAGCGCAGGCGCAGTCCGGCGGGGCCGGGATTCGGCGCCGCGCCGAGGAACTCCAGCGACATCGCCGTCGGATCGACGGAGAGCGCGGGCAACGGGGTCAACAGGTACGCATGCTCCTCGCCGTAGTACAGGCCGACGCCCACGATCTGTCCCTGCTCGTTGATGTCGTTCGCGTTCAGCAGCAGCCAGCCGGCGTTGGGATCGATGAGCGCGTTCAGGTCGATCCACGGTGGTCCGCCGACGCAGTACACCGCGCGCTGCTGTTCGCTCGCGTCCGTCGAGGCGCCCACCACTTCGCCGCGATTGTTGACCGCGAACGCGGCGCTGTATTCGCCGCCCAGCGATCCCAGGTCGACGAGCGTGCCGTTCGTCCACACGAACCCGTGGCTGATCTGGTTCGGCACCTCCATCGTCCAGCCCACGACCTTGCCATAGTCGTTCAGGTCGTAGGCCTGGCTCGCCCAGCCGCCGAGCGTGCCGAGATCCGTCGGCACGCCGCCCTGCCACAGGCACGCGTGGATCTGCGAGTTGTCGAGGGGCCGCGCGAAGCCGCAGATGTCGCCGTTCACGTTGATGTCGTACGCGCGGCTGTCGGTGCCGCCGAGCGTGCCGAGGTCGGTCATCGTGCCGTTCTGCCAGACGTACGCGCGCTCGTGGTTGTCGAGCTCGTACGAGCCGACGACGCGGTCGTCGTCGCTGATCGCCCACGCGTCGACGGGCGCCGTGCCCAGCGTGCCCAGGTCCTCGAGCGCGCCGCCGCGATACAGGAACGCGTGCCGTTCGCCGGTCGACGTGAACGCCCAGCCGACGACATCGCCCGAGCGATTGATGTCACGCGCCAGGCTCTGGTCGCCGCCGAGCGTGCCCAGGTCCAGCATGCCGGCCGGGCCGGCAACGAAGCCGTGCACGAAGCCCTCGCCGGGCACCGCGGAATAGCCGACGACGTGGGCGTCCGCGCTCAGGCCCGTCGAGCCGCTGCGATCGCCGCCCAGCGAGCCGAGGTCCTTGACGCCGTAGAGCGCGGAGGCCGAAGCGGCCGGCGGCAGGATCAGCGCGAGCCCGGCCAGCAGCCGGGCCCAGCGGGAAAGCGTCATAAGAGGTAAGTCCTCCCCACCCGGTCGGGTCGCGGCGAGGGTGGACGCGACCGCAAGAGACTAGCACGGCCGCGGGCCGGGACAAGGCCCGGCGCGCGGTCGCAAAGGGCTCGCGGCGCGCGGGCGGCGAGGGTCCGCGGCGCGCCGGGCTCGGCGTTCCGCCCGAGCTTCCGCCGCCTAGCGCTCGCGACCGCGCAGGGCGCGCTGCCTCAGCCAGACGTCCATGAGCGTGATCGCGACCATGGCCTCCGCGACCGGCACCACGCGCGGGCAGATGCACGGATCGTGGCGCCCCTGGATCTCGATGGTCGTCGTTCCGCCGCCCGACGTGGCGGCGGTCTGCGGCTTGCCGATCGACGTCGCCGGGCGCACCGCGACGCGCGCCACCACGTCGGCGCCGTTCGAGATGCCGCCGGAGATGCCGCCCGCGAAGTTCGTTCGGTAGCGCTCGCCGTCGAACACGTCGTTCGTCTGCGAACCGTGCAGCTCGCACATGCCGAACCCGCCGCCGATCTCGACGCCCTTCGTGGCCGGGATCGACAGCAGCGCGGCGCCCAGCAGCGCGTCGAGCTTGGCCATCGTCGGATCGCCCCAGCCGGCCGGCACGCCGGTGGCGACGACTTCCACGACGCCGCCTACCGAATCCTTCTGGTCGCGCGCGGTCTCGATGAGCTGGGCCATGACCGCGGCCGCCGCCGCGTCGGGGCAGCGCACGGGATTGCGCTCGACCTGATCCCAGTCGCGGCGCACGGCACGCGTCTCCCCGACC
>Ga0310810_10002825_pt1 | contig 18795 bp, 15 predicted proteins | sample NCmetagenome_FD_207641 | JGI IMG/M metagenome (GOLD analysis project Ga0310810, IMG submission 207641) | Soil microbial communities from experimental microcosm in Duke University, North Carolina, United States - NC | ecosystem: Engineered > Artificial ecosystem > Soil microcosm > Unclassified ...
TGGTGTTCAACTACCTCCAGCACGTCCACGCCGACGAGGAGTCCGAGTACAACCACTCGCGGAACTTCACCGGCCGTATGCTCAACTTCTTCCTGCTCAACAACGGCTACCACACCGTCCATCACGCGCGTCCCGGTACCCACTGGTCGCTGCTGGGCGAGGAGCACGCCCGCATCGCAGATCGGATCGACCCGGTCCTCAACGTGAAGAGCTTCTGGTGGTACCTGGCTCGCACCTTCCTGGTGGCGCCGTTCGTGCCGCGCTGGCGCAGCCGCTCGCTGCGGCTGGCCCGCCTCGAGGCCTCCCCGCCGGGCGCTCGCCCCGCCGAATCGATGGGCTAGGCCCGCTCCCGGCCGCGCCGAGCAGTTTCCTGCGGCCGCCGGTGAACGTCCGTGTCTACGCTCCGTCATGAAGACCTGCGCCGAGGTGAGTCTCCTTCTGGCGCTCGCCGTCGCCGGCTGCGGAGGGAATGACGGCGGCGGCGGCGGCACAGGGGGCGGTCCGGACGCCGGCACCGACGCGGCTCCGGCGGCGGACGCCGAGCCTGACGGCCCCGGCTCCGAGTACATCTTCGACCCGACAAAGCTGCACGATTTCGAGATCGAGATGGCGGACGCCGACTGGCAGTGGCTCAAGGACAACGCGACCCTCGAGGAGTACCGGCCGGCGACGCTGGTCTTCGAGGGCAAGCGGATCGAGAACGCGGCGATCCGCTTCAAGGGCGACTACGGCAGCCTGTTCTCCTGCTTCGACGGAGACACCCAGATCTGCCCGAAGCTGAGCATCAAGCTGAGCGTCAACACCTACGACAAGGACCAGCGCTTCTTCGGCCTGCGCAAGCTCAACTTCAACTCCTCCGTGCGCGATCCGAGCCTGATGCACGAGCTGGTCGGCTACCGGCTCTTCCGCGACATGGGCCTGCTGGCGCCGCGCGCCAGCCACGCCACGCTCAGCGTCAACGGCGAGAAGCTCGGCGTGTTCGTCATGGTCGAGGAGGTCGACAAGGAGTTCCTGCAGGACCACTTCGCCGACGACGAGGGCAACCTCTACAAGTCGGTGTGGCCGCAATTCGCCAGCGCAGAGCCGTACCTGGCGGCGCTGCACACCAACGAGGAGCAGGCCGACGTCAGCGACATGCTGGCCTTCCACGCCATGGTCGAGGGGACCAGCGACCTCACCTTCCGGGCCGACTCCGCCGACTGGCTCGATCTCGCGACGCTGGCCACCTACCTGGCGGTCGATCGCGCCACCTCCAACACGGGCGGCATCGGCTCGTTCTACTGCTACCCGCCGGACCTCGACGACTGCCGCAACCAGAACTACTACTGGTACCACGACCCGACCAGCGGGATGGTGCTCCTCCCGTGGGACCTCGACTACGCGCTCTACGACGTCGACAGCGATCTCGGGCGCGCCGCCAACGAGCCGGACCCGAACGGCTGCGAACCGGTGCCGGCCTGCAGGGTCTGGCACGTGGACTGCGACGATCCACAGTACCAGGGCGTCTACCTCCTGCCGCAGCAATGCGACAAGCTCTACGGCCTGGTCCACCGCGCCACCTGGGACGCGTACCTGGGTGAGATCGAGCGCCTGGTCGACGGCCCGCTCGCGCCCGATCAAATGGGGCCCTGGCTGGGCGCAGAGCGCGACAAGATCGCGCAGGCGGTGAGCGACGACCCGCTGGGTCCCGGCCTCGAGGCGTACCAGCAGCAGAACCACTTCCTCGACGAGATCCTGGACGACCAGCGGGCCGCCATCCGCGCGCTCCTCGACGAGCAATAGCGGCTACTCGCCGGCCAGCGGCACCACCCGTCGCTCGACGCGAGCGCGCTCGGCCGCGAGCGCCATGAGGTGGCTGTCGATCGACTCGGCCAGCGAGGTGGCCGCCGCCGGCACCGGCTGGCCGGCGCGCGCCCGGTCGAGCCGGTGGAGGAAGTCGTCGACCAATCCCTGGTCGCCGCCCGAGTGGCCGCCCTGCGCCTCTTCGAGCCGGATGAGCTCGACCTCGCCGGTCGCGAAGTCGTGCACCTCGATCTCGTTCTTCTCCATGTGGCCGCGCAGCTCGCCGCGGCCCCCGACCAGCTTGACGGTGCGGGTGTTGAGCGCGGTCAGCGCCGCCACCACCAGCGTGCCGACCACCCCGTTGGCGAACTCGATGGTGGCGACCTGGTGGTCGGCGACGTCGTTGTCGCAGCGGTAGACGCAGCGGCCGTACGGTCCCTCGCGGAGGGCCCGGCGGACCCCGTCCGGCGAGAGATCGGGCCCGAGCGCCGACACCGGCCAGCCGGTGCTGCCGGCGTGGCGGTCGGCATAGAAGCGGACCGCCGAGTACGGGCAGCCGCGCTCGACCGGGCAGCCGTCGGTACAGCGGGCGGTGGCGCCGGGCGGCGCGTTGTCGGCGCGGAACCAGCGCAGGCCGCCCATCGAGCCGACCGCGACCGCCGGGGCGTCGGCGAACCAGCGCATCAGATCGAGGTCGTGGCAGGCCTTGGCCAGGATGAAGGGCGCCGCCTGGTCGGCGCGCCGCCAGTTGCCGCGCACGAAGCTGTGGGCGAAGTGCCAGTAGGCGACGTTCTCGGTGTGCTGGATTCCGACCAGCGTCCCGATGCGGCCCTCGGCGAGCAGGCGGTGCAGTACTCGAAAAAAGGCAGTGTAACGCAGCACATGAGCGACCGTGACCGTGACCTCCGGCGCCCGCGCTGCGGCCTCGGCCACCGCCCGCACCTCGCGCTCGGTGATGCCGATCGGCTTCTCGAGCAGCACGTGGTAGCCGCGCTCTATCGCGCGCACCGCCAGACCCGCGTGCGTGCGATCCGGCGAGGCGATGATGACGGCGTCGGCCACGCGCGGGCCGGACAGCAAGCTGGCGCCGCTGTCGAAGCTGGCGACGCCGCCGCCGAGCGCCGAGGCTGCGCGCTGGGGCTCCGGGTCGGCGACGGCGACCAGGCGGGCGCCGAGCGGGTGTCGGCGGATCAGCTCGGCGTACACCTCGACGCCGCGGACGCCGGCACCGACCAGGGCGATCTCGATCGCACGCTTGTCCATCGAGCGGCAGAGTAGCAGCCGGCCTGCGGCTGGCACCCGGAATGCTACGTCCAGCCCACAACCACCATGCGCAGCCGACACCTGAGTGACAGCACGACGCCCGTCCGCAATCGATGTGGCTGGTTCGGCCGGGTGTGCGGGGGGCGTGCGCCGGCGCTCGGCGTCGCCCTGCTGGTCGCGACGGGAGCGGTGCAGCCCGGCTGCGGCGGGGGTGACGACGACGCGACCGGCGCCGATGCCGACGCGGCCCCGCCGACCTGCGACGAGCGACTGGTCGAGCCGCAGCGCCCCTCGCACTTCTCGGCCGATCCGGTGCGGGTCCAGGTGGACGGCAGGGCGCGGGCGGTCGCGCTCGAGCCGCCGCGCTCGGCGCCGCTGCCGGCGCTGAGCCTTCCGCCGCGCAGGGAGGTGCGCCGGGCCGCCGCCGCGCCGCGCGCGGTGGCAATGCGCGTCCTCCTCATCACCCCGGACGAGGAGCGGGCGTCGTACCAGGCGGCCGCGGCGGCGCTGCAGCGGATCGGCGTCCCGCACGACCTCCTGCTGTCCGGCGTGGACACACTCGACGACGAAGCCCTCTACGACGACAGCGGCGCGTGCCGCTACGCCGGCGTCATCCTCAGCCACAGCGACCTCTCCGCGGACGACGGCACCAGCAGCCTCTCCCAGGACGAGTGGGCCGCCCTGGCCGAGTACGAGGCGACCTGCGGCGCTCGCGAGGTGGTCTGGTACGCGCGGCCGGCGGAGGATCTCGGCCTCGTCGAGGCCGGCAGCTTCGACGCCGAGACCGACGAGAGCGCGCAGCTCACCGACGAGGGCGCCGCGCGCTTCCCCTATCTCGTGCGCACCGCCGCGCTGCCGATCCAGGGAGTGTACGGCTACCTGGCCGCGGTCGGCGATCCGGCGACCACCACGCCGCTCCTGGTGAACGCCGACGGCGCGGTGCTGGCCGCTGTTCACACCCGCGCCGACGACACCGAGGTCCTCGCGCTCTTGATGGACGGCGGCCCGACCTCGCTCCACACGCAGCTGGTCGACTACGGGGTGATCGACTGGGTCACGCGCGGCCTCTTCATCGGCAAGCGGCGAATCTACCTGGCGCCGCAGATCGACGACATCTTCCTGCGCTCCCTGCTGTGGAGCGAGAGCGGCAACTCGACCGAGACCTACCGGACGACGGCAGACGACGTCGCCCGTCTGCTCGCCTGGACCGACGACCTGCGCGGCCGGCTTCCGGCCGGCTCGAGCTTCAGGAACCAGCTCGCCTTCAACGGCCAGGGGGCGCAGCCGGGCGCATTCGCCGATCAGTCGGTCGTCGGCGCTCTGCTCGCCGCCGAGGACGCGTTCTTCTGGATAAACCACACCTGGGACCACGAGAACCTCGACGCCGCCAGCGAGGACATGGCGGAGGAGGAGATCGCGAAGAACTGCGACCAGGCCGACGAGTGGGACCTCACCCACTTCGACTGCAGTGAGGCGGTCACCCCCGAGATCACCGGGCTCGACAACCAGGACGTGGTCGCCGGGCTGCTCGCAGCTGGCGTGCGCCACGCGGTGTCCGACGCCTCCTACACCGAGGCGATTCGTCCCGACAATCCCGGAGACAACCCGTCTCCCAACGTCGGCCGCCCCAACCCGCACGATCACTCGCTCCTGCAGGTACCGCGCAACCCGACCAACATCTTCTTCAACTGCTCCATGCAGGACGAGGAGGTCGGCGAGTTCAACCAGCTCTATCGCGATGAGTTCGGCCGCGATCTCACCTACGACGAGATCCTCGAGGAGGACACCCGCCTGGCGCTGTCGGACATGCTCGCCTACGACGTCGACCCGCTGATGTTCCACCAGGCCAACCTCCGCTTCTGGGGCGACAGCGGCTGGCACAGCCTGTACACCGACTGGATCGACCGGCTGGTCGGACGCTTCACCGAGCTCGTCCAGCTGCCCGTCATCGGGCTCGAGATGAGCGCCATCGCGAAGGTGATGGAGGAGCGCGCCGCGTTCGATCGCTGCGAGCTCACTGCGACCCTGTCGGCCGATCGCAAGCAGATCCACCTCGAGTCGACGGGCACCTGCGTCGTGCCGATCACCGGGCTCGACGCTCCCGGCGCCGGCGAGGTCGAGCACTACGGCGGCGTGCCGACCACGAACGTGACCCTACCGTACTGCGCCTCGGTGGACATCGACGTGCCCTGAGTGGCGTGCGGCGGCGTCCGCTCTGGTGCATAGTCCCGGCCGGAGGGTCCGATGCGGGCTGTGGCCGTCTTTCCGGCGGAGCGTGAGCTCCGACTCGTCGATCACCCGGCGCCGGCCATCGAGCGCGACTCCGAGGTCCACATCCGCATCCTCGACGTCGGCGTGTGCGGCACCGACCGCGAGATCGCCCGCTTCGACTACGGGACCCCGCCGGCCGGCTCCCCCTACCTGGTGATGGGGCACGAATCGCTCGGCCAGGTGATGGAGGTCGGGGCGGCGGTGAAGTCGGTGCGGCCCGGCGACCTGGTCGTCACCATGGTCAGGCGCCCGTGCGACCGCCCGGACTGCCCGGCCTGCAGAATCGGCCGGCAGGACTTCTGCGTGACCGGTCGGTTCACCGAGCGCGGCATCAACGGCCGGCACGGCTTCATGACCGAGGAGGTGGTCGACGACGAGCGCTACCTGGTGGCGGTGCCGCGCGCGCTCGCCGACGTCGGCGTCCTGGTCGAGCCACTGACCATCGCCGAGAAAGCGTTCATCCAGGTCGGCGACGTGCAGGACCGGCTGCCATGGCTCGGCGAGGACCGCGGGCAGGAGGCCGCCCACCGCGCGGTCGTGCTGGGCGCCGGCCCGGTCGGAATGCTGGGGGCGATGGCGCTCCGCGTGCGCGGCTCCGAGGTGTGGGTCTACTCGCGCGATCCGTCGGGCGGCGACAAGGCGCGCTGGGTCGAGGCGATCGGCGGCCGCTACCTGTCGTCCACCGAGGCGAGCCTCGCCGACCTCGCCGCGCAGGTCGGCAACATCGACCTGGTCTACGAGGCGACCGGCGCCTCGCAGCTCTCGTTCCAGGCGCTGGCGGTGCTCGGGGTCAACGGGGTGTTCGTGTTCACCGGCGTTCCCGGGCGCAAGGCGCCGATCGAGGTCGACGCCGATCTCCTGATGCGGAACCTGGTGCTGCGGAACCAGCTGGTCTACGGGACCGTCAACGCCGGACCGGACGCGTTCCTGGCCGCGATCGACGACCTCGCCGAGCTCGACCGCCGGTGGCCGGCCCAGCTGCGCGCGCTCATCACCGGGCGCTATCCGCCGGAGTCGTTCGAGGAGCTGCTGGTCGGCCCGGCCACCGGCATCAAGCGGGTCATCCACTTCGCGGAGGCGCGATGAAGAGCGAATTCGGTGTGGTCGGGCTGGGTCGCATGGGCGGCGGTCTGGCGCTACAGGCGCGCGAGCGCGGCATGCGGGTGGTCGGAATGGATCCCGCCGGTCTGCGGCCGGAGCTCGGCGCCGCCGGCGTGGAAGCAGCGCGGGACCTCGCCGAGCTGGCCGCCCAGCTGGCCGCGCCGCGCGCGGTCTTCCTGTACGTGCCGGCCGGCCCCGCGGTCGATCGCCTGATCGACGACCTCGCGCCGCACCTCGCGGCCGGCGACGTCATCGTCGACGGCGGCAACTCCTACTGGGGCGACTCGATCCGGCGGCAGCGCCGGATCGCGCCGAGCGGCGTCGAGCTGGTCGACCTCGGCACCAGCGGCGGCATCGATGGCGCGCGGCGCGGCGCCTGCTTCATGGCGGGCGGCGAGCCGGCAGCGGTGGCGCGGGTCGAGCCGATCCTGCGCGCGCTGGCGGTGGAGGGCGGCTACGTCCACGCCGGGCCGCCCGGCGCCGGCCACTTCACGAAGCTGGTCCACAACGGGATCGAGTTCGGCATGCTGCAGGCGATCGGCGAGGGCGTGGATCTCCTCGAGCGCTACCGCGACCCGCTCGACATCGCCGCCGTCCTGTCCTGCTGGCGGCACGGCTCGGTGATCCGGGGCTGGCTGATCGACCTCATGCAGCAGCAGTACGCGCGGGCCGGCGGCCTGGACGAGGTCCCCTCGTTCGTCGAGGACACCGGCGAGGTCAACTGGCTGGTGGCCGACGCGCTGAGGATGGAGGTGGCCATCCCGGTCATCGCACAGTCGGTGATGCAGCTGTTCGCCTCGCGCGACGACAAGGACAACTCCGCGCGCGCGGTCGCCATGATGCGCAACGGCTTCGGCGGCCATCCCTACGGGCCGGCGCCGGCGATCGTGGAGGAGCGGCGGCGCGGCCAGGTCGGCGGCACCTTCCGCGACGACGAGTGATGGACGCGGAATCGGCGCGGCTGGTAGACGACGAGCGCCGCATCAGCAACTGGCGCCGCTGGGGGCCGTACCTCAGCGAGCGGCAGTGGGCGACCGTGCGCGAGGACTACTCGGCCGACGGCGACGCCTGGAGCTACTTCCCGCACGACCACGCGCGCAGCCGGGCTTACCGCTGGGGCGAGGACGGCCTCTTCGGCATCTGCGACCGGCAATGCCGCGTCTGCTTCGCGTTCGCGCTGTGGAACGGGCGCGATGCCATCCTCAAGGAGCGGCTGTTCGGGCTGACCGGACCGGAGGGCAACCACGGCGAGGACGTCAAGGAGCTCTACTACTACCTCGACGCCACCCCGACCGCGTCGTACCTGCGGGCTCTGTACAAGTACCCGCACGCCGCCTTCCCGTACCGCGATCTCATCGACGAGAACCGGCGGCGCGGCCGCGACCGCCGCGAGTACGAGATCGAGGACACGGGCGTGTTCGACGGCGGCCGCTACACCGATGTCCTGGTCGAGTACGCCAAGGCCTCACCGGAGGACATCCTGGTGCGCGTCGCCTGCAAGAACCGCGGGCCGGAGCCGGCGCGGCTGCACCTCCTGCCGACCTTGTGGCTGCGCAACACCTGGGCGTGGGGGCGGACCGGTGAGGGCTACTGGCCGAAGGGGCGCATCGAGCGAGCCGGTGAGGCCGCGCTCTCTGCCGACCACCCGGGGCTGGGGCGCTACCGGCTCAGCTGCGAGGTGCGCGGCGACGGCCCGCCGCGCCTCCTCTTCACGGAGAACGAGAGCAACTGCGAGCGCCTGTGGAGCTCGCCGAGTCGCTCGCCGTACGTCAAGGACGCGTTTCACCGGCTCGTGGTCGGCAAGGACGAGAGCGCGGTGAATCCGGCCGGCACCGGCAGCAAGGCGGCCGCCTGGTACGTGCTCGACATCCCGGCCGGCGGCGAGGCAGTGGTGCGCCTCAGGCTGGCCGCCGAGGCAGAGGCCGGCGCGGCGATCATCGCGGCCGACTTCGATCGCGTGGTGGAGACCCGCGCCGCCGAGTCGGACAGGTTCTGCGCAGCGCGCCGAAGCGCACCGCTCACCGACGAGGAGCGCCTGGTCGTCAAGCAGGCCGACGCCGGCCTGGTCTGGTCGCGCCAGTTCTACTGGTACGCGGTCGGCCACTGGCTCGACGGCGATCCGAGCGAGCCGGCGCCGGCCGAGCGCCGCCTCGGGCGCAACGCGACCTGGACGCACCTCTACGCGCGCGACGTCATCTCGATGCCGGACAAGTGGGAGTATCCGTGGTTCGCCGCCTGGGACCTCGCCTTCCACTGCGTCGCGATGGCGCGGGTCGATCCGGCCTTCGCCCGGCACCAGCTGAGCCTCCTGGCGCGCGAGTGGTACATGCACCCGAGCGGCCAGCTGCCGGCCTACGAGTACGCGCTCGGCGACGTCAACCCGGCGGTGCACGCGTGGGCGTGCTGGCGGGTCTACCAGCTCGCCGCCGAGGCCGGGCTGGGGCGCGACCGCGGCTTTCTCGCCAGCGCCTTCCACAAGTGCCTGGTCAACTTCACCTGGTGGGTCAACCGCAAGGACGCGGATGGCAACAACCTGTTCGCCGGCGGCTTCCTCGGGCTCGACAACATCGGGGTCTTCGACCGCTCGAACCCGCTGCCGGGCGTCGGACACCTCGAGCAGGCGGACGCCACCGCCTGGATGGCCTTCTACTCGACCATCATGCTCGCGATGGCCCTCGAGCTGGCGCGCGAGGATCCGGCCTACGGCGACATCGCCTACAAGTTCTTCGAGCACTTCGTCGCCATCGCCGACGCCATGAACCGGGTCGGCGGCGTCGGCCTGTGGGACGAGGTGGACGGCTTCTACTACGACCAGGTCCAGATCGGCGGGCAGCCGGTGCCGCTCAAGGTGCGCTCGGTGGTCGGCCTCATCCCGCTCCTGTCGGCCGCCGCCCTCGAGGAGAACGCCCTCGCCAGCCATCCCGCGTTCCGCCGCCGGTTCGACTGGTTCGTCGCCAACAAGCCTGACCTGGCGAAGAACATCGCCTTCCTCGAGGGCGCGCGCCAACACAGCCACCGGCTGCTCGCCATCGCCGGGCGCGAGCGGCTGGTGCGCGTGCTGCGCTACCTCCTCGACGAGGGCGAGTTCCTGTCGCCGTTCGGCGTCCGCTCGCTGTCGCGCGTCCACGCGGAGCATCCGTACGTCCTCACCGTCGGCGGCCTGCAGAGCGAGGTCCGCTACGCTCCGGCCGAGTCGCCGAGCCCGTTCTTCGGCGGCAACTCCAACTGGCGCGGCCCGATCTGGCTGCCGATCAACTACCTCCTCATCGATGCGCTCAAGCGGCACCACCACTTTCACGGCGACCAGCTCACCGTCGAGTGCCCGGTCGGCTCCGGTCGTCTTCTCACGCTGCGCCAGGTCGCCGAGGAGATCGAGCTCAGGCTGGCGCGGCTGTTCCTGCCCGAACCGTCCTCCGGCGCGCGCCCCTGCCACGGTGGCTCGCCGCTTTACCAGGGCCCGCACTTCTCGGGCCTCCTCCTCTTCCACGAGTACTTCGACGGCGACACCGGCCGCGGCCTCGGCGCCACCCATCAGACCGGCTGGACCGCGCTGGCGGGCAACCTCCTCGAGCGCGTCGCCCGTGCCCGCGCAGCGGACCGCTAGGCGCGCAGTGTGCGATCGAAGAGCGCGAGCAGCGTCTCCCAGTGGCGGGCGGCCGCCGCGTCGTCGTGCACCGGGGTGTCGGACGGCACCCAGCCGTGGCGCGCCTGGTACAGCTCGACGACATGATCGACCCCGGCGGCGGCGAGCGTCTGCTCGACCGTCTCGCGCTGCGCGTCGGTGAAGCTGGAGTCTTCGATGGCTGCCCCGATGTAGACGCGCGCCCGGATGCGGCCGAATTGCAGGTGCGGGCTGTCAGGCGCGTCGCTCACCAGGCCGCCCGGGTGGTAGGCGGCGGCCGCCGCGATGCGATCCGGATAGGTGGCGGCGGCCATCAGCGCGAGCCGGCCGCCCATGCAGTAGCCGGTGACGCCGACCCGGTCCGACCCGAGCCGATCGAGGTAGGCGGCGATGTCGCGCACCAGCCCGGCGACGGTGGTCGTCGCGTGCCGTCCCCACCAGGCGGCGCGCACCGCGGGATCGGAGAACAGCGCCGCCGGATCCGGCGCGGTGTACTCGCCGAGCCGGTAGAACAGGTCCGGCATGAGCACGTGGTAGCCAGCCTCCGCGATCCGGCCGGCGATCTCGTGCATCGCCGGCCGCATGCCGATTCCGTCCATCAGCATCAGCACGGCGGGGTCGCCGGGACTGCCGTGCTCGAACGCAGGGGCGACTCCGTCCTCGGTCTCGATCTCGATGCGGGTTGCGGCCATGCCGCATTCTACTCGCGCGGCCCGGAGGTATCATCGCGCTGGTGTCGAGCGGGCGCTGGATCGAGCAGGACCTCTACTGGAGCGGGGCGGCGCCGCCCGCGAGCGATGAGTGGTCGGCGGACGACTGGGTCGAGCTCCCGCACGAGGCCTACATCCCGATCTCCAAGGCGCGGCTCAACCGGGCGCTTCTCGAGCACCCGCGCGGGCGCGCGGCCGGAGGCCGGCTCGAGCATCTCCTCCGGCTGGTGGAGGGGCTGTATCACTTCCACCACCACGACACCCTCAACCAGCTGAAGCAGGACTACGAGATCTTCAGCCCCGACGCCGAGGATGGGATGCGCGCCGGGCTGGGCGAGGAGGCGCTGGCCGGGCGCGAGCGGCGCTTCATCGGCAACTTCATGAAGTCGACCATCCTCGGGAACTTCACCGCCATGTCCGACGCCGACTACCGGCGCGCGGTCGCGCAGAGCTACCTGCTCGACGTACCGGTCGAGATCGACTGGCGGCGGCACGACAGCGAGATGCTCGATCGCTTCTTCGCACATGCGGACGGTCCGGACGGAGAGGCCTTGCGCGCCGAGCTCGGGGTGACCGGCTCGCTGCGCGATCACCTGTCCTTGCCGGACGAGATCGGGACGCGGGCGGTGGTCTTCTATCGCGGGATCGATCGCGATCGCGCCCGCGGTCGCTTCGTGGCGCAGCGGCTCGACCTCCTGTTCAACAAGGCGGTCTCGCTCCTGGTCTGGCCGGTGGTGCGGCCGATCCAGATCCTGATCGAGCGGCGCCGGCCGGCGGCCGGCGGAGCGGGCGAGGAGCGCGGCTCGCGCGCCACCATGTTCGAGCGCCGCTGGCTGCGCCGGAGGAACCTGCACAACCTGGGCGCGCTGCGGCGGCTGTTCCGCACGGTCGACCTGCAGGAGCCGGTGCTCAGGCAGGTGCTCATCCTGTTCCGGCTGCGGGACGACCCGACGATCCACCTCAAGATGTTTCGCAACATCCCGCTCGCCGACAGCGAGATGATCTTTCCGGAGACCATCATCCGCATGGGCTCGTTCGACCGCGCGATGCTGGTGGTGTCGGTGGGGGCGGCGGTGTTCGCGCTCGGCCGGTTGCTCGCGAAGGGAGCCGGCTTCGGCGGCGCGGCGCTCGCGTTGCTCATCGGCGGCGGCATGCTGGTGGCGAGGACGGCCGGCCGTTACCTCAACGTCCGCCGCAAGTACATGGCCCGGATGACCCGCAACCTGTACGAGAAGAACCTCGACAACAGCGTCGGCGTCCTCCAGTACCTGGTCGATTCGCTCGAGGAGCAGGAGTACAAGGAGGCGGTCCTGGTCTACTTCGTGCTCTGGCTGGAGGAGCGCGCGCTCGGCGAGGCCGACCTCGACGCCGCGGTCGAGCGGTTCGTGCACGCCGAGCTGGGCGGTATCGAGATCGACTTCGAGATCGACGACGCGCTCCGCAAGGTGATCGACCTCGGCATCGTGAGGACCTCCGGCGACAAGCTGCAGGCCCTGCCGCTCGACGACGCGCTCCGGGTCCTCGACGAGCGGTGGGACGGTCTGTTCCGCTTCGAGCGTGTACAGCGGGCGCGGGACGCGCTATGACCGCCGCCATGCTGCGCATCGCGACGTGGACGCTGCTGGCGGCGCTCGTGGCCTGCTCCGGCAAGAAGGAGGAAGCACAGCCGGCGCCGCAGGCCGCCGCCCCGGGTCAGACCTCGCCCACCACCCCGACGGCGGCCGCCGATGCAGCCCCGGCGGTGGCTGCGGCGCCCGACGCGACCGCGCCTGCATTCCTGCCCCCCACCCTGGACGAGAAGAGCGGCATCATCTTCGCTGCCACCGCCGGCGGATCGGTCAAGGGGATCAAGGACGGCACGGCGGTCGCGGTTGTCAGCGAGACCGGCGGAGCGGTCGGCGACATGGCCGACGCCACCGTGACCGTCAAGCACGAGGGGAAGAAGGTCAAGCTGGCCGCCGAGCGGGTCCTGCGCTCGGCCACGGTGGACGCCATCCATCGCTCGCCCGACAACCGCTTCGCGGTCTTCGCCCCGATCGTCGCCTGCGGTGACATGTGCCACTCGGTCATCTGGCTGGTCAGCGCGGCGGACGGCAAGCGCGTCAAGCTCGGCGAGGGTGGCCCGGACGTCTACGTGGCGTGGCACCCCAGGGGCGGCACGGTCGCGGTCGGCAGCGCCTCGCTGTGGATCGTGTCACTGCCCGATTTCAAGGTGAAGGCGGTCGAAGAATTCCGCTCTCCCTCCTACTCGCCGGACGGCACGCTGTACGTGCGCAGCGGCGACGGCTCCGCCTACACGATCGGGAAGGGCAAGCCGGTCAAGGTGTGGGACTCCGGCGCCTCCGACGCAGAGGACGCGCCGGACGCGGAAGAGGAGGGCATGGACACCGACGAGCCCAAGCCGGTCGACTTCGAGAACGGCAAGCCGATGTTCGATCTCGAGTGGTACCCGCACTGAGGCGGGTGGCCGCGTTCACCCTGCGAAGGAGGTGTGGTCGAGCCCGTACTCGCCGAGCACTCGCTCGCCGTCCGCGTCGACCGCGATGAGCGTGAGCGTGAAGTGCATGGAGGGGAAGGTGCGGATGAGCGCGGACGGTGTCAGCAGGCTGACGGTGCCGCGCGCGGCCTCGAACGGGATGTCCTCCACCCGCGTCGTGCCGAACGGAGAGCCGCGCAGGAAATCCACGCGGCGCACGCCGGACAGATCGGCCTCGAGGTGGGCGACGGAGTAGATGTCGGCGGCGCCGACCGTGCAGGGGACGCTCTGACCGGGTGCGATCCGGTAGGTGCGCGAGACCAGGCCGGCCCGCTCCAGCCGATCGACGAGCGGCCCGGCGCCCACCAGCATGAGCGAGCCCTGTCCGGCGAGCTCGTGAACCGCATGCCCGATGTCCAGCAATCGCTCGACGGTCGCGGTGCACTCGCCGCACGCGAGCAGGTGCTCGTCGACCTCCGACTCCTCGGCGGGATCGAGCTCGCCGAGCGCCAGCGCGATCAGGCGGTCGAGCGCGATCACGCGGCCCCCCCGGCCAGGCACTCGTGCAGGTGGCGGAGCGCCCGGTGGCGCACGACCCTGACGTTGCCTGGGGTGAGGCCGACCGCGCGCGCGATCTCGTCGCTGTCCTGATCGGCCAGGTAGGTGAGGGCGACGACCATCCGCTCGCGCGCCGGCAGTCGCTCGACGCAGGCGGCCAGGCGGGCGCGGTCGACCCGGGCAGTCGCGACCGTCGACACCTCCGCCATCGATGGCCCGAACTCCTCGAGCAGGATCCGCCTCCGCCGCTCGCTCTTGCGCCAGTCGAGCAGCGTATTGCGGCACACGCCCATGACGAACGCGGCGAGTCGATCGACCTCCTCCACCTTGCCCGCCCGCAGCGCCACGATCAACACGACCAGCACGGTCTGCGCGAGGTCGGCGGCGCCGGCCGCGTCCCGCAGGTGTCGCAGACCGTAGGCGCGGATCCGCGGATAGAGGCGACCACACAGCTCCGCCTCGGCCGCGGGATCGCGGCCGCCGGCGACGCGGTGCGCGAGCTCGGCGTCGTCGCTGGGATCATCGCGCCGGATCTCCACCGCGAGGCAGCCTACCACTCAGGCCCCCAGGGCGTCCCCCAGCGCGCGCAGCAGCTTGCCGCCGTCGCCGCGCCACGCTGCTCCGTGCATGCACGCCAGCGTCCGCGGCGCCGTGCTCGCCAGCCGCTCGACCAGCGGCCGCGCCTTGCTCGAGTGCGAGTAGTAGTCCATGGCGGAGCGGAACGCCTCGCTCGGGCCCAGGATGTCGCCCTCGACCAGCGCCGCATGCTCCGCACCTGGCTGCGTGAACAGATCGCCGCAGAACAGGGTCGAGGTCCGCTCGTCGAGCAGAAAGCCGTTCTCCCACGCATGCGGCAGGTGTGGCGCGTCGATCCAGCGCATCGACCGGCTGCCGATGCTCATCGTCTCGCCGTTCGCCAGCGCGCGTGGCTCGCGGTCGGCCATGTCGGCCACCGACACCATCGCCGCCACCTGCGAGCAAAGCGGCCGCGCCTGCGGAGCCACCGCCAGGAGCTCGTTCAGCGCCCCGCACTCGTCCGCCTCCACATGCGAGAAGGCGATCCAGCGCAGCTGCTCCACCGGCAGCACGCTCGCGATGGCGGCGCGCACCAGCGGGAACGTCCGCCGCGGCCCGGTGTGAAACAGGAGCGGCTCGTCGTCCGCCACCAGGTACTGGTTGAACGAGAACCCGCCGGGAATCTCCCGCACGGGCGTGTGAATTCGATAGATCCGATCCTCGATCTCGTCGACCCGCGTTCCGGTCTGCGAATTGATGACTGGCATATCACCTCCACCCTCTCTGTGGTGTGACGCGCCTGCCTGTTACACGGACCGGCAACCTGGCGGTCTTCCTCGGGTACGATGCCGCCCAGAGTGAGTCTCCTGCGGCCGAGCCCGACGCCGTACGATCCGATCGACTGGGCCCTGCGGCCGCTTCCCGAGCGGGCGCGGATGGTCTGCCAGGCGTGGGCGCGCGAAGGCTATGGCGCTCCGCTGGCGGTGTACGCGCTGTACGCGGTCAAGCTCGCGTTCTACGCCGGCATGTGGCTCCTCTTCTGCTGGCGCAGCCCGGCGCTCGGCGGGCCGGCGGACATCGGCGAGTGGTGGCTGCGGCCGCTCGCCTTCGAGAAGGCGATCCTCTGGAGCATGCTGTTCGAGGGGCTCGGCCTCGGCTGCGGCAGCGGCCCGCTGACCGGGCGCTACCTGCCTCCGGTCGGCGGCTTCCTCTACTTCGCGCGTCCGGGCACCACCAAGCTGCCGCTGCTTCCTCGCCTGCCGATCCTCGGCGGTCACCGGCGCAGCTGGCTGGACGCCGGGCTCTACCTCGGGCTCGTCGCGCTGCTGGTCACCGCGCTGGTCGCGCCCGGCGTCGACCGCCGTGTCCTGGTCGCGATCGCGATGCTGGTGCCGATCATCGGCCTGGCCGACCGGACCATCTTCCTCGCGCTGCGCGCCGAGCACTATTGGACCACCGCGGTCTGCTTCGCCGCCGGCGGCAGCTGGATCGCCGGCGCCAAGGCGGTGCAGATCGCGCTCTGGTTCTGGGCCGGTTTCTCGAAGCTCAACCACCACTTCCCGCACGTGGTCTGCGTCATGACCAGCAACAGCCCCGTGCTGCGCTTCGCCGGGCTGCGCCGCCGGATGTATCGCGGCGCGCCGGATGACCTCGCTCCCTCGCGGCTGGCGGTGGCGATGGCACACGCCGGCACCGCGCTCGAGCTCGGCGTGCCGCTGGTCCTGCTCCTCTCGCCCGGCGGCTGGTCGCTCGTGCTCGGCCTCGTCCTCATGCTGCTCCTGCACGGCTTCATCACCAGCAACGTCCCGATGGGCGTGCCGATCGAGTGGAACCTGATGGTGGTGTACGGCGGGTTCGCGCTGTTCTGGGCCCACCCCGGGGTCAGCGTCCTCGGTCTGGCCGGTTCGCCGGCGCTGGCCGGGTTCCTGGCCGTCCTGCTGATCGCGGTACCGCTCGCCGGCAACATCGCGCCCGGCCGGGTCTCGTTCCTGCTCGCGATGCGGTACTACGCCGGCAACTGGGCCTACGGGGTCTGGCTGTTCCGCGGCGACGCCCACCGCAAGCTCGACAGGCTGACCAAGAGCTCGCCCTGGGTACACGACCAGCTGGCCCGCCTGTACGACCGGCCGACCGCTGTCGGCCTGGTCGGCCGCGCGATGGCCTTCCGCCTGATGCACCTGCACGGCCGCGCGCTTCCGGTGCTCATCCCGAAGGCGGTGGACCGCCTCGAGGAATACGAGTACCTCGACGGCGAGATCGTCGCCGGACTGGTGCTCGGCTGGAACTTCGGCGACGGGCACCTGCACCGCGAGGACCTCCTGCGCGCCGTCCAGGACCAGTGCGACTTCGCCGCGGGCGAGGTCCGCTGCATCTTCGTGGAGGCGCAGCCGCTGGGCCGCGCCACGCTCGGCTATCGCATCCACGACGCCGCCACCGGCCTGGTCGAGCGCGGCGAGCTCGAGGTCCGCGAGCTGCGGGCGCGTCCTCCCTGGTAACATGCCCGCGCAGTGCGTGCTGAAGCGGCGAGCCCGATTGCCCGTCTGGTCGCCGCGCGCTCGCTCAACACCTTCGGCCGTGCCGTCCTGTCGGCCACCGTGATGTTCGAGCTCTACGACCGCACCCACAGCAAGCTGGTGCTGGCGAACGTCGGCTTCGTGCAGGTCCTGCCGGTCATCGCGCTGTTCGTCCCGGTCGGCGAGCTGGTCGATCGCGTCGATCGGCGCCTCTTGACCACGGTCGCAGCGGCGTTGACCGGGATGGTCGGCATCGGTCTGGCCGCCGCCTCGTTCCTGTCGGCTCCGGTCGCTGTCTACTTCGCGCTGCTGCTGCTGTACGGCTGCGTCAACTCTGTGCACGCGCCGGCCAGCTCGTCTCTGGTGCCGATGATCATCGCGCGCGGCGATCTCGTTCGCACCAACCAGATCTCGTCGAGCCTGCAGGAGCTGGCCGCCATCAGCGGTCCGGCGCTGGCCGGCTTCGCGCTCGCCGTCATCCTGCCGGGCGCGGTCTATGCCGCCATCGCGGTCACCGGGCTGACCTCCGCCTCGCTCTACCGCGCGCTGCCCCGACCGCGCCCCATCGCCTCGGAGGCGGCGAGCAACCGGCGCGACTGGCGCGTCGGCCTGCGCTTCATCTTCCGCAGTCCGCTGCTCGCCTCGGCGCTCACGCTCGACATGTTCGCCGTCCTGTTCGCCGGCGTCACCGCACTCTTGCCGGCCGTGGCCGCCGACGTGCTGCACGTCGGACCGATCGGCTTCGGCATGCTGCGGGCCTCGCAGTCGGCCGGCGCGGTCACGATGGCGGTCCTCGGGCAGCGATTGGCCCCCTGGCGCCGGCCCGGCCGCGTCCTCTTGATCGTGGTCGCGCTGTTCGGCCTCGCCACCATCGGGTTCGGTCTTTCGACCTCCTTCCCGCTCTCGCTGGCGCTCCTCTTCGCCTGCGGCGCGCTCGACAACATCAGCGTCGTCATCAGGCTCACCCTCGAGCAGATGGTCGTGCCCGACGCCATCCGCGGCCGGGTCTCTGCCGTCCATTTCGTGTTCATCGGGATGTCGAACGAGCTCGGCGCCGCGGAGTCCGGCGTCGCCGCCTGGGCCATCGGCACCATCCCGGCCATCGTCGCCGGCGGCGTGCTCGCCACTCTGGTGGTCGCCGTGGTCGCGATCCGCTGGCCCGAGCTGGCCGCGATGCCACCGCTCGGCGAGCTCACCCCCTCGGACAGCTAGCGCGCCATCGCTGCGCGCAGGACCGCGCGCGCCGAGCCGTGCATGACCTCGATGGCCGCCCGTCGCGACAGGCCGGCGATGTCGGTCAGCCAGACGAACGGCTCGATGCCGAAGCAGGCCCGGATGGCGATCGCGAGGCGGTGGACCGCCGCCTTGCCGAGCTCGTCGCGCAGGGGCGCCAGCGCGTCCTCGATCCAGCGAATCGCGCGCCCCTGGCGGACCACCAGCGCGTCGCGCGGCGGCGCGGGGACCTGGAGGGAGAGGCGCAGGGCGGCGCGCATGGCCGTCTCGCTGGCCAGGAGCTGTCGGCCGATGTGGTCGAGCACCAGCTCGAGACGCTCGGCCGCGCCGGCCGGCGGCCGATCGCCGAGCAGCGAGGCGCTCTCCAGCTCCGGATAGGCGGCCAGCAGGAGCTCGCGCTGGTTCCTGAAGTATCGATAGGAGGTCGTCCGCGAGATGCCGGCGCGATCCGCGGCGAGCTCGACGGTCGGCGTCACCCCGTCGGCCAGGAGCTCGCGCGCCGCCGCCACCAGCGCGGCCCGGGTCCGGCCCTTCTGGCGCGATCGCCCGACCTGTTCATATGGAACTATCCTGTCCATTGTGGTACCATAGTACCATATTCGGACCAGGAGGTCGAGATGAAGAGCAGTGCGACATTGATCCGGAACCAGGGCGAGGGAGAGCAGCTCTGGTTCGCCGGCGGCGGAGTCTTCACCATGAAGCTGACCGCCGCCGAGACCGGCGGCGCCTTCTTCCTGTTCGAGGACCGGG